>Ga0209745_1001197_pt1 | contig 15621 bp, 12 predicted proteins | sample BarGraNGADG00312_FD_184495 | JGI IMG/M metagenome (GOLD analysis project Ga0209745, IMG submission 184495) | Arctic peat soil microbial communities from Barrow, Alaska - Barrow Graham LP Ref core NGADG0004-312 (SPAdes) (version 2) | ecosystem: Environmental > Terrestrial > Soil > Wetlands > Peat... | reverse complement strand
CCGAGTGGCCGCCCAGCATGAGGAAGACGTCCGGCGAAGCCCGCCGCACCTGGCGCGCGACGTCGAGGCTGTCGTCGATCTCGAGCGTGTGCAGGCAGGCGACGCCGACCATTCCGGGCCGGTAGCGCGCCAGCGCCCGTTCCACCGATTCGCCGAAGCGCAGGTCCACGACCTTCGCGCGGTGACCACGCGCTTCGAGCGCCGCGGCGACGTACTCCAGCCCCAGCGGCTCGGTGCGGAAGAACGGCCCCAGGCCGAAGCGTTCGTTGCGGGGCGCCGGGCGCAGCAGCAGTACGTCCATGGGAGAGGGCAGCGTAGCATCGTTGCGCGACGCCGATCAAGCGCGCGAGGCGGCCCGAACCAGCGCCCACGGGCCACGGCCGCGCCCTCCGCGCGTGGTTGCGGCTCCGTCCCCGGTGTTGTTAGACTGGTTGCGGTTACCCATTGCGCAGGGCGCCGCCGGCCGTCCTGGGACATCTTCCGTGGCCGCAGTCGTAACACCTGCCTGGCCCGAATCCCCGAGTGCTCACGCGATGCTCGAACGGTTGCTGCGTCTCGCGTTCGTTCGACGGCGGCTCGTCCTGCTCGCCGCTCTCGGCCTGCTCGCCGTTTCGCTGCTCCTCGTCTCCCGGGTCTCGTTCGACGGGAACATCGTGCGGTTACTGCCCCGCAAGGGCCCGGCCGTCAGCAGTTTCGATACCTACCTCCGCCACTTCGGCACCTTCGATCACATCTACGTCCTGTTCGAGGTGCCGCCAGGCAACCGCACCTCCGACGTCGAGGAGTTCGTCGACCGCTACGTGGAGCAGTTGCGCAAGGCGCCCGAAATCGTGTCGGTGGATGCGGAACTGTTCGACGAGGTCAAGGACTGGAACTACCTCCTCGACCGGGAACTCCTGCTGCTCGGGTCGGATCAGGTGTCGGCGGCCCTGGCACGCTTCGATCCGGCCAACATGGGCGCCGAGTTGGCGCGCTCGCGCAGCCTGCTCACCGTCTCGTCGCCCGAGGTGAAGGCCTACGTGCAGCAGGACCCGCTGGGGCTGCTGTCGTTGCTGCGCGACCGGCTCGGCCGCGGCCGCGCCCTGGTGGACTTCGACCCGACGCAGAAAGGGTACGTGTCGCGAGACGGGCGCAGCCGGCTCGTGATAGCCAAACCGATCCGGCCGCCCTTCGACACCGCATTCTGCAAGCGCCTGTTCGAGCGGTTGGCCCGGGTGGAGGCGGCGGCGCGGTCGGCGCCGGCGGAGGCCGACCTGGAGGCGGGGCCGCCGACGCCGGTGACCGTTCAGGTGGCAGGCGGTTACCGCCTGGCCCTCGAAGCCGAGCGCGTCATCAGGCGCGAGCTGATCGTCAACTCGCTCAGTTCGCTGGTGGGCCTCCTGCTCCTGGTCCTCATCGCGTTCCGCTCGCTCTGGGTCGTGCTCTACGGGGCCGTCCCGCTGGTGCTGGCCGCCCTCTTCACGCTGGGCGTCAACGGCCTGGCCGGTCCGCTGTCGCCGGTGGCGAGCGGGTCGGCCGGAATGCTCTTCGGCCTCGGCGTGGACGGCGTCGTGCTGCTCTACCTGCGCTACCTGGGGGAGCGGGCGAACGGCTTCGGCGCGCAAGACGCGCTCGGGCGCAGCGCGGGCACCGCCGGCAGCGTGATGCTGGCCTACACGACGACCGCCGGCACGTTCTTCGCGCTCATGGTGGTGGACTTCCCGAGCCTGCACGACCTCGGCCTGATCGTCGGCCTCGGCATCCTCGCGTGCTGCGTGTTGTTGCTGGTGCTGCTGCCGGCCATGGTCGGCTTCACCCCCGCGCGACAGGTGCGGCCGCTCCAGACCGCGTGGCTCGGGCGGTTCGTCGAGCGCCGGGGACGCGCGATTCTCGCCGTGTCGGTCGTCCTCACGCTGGTGCTGGGCGTGGCCGCCACGCGTCTGCGCCTGAACACGAGCCTCGAGAAGCTGCAGGCGCACACGCAGGGGACCGATCTCGAGCAGGAGGTCGCCGACCGCTTCGCGCTGCCACGCGAGGTGGTGATCGCGCTCGGCGAAGGACCGCAGCTCGATGACCTGCTCGGTTCGGCACATCGGCTGGCCGCGGCCGTCGAACGGGAGCTGCCGTCGCTCGTCGTCGCGTCGCCGGACACCGTCCTGCCGCCGGCGTCCGAACAGGGACGGCGCAGCGAGCAGCTGGCGCAGGCCCGCTTCGATATCGCCCGCGTGTCCGCCGATCTGGAACGCGAGGCGGGCGCCGCCGGTTTCCGTCCGGGCATCTTCCAGCCCTTCCTCCAGCGGCTGCCGCGCATGCTCGACCCGTCAACGCGCCTCACGTACCAGGGGCTGGTGGAGCATGGCCTGGGCACGCTCCTGTCGCGCTACGTGATCTCCGGACCCCAGGGCTATATCGTGGCCGTCTATCTCTACCCGAAGACGCCGGGCGACCTGGATCGGCTGGCCGCGCTGGGGGCGCGGACGGCGCCCTCGTTCCATCTCACCGGCCTGCCCTTTGTGAACCGCGAGCTGGCCGCGCGCTTCATGCCCCAGTTCGCGCGGGGCATGGCGCTGGGCGTGGTGATCGTCGCGCTGCTCATCTACGTGGTCTTCCGCAACGTGCGCGACACCCTGCTGGCGTTCCTGCCGACCGTGGTCGGCTTCGTCTGGAGCGCGGGGCTGCTCGCGCTGTTCGGCGTCGAGCTGGACCTGTTCTCGCTGTTCGCCGCGATGACCTTCATCGGCATCGCCACCGACTACGCCATCTACGTCATCTATCGGCACAGCATCGAGGGCACGCGCCCGATGCGGGCGGTGCTGACGACCACCGGGGCCGGCGTGCTGCTGGCGTGCGGCACGACGCTGATCGGCTTCGGCTCGCTCATCAACTCCAGCTACGGGCCGCTGCGCTCGTTCGGCGTCACCGCCGTCACCACGATCGCCGCCTGCCTGGTCGCCGCGCTGCTGACGCTGCCCGCCCTTCTCCAGGAAATCCGACGCTCGTGACCATCTGCGCCCCGGTCGCCGCCTTCAACGAAGGAGAGTCCATGACCACGGTCGTCAACGGCGTGCGGCACGATCCGAACGACGTTCCACGGCCGGTCGAGGCGGCGGAGCGGGCATGCTATGATTTAGTGATCCGCGAGCGGGCGTTCACCAAGGGGTCCTTCTCACAAGTACGGCGACGCATCGAGGGCGCGGATGCGCCCGGCCGGCCAGGCGCGATGCCCGAGAATACCGGGAGTATTTGAGGGAAGAGCGTTCATCGGCACCGAGGTCGCCGACTCGCAGCCCGGCTTCCGGCTGATCCGCTCTCAGACCTGACCCCGCTCACAGGAGTCCGAAATCGCATGCGCGTGGCACGTCAGGCCCACCAGGTGCGCTGGCAACTGCACGGCCTGAGCACGGGCACGATCTTCGGCCTGACCCACTGGGGGGTGTCGCACATCCCGAAGGCGATGAGCTACGGGATCGGCCGCGTGGGCACCTGGCTCGCCTTCCACCTGATGGCGGACGCGACCGCCGCGCTCGTCGGCAACCTGCGCGTCGTCGTACCCCATCTCGACGAACGCGGGTTGCGTGCGCTCGCCCTGCGCACTTACCGCAGCTACGCCAGGGAGACGATCGACTTCATCCGCAGCCTCTCGACCGACCGGCGCGAGCTGGCGACATGGTTGGCGCCGCTCAATACCTTCGATCGCGTCGACCGCAGCGGCGGCAACGGCCTGCTGCTGGTGACCGGCCACCTCGGCAACATCGAGCTGGGCGCCGTGATCCTCCGCGCGATTTACGACTACCCGCTGGCCGTCGTGGTGCTGCCGGAGTCCGATCCCCGCGTGAACGAGCGGCGCATGCGGATGCGGGCGACGCTCGGGATCGAGACCATCGAGGTGCGGCAGGAGATGGAGACGGCGCTGCGCATCCGGCGGCTCCTCTCGGAGAACCGGGCGGTGGCCATGATCTCCGACAGGCCGCTCGGACGCGACCGCGTGGAGGTGCAGTTCTTCGGGCGCCCCACGGGCTTCCCCCGCGCCCCCGCGCTGATGGGGTACCTGACCGGGGCACCGCTGGTCCCGTCGTTCATCCTGCGCCAGCCGGACGGCCGGTACGCGGGCCTCGCGCTGGACCCGATCCACGTCTCGCGCACCGGCGACCGCGACGCGAACGTGCAGGCGGCGATGCAGACATTCGCCACGGCGCTCGAGGACCTCGTCAGGCAGTACCCTCACCTTTGGTACCAGTTCTACCCGTACTGGGGCGCCGCACCCGCGTCCTGACGCCCGGGTCTGAAGGCTCAGCGAGGACGGCGGACGGCGTCGGGCGACACCAAGGCGCGCAGCGCTTCCTCGTCCACCTTGCCGATCCCACGCGTCGGCAAGGCGGTGAGCACCTGGATCGTGCGCGGGATCTTGAAGGGCGCCAGCCGGCCCGCCAGCAGGCGGCGGACGTCCGCGGCGGTCAGGCTCGCGTCCCCGCGCGTCACGACGAACAGCGCGACGGCCAGCTCGCCGAACCGGCTGTAGACCACTGCGTGGGCCTGCTCGATGGCGGGCTCCGCCAGCGCCGCCTGCACCACCTCGCCGGAGGAGAAGCGGCGCCCTCCCACCTTCACGACGGAATCCGCCCGGCCCAGCAGACGGAACGTCTCGCCCTCGACGGCGATGGCATCGCCGGTGACGTACCAGTCCTCCGGCCGGTCCTGCCACGCCGACTTCACCAGCAGGCGGCCGTCGCTCTTGCGCCGCTGCCACGTCAATTCCGGGAACGGGCGCCAGGGTCCAGATCCGACCCGCGTCGCGATGCCCCCGGTCTCGGTCGAGCCGTACACCTGCAGTACCGGCGAGCCGGCGAGACGCTCGAACTGTTCGCCGATGACCGGGTCGAGCGGGGCGCCGGAACACACGTAGGTTGCCGGCGGCAGCGGCGAGGCGAGCACCTGCGTCATCAGCCGGTAGTGCGACGGCACCGCGACGACGAGTTGCGGCGCCCGCGCCCGAATCTGATCCACCCAGTGCTGGGGCGCGCCGCCGCGATAGAACACCGTGGCGCCGCCGTCTGCGGCCGGCATGTCGAAGCCGTAGATGTAGCCCAGGATGTGGAAGGCGGGCACGAAGCACAGGGCCGTCAGCGGCCCGGTGAGTCCGAGCCACGGCGCTTCGACGCGGTGCTGTTCGCCGAACTGGTACGCCTTCTTGCGGACGGATTTCGGTTCGCCGGTGGATCCCGAGGTGAAGAACGCCACCTCCGGATCGCCGGCGCGGGGGAAGACGGCCGCGAGCGGGGCGCCGCCGGATTCGACCACCGACACGTCGCTCCACGGGTCGGCCACGTGCGCGGGCGCCAGGACCGGGACGAGCTCGTCGGGCGTGCGGAGGCCGGCCGGCTCCGTCGTGAGGGTGGGATCGACCAGCAGGGGCGATCGGTGGCTGCTCCATGACGCGAGCAGCGACGCCACGACGAACGCGGCGCTGTGGCTGCGCACGGCGACCAGTGGCCCGGCGTCGGCTGGGATGGCCCGCGCGATGTCGGCGGCGTAGGCGAGCAGGCGGCCCACGGTCCACGTGTCGCCGTTCTCGCGGAGGAACACGTGCGCCGGGTCGCCGTCGAAGGTGGGCGCCAGGCGCTCGGCCCCCGGGAGCCCCCCTCGATCCAACGTCATCGTGTCGCCTCGGACGTCTCCAGCCACGCCGTGACGCGCACGATGTCGGCATCGAGCGGCCGGTCGCGCACGGCCAGCACCGGAGAAAACGTTCGCACCTGCGCCAGCAGGCGACGCGCGGCCGCCGAGAGGCGTGACTCGTCGCGCAGCCGCGCGGCGTTCGACAACGCGATCAGCTCGGTGGCCAGCGCGCGCGTCAGCAGGCCGACGTTCTCGCTGGCGTGCAGCGCCGCCTGCAGGCCCATGCTCACCTTGTCCTGGTTGGCGCACTCGGTGGACCGCGACAGGACGCTGTCCGGGAACGAGCCGTGCACGGCCAGCTCGGTCAGGGCACTGCACGTCATCTGCAGGCCCTTCACCCCGCAGCCGCCGTACGGCACGAGCGTCTCGGGCAGTCCCATGTTGTGGGCCTCGTCCACGAGCAGCGCGAACTGCCGATCGACGAGGTCGGCCATCGACGCGGCGGCGATCTTCACGGTGTCCATCACGAGCGCCGGGTGCCCGCCGAAGAAATTGCCGCCGAAGAGGATCCGGCCGCTGGCCGGGTCCACGAGCGGGTTGTCGTTCACGCTGTTCAGCTCGATCTGCAGGACCTGCTTCGCCCAGGTGATGGCGTCACGGGCACTGCCCAGCACCTGCGGGGCGCAGCGGATCGAGTAGCGGTCCTGGACAGGCCGGCCGTTGGTCGGCGGCGGGTCCAGCAGCCGGCTGCCACGCAGCGCGAGGCGGATGCGGCGCGCGCTTTCGATCTGGCCGGGATGCGGCTTGGCCTCGTGCACGAGCGGTGCGAAGGCCTGCGAGCGGCCCATGAGCACTTCGGTCGCCAGCGCGGACGCCTGCTCGATCAGATCGATCACGCGTTCGAAGCGGTGCACGGCCAGGATGCCGACGGCCGTCATGACGGAGGTGCCGTTCATGATGGCCAGCGGCTCCTTCGGGCCGAAGGAGAACGGCTTCAGGCGCGCCGCGGCCAGCGCCTTGGCGGCGTCCATGCGGCGCCCGCGGTAGTACGCCTTGCGCTGGCCCGCCAGGACGGCGGCCACATATGAGAGCGGCGTCAGGTCGCCGGAGGCGCCCACCGAGCCCCACCGCGGGATCACCGGGACGATGCCGTGGTTGAGCAGCGCGCACAGCGATTCGAGCAGGCCGAAGCGGATCGCCGAGAACCCCTTCGAGAGACTGATGAGACGCGCGAGGACGACGGCGCGGCCCTCGACCGGTGACAGGGGCTCGCCGACGCCGCAGCCGTGCTGCTCCATCACCGACAACGCGAATTCGATCTGCGTCGCGGTATCGACGGCGCGCGACGAGTTGTTGCCGACGCCGGTCGAGACGCCGTACACAGTTTCGCCCGCGCGCAGGGCGTCCTCGAGCACGTCGCGTCCCCGCATCACGCGCCGCCGCCACGCGGCCCGGGGGGAGAGCGCCACGCGGGCCCCGCCCACCGCCACGTCGATGAATGCCTGCAGCGACACCTCGCGATCGTCGATGCCGATCGCCCTCCGCCTGGTTGTCTCGATGGTCATGTCTCCGCCAGAAAACGGGCAGGATTGCGTCATCAATGAAGGGAACGCGTTGCGCCGATCGTCGTCCGGACGAAGGCCGGCTCCTCGCTGGTGTCCTCGAGCGGCGCCCCGCCCCCATCGAGCGCCGCGGCTGGATTGCCCCATCCCCTCCCGCCCTCGAGCTCCCCTCGGGCTGGAGCGGTAATTCTAAATCAATTCACTAGCATGCCATAGGGGTGCCACTGATTCAGATTCTTTGGTAATTGGGGCCGTCAACGTTATAATACGTCGCTTCGTCCGCGGCGGGTCTCTGAGATGCACAGGATGGAAGGTTCAAGAATTTGGGAGCGGGCCCTGGCCGGTGCGGCGAACGGCGCCTGGACCCTGCTGCGGTGGGGCACTTCGCTGTTCCCTCGGTCTGCGAGCCTTCCCCGCTGGGCGCCGGCCACCACCGAAGCCGGTGCCGCACCCTCGACGCCCGAATTCGGCCTCCCTCGCGAGACCATGTCCCTGTGTCCGGATTGCGTCCGCGCCCTGCGCGGCCGGCTCGCCTCCGGCGAGATCGGTCCGGACACGCTCCGCCGCGACCAGCCCGGGCGCATTCCCGCCCGCATCCTCGAACGCGACGGCCGCGTGGTCATGGAGAAGACCTGCCCCAAGCACGGCCACTTCGAGGAAACCCTCTCCACCAACCCGGCGTTCACCCGCCGGGTGGAGCGGCTGTTCCCCGGCCGTGACTTCGACTCGTCGGCCGACCCGCTGCACGACCACGGGCCTTCGTCCATCCGGTACGGCCGCGGCGGCGTGCTCACCATCGACCTCACCAACCGTTGCGACATGATGTGCAATCCGTGCTTCATGAACGCCAACCAGGTGGGGTACGTCCACGAACTGACGCTCGACGAGGTCAAGCGCCTCATCGACAACGCGCTCACCATCCGTCCGAAGCGGCAGATCTCGATCCAGTTCTCAGGCGGCGAGCCTACGCTGTCGCCCATCTTCCTCGAGGCGATCGCCTACGCGCGCCAGAAGGGCTACTTCAGCGTCCAGGCCGCCACCAACGGGATTCGCTTCGCGCAGGACGCCGACTTCGCCCGCCGGGCGGCCGACGCCGGTCTCCGCATCGCCTACCTGCAGTTCGACGGCGTCGGCGAGGAGGCCAACGCCCACCGCAAGGTGCCGAACCTCTTCGAGGTGAAGCTGCGGGCCATCGAGAACCTCTACCAGGTCGGCATCGACGTCGTCCTCGTCGTCACGGTCGTGCGCACCGTCAACGACCACCAAGTGGGCCGGGTCGTCAAGTTCGCCGTCGAGAACGCCGACAAGTTGAGCTTCGTCTCGTTCCAGCCCGTCTCGTTCACGGGCCGCGACGAGGACATCGACGAGGCGCGCCGCCTCCGCGAGCGCTACACCCTGTCGCAGCTTGCCGACGACGTGCACGAGCAGACGGGCGTGCTCGAACCGCTGCGCGACTGGTTCCCCCTGTCCGCGGTCGGCGCCGCCGCCGATCTCACCGACCTCATCAAGGGGCCGGCCAGCGAATGGGGCACGCTGAAGTGCGCCTGCCATCCCGATTGCGGGATCGCCACGGCCTTGATGGTGAACAAGCACACCAAGGCGTGGGCGCCGCTGCCGCGCATGTTGAACGCGGAGCGCTTTTTCGCCGACGCCGCGGCTATCAGCCGCGCGGGCAACGGGCCGTTCCTCACCAAGGTGCAGACAGCGCTCGCCCTGTTGCGCAACTACCGGCCGGCGTTCGCGCCAGAGGGATTTCGGCTGCGCGATCTGGTCAGGAAGTTCGACAAGCAGAGCGGTGGAGCGCTGGGCGGCGGGCTGGGGGCGAAGGACAACGCCAACCGCAAGGGCGACGACTGGCTGATCCTGTTCGTCGCCGGCATGTGGTTCCAGGACCTGTGGAACTACGACTTCCGGCGGACAGAGATGTGCCTCATCCCCTACGCGACACCGCTCGGGGAAATCTCGTTCTGCGCCTACAACACAGGCATCGGGTGGCGGCAGATCGTCGAAGCGAGCCGCCACAACCCCACCGTGGCCGAGTGGCACCGCGAGCACGGCAAGCACGTCATCCACGCCAACCCGACCAGGCCCGTCGAGTTGCCGGCGGCCGACCGTCCTGCGGCACTCAGCGTGCCCGACGACGGGTGGTTGTGCCCGCGCGCGACGGAGGGCCGGAAGGACCCGTTGTGCCAGCCTGGGGTGTGCCTGCAGCCTCGTCGCGACGACTGATTGCGCCTTAAGCCGACCGAACCGGTCCCGGCGCCAGCGTCAAGCTGCCCGCGGCCACGCACTGACCGTCGGCCGTCACCTCTCCCTCGACCTTGATCAGCCCGAACGCCCGGCCGGCCACGCGGGCCGTGGCTTCGAGCACTTGGCCGGGACCCGCGGCCGCGGGAAACTTGAACCCGCCCAACGCCGCCAGGCGAAGGCCGCCGGCGGGCGCCGGAATGCTCCCCGAGCAGGCGGCCATGCCTCCGGTCTGCGCCAGCATCTCGACCAGGATGACCGCCGGCACGACTGGCAGGTCCGGGAAGTGGCCCTGAAAGTAGAAATCGCCCGGGCGGGTCACGCGTATCGTCCGGGCGCTCTCGCCCGGGACGATGGCCACCACGTCTTCGACCAGGCGCATCGGCGGGCGATGTGGCAGGTCAAGCAAGGCCTTGCGTTCCGCAGACAGCGGGGGCGACGCGGCATCGTCCGCGCTCACCGACGCCCTCCCGGGTCGTCGGACACCCGCACGAGCAGCTTGCCGATGTTGGCGCCGGTGAACAGGCGGTTGACCGCGACCGGGGCCTGTTCGAGGCCCTCCACGATGTCGGTCCGATACTTCAACCGACCCTCGGCCATCCACGTCGCCAGCGGCCCGAACGCCTCGTGGAAGCGATCCTGGTAGTCGATGACGATGAAGCCTTCGAGGCGCGCGCGTCGGATGAGCACGTTGCCGAGGAAGCGGGGCCCGGGGGGCGGGACGAGAGCGTTGTACTGCGAGATGAGGCCGCACAGCACGATCCGGGCGCGCGTGTTGATGAAGGCCAGCGCCGCGTCCAGCACCTCGCCGCCGACGTTCTCGAAGTACACGTCGATGCCGGCAGGACACAGGCGGCGCATGCGCGACAACACCGGTTCCTTCTTGTAGTTGATGGCCGCGTCGAAGCCCAGCTCCTCGGTCAGCCAGCGGCACTTCTCGTCGCTGCCGGCGGTGCCGACGACGCGGCAGCCGACAATCTTGCCAATCTGGCCGACGAGCGATCCGACAGCGCCCGCCGCTCCCGACACGACCAGCGTCTCGCCGGCCTTCGCCTGGCCGATTTCGAGCAGGCCGAAGTACGCGGTGGCGCCGATGTGGCCGAGCACGGCGAGGTACGCGTCGAGCGCGATGTTCGGGTCGCGCTCCATGCGGGAGAGCGCCGAGCCCTCGGAGACTGCGAAGGTCTGCCAGCCGAGCATGCCCTGCACGTAGTCGCCTGGCGCCAGCCCCGGGTACCGGGATTCCTCCACCTCGCCCAGCCCGAAGCCTCGCATCACGGACCCCAGCGGGATCGGCGGCAGGTAGGTGGCCGACGGGTTGGCCCACCCGCGGCTCGTGGGATCCAGCGACAGGTAGATCTGCCGCACCAGCACCTGAGCGTCCGCGAGGTCCGGCAGCGGATCCTCGGTCCACTGGAAGTCTTGCGGTTTGAACGGGCCCTCGGGGCGGGCGACGAGCCTCCACGCGCAGTTGGTCTTCATAGGAATGCCGATTCTAGCACCAAGGGCAGCGACCAGCTCGCTCGCCAGTCCGTTGCCGCTTTCCTTTTCCGCCGTGTGCGGCGAGTGCTAGAATCACCACTCTTGCCATCAGCCAGGCGGGTGGCTCGGCGTCGCACTCGGCACGGGCGGCACGAGTCGGTGCGAATGGGTGCCTTCTGGAGAGTAGATGCGGGTACAACTAGTCTGTCCTGCGGCCGAGGATTCGGCGCACTTGAAGAACCTGGCGCTCGCCACACTGGCCGCGCTGACGCCTGACGACGTCGAGCTGTCGGTTTGTGACGATACGCTCAAGAGACTCGATTCGGCCACGGACCTCGACTTCACGGCCGACCTGGCGGCCATCACGGTTTCGACGAGAACGGCGATGCGGGCCTACGAGCTGGCAGCCGCCTACCGGCAGCACGGCGTGAAAGTGGTGATGGGCGGCATCCATCCGACCGCGGTGCCCGAGGAAGCGCTCGAGCGCTGCGACTGCGTCGTCATCGGCGAAGCCGAGGGGCTGTGGGAGAAGGTCATCGCCGACGCGCGCGCCGGGCGCCTGCAGTCGATCTACCGGCACGCGACGTTGCCGGAGTTCCGGACGCCGCCGCGACCCGACCGGTCGATCTTCGCCAAGCGCGGGTACATCCCCGTCCAGGCCGTGCAGGCGTCGCGCGGCTGCCCGTTCTCGTGCGAGTTCTGCTCGGTCACGCCGTTCTTCGGGCGAAAGACGCGGCTGCGCGATCCGAAGGACGTGGCCGCGGAGATCAAGGCGCTGGGTCGTCCCTGGGTCATGTTCTCCGACGACAACATCATCGGCGTCGGGCACCAGTCGCGGGAACTGTTTCGCGAGCTGAAGAAGCTGAACATCACCTGGTTCGGGCAGGCGTCGCTTCAGGGCATGCAGGACCAGGAGACGCTCGAGCTGATGGCCGAGTCCGGGTGCCGGGCGGTCTTCATCGGCTTCGAGAGCGTGAACCGCCAGACGCTGGTCGCGTGCGGCAAGCGCCAGAACAAACCCGAGCACTACATCGAGACGGTGAAGCGGCTGCACGACCTGGGGATCGGGGTGTGGGGAGCGTTCGTCTTCGGGTTCGACGAGGACACGCAGGGCGTGTTCGAGGAGACGGCGGAGTTCGCGATCCGGGCCAAGGTGGTCATCGCATCGTTCGCCGTGCTGACGCCGTACCCGGGGACGCCGCTCTACGGGCGGCTGAAGCAGGAAGGGCGCCTGCTGGACGAGCACTGGTGGCTGCACGAGGGACGGGACGGCTTCCCGGTCTTCCGCCCGAAGCACATGACGCCAGAGCAGCTCTTCGAGGGGTGGAAGTCGGCGTGGCCGCTGTTCTACAGCGGGTCGTCGATCATGCGCCGCGCGTCGCAGGCGCTGTGGACCTCGCCGATCATGTTCTTGGGTTACTTCCCGCTGAACCTGTATCAGCGGCGCCTGACGCGCGACAAGATCATCGGCGGGAACAAGTTCTTCATGCGCGACCGCCACGTGAAGCCCGCCGATCGCCAGGCGCTCTGATCAGACCGCGATCGAGACCTCGCTGCGGGGCAAGTGGCGGCTGACCGTGCGTAAAGCGTCCCGCTACCGCACCCGTGTCCGGCTCTGCTCGCGGAAGAACTGCTGCAGGTAGTGGGGGCCGCCGGTGCCCTTGCCCGTCGAGCCGCTGGCCTTCCAGCCTCCGAACGAGTTCTGCCCCGGCCACGCGCCGGTGGTCGCGCCGGCCCGCCGGTTCGCGTAGGTCACGCCCGCCTGGATCCGCTCGAAGAATTCGTCGATCTCGCCCTCGTCCTCCGAGAAGATCCCGGCCGTCAGGCCGTACTCGGTCCTGTTCGCCAGATCGATCGCCTGGTCCACCGTCTGCACGTCCGCGATGACGGTGATCGGGACGAACAACTCCTCGGCGAAGAGCGGGTGGCCGGCCGGCAGGCCGTCGATGATGGTCGGCTCCACGAAGTAGCCGTGGTTGAACGGCTCCTCGGTGATTCGCCGCCCGCCGATCAGGATGCGGCCGCCGTCGCGCTTGGCCCGCTCGATGGCGTTCTCGTAGTTCTTCAGCGCGCGCTCGTTGATGACCGGTCCCATCCACACGTCGCGCTCGAGCGGGTTGCCCACCTTGATCTTCCTGGTCCTCTCGACGAGCAGCTCGACGAACCGGTCGCGCACCTCGCGCGACACGTAGACGCGCGAGCACGCCGAGCACTTCTGCCCGGTCGCGCCGAAGGCCGATCGCATCACGCCCTCCGACGCCTTGTCGAGGTCTGCGCTCCGCATGATCAGCGCCGGGTTCTTCCCGCCCATCTCGATGATGAGCGGGCGCGGGATGGGGCGGGTCCCGTTGTCGCGCAGCAGCTTCATCCCCACGGCCATCGATCCGGTGAAGACGACGCCGTCCACGCCCGGGTTGTCGGCAATCTCCTGGCCCACCGGCACGCCGGGGCCGTTCACCAGGTTGAACACGCCGGGCGGCACCATGTCCGCGAGGACTTCGTACCAGCGGGTGCCGGCCAGTGCCGTGTCCTCGGCCGCCTTGCAGACGATCGTGTTGCCCGCGAGCAGCGCCGCCGCCGTCGGCCCGGCCGCGAGCGCGATCGGGAAGTTGAACGGCGCAATGATCCCGAACACGCCGTACGGCCGAAGGATGCTGCGGCTCTCCTCGGTGGATCCCGGCATGCCCATCAGGTTCTGGAAGGCGTCGGTCTGCTCCATCCGGTCGCAGTAGTAGTCGAAGAAGTCAGCTGCCTCCTCGACCTCGCCCACGCACTCGAGGCGGCTCTTGCCCGTCTCGAAACCCACGAGGGCGGACAACTCCGCGCGGTGCGTGCGGATCCGGTTGCCGATCTTCCGGACGACAAAGACGCGCTCTTCCCATGGCAACCGGCTCCAGGCGGGGAACGCGGCGCGAGCGGCTGCAATGGCGTCCTGCGTCTGCTCGCGGGTCGCCGACGTAAACCGGCCGATCAGGATCCGGGTGTCGATCGGGCTGCGGTCCTCGAATGAGCTGCCCGCGCCCTCGACGACGCGGCCGTCGATGAACATCGGGTGGGACTCGCCGAACCCTTTCTTGACCTCCTCGATCGCCACGTCCAGTTCGCGATGCAGGTCGCTCATCTGGTCCGCGCTCATCGTCGCGTAGGTCACCTTCGCCTGGGCCGGTCTCACGTCGCTGTCCATTGTCGGTTGCTCTTCCCCAACGCCGAAGACCTCGCGCATCAGGGATGAATGGGGGACTGACAGTTCATGGCTGAGATCCCGATGATAACATGGCCGATTGCCGTCCTGGCTCGTCCCCTGCCTTGGATCTCAGGCTCCCTGGACCGCAAAGCCCGAAGCGGCGGCGACGGCAGCCAGTTGGGTGTCGTGCGTCAGAAATGCGTCGAGTCCAACGGTGTCGCGGACATGAAGAGCGGTGGCCAGATGGATGGCGCCCAGAGTCCCGACCACGGTGGGAAAGGACTCGCCGGCGCGCGCGAGGATACGTTCGGTGACGGGGATGACATGGAACACGCTATGAACCAGGTCAATGTCGCGGCGAAGGTGGACGACCTGCCGGTCGTCGATGGCGGCCATGAGCCGAGCTTGGTCCAGGGTGCGCAGCGCTTCCGTGTGCCAGATTCGAGAGGCGTAAGCTTCCGTCCACCGTCCCCAGCCCGGCAGGGGATTGGGTTCATGAAAGAGCACGCGGAGTGTAACCGAGGTGTCCACGTAGACTCTCATCGACGACCTCGGTCACTGAGGAGTGTTTGCACGGCGGAGAGAGGTTTGGAAACTGTGACACCGCGGATCTTGCGCAGTGCGCTCATCGGCTGTGTGGGGGGGCGGATGGCCCGGTCCCCGCCGTTTTCGGAAATCAGGCGCGCAATGGGGCGACGATGGGAAGTCACCGTGACCTCATCGCCCTGTTCGACAAAGTGCAGGTATTCGCTGAGTTTCTGCTTGAGTGTCGCGACGTTCACTGTTTTCATGTCTATACAATAACCACCCTATGGACATCACTCAAGAGACACCGTTTGCCTCTTGGCCGGCCATGAGGACCGCGCGGGTCGATCCCGTCACCGGTGCTGAGGGAGGACTGGCGCCGGCACACCGGCCGCCGAGTAGCCCCGGGGAGTCTCACCCTGAGGCTCTCACAGAACCGGACGTCGACCTCTCGACTTATCCGGCTCGTGCCACCCAGCGAAGGCTGCCGCCTTGGGGATAGGCCGGATGAGCGGCGTCTCCGCTGTCCAGGTTAACGGAAGGCCCGCTATCAGACACCGCCGGCGCCCCCCGGAGGTGCCGCGCCCGCGCCGCCCGGGCGCAGCGGACCTATACCTGGTGATTGCCTCGGAGCACCGGGCTCCAGCCCGGTTCGCGTCCCGGCCACGCTGGAACGTGGCGGTCCCCCTGCCTGTTGACACTGGCAGGGCGTGGTGTTATATCTATAGCAGTAGTGTTATAAAAATAGCATATGAGCACATCCACACACCTCGTCCTGACCCGCCGCGAACGGCAGATCATGGACATCCTGTACCGTCGCGGCCGGGCCACCGCGGCTGACGTCATGAAAGACCTCTCCGGCGACCCGAACTACTCCACTGTGCGCACGCAATTGCGCGTGCTCGAGGAGAAAGGGCACGTCAGGCACGACGAGGAAGGCCTTCGGTACGTCTACATGCCGGCGGTGTCCCGCCACGCAGCCAGAAAGTCGGCGCTCAAGCACCTCGTTCACACCTTCTTCGAGGG
>Ga0209745_1001195_pt1 | contig 15625 bp, 16 predicted proteins | sample BarGraNGADG00312_FD_184495 | JGI IMG/M metagenome (GOLD analysis project Ga0209745, IMG submission 184495) | Arctic peat soil microbial communities from Barrow, Alaska - Barrow Graham LP Ref core NGADG0004-312 (SPAdes) (version 2) | ecosystem: Environmental > Terrestrial > Soil > Wetlands > Peat... | reverse complement strand
GCGCCCGACCCAGAGCTGGCCAGCTGATGTGCTTCACACGTTAGTAGTCCCCGGCTTCGCCCCGAGGCTGCTTGACCGATATCGCCGGTCTTCGTTACGGATTCGGAATGTTGGTAGCTCCCATCGGGAGGGGCGCCACTTGACCGGTCGTCAGTGCGGTGCGAACGAGGAGCCGGACGCCGACGTCGATCGCACGCTCGTCGACCCGGAAGTCACCCTGGTGGAGGTCGAAGGTGTACCCGCCCGGCGCCCGCGTCCCGAGGCGCGCCATCGCGCCGGGGACCTTCGTGAGATACCAGGCGAAGTCTTCCCCGCCGAGCGACTGCTCCGTCAGCAGGACGGCCTCCTCACGCAGCACGCCCCGGGCCGCGGTCTCGAGCGCCGCGGTGCAGTGCGTCGCGTTCTCCACCGGTGGCACCCCGCGCTGGTGCCGGACCTCGGCCTCGACCTCGTAGGGCGCAACGACCTGCAGGACCGCGTCGTGGAAGACGCTCGAGGCACGCTCCCACGCCCGCACGTCGAGGCACCGCAGAGTGCCGCGCGCCGAGCCCGTCGCCGGGATGGCGTTGTGAGTCGACCCGGCCTGCACGGCGCCCCACGTCAGGTTCACCCCCGAGCGTGGGTCGAGTCGCCGCCCCAGCACCGCAGGGACCTGCGTGATCACCTGGCCGAGCGCGAAGACGACGTCGCCGGTCAGGTGCGGGCGCGACGTGTGCCCGCCGGCGCTGGTGAGGACCACGGTCACCTCGTCGGACGCCGACGTGATGGGCCCGATGCGCGTGCCGATGAATCCGACATCGACCTTGGGGTCACAGTGCAGCGCGAAGATCTGCCCGACGCCGTCGAGCACGCCCGCTGCGATCGCGTCGAGCGAACCGCCGGGCTGGACCTCCTCGGCGGCCTGGAAGATCAGGCGAACCCCGGTGGTGAGCTCGCCCCGGGCCGCCAGTTCGCCGAGCACGAGGCCGGCGCCAAGAACGATGGCCGTGTGCACGTCGTGCCCGCACGCGTGGGCGACACCCGTGACGGTGGACCGCCACGACACGTCGCTCGTGTCGTGCAGGGCCAACGCGTCGAGGTCGGCGCGCAGGGCGACCCGGCGTCGGCCCGTCGCGGCTGGTCCCGGACCGATGTCGCAGACGAGGCCGGTGCCGGGCAGGGGCCGCGGCGTGAGCCCGGCGGCCCGCAGGCGGTCCGCCACGACCCGGGTGGTGCGCTGCTCGGTACGGGCGAGCTCGGGGTGGGCGTGCAGGTCGCGCCGGATCGAGATCAGCTCGGCAGTGAGAGGCCCGACCAGCAACACATCAGAATCTTCGCCCACGCCGCGATCCTAGCCCGCACCCCCAGACCGAGGCGGGGTGGGGATCGCAGGGATCCGCGCGAGCCCGGAACCCGTCGCAACGTCACCGAGGGGTCTGGTCAGAGGAGGTCTTCGCGGCCTCGGGCTCGGACGGCGTCTACCGCCTCCTTGACCTGTTGGGCGCGGGCTCTCGTGGTCACCAGGAGGGCGTCCGGAGTGTCGACGACCACCATGTCGTCGAGACCCAGCACCACGACCAGCCGGCCGGTGCCGGGCACCACCAGGGAGCCGGAGGAGTCCACCAGCAGCACCGCCGAGTCGTCCCCGAGCACCCGGGCACCGTCGTCGGCCCCATCGTCCAGCGGGGGCAGCAGCTTGCCGAGCGAGGCGAAGTCGCCGATGTCGTCCCAGCCGAAGTCGCCTGGCACGACCGCTATCCCGCCCGCCGCGGCCACCGGCTCGGCGATGGCGTGGTCGATGGCGATCTTCTCGAGCCCGGGCCACACCTCGTGGAGGACTCGGTCACGATCGGCGGTGTCCCACGCGGCCGCGAGCGCGCGGAGTCCCTCGTGCATCTGGGGCCGCTGCACCGCGAGATGGTCGAGCAGCACCTGGGCCCGCGCCAGGAACATGCTCGCGTTCCAGCGGTACTCCCCGGTGGCGAGGTAGGCGGCGGCCGTAGCGGCATCCGGCTTCTCGGTGAACCCGAGCGCGTGCCGCGCGCTCGGGGCCGCGACCAGGTCGAGCGATTCGCCCAAGCGGACATAACCGAACGCGGTCGCCGGGTGCGACGCGGCGATGCCGACCGTGACGACGTACCCGGCGCGCGCGGCCTCGACGCCCTCCCGCACGGCGCGCTGGAACGCCGACGCGCCATGGATGACATGGTCGGCCGCGAAGGAGCCGAGCACGACGTCGCCGCCGTGCCGTTGGGCCAGGACGGCGGCGGCGAGCCCGATGGCGGCCATCGAGTCCCGTGGCGACGGCTCGGCCAGCACCTCGCCGGCGCCCAACCCTGGCAGCTGCGCTCGGACCGCGTCGACGTGCCGCTGCCCGGTGACGACGAGCACATGGCCCGGTTCGGTGAGCGGCGTGAGGCGGTCCACGGTCGCCTGCAGCAGGGTCCGTCCCGACCCGGTGAGGTCGTGCAGGAACTTCGGGGAGCCGGACCGCGACAGCGGCCACAGGCGGGTGCCGGCACCACCCGCGGGGATGACCGCGTGGAAGCCGGGAATCGGGCCGGGTGGGGTCTGAGTCACGGGACCAGAGTAGTGAACGCCGCCGGTACGGATACGATCACAGCCGCCGCACCGGCGGGCCTGGTCCGGGCGGCCGACAGCAGCACCCGCGCCCGGTCAGTAGAGTGGATGCGGGACGGATGCCGTCGTCCGCACCACGCACCCTCAGGAGGCCCCAGTGCCCAAAGCCCCCGCCGGTACGTTGTACCGCGGCCGAGACGGCATGTGGTCGTGGGTCGCGCACCGCGTGACCGGCGTGCTGATCTTCTTCTTCCTGCTCGTGCACGTGCTCGACACGTCGCTCGTGCGGGTCTCCCCCGAGGCGTACAACTCCGTCATCGGCGCCTACAAGAACCCGATCATGGGCCTCGCCGAGGCCGGACTCGTCGCCGCGATCGTGTTCCACGCCTTCGACGGGATCCGCATCATCCTGATCGACTTCTGGGCCAAGGGTCCCAAGTACCAGCGCTTGATGTTCTGGGTCGCGATCGCCCTGTTCGTCGTGACCATGGCAGGGTTCCTGCCGCGGCACCTGATGCACGTGTTCGGGGGCCAAGGATGAGCGCGCAGACGGGGTCGGCGGCGACCATCGAGGACCCGGGCGCCGGTTACCGACGCCGCAAGACCACCCGGGGCAACTTCGAGCTCTACGGCTGGGTCTTCATGCGCGCCTCCGGCGTCGTGCTGCTCCTGCTGGTCTTCGGGCACCTGTTCGTGAACCTGTTCGCCGGCGAGGGCATCAAAGCCATCGACTTCGGCTTCGTGGCCGGCAAGTGGGCCTCCCCGTTCTGGCAGATCTGGGACCTGCTGATGCTCTGGCTCGCGATGATCCACGGCACCAACGGAGTGCGCACCATCATCAACGACTACGCCGAGCGCGACGGGGTCCGGCTCTTCCTCAAGCTCGCGCTGTACGCGGCCTTCGTCGTCGTCGTCGTGTGCGGGACGCTGGTGATCTTCACGTTCGACCCGTGCCCGGCGAACAGCCCCGCGAACCTGCTGCCCTCGTTCTGCACCCCCTGATCGACTCTCGGCGCCCCGCACCCGCGCGACGTCGTCATCGGCCCCGAACCGCCCGCCACAGGAGACAACGACCCGAGATGCAGACCCACCAGTACGACGTCGTCATCGTCGGAGCCGGCGGCGCCGGAATGCGCGCGGCGCTCGAGTCCTCGAAGCGCACGCGCACGGCCGTGATCTCCAAGCTCTACCCGACACGCTCCCACACGGGCGCGGCGCAGGGCGGCATGTGCGCCGCCCTCGCGAACGTCGAGGAGGACAACTGGGAGTGGCACACCTTCGACACGGTCAAGGGCGGCGACTACCTCGTCGACCAGGACGCCGCGGAGATCATGGCCAAGGAGGCGATCGATGCCGTCCTCGACCTGGAGAAGATGGGCCTACCGTTCAACCGCACCCCCGAAGGCAAGATCGACCAGCGCCGGTTCGGCGGTCACACCCGCAACCACGGCGAGGCCGCCGTGCGCCGCGCGTGCTATGCCGCAGACCGCACGGGGCACATGATCCTGCAGACCCTCTATCAGCAGTGCGTCAAGCACGACGTCGAGTTCTTCAACGAGTTCTACGTCCTTGACGTGCTGCTCTCCGACGACCTCACCGCGGGCCAGGTGCCCGACGGCGCCGAGGTCAGGGTCTCGGGCGTCGTCGCCTACGAGCTCGCCACCGGCGAGATCCACCTGTTCCGGGCGAAGTCGGTCGTGCTCGCCACCGGCGGGGCAGGCAAGATCTACAAGACCACGTCCAACGCACACACCCTGACCGGGGACGGCATGGCGCTCGCGTACCGGCGGGGTCTGCCGCTGGAGGACCTGGAGTTCTTCCAGTTCCACCCGACCGGTCTTGCGGGGCTCGGCATCCTGCTGTCGGAGGCCGCGCGCGGCGAGGGCGCCATCCTGCGCAACGGCGACGGCGAGCGCTTCATGGAGCGCTACGCCCCCACGATCAAGGACCTGGCGCCGCGCGACATCGTCTCCCGCGCGATGGCCAACGAGGTGCGCGACGGCCGCGGCGCGGGTCCGGACAAGGACTACCTGCTGCTCGACCTGACCCATCTCGAACCGGCGCACATCGACGCGAAGCTGCCCGACATCACCGAGTTCGCGCGCACCTACCTCGGCATCGAGCCGTACACCGAACCGATCCCGGTCTACCCGACGGCGCACTTCGCCATGGGCGGCATCCCGACGACCGTCACCGCGCAGGTGCTTCGCAACGCCGCGGACACCGTCGCCGGCCTGTATGCCGCAGGCGAGTGCGCCTGCGTCAGCGTGCACGGTTCCAACCGGCTCGGCACCAACTCACTGCTGGACATCAACGTGTTCGGCAAGCGGGCCGGGATCGGGGCGGCCGAGTACGCCGTGGGCGCGGACTGGGTCGAGCTGCCCGCCGAACCCGAGGTGGGCGTCATCGCGCAGCTCGAGGGGATGCGCGCCCGCCCGACCGGCGAGAGCGTCGCCGACGTGCGCCGCGAGCTCCAGCAGACGATGGACACCAATGCGCAGGTGTTCCGGACGGCCGCCTCGCTCCAGCGGGCGCTCGTCGACGTGCGCCTGCTGCAGGAGCGGTACCGCACGGTGAGCGTCAAGGACAAGGGCCGCATGTTCAACACCGACCTGCTGGAAGCGCTCGAGCTGGGATTCCTGCTCGACGTCGCCGAGGTCGTCGTCGTCGGTGCGCTCAACCGTCAGGAGTCCCGCGGTGGCCACTACCGCGAGGACTTCCCGGCCCGCGACGACGTGCGGTACATGCAGCACACGATGGCCTATCGACGGCGCGCCCCGGCGGCGCCGGGAACGTTCGACGTCGTCCTCGGCTACAAGCCCGTCGTGGTGACCCGGTACGAGCCGATGGAGCGCAAGTACTGATGGCCACCACCCTCGAGCACACCGCCGACCCCACCCCGGGCGCGCCCGGCAGCGTCCCGACCTTCGACGTCACGCTGAAGATCAGACGCTTCGACCCCGAGAAGTCCGGCGACCAGGCGTACTGGGAGGAGTTCACGGTCAACGCGCGCGGGACCGACCGTCTCCTCGACGCGCTGCACAAGGTCAAGTGGGAGCTCGACGGCTCCGTGACGTTCCGACGCTCGTGCGCACACGGCGTGTGCGGATCCGACGCCATGCGGATCAACGGTCGCAACCGGCTCGCGTGCAAAGTCCTGCTCAAGGACCTGAACCCGGACAAGACGATCACGGTCGAGCCCATCAAGGGCCTGACCGTGCTCAAGGACCTCGTGGTCGACATGGAACCGTTCTTCGCCTCGTTCCGCGAGATCATGCCGTTCCTGATCACGACCGGGAACGAGCCCACCAGGGAGCGCTTGCAGTCTGCGGCCCAGCGCGATCGATTCGACGAGACGACGAAGTGCATCCTGTGCGCCTCGTGCACGACGGCATGCCCGGTGTTCTGGACGGACGGGCAGTACTTCGGCCCCGCCGCGATCGTCAGCGCGCACCGGTTCATCTTCGACTCGCGCGACGAAGGCGCCGCCCAGCGGCTCGAGATCCTCAACGACAAGGAAGGCGTCTGGCGCTGCCGGACGACCTTCAACTGCACCGACGCCTGCCCGCGCGGCATCGAGGTCACCAGAGCGATCGCGGAAGTCAAGCGCGCGATGATCACCCGAGCCTTCTAGCTCCGCACCCCGGGGGACGGGACCGACGTCGCGCGCGCCCGGTCGGTCCGTTCGCAGACCCTACGAGCCGTGGCGCTCCCGGGCACGTGCGGCGGCGGTCCGGCCGCGGCGGTCCGAGCCGGTCAGCGAATAGTCGCGGACCGGGCGCCACCCGCAGCCGTCACCGTGCTCATAGAACTGGAATCCGCTGACGACGAACCGCGCCTCGAAGTTCGCCAGCTCCGCGAAGGCACGGTCGAGGGCCTTGTCGGGCACCTGGTGAGCGATTGTCACGTGCGGGTGGTAGCCGAACCGCAGGTCCTGGCTGAGCGGACCGGACCGCACGGTGGACTCCAGCCGCTCGCACTCCGCACTGCCCTGCACGACCTGCATGAACACGACCGGCGAGATCGGCCGGAAGGAACCCGTGCCGCGAAGGTGGATCACGAACGGCCCGGTCGACGTCGAGACCCGCGCCAGGTGCGTCGAGATCTCGGCCAGCTCCGCGGGCTCCACCACCGTCGGGCCGAGCAGCGTGACGTGCGGGGGGGTCTCCGCGGCGAGGGGATCGCCGAACCTCGCCCGAGCGTGCTGCAGCACGGACCCGTAGGGCTCAGGGACCGGGATGGCGACCCCGATCCGGATCTGCGCGCCGGTGAACTCGGACACCATCACGTCACGCGCCTCCGAGCAGGGAGCAGGCCCACCCGGTCGTAGATTCGCGCCAGAGTGACCCGCGCGATCTCGCGCGCGCGCTCGGCACCGTCTGCGAGCACGTCGTCGAGCACGGCCGGGTCCTGGACGTAGCCGGCGAACCGCTGCTGGAACGGGGCGAGGAAGTCGACGACGACCTCGGCCAGGTCCTTCTTCAGGTCGCCGTAGCCCTTCCCGTCGTAATCGGCTTCGAGCGACGCCACCGACCGTCCGGACAGGGCCGCGAAGATGGTCAGGAGGTTGGACACGCCGGGTTTGGCCTCGGGGTCGTAGCGGACCTCACGGCCCGCGTCCGTGACCGCGGACCGGATCCGCTTCGCGACCACCGTGGGGTCGTCCAGCAGCTCGATGATCCCGTTCGGGCTCGCCGCCGACTTGCTCATCTTGGCGGTCGGGTCCTGCAGGTCGTAGATCTTCGCGGTCGCCGTCACGATGTGCGGATCCGGCACGACCGCGGTCCCCGTCCCGAAGCGAGTGTTCAGCCGCTGCGCGAGATTCCGGGAGAGCTCGAGGTGCTGGCGCTGGTCCTCACCGACCGGCACGAGATGCGTGTCGTACAGCAGGATGTCCGCGGCCATGAGCATCGGGTAGGTGAACAGCCCGACCGACGTGCCCGCAGCCCCGTTCCGGGCAGACTTGTCCTTGAACTGGGTCATCCGGCCGGCCTCGCCGAAGCCCGTCTGGCAGCTCAGCACCCAGGCGAGCTGGGCGTGCTCAGCGACGTGCGACTGCACGAACAGGATCGAGCGCGCCGGGTCGACGCCGGCGGCCAGGTACTGGGCCGCCGTGCTGCGGGTGCGGTCACGCAGCACGGCCGGGTCGGACCCGCCCGTCAGCGCGTGCAGGTCCACGACGCAGTACAACGCATCGTGCTTGTCCTGGAGGGCCACCCAGTGGATCAAGGCGCCGAGGTAGTTGCCCAGGTGGAGGGAGTCCGACGTGGGCTGCATCCCGGAGAAGACCCGGGAGCGCACGGTAGGCGTCGGGGAAGTCAACGCGGTGGGCATCCGCCCATTCTGGCAGGTGCACGAGAGTGCTCCGAACGCGCCGTCACGCATGCGGGCCCACCGCCGCGACCGGGCGACGGGTCAGGTGGCCTCGTCGTCGTACGGCACGCCGGCCGAACCGGCGGCATCTGCGACGCCGACGAGGTCCGCCGAGCCGGCGGCCGCGCCGGCCGCCACGGCCGGGCCCACGCTCGGGGTGTCCGTGCTTGCCCCCGGGTCGACGGAGGGCGGCCAGGGGGAGTCGTCGACGAGCGCTTCACGGACGATGCGGCGCGGGTCGTAACGGCGCGGGTCGAGCGCCGTCCAGTCGACATCCCCGGCCTGCTCGCCGAGCTCCTCGTCGACCCGTTGCTTGGCGGTGCGCAAGAGACCGCGCAGCGTGCGGACCCAGACGCCCAGCTGCTCGGCATAGCGCGGCAGCCGCTCGGGGCCGACGACCACGACGGCAACCAGGATCAGCAGGACGAACTCGCTGCTGTTGATGCCGAACACACTCGTCAGATTACCCGCCAGTTCAGTGGCTGGTTGCCTCGTGGAGCACGACCCGCACCTCACGGACGGGACGGTCGCCCGTTCGGACCCGGAGGGTGACCGTGTCGCCGGGCGCCTTCGCACGGATCGCGACGATGAGCTCGTCGGGTTCGGTCACCGGGCGCGCGTCGATGGCCAGGATGATGTCGCCCGCACGGATACCCGCGTTGTCGGCGGGGCCACCCGGGCTGACCGCCTCCTGCCCCTGCTGGGGCGCGGTGGCGACCTGGACGCCCTCGCCGGTGTAGCCCTGGTCGAGCAGCACGCCGACGATCGGGTAGGTCGCGCGACCGGTCTCGATCAGCTGCTCGGCGGTGCGCCGCGCCTGGTTCGACGGAATCGCGAAACCCAGGCCGATGCTGCCCGAAGCGACTGCACCGGCGCCGGGCGGTTGGGCGATGGCGGAGTTGATCCCGATGACCTCCCCGGCGGCATTCACGAGCGGTCCGCCGGAGTTGCCAGGGTTGATCGCGGCGTCGGTCTGGATCGCGTTGATGAAAGCCGTGTCTGTGGCGTCGCCGGCCGCGACCGGGCGGTTCAGTGCGCTGATGATGCCGGTGGTCACGGTGCCCTTGAGCCCGAGCGGGGCACCGACCGCGACCACCGGGTCGCCCACCGCGACGTCGTTGGAGTCCCCGAGCACGAGCGGGACGAGCCCCGTCCGCTCTACCTTGATGACGGCGATGTCGTAGGCGCCGGTGCGCCCGACGATGCTTGCCGGTTCCTTGGTACCGTCCACGAACAGCACGACGATGCGGGCGCCGCTGTCGGCACCCGCCGCGATGACGTGGTTGTTCGTGAGCAGGTAGCCGTCCTGGCGCAGGACGAGCCCCGACCCGGTGGACGTACCCTGCGGGCCGTCGACCTCGATCGAGACGACGCTCGGCAGGACCCGCGCGGCGAGCCCGGCGACGCTGTCCGCGGGCCTGGCCGCACCACCAGGGCTCACGGCAACGGGCAGCCCGGCGTCGGCCAGGTGGTGTCCTGCCACCCGCTCGGCCACGACACCACCGACCGCGCCCGCGACCAGCGCGAGGACCACGAGCGGGGCGATCCACACGACGCTCAGGACCCGGCGGGGCCCCGAGCTGCCCCTCCGACCGGCCGGGTCGACCGGACCGACGGTGTCGACCGGCTCCCCAGCGGCCGGCGACGGGGTGGGCGCGTTCCACGCCCCGGACCCGGGCTCCGCCTCGAACCCCGGCTCGAACGCGTGCCGGTGCGACCCCGCCGGCAACGAGGGAAGCGACGGCGTCGCAAAGCGGCTGGTCGACGGGGGCGCGAACGGGTTGGCAGGTGGATCTGCGGCCGGGTCGGCCAGTCGGTCGGGATTCGTCATGGGTGGGGGAAGGCTCCTGTCACAGTGTCCCAGCCGCGCGCGAGCCGCGCCCACAAGCCGTCGTCATACCCGGCAGCCGGGAACCCTGCCACCAGCTCCCCGACCGCGCCGGCCGACGCCTCCGACACGATCGACACGACCGTGTCGCCTGACTGCCAGACCGCGTGCCATGGCTGGCGGGTGAGGACGTAGACCACCCGGTCGCCGAAGGCTCGCTCGGGGGCCACTGCGAAGGCCGCGGCATCGAGCCGCCCGCGCTGCTCCGTCAGCACGATGCGTCCGTCCGGCCCCGCAAGGTCGAGCTCGAGAAGTGCGTCGCCGTCCCCGGTCAGGCGCGCGGCGGTCACCTCGTAGCCGGTGGGGATGTCCGCCGGAGCGGTCCAGCCCGCACCGCGCATCCAGTCCAGAACGGCACCGGCACGTACTCCCGACGACCCCGAGGTGGTGGCGTGCGAGATCTGCGCCGCGAGGTCGGGGGCCAACGTCCCAGCCGCGGTGGCGCCCGGGCCGGTCGCACGACCGAGCATCGACAAGGCCTCGGCGGGGTGCGCCGTCGGAACGATGGGCGGCCGGTCGCCCAGCAGGAACAAGCCTGTGGCGACGACGCCGAGACACCCCAGAGATGCGGCCACGAGCCGGAACCACGCCGGACGCCGCGTGGTGACGTCACCACTGAGTGCTCGCGCGGGCGACGCGTACGCGGATATCCCCAGCGGCACGACGGGCCGGGCCCGAGCAGGCCCAGGTGGGCCGACCCCGCGTGGCGGTGCGGACGCCAGGGCGATCAGGCGCGCGGTCAGGTCGGGGGCAGGCTCGACGTCCCGCACCACGGACAGGGCGCGACGCGCCTGGCGCGCGGCCGCGAGCTCTGCGGCGCACTCCCGGCACCCGGCGACGTGGGCGAGCGCGCGCTCGGTATCGGCCGGCCCGAACTGGCCGTCGACGAGGGCGCTCACCCAGGTGCCGAGATGCTGCGTCACGGTCGTCTCACGCCGGCGTCCTCGTCGGGCAGGTCACCCACCGGCGGGGCCCCCGGCGCGCGGTGCGCGAGCGCGCGGCGCAGCTGTGCGCGAGCCCGATGGATCCGGGAGCGCACCGTGCCGAGCTTGATGCCGAGCGTCACTGCGATCTCTTCGTACGACAAGCCCTCGATGTCGCAGAGCACGACGGCGGCACGGTACCCGGGCGAGAGCTCGTCGAGCGCCCGCTGCACGTCGTGGTCGAGGTTGACGTGCTCGTAGCCCCGCTCCGGGTCCTGCATCTCGCCGGTCGCGGCGTAGCGGTCTGCGTCCTCGCCGATCGAGTCCATCCGGATCCGCTTCTTGCGGCGGACCTGGTCGAGGAAGAGGTTCGTCGTGATCCGGTGCAGCCACCCCTCGAACGTCCCCGGGGTGTACCCGGACAGGGACCGGAACACCCGGACGAAGACATCCTGCGTGAGATCCTCGGCCTCGTGCCTGGTGCCCGTGAGCCGGTAGGCGAGGCGGTAGACGCGGGCAGAGTGCTCGCGCACGATCTCCTCCCACGACGGCGGTGTCCAGGGCTCCGTGACGGCACCCTGCGGGGCGGCCGACGGCGCCTCAGGGGTGCGGGTCGACGCCGGGTCCGGCGTGGCCACAGCCATACGACGGTTCACTTCCTCGTCCTGTCGGTCGGTCGCGGGTGTGCGGCACGATCCGCGCCGCACACCCGCGCGTCTAGGATAAGTCTCCCAGGTGCGAGACGTTTCTTCGACTAGGTGCGGCAGGCGCAGACCGCCCGGTGAGCTCCCGGGCGAAACATCTCTTAGTGCGCACTGCCGCGCATCCCGACCGAGCGGCATCGGCAGCGGTAGCATCGCCGCAATCGAGTCCGCCACCTGCACACCCGCCTCGGGAGGCCACCATCTCCACCGACAAGACCCAGAGCTGGGTCTACTCCGAGGAGTTCCTGCCCGAGGACGAGGTGCTGCTGCGGGCCCGCGAGCGAGCGAGCGAGCTCGGCTGCGCCCCGGTGCTACCCGGATCCGGAGCGGTGCTGAGCGTGCTGGCAGCGAGCATCCAGGCGCGCGCCGTCGTGGAGATCGGCACCGGGACCGGCGTCGGATCGCTCTACCTGCTGCGCGGCATGCCGGCCGACGGCGTGCTCACCACGATCGACGTCGAGGTCGAGCACCAGCGTGCTGCCAAGGAAGCATTTGCCGAGGCGGGCATCCGCCCGACGCGCACGCGCGCCATCTCAGGGCGTGCGCTCGACGTGCTGCCACGCCTGACCGACGGCGCGTACGACCTCGTCTTCATCGACGCCGACAAGGAGGGCTACCCGGCGTACGTCGAGGAGGCCCTGCGGCTCCTGCGTCCCGGCGGCGTCGTCGCCCTCGACAACGCCCTGTGGCACGACCGGGTCGCCGACCCCGCGCGCCGGGACGAGCTGACCACGGTGGTCCGGGAGGTCGGTCGCGCGCTGCGCAAGGACGACCGCGTCCTGACGGCGATGCTCCCGACGGGCGACGGCCTGCTCCTCGGCGTGCGCCGCTGACCACACTCCCGTCCGCCGAGAAGCCAGTTCTCGGGCCGGCCCAGGTCGACCAGGTCCGGTGCCGGGTCAGCGCAGGGTCTCGAGGTAACGCAGCAGCAGGCGGACGCCGAACCCGGTCGCGCCCTCGGTGATCTCGTGCTTGTCGGCGCCCGCACGCGCGGGTCCCGCGATGTCGAGGTGCGCCCAGCGACGTCGCCCGGCGAACTCCCGAAGGAACAACGCGGCCGTGATCGATCCCCCTCCGGGCCCGTCGCGCGGCACCTGGCGCAGATCGGCGACGTCCGAACGGATCGCCCCGACGTACTCCTCGACGAGGGGCATCCGCCAGAGGGGTTCGCCCGACGCCACGGCAGCGGCCTCGAGCCCCGCGACCAGGTCGGCGTCGGCGGAGTACAGCGCGCCGCACAGCTTGCCGAGCGCCACGCTCGCCGCTCCGGTGAGCGTGGCGACGTCGATCAGCACGTCCGGGTCGAGCTCGGCGTCGGCATACGCGAGGGCGTCGGCGAGCACCATCCGGCCCTCGGCGTCCGTGTTGGCGACCTCGACCGTGCGCCCGCCGTACACCGTCACCACGTCGCCGGGCCGGTACGAGGCCGCCCCGAAGTGGTTCTCCGCGAGTGGCAGCACCGCCGTGACGCGGTGCCCGAGCCCCTTCTCGGCCGCGGCCAGCACGGTCGCGAGCGCGACCGCTGAGCCCGCCATGTCGGTCTTCATCGTCACCATCGACAGGCGGGGCTTGATCGAGATCCCGCCGGTGTCGAACGTGATGCCCTTGCCGACGACGACGACGTGTCGCCCCGTGGCCCCGTCACCCGGCGTGTAGCTCACGGTCACCAGGCGCGGTTCACTCGCCGAACCGGACCCGACGGCGAGGATCCCGCCGAAGCCCTGGGCCGTGAGCTCGGGAACGCCGAGTACGCGCACCTTGAGCCCGAGCGCCGCAGCGAGATCGCTCGCGCGGTGCGCCAGCCACTGCGGGTTCTTCGTGCTGGACGGAGTGTTCGTCAGGTCGCGGACGAGCCAGGTCGCACGGGCCGCGACGGTCGCGTCCGCGATTGCCGCCTCGAAGCGCTCGCCGTACCGCCCGAGCAGCACCAGTTCCTCGGCGGGCGCCTTGGGCGGTGTCCCGGTGGCCTGGGTCGGCAGGTCGTAGGACGCGAGCAGGTAGCCCTCGACGAGCGCGCGCACCGCATCGGGCGCGTTCGGCCCACCCTCGGAGCCGAGCGTGCTGACGACGCGCCCGAGCCCACGCGTCTGCCTCGCGAGGGCGGCACCCGCCCGTCGCAGGTCGTCCAGCCTGCCACCGCCGACCCCGACGAGGATCAGTCGGGCGGGCAGGCGACCCCAGGGCAGGTCCGGACCTGTCGTCAACAGGCGGCGCGGCAGCTGCAGCGTCCATGCCTCGCCGGGCGCCCCGGTCAAGCCGGCCCGCTCGGCGAGGTCGCCCAGGTCGATGCCGTAACGCGCGGCCGCGTCCGCGGTCCCGGCACGCGGCTGGACCTCGGTCTCGCCCGCCGCGGCCGGCGCAACCGGCACCGCCAGCGCCTCGACGTCAGCGGCGGCGAGCAGCGTCGAGGAGGTCACACCACCACGCGCGGTGACGACCGCGGGAAGGGGGTGTCCGATCGGCGCGGTCAGGCGCGAAGCCGTGCCCCGGCTGGCCAACGGGTCAGCTGACGACGGAGGTCAGTGCCTCGCCGAGTGCCTGAGCCTCCGTGGCGTTGAGCTCGACGACCAACCGGCCGCCACCTTCGAGTGGCACCCGCATGACGAATCCGCGGCCCTCCTTGGTGACCTCGAGTGGGCCGTCGCCGGTACGCGGCTTCATCGCGGCCATCGGTGGCTCTCCTTCATTCGTGTCTGACCGCACCGCACGACGCCGCGACCGCTGTCAGCGGCGTCGCGGGAAGTTCGGCTCGGATGTCCGTATCCATCTTAGGTCACGACGGCCTCGTCCGGGTGTCGGCCTCACGGTGGCCACCCGGACGGCGGGACGATCCGCCACAGCCACCAGAGCCAGCCGACCTGGAACGACGCCATCACCACGACGACCGCGGCCAGCCAGAACCGGCGCCGCGCGACCGGCGCCGGGACCATCCCCGCGGTGACCGCCCCCAGCGGGAAGGCCAGCAGCAAGAACCGCACCAGGCTCGTCCCAGGCTCGATGACTGCCACCAGATACGCGAGGTAAGCGGCCGGCCAGGCGAGCAGCTCGGGACCCAGCCGACGCGCGGACGAGCATGTCAGCAGGAGCACGAAGACGACGAGCACGACGACGAGCAGGAGCGGCCCCCAGGTCCCGAACCGCCAGATCGCGATGTCCCACCACGGCATCACGGGCAGCAGGTCGCCTCGCGCGCGCCAGGCGGCCTGCGTCAAGAGGTAGGCGTCGGCCCGACCGGTGACAGCCGCACACACGAGCGGCCACGCGACCCCCGAGACACCCGCCGCGACGAGCAGCGCACCGAGCCCGACGACGTCGCGCCGGTCGATTCGGTCCTCACCGCGGCGGGCCGCCCGCCAGCGCGACGCGGCGTGCACCAGCACGACCACCGCCATCGGCAGAGCAACAGCCCGAGTCAAGCCCAGTGCGACCACGACGAGGACGGCGAGCCAGTAACGCCGCCGGATGACCAGGAGCAGGCCGGACGTGATGAGCAGCAGAGCCAACGACTCGGTGTAGGCCACCTGAAAGACCGGCGCGGACGGGAAGAACGACACCAGCACGACCGTCGCGAGCGGCAACCCCGGGCGAACGGCGACCGCGCGCGGGGCACCGACCTGGACCACGCGATAGACCACCACCATGGCCGCAGCCCCCAGGACGAGCGCCAGCAACGGCGCCACGACGTGCCACGACGCACCAGTGGCCGCCATCAACCCGCGGACGAGCATCGGGAAGAGCGGGTAGAAAGCCCAAGCGTTCTGCCGGACCGAGCCGTCTATGCCGATCGGCAGGTGCGCGGGGTACCCCTGCGTGGCGATCACGCGGTACCACATGCCGTCCCACATGTTCCCCACGTACTGCAAGTACGAGGGAGCGGCGGAGGTCCACGTGTTCGCCGCCTGCGATCGGGCCACGACCACGAGAACCACGGCGCTGAAGGCCCGCGCTAGCACGCAGACCGCGAGCACCCGGACCCACCAGGGCCAGCGGGCCGGGTTCACCCAGCGCGCGACCCCGACCGTCGCGGGCGCGAGCAACACCACCGGCAACGGAACCGCTGACGGCGTCCGCGCCGTCATGCGAGCCCACGCACGGCACGAGCGGGCAAGACGTCGCCCCGAATCACCGCGACCATGTCAAGGGTGCGCCGCGTGGCCCGGACGTCGTGCGTGCGGAAC
>Ga0209745_1001194_pt1 | contig 15627 bp, 17 predicted proteins | sample BarGraNGADG00312_FD_184495 | JGI IMG/M metagenome (GOLD analysis project Ga0209745, IMG submission 184495) | Arctic peat soil microbial communities from Barrow, Alaska - Barrow Graham LP Ref core NGADG0004-312 (SPAdes) (version 2) | ecosystem: Environmental > Terrestrial > Soil > Wetlands > Peat... | reverse complement strand
TGGGCGAGCAGGTCAATGCCGCCGGCGGCCAGTGCCTCCTCGACATGCGGGTACGGACCGGGGGTTCGCATCACCAGAAGTTCGTCGTCCTGCGCCATCACGACCGGCCCGAGCTCGACGTCGCCTTCCTCGGTGGCATCGACCTGTGCCACAGCCGTCGCGATGACATTTCGCACCGGGGCGACCCGCAGACGCAGCCGATGGCGGCCGTGTACGGGCCGCGACCACCGTGGCACGACGTGCAGCTCGCCATCAGCGGACCTGCCGTCGGTGATGTGGAGACGGTGTTTCGTGAACGCTGGGAGGACCCCCGGGCGCTCAGCCGCAGCCCGCTGGGTTGGCTCGCGGACCGGGCCCGAGACGACCAGCCCAAGATCACGGCGCTGCCGCCACAACGCCCCGACCCCGAGCCGGCAGGACCTCACCGGGTGCAGCTGCTTCGCACCTACCCCCGCCGTATCCGCGGTTACTCGTTCGCGCCCCGGGGGGAACGCAGCGTGGCGCGCGGCTACGCCAAAGCCGTCAATGAGGCGCGCCACCTGATCTACATCGAGGACCAGTACCTGTGGTCGCCGGAGGTCGCAGCGTTGTTCGCCGCGGCGCTGCGGCGCAACCCCCAGCTGCACCTGATAGCCGTGCTCCCACACGTCCCGGACCAGGATGGTCGCATCTGCATGCCGCCGAACCTGGTCGGGCGCGAGCGCGCGATCGCGACGCTTCGCAAGGCGGCCCCAGGGCGGGTGGCGTTCTACTGGCCGGAGAGCCCGGACGGCGTCCCGGTCTACGTGCACGCCAAGGTCTGCGTCATCGACGACCAGTGGGCGTCGGTGGGGTCCGACAACTTCAACCGCAGGTCCTGGACCCACGACTCCGAAGTGTCCGCGGCTGTCTGCGACCCCGGGTACGCACGGGCTTTGCGGCTCAACCTCGCCCGCGAGCACCTCGACCGGCTCGGGCCGGTGGACGACCTGCACGACCCGGCCCGGACGTTCACCCGCGTTCGACCAATGCGCCACCCGGCTCCAGCGCTGGTATGACGGCGGATGCCAGGGCGCCCGCCCGCCGGGCCGGCTGCGCCCGGTGAACGACGGGACGTTGACACCGTTCACGCGGGCCTGGGCCGCCCCGCTCTACCACCTCTTCTACGACCCGGACGGCCGGCCGGTCAGCCTCCGGCTGCGCCGTACCTTCTGAGAAACCCGACCTGAGAGCCTGTCGGGCTCAGACGCGTACAGGCCTCCGAAGCACCTCGGCGTCGTGACATTGCCGGCCTTGAGGTCCCCAGGTTGCCTGCGTGTTTCCGCGGCGGTCTGTCAAGGGGCGGAGGGGCCTGGCATCACGTCGTCTCCACCCGGACCATGACAACAGGCGCGTTGCAACTGTACGTAGATGGTGTCTCAGCCGGATCGGCAACCGGCAGCAAGGCTTCCCTCACGAGCCCCGCGAACATCAGCTTCGGACGCATCCAAACCGGCAACAACTACTTCGCGGGCTCCCTGGACGAGATCGCCGTCTACAACACGGCTCTCTCCCCGGCGGCGGTGACGGCCCACTACAACGCCAGCAGGTAGACCCGCCGGTGGGGACTCAGCATCCCCGGGTCTTGTCGGCAGGGACGATTGGTGCTTCAGTCGAGGTACACGAAGTGGTCCAGAAGCGGCGCCATCTCATCTCTCGTTCTCGAAGCGAGCACATGATGACGTCGCGTGCCTATGTCCCGGCCCCTCCTACCGCTGCTGACCCGCCCGCCGAAGTCGTTCGTCACGAACGGCAGGCGCTCACCGACTCGATCCTGGCGCGCCTATCCCGTTGCCGCAGCGTCCGCGAGCGCCGCAGGCTGCAGCAGGAGGTGGTGCTGCTGAATCTCGCCCTGGCGGACAGCATCGCCGCACGGTATGCCGGTCGCGGCATCGACTGTGACGACCTGGTCCAGGTGGGTCGGGTAGGCCTGCTCAAGGCAGTGGTTGGCTACGACGCCAGCAAGGGAACAGGTTTCCCGGCCTACGCCACCCCGACGATTGCCGGAGAGATCAAACGCTACTTCCGGGACTACGGCTGGATGGTCCGACCGCCCCGCCGCCTCCAGGAGCTGCACAGCGAGCTCAGCTCGGTCGAGCCGGACCTGCAGCAGCGGCTGCACAGGGCGCCCTCCGCAGGCGAGCTCGCCGGCGCTCTCGGGATCCAGCCGGGAGATCTGTCGGATGCGCTCGTGGCCCGGAGCGGCTACATCGCCCTGTCGCTGGATGCGCCCACCCGCAACGACTCCAGCCTGTCGCTGGGCGACGGTCTGCCCGATGACAGCGATCCGTACGCGGCGGTGGAACGGGGCGAGTGGCTTCGCCCGGCGCTGGCCAGGCTGACCGAACGCGAGCGGCGGATCATCTTGTTGCGCTTCGTCGACGGTCTCACGCAGGAGGAGATCGGTCGTCACCTGGAGGTGAGCCAGATGCAGGTCTCCCGGCTGCTTGCCGGAATTCTCGGCCGGTTGCGCGACGACCTCGGGATCCCAGACGCGGCGGCCATCGCCTGAGACGGGTCAGCAGGTCGGGGAGCTCTCAGCTGACGCCGGGGCAACCCTTGATGGCGTCGCCCAACGCGGCGGCTTCGGCCGGAGTCATCTCGACGACAAGGCGTCCACCGCCCTCGATCGGCATGCGTAGCACAATGCCGCGGCCTTCCTTGGTGACCTCGAGCGGCCCGTCTCCGGTCCTCGGCTTCATCGCCGCCATGAGTTTCCCTCTTCCATTGTCTTGCGTGGAAACATCTCTCGTGCCCCCACCTGCTCATCATTATCGCGCCAAGGTCCCCCAGTACGAAATCCGGATCAGGCAAACTGCCCGGTGTGCATACCCGATCCGCGTTGTTCGACGTCTTCCCGACGTGTCGTGTCCCCGCTGGTCACAGGCCAACCGGAGGCTTCGAAGCCAGGGCCAGGAACTGGTCGTAGTCGCGGATGTAGTCGTCGGCGTCGTACTCATGCGAGGCGAACACCAGCAGGACGGCGTCGGGCGAGTAGTTGTACTGGGAGCCCCACACCATGGGGGGCACGTACAGACCCAGGTCTGGGCGGTCGAGACGAAACTCCTGACGCGTCTCGCCGTCGTCCACCACGCAGGACACACTTCCGGCCAGACACAGGAGGAACTGCCGGCACTCGTGGTGGGCGTGCTCGCCCCGGACATCCTTGGTCGGAACGTGGTAGACCGTGAAGGCGCGCCGCGGCAGGAACGGCAGGTCGCTGGAGAAGTCAGCTGCCACGAGGCTCCCACGCAGGTCCACCGCACGGCGGATCTGGCGCAGCTCTACACCCGGGACGCGCACGTGCGGCAGCACTCCGGCGGCGCCACCCGTCAGCTCGGCGTTCGCCGCGGGCTCCGGGGCGGTGTCGACATAGCCGACGATGCGCGCCGGGTTGCCGACGACGATGGCGTTGGGGGGTACGTCCTTGGTGACCACTGCCCCGGCTCCGACCATGGCGTTGCGGCCGATGCGAACGCCGGGCAGGATGACCGACCCGCCTCCAAGAGAGGCGCCCTGCGCGACGACCGTCTTCGCGAACTCGCCGGGATGGACCTTGCTCCGGGGCATGGGGTCGTTGGTGAAGGTCACGTTCGGGCCGACGAAGACGTCGTCGGCCAGGGTGACTCCGTCCCACACCTGCACGCCGCACTTGATGGTGACGCGGTCTCCGACGAGCACGTCGTTCTCCACGAACACGTGGTCGCAGATGTTGCAGTCGGCCCCGATCCGCGCACCGGGCAGCACGTGGGCGAAGGCCCAGACGCGGGTGCCCTCACCAACGTTCTCCGACTCACAGATGCCCTGCGGGTGGACGAAATGCGTCATGGCACCAGCTCCTTCTGGGAGTGCGCCGATCGGTCACGGAAGATGAATCGACCGCCAAGGAAGTTCAGCGGAGCCGTGACGACCACCGTCAGCAACGCCAGGAGGTCCGGGGAGTCGACGCCCAGAGCCTGCACCGTCTGCACGACAGCCAGCCCGACGGCGTAGACCGCAAGATACCAGCCGATGAACAGACCGGAGCTGCGCCAGGTGTTGTCTGCCCCGAAGACGAAACGGCCGGTCAGCAGCGTGGTGTACACGAGGCCCAAAGAGAAGACCACGGTGTAGGCAAGCCACGGCGGCATCACCCGCGCCAGAAGCGCGAACAGGACCAGGGTGATTGCGGTGTTGGAGCCACCCACCACCAGGAACCGCAGAACCGAGGACTGGGCCGACGGCCGACCCTCAGTCCTCATGGACCGCACCGAACACCTCGTGGCTCATGGGCACCGAATTCGGTCGGCCCTTGCTGTTCTCATACGTGCGCCAGACGTAGGAGCCCACGACACCCAGCCCGAAGAGGATGGTGAATGTCGACATCAGCATCACCAGCATGAGGGGGGTGTACCCGGACTGCCTGATCGCCCCCGTCAGCCGGGCGACGATCACGACCACGCTGGCGACCAGCGTCAAGACGCCGCCCACGACGCCGATCGAGGTCAGGATGGTGATCGGCACGTCGGTGAAGGAGAAGACGCTGTCGAGGAAGTAGCGCAGCTTGCGCTTGAACGACCAGCCGCTCTTGCCCTCGGTGCGTGGCGCACGGCGGTAGGGGATGCCGATGCGGCGGTAGCCCAGCCAGTAGAGCAGGCCTACCAGGCTCGTGTGCGACTCGTCGAGTGCAACCAGCCTGGCGGCGACCTCCTTGGTGCAACCGAAGATGTCCACGCCGCCGGCGGGTATGTCGGGGTGGACCCAGCGCCGGTACAGCGACCAGAAGGTCTTCGACAGCATCGTGGTCGTCAACGGGTCGTCGCGCCCGGTGCGGACGCCAACAGCCACGTCGTACTCGCCCAAGGAGAGGTGCTCGAAGAACTGCTCCACCAGCTCCGGAGGTTCCTGCAGGTCGGCGGCCATCGCCGCGACGTAGTCACCGCGTGCCGCGGCGAAGCCGGTCCGGATGGCAGCGAAGGCACCGAAGTTGCGCGAGTGGCTCACCAACTGTGCGGGGAGCCCCGACATCGGGAGCAGCTTGCGCAGCACCAACAGGGAGCCGTCGGGAGAGCCATCGACGACGAAGACGGCCTCCATGGGTGCGTCCAGACGGTGGGCCATGAGCTTGAGCCGCTCGATCAGCCCCGGAAGCGTTGCCTCGTTGCCATAGACCGGCACCACGACCGAGTAGCGAACCCGGTCGGCGCCGATGACTGGATCAGAGGCTTCGGAGAGCATCACAGACCTGTTCGACCTCTACGTCGGTGAGCTCAGGGAAACACGGCAGCGAGATCAGCTGGCCGGCCGTCTCCTCGGTGACCGGAAGGCTCACGTGGGCGAACTCATGGGCGAACGCGGGCTGCCTGTGGTCAGGAATCGGGTAGTGCACGTCAGTACGCACACCGGCGGTGGCCAGGGCCGCGACCACTTCGTCGCGGCGAGGCGTCAGTCCGACCGCAAGGTGACCCACGTGATCCCTACCCGCTGCCGGAAGCATCCTCAGGCTCGTTCCAGCGGCCGCGACGGCATACCGCTTGATGATGTCCCGTCGGCGCTCGCTCCACGAAGGAAGGTGGGGCAGCCGGCTGCGTAGGACCGCCGCCTGCATCTCGTCGAGGCGACTGTTGCGCCCCCCATCCACACCGATGGAGTACTTCGACGTCCAGCCGTATTGGCGCAGCCGGAGCAGACGGGCGGCCAGCTCAGCGTCCGAGGTAACGACCGCCCCACCGTCGCCGAGCGCCCCAAGGTTCTTGGTTGGGTAGAAACTGAACGCGGCCGCATCTCCGAATGACCCAGCCTTCCGGCCACCGCGTTCCGCCCCGACGGACTGCGCGCAGTCCTCGATCACCGCCACGCCATGGTCATGACAACGTTGAACAATCTGCTCGATGGGTGCCATGCGCCCGTAGAGATGGGTCACCACGGCGACGGCAACACCATCCAACACCGGTTCGATCGATCCCGCGGTGAGGCACAGAACTGTGGGGTCGACGTCGGCGTAGGTGACCTTGCGTCCAGCCCGACGGGCTGCAGTGGTTGTGTACCCACCCGCGTTGGCAGCCGTGAGTACGGTGCCGTCGCGTCCCTCGCCCACTGCACGTATCGCCAGCTCGAGAGCATCGGTTCCGCTGGCAACGCCAACGCAGTGGCCCACACCGACGAAATCTGCGAACTCCCTCTGAAATGCCTCGTGCTCGGGGCCGTGGACGTACCAGCCACTCTGAGCAACTCTCACGACGGCAGCCAGGAGCTCCTCGCGGTGACTGTTGAACCCGCGTACCAGGTCATTCATGGGAACCGTCATGGCATCGTCTCTCTGGCGAACAGGGGTGCCCGCATAGCGGCGGTCAAGGCATCCCGCCACGAGCGGATGGGGGCGAGACCAGCACTCCCCCACGCATTGGCGCCTAGCACAGAGTAGCGGGGACGCGGAGCCGGCAGCTTCACTGAAGAGAATCTTCATGGCCGCGAGGTATGACGTGGTCCCATGCCCATGCCTCTAGCTTGTCGCACAGGTAACCGGTGATGCCGGGCCGGGTGCGGCCGGGTGGCTCAGCCCAAGCGTGCCGATGGTGAACATGACAAGCACGGCGACGAAAGCCCCGGCAGCCCACCGAAAGCCCAGCCTCCCGCGGACGAGCATTGCGCATCCTGCGATTCCGAACAGCACCAGCGGCAGGGCGTACCGCGTCTCAGGGGCAGATGTGACGAGCGTTGCCAGCGATCCCACCCACACCGCCAACGCGACCCAAACGGCGACCGGTGCGGAACGGAATCCAGACCTGGGCTGCGCCTTCACGAGGGCCACGACCCCCAGGACGGCGACCGCCGTGACCAGGAGCGCGAACAGCCGGTCTCCGGCCCCGGTTGGGTCGAAGTACGGGGTGGACAACGGCCAATGCAGTGCAGCCGCCGCCTTCTCGGTCACAAACAAGAGGGACTGCGGCAGGCTGTGCAGGAACAAGGCGGCCAGCTCACCTGTCGATTGAGGCGGGTGGTCGCCGACCGTCTGTGCCATGGCGGGGTTGCAGAAGAACTGTTGTGGGTCCCGCCCCGGCAGATAGACGGTGTCGTAGCGGACCGAATATGACGCGTAGAAGGCCTGAATCCGGGTCAGAGCTGCCATGTCGGGCGGCCAGGGCTTCCAGCCGGTGCCCTGCGTGAGGTTCACGATGGACTGTGGCACCAGGCCTACGACCACGCCCGCGGCGAACCACAACCCCGCCAACCTTTGGCGCAGGAGCACGACCGCCAGAGCGAGCAGCAGGGGGACCAGATACGCCGGACGGACGTTGAACGCGATCCCCGCAAGCAGCCCTGCGCCGATAAGCCCGATCTTTGTGCGTCTCTGTAGGACAACCACGGCGGCGAGCATCAGGGCCGCTGCCCAGAGGTCGACCAGCGGGTAGGGAGCCAAGCGCCCGACCAAGAGCCACGTGAGACCCGCACACACCCACACCATCCACGACGTGACGGGACCCCAGGCCCGCAGCAACCGCGGCAGAAGGAGAACACCGACGAGCGAGACGAGCAGACTGTTCTCGACCAGCACAGCCATACCACCAGCAGAGTCACCAAGAACCCTCGTCGCCAGCGCGGCCGGAAGGTACAGCACCGACGTCACGACTCCGCGAACGTTCAATGTGCCGGTCAGATAGGGGCTACCTCCGTGAGCGAGACTGACAGATCCCCCCCAGTAGATCGCCGCGTCGTAGAGGAATCGTGCAGGCGACTGGGTGACCGTGGCCAGGAACACCACCACGCCAGCCATCACGGAGTGAGAAGCGCTCCGACGCCACGGACTACTCCGTCGTTGTCGGGCAAGAGCCCGCGTCTGACCTGTGAGAGACACGTCGTTCCCTCTGCTTCCATCTGAAATTGAGCCGACCAAAGTTTTGCACGGCCGCGGCAGGGATGATCGGTGAGGGCTGTCCCGAGCCCATGGGCGCCAGGGCAGCGCCGGTACGCCGCCTCAGCGGGTGACCCATACTTCATCTGGACCCGAGCCCGCCGTGTCATTCAACACAACTGCTGCCTCACTGTTGCCGTTGGGACCAGAGTTCGTGAACAGCTGCCTCAGCGCAGACTTCAAGACAAGGGAGCTGACAGCACATGGCTGAGCCCGACACCTCGCCCGACGCACACCCCTGCACGTCGCCGTCCGGAGCGGTGCTCCTGAACCTGACCGACGGTGTCGCCACGGTGACCCTGAATCGTCCCGAGGCAATGAACGCGCTGGACATCGCCACCAAGGACGTCCTGCTCGCGACATTGCGGCAGGTGGCCGAGGACCCCACCGTCCGCTGTGTCGTGCTGACGGGCACGGGGCGAGCCTTCTGCGTGGGCCAGGACCTGAAGGAGCACATCGCCTTACTCTCCGACCGGGACGAGTCGTTGTGGTCGACGGTGGAGAAGCACTACAACCCCATCATCGAGCTGCTCTCGGGCATGAACAAGCCCGTCATCGCGGCGATCAACGGTGTCGCTGCCGGCGCAGGTGCGTCGTTCGCCTTCGCGGCCGACCTGCGCATCATGGTGGACACGGGGGGTTTCAACCTGGCGTTCGCCGGCATCGCCCTGTCGTGTGACTCAGGGGCCAGCTGGACCCTGCCGCGGCTGATCGGCACCGCCAGGGCCAAGGAGCTGCTGATGTTCCCGCGCACCGTCCCCGCGACCGAGGCGCTAGAGCTCGGCATGGTCAACCGCGTCGTGAGTGCCGAGGAGTTCTCAGTCGTCGTCGGTGAGCTCGCCCGGACCCTGGCCGCGGGCCCGACCCTGGCCTATGGCTCCATCCGGCGCTCGGTGGCCTTCTCCGCGGGTCACCCGCTGAGCGAGTCCCTGGCCCAGGAAGCCGAGCACATGGCTCTGACCGGCGGCAGCCAGGACCACGCCGCGGCGGTGGCGGCGTTCATCGCCAAGGAGAAGCCGACGTTCCAGGGTCGCTGAACCCTTCCGTGACGACCACCATCAGACCGGCCTCGGCCACCCTGGGCTGACGAGAGGAAACGCACACCAGAGCAGCCGGCGGCTCAAGGGACGCGGCGCATCAGCGTGTAGCCATCGTCGTGGTGGACGAGCACGTAGGTCGTGCCGGGGTGCAAGGACTCGGCGTACTTCACCGGATCAGGAAGCGGCGGGTTCCAGCCGGCGTTGTCGTCGATCAGGACGAACTGCGGTACCACCGGCGCGGCCTTACCGACGAAGAACACGCGGGTTCGGCTCGTGAGTTTGGAAATCAGGCCGAGGTCGGCCTCGACCGTCGCGCCGTCGGGAATCTTCGACAGGATCCGCTCGGCGGCCGGGGCACGAGGGCTGGGCTGGTAGGTCGCCGGATCGACCAGTTCACGGAACGCATAGCGCGTGCAGAGAAACAACCCCACGAGCAAAGCCAGGGTAGGGGCCGCGCGAGCGTACCAGCGTAACGGCCGCCAGCTGTCGCGCCGGGCTCGCACCACACCGTCGACCAGGGCCGCGAAGACGATCGGCATCAGCACCAGGTCGTAGTGGAACGACTGTCCCCAGAAGTTCTGGTTGGTCGAGACAAACCGCCAGCCCAGCGTCGGCAACACCACGATCAGCAAGGGCGATTGCGTGGCCAGGAAAGCCGTCACCCCCAACAACAACAGCACCGTGGTTCCTCGGGGCTCGGATGTCGCCACAGCAAGAGGCAGTTCGAGAATGCGGTGCAGCAGAGAGTCATCTGTTCCCGACTGCGACGCCTGCAAGAACGAGCGGGGACCACTGCCCGCCGCGTTGAAGTGCGGGATCAGGATCTTCATCGTGAGCGCGAACGAGGCGAGACCGAAGACGGCAAGGCCGAAACCCCATCGCCGTGCACCGACCAGCACCAGCACCAGCCCGAGGGCGGCGACCGTCAGCCCGAGGTCCTCCTGCACCAGGACGAGAGGGGCCGCCCAGGCCACCACGACTGTCCAACGACCCGCGAGGAACGCCTCGAGCCCGAACGCCAGCAACGGCACCGCCAGGCTCACGCCATGGACGTCGAATTCCACCGCGCCCTGGATGCCGTAGGACATGCCGAACGCCAGACCCACGGCGACCCCGGACCAGCGGCCCAGGTGACGCACCCCCGCCCGGGTCAGGGGCACAACGCCCAAAGCGATCACCACGGCCTGTCCGACGAGCAGCGTCACGGGGGTCGGGAACAGCCGATAGAACGGTGCGAAGACCGCGATGGCGGGGTTCCAGTGGTCGCCCAGGAAGTTCTGACCGGCCCCCTCGAGATCGACGATGGGAGCCTGCAGGTGGGCAAAGTGACGGACTGCCTGCTCGAAGATCCCCAGGTCGAACGACCCTATGGTCAACCGCTCGAACCGGGCCACCGAGATCGTCGCGTAAAGACCGGCGAAGACCAGCGCCATCACCCAAGGCAGCGCGCGCTCCCAGTTCGAGCGAACGGGCTTCACAGCCGGGTTGTCGGCGTCCTCATCGGACACCGTGCCGATCACCGTCTCGCGCTGGTCCACGACACGAGTGTCGCCTAGTAGGCGATCGGACGCCTCATTGGGTCGCACCCGCACGCCGCTGTGCCGCTATGCGACAACACGATCCGGTGAGGCGGCGAACGACCAGCCGATGAGCGCCGCCACGAGCATGGCACCCCGTTCACGGGACGCGGCGCATCAGCGTGTAGCCATCGTTGTGGTGGACGAGCACGTAGGTCGTGCCGGGGTGCAAGGACATGGCGTACTGCACCGGATCAGGAGGCAGCGCGTACCAGTCCGCGTTGTCGTCGATCAGGACGAACTGCGGTACCACCGGTGTGGCATCACCGACAAAGAACACGCGGGTTCGCTGCGTGAGTCTGGTCATCAGGCCGATGTCGGTCTCGACCGTCGCGCCGTCGGGAATCTTCGACAGGACCCGCTCGGCGGCTTGGGCACGAGGGCTGGGCTGGTAGGTCGCGGGATCGACCAGGTCACGGAACGCATAGCGGGTGCAGAAGAACAGCCCCACGAGCACAGCCAGGGTCGGGGCCGCACGGGCGTACCAGCGCAACGGCCGCCAGTCGCCGCGCCGGGCTCTCACCACACCGTCGACCAGGGCAGCGAAGACGATCGGCATCAGCAGCAGGTCGTAGTGGAACGACTGTCCCCAGAAGTTCTGGTTGGTCGAGACAAACCGCCAGGCCAGCGTCGGCAACACCAGGATCATCAGCGGCGATCGAAGGGCAAGGAAAGCCGTCACCACCAGCAACAACAGCATCGTGGTTGCCCTGGGTCCGGGCGTCAGCACAGCAAGAGTCAGGTCGAGCAAGCGCTGCCCCGAAGCGCCTGTTCCCGACGGTGCCGCCAGCCTGGACCAGCTGGAGAGGCCCTCGGCGTTGAAGTGCGGTATCAGGACCGTCATCGTGAGCGCGAACGAGGCGAGTCCGAAAACGGCAAGGCCGTAGCCCCATCGCCGTGCACCGACCAGCACCAGCACCAGCCCGAGGGCGGCGACCGTCAGCCCGAGGTCCTCCTGCACCAGGACGAGAGGGGCCGCCCAGGTCACCACCCCTGTCCAACGACCCGCGAGGAACGCCTCGAGCCCGAACGCCAGCAACGGCACCGCCAGGCTCACGCCATGGACGTCGAAGTCCACAGCGGCCTGGATGCCGTAGGACATGCCGAACGCCAGACCGATCGCGACCCCGGGCCAGCGGCCCAGGTGACGCATCCCAGCGCGGGTCATGGGCACAACGCCCAAAGCGATCACCACTGCCTGTCCGACGAGCAGCGTCACGGGGCTGGGGAACAGCCGATAGAACGGTGCGAAGACCGCGATGGCGGGGTTCCAGTGGTCGCCCAGGAAGTTGTGACCGGCCCCCTCGAGATCGACGATCGGGGCCTGCAGGTGGGCATAGTGACGGACCGCCTGTTCGAAGATCCCCAGGTCGAACGACCGTGTCGCCAACCGCTCGAACCGGGCCACCGAGATCGTCGCGTAAAGGCCGGCGAAGACCAGCGCCATCACCCAAGGCAGCGCGCGCTCCCAGTTCGAGCGAACGGGCTTCACGGCCGGGGTGTCGGCGTCCTCATCCGCCCACCCCTTTGGCAGCCGGCCAGATGATCGTTGACAAGCCCGCAGGCCTGCATGGCGGCATAGATCGTGGTGGGGCCGACGAAGACAAGACCGTTGTGCTTCAACGTTCTTGCGAGCTCCACGGACTCTGCGGAGCTCGCTGGGACATCAGCGGAAGTGCGCGGTCGGCTGCGCCCGAGCGGCGCGAAGGACCACATCAGCTCATCGAGCCCACCGGCGTCGCGCAGCCGAACCACGGCCTGGGCGTTGGTGATTGCCGCCCTGATCTTGAGCCGGTTGCGCACAATGGACGAGTCGGCCATCAGCCGTTCGAATTCGGCCTCACCGAAGGTTGCGACGGTCTCCGCGTCGAACCCGGCGAAGGCCGCGCGGAAGCCCTCGCGCTTGCGCAAGATCGTGAGCCAGGACAGTCCCGACTGGAACGCCTCTAGCGTGAGGCGCTCATAGAGCCCGGTCTCAGCGTGAACCGCGACGCCCCACTCGTCGTCGTGATAGGCCATGTAGTCGTGCGTGCTCACGGCCCACCCACAACGGGCCACACCGCTCTCATCGACAACGACGTCTCCGGCGCTCACTGTCGCCCTGAGGTCTGACGCCCTGAGGCGCGCACCGCCTCGGCGGCCATGTCGTCGATCACTCTGGCGAACAACGCCTCGTTGACGCGGTCCGTGAGCGGGGCCAGCAACCTGCCAAGAAGGATCGGCCTGATGACGATGCTCTCGCGCCACAGCAGCCGCGTCTGCTCGCCTCCCGCCACGGGCAGCACGCTCACCTCGGCCCATCCGGCCAGCAAACGCCCGACCTTGACCAGTCGAAACGCCCCTGGTGCCGCGTCAGAGGGAGGAGCCCATTGCGTGATGCGCATCGCGTCGCAGAAGCGCAACCGGCCGACGCCGGTCAGGCCGGCGAACGACCAGCCAACCCGCGTCGGCCCCTCGTCGAGGCGCATCGTGGTCAGCGGCATCCAACGTGCGTAGCCCGCCCAGTCGGTGATGACGTCCCACACCCGCTGTGGAGGCACAGCCACAAGACGCTCAATGGCAAACGTTCCCATCGTGTGGTCACTGCTCCTGCGGGTCGCTACTGATTCCCTGCGAGTCGCCCGCCGCAGGCAACGAGCCGCCCGTGGCGGGCGACGAGGCGACCTCGGTCTCAAGCTCGCGCAGACGTGCGCTCAGGGCGTCGATCACCTCATCGACCTGGTCCATGCGGTACCCACGCAGCCCCTGGTCGAAATGCAGCTGCCCGATGTCGTCGGCGGACAACGACCCGGTCGGGACGCCGGAGAAGGCGTGGCTGGACGTGGGTTCGGACATGAACCCACCGATCTTTTCCATGACGGCAGCGGCCGTCAGGCCGATCAGGAGGACCACGATGAGCAGGAGGAAGACGATCACGAGATGATCGTGTCATGCCTCACCCCGTTTCCCATGGTCGCGACCTCCGCTTGCGCGGCCGCACGTTCGCCCCGGGCGAGACAGGACTGTTGGCGATCATCAACCGCACGCCCGACTCCTTCTACGACCAGGGGCGCTATCTCGACGACGACGTCGCCCTCTCGGCCGTCACGCGCGCCGTGGCGGACGGCGCGGATGCGGTCGACGTCGGCGGCGTCAAGGCCGGCCCCGGGCCGGAGGTCAGTGCTGCCGAGGAGCTGCGCAGGGTGGTGTCCTTCGTCGCGGCAATCCGCGCGGCTCATCCCGATCTGGTGATCAGTGTCGACACCTGGCGGGCCAGCGTTGCCGATGCCGCCTGCGACGCCGGTGCGGATCTGATCAACGATGCCTGGGCGGGTCACGACCCCGAGCTGTCGGCGGTGGCCGGGGAACATGGTGTCGGTTACCTGTGCGCTCACACCGGTGGCCACCCGCCGCGCACGGACCCCCACCGGGTCCGATACCACGACGTTGTTGCCGAGACGGTCGCTGACCTGACCCGTCAGGCCGTTGCGGCGCTGGCTGCCGGCGTGCGCGAGGACGGCCTGTTGATCGATGCCGCCCAGGACTTCGGCAAGAACACCTATCACTCCCTACAGGTCACCGGCCAGGTCCGCGCCCTGATCGAGACCGGATGGCCGGTGCTGCTGGCAGTGTCCAACAAGAAGTTCATCGCCGAGACCCTCGGGCTGGACGGCCGCAAGGCCGACCGCATCACCGGAACGCTGGCCACGACCGCCGTCGCGGTCTGGGAAGGCGTGCGCATGGTGCGGGCGCATGATGTGGCCCAGACCAGACAGGTGCTGGACATGGTGGCCGGGCTACGCACCGGAATACCGGCCCTGGCACGGCGCGCGCTCGCGTAGGCATAGCCGGCTCGCGTTGGCCTAGCCGGCGTCCGACTCCTCGGCCTGCGGCTGGATCAGCGAGGAGGTGAGCATCTTGACGAGCTCGGGGACGTCCTCTTCGGCCAGGCGCAACGTGGCCCGGCAGATGTCGGCCTGCCAGATCGAGAGCACCACCCGCCCGGCGTCCGGATGCGACGACACCCGTAGCCGTCTCCCTGCGGTATCGCGCCCGAGCAACGTGCTGCCCCGTCGCGGGAGCGGCGAGATGGTCATCTCCTCAGTATGCCGCCGGAGCCCATCGGCCCACCAGAAGTTGCCCGAAGACAGCAGGGCGCAAGGGTGCTACTCGGGACGCTTGGCGGCGACCTCGTGGTCCCCGCTGACGATGATGTGGACGGCCTCGTCGACATCATCGGTGACGTGCAGCAGGTCGATGTCGACCGGACTGATGGTTCCGGTTGTCGCTGCCGTCTGACGCAGCCAGTGGAGCAGACCGCCCCAGTACGCCGTACCCAGGAGCACCAGCGGAAAGGACGTGACCTTTCGCGTCTGCACGAGCGTCACGGCCTCGAAGAGCTCGTCCAGGGTGCCGAAGCCCCCCGGCAGGACGATGAATCCCTGCGCGTACTTCACGAACATGGTCTTGCGAGCGAAGAAGTAGCGGAAGTGGACCCCGAGGTCGACAAAGCGGTTCAGGCCCTGCTCGAACGGCAGCTCGATGCCGAGCCCGACCGAGGTGCCACCTGCCTCGAAGGCACCCTTGTTGGCGGCCTCCATGGAGCCCGGCCCGCCACCTGTGATGACCGCATAGCCGGCGGCGACCAGCGCCTTGCCCACCGCAACACCCAGAGCGTAGTTGGGGTCGTCCGGCTTGGTGCGCGCAGAACCGAATACGCTGACGGCCGGGCCAAGCTCGGCCAGTGCCCCGAATCCCTCCACGAACTCGCTCTGGATCCGCATCACGCGCCACGGGTCGGCATGCAGCCAGTCCGGGGGCCCGTAGTTGTCCAGCAGCCGCTGGTCGGTCGTGGTCGGAGGCACCTGGCTGCGCCGCAACGTGACGGGGCCGGTGTGGTAGTCATAGTTCTTCTCGGTCACTGCACCAACCTATGCCCGACGATCAGGCCATGCCCCACGATCACTGCAGCCAGCACAAGGCCCGACGATCAGGCCATGCCCCACGAATCACTGCAGCCAGCACAAGGCCCGACGATCAGGCCATGCCCCACGATCACCGCAGCCAGCACAAGGCCCGACGATCAGGCCATGCCCCACGATCACCGCAGCCAGCACAAGGC
>Ga0209745_1001192_pt1 | contig 15630 bp, 13 predicted proteins | sample BarGraNGADG00312_FD_184495 | JGI IMG/M metagenome (GOLD analysis project Ga0209745, IMG submission 184495) | Arctic peat soil microbial communities from Barrow, Alaska - Barrow Graham LP Ref core NGADG0004-312 (SPAdes) (version 2) | ecosystem: Environmental > Terrestrial > Soil > Wetlands > Peat... | reverse complement strand
CAGGCGCAGACGGTTGACCGGGTCGTGCTCTACGACCGGCCCAACCTGGTGGACCAGGCGACGGGTGGCACGTTGGCGTTCAGTGACGGGTCCTCGGTTGCGGTGGGGGCGCTGCCGAACGACGGCTCGCCGCTGGTCGTGACCTTCCCCGCGAGATCGGTGACCGGTATCCGGTTCACCGTGACCAGTGTGCTGAGGGGCACGCTCAACGTCGGGCTCGCCGAGATGGAGGCGTGGACGTCGTGATCGCCGGAAGCCCGATGTCCTCCCCTGGCACCGACGGGCCCGGCGTGGACGGGGTGGGCGCGTGTCGGGCGTCGACCAGGGAATGGGGAGGTGAGGTCCGATGAGCGCGGACACTGCCCCCCCTCCAGGGCTGCCAGCCCGGCCAGGAGCCCTTCCGCGCCTCGCGGTTCTCTTCGAGCCGGCATCGGTCCAGGTCTTTCACCTCGTCGAGGCCGCGGCGGACACCTGGGAGACGGTCTGGCTCATCGACCGCGGCATCGAAGGGTTGGGCAATCTACCCCGGTTGCTGGCTCGCTTTGGTGACGTCATCGACATCACAGGACTCGACCCGGGTCAGGTGAAGGAGGTGCTTCGCGCGCGACCTGTCGATGGGATCCTCACCTTCGAGGATGCCCTGCTCATGCGCGCTGCCCTGATCGCGCACGAGTTGGGACTGCCCTTCTACTCCCCGACGACGGCGGCACGGTTGACGGACAAGTTCGCCCAGCGGCGCGCGTTCCGCCACGCCGGTCTCCCGACCCCGGACAGCGTGCTGGTTCCCGCAGGTGCAGACGCGGATCTGTGGCGCGCGATCGCGGCACAGGTGACCTTCCCGGTCGTGGTGAAGCCAATCTCGGGGAACGGCAGCCGGCACGTGTTCGCGGTCGACGACGCCGATGGCCTAGCCGCTCTCTTCGAGCGTGTCGGGGGGCTCCGGGACCGGGACATGGTGGTCGAGGAGCGCATCCCGGACGCGTGGGCCCCCGACGAGCGCCCGTACGGCGACTTCGTCACCGTCGAGACCTTCGTCAGCCGGGGGCGCGCCTCGCACTACGGTCTGACTGGGTGCATGCCATTGGCCGAGCCGTTCCGCCTGACTGGGAACTTCCAGCCGAGCAACGTCTCGCCGGATGAGTGGCGGTCGGCGACCCGAGCAGCAGAGCAGGCCATCGCAGCCCTTGGCGCGGAGGTCGGCGTCTTCCACACCGAGGTCAAGTTCGCCCCCGGCGGGTGCCGGGTCGTCGAGGTCAACGGCCGCCTCGGTGGTGGGGGGGTCCCACGGATCGCGTCGCTCGTGACCGGGCGGTCGTTGATCAACGCGGCAGGTCGCATCGCGCTCGGGCAGGACGTGGACGTGAGCGGCTCGGAGTTCTCCGGCGTCGGTTTCTACCATCGCTTTCAGCCGCCGGTGCATGCGCGCACCCTGGTTGCGCTCGATGGCCTGGACGAGGTGCGTCGGTTCCCTGGCATGCACGAGGTTCTCGTGAACCGCCGCCCGGGGGACTCCCTCGGCGACTCGGCGCAGGGGACGCGGGGTTTCATCTACTCGGTGCACGGCAAGGTGGACACGCATGAGGAACTCTGGGCGATGATCGAGCGAGTACGCGACACCGTCCATGTATCCTACGGTGCTTGACCGCGAGGCCGACCCGCACGCTGCGTGGCCGGCCGGACGGATCCCGGCCTCGGTCCGGTACCTTGATGCGTGATGAGCCCAGTGATGCCGACCTCCTGTCAGACGGCCCCCTCGTTGCTCGAGACGCTGCTGGACTCAGCAGCCCGCAACGCAGAGCGTCCGGCCCTGGTGCAGGGCAGCGCGGTGGTCAGCTACGCGGACGCGTTCGACGCGGCGCGCAGCGTCGCGGCGACGATTTCCGGACGGCTCCCCACCAACGGGTCGCGGTTCGTGGGGCTGGTGGGCGCGCGGTCGGTCTCCACGTACCAGCAGCTCCTCGGGATCCTCCTCGCAGGTCGTGGCTACCTGCCGCTCGAGCCGGAGCAGCCGGCAGCGCGCCTGGTCGCGCTGCTCGATCGAGCCGAGGTCTTGTGCGTCCTGGCGGAGTCCGGTTCGCTGGCTCTGGTCGCGGAGATCTGTCGGTTGTCGACTCGTCCGCTGACCGTCGTCGTGACGGACCTGCCGACGGACTCCCTGACCACCGTGGACCGCTCGGGTCGGCACCTGCTGTTCGGTGGCGAGCTGCTCTCGCCGCCCAACGACTACGTCCAACCGAGGGTGGCGTCCAGCGACCCGGTGTACATGCTCTTCACTTCGGGGAGCACGGGCGTGCCCAAGGCCGTGGTCATCAACGACGGCAACGTGCGAGCCCTGCTTGCTGCGCTCAGCGGCGTGATCCGTCTGGGCCCGGAGGACGTCACCGCGCAGCTCTTCAAGCTCTCCTTCGACCCGTCCGCGCTCAACGTCCTGATGTCGTTGTCGGCGGGTGCTTCTCTGGTCGTCCCCTCGCCCGAGCTCGGTGTGATGGACGAGGCGCGCCTGATCCCTCGCCACGGCGTCACAGTCTGGAGTGCGGTCCCGTCGCGGTCCACGCTGATGCGCAGGATGCGCCAGCTGAAGCCGGAGGCGTATCCCGGTCTGCGCTACGTGATCCAGGGCGGGGAGGCGTTGACCAGTGATCTCGCGGTCGCATGGTCGCTCGCCGCGCCGAATGCGCGGGTGCTCAACCAGTACGGCCCGACCGAGACCACGGTCTGCGTGGTGCAGTACATGTGGGACCCAGGCGCCTCGGTGGAGGAGTGCGACGAAGGCCGCGTCCCGATCGGTCATCCGCTGGCGGGCGTCGTGCCGGCGATCGTCGACGACGCGCTCAACGAGGTTCCGACCGGCGCCGTGGGCGAGCTGCTCGTCTCAGGCCCTCAGGTCTGCGACGGCTACTGGCAGGACCGCCAACGGACGGACCAGGCCTTCGTCACGGTGGCCGGTCGGTCCGGCACCTTCTACCGGACCGGAGACCTCGTGCGGCAAGCGACTCAGGGCGGTCCCCTGCACTTCATCGGCCGGGCTGACCACCAGGTCAAGGTGCTCGGTCGGCGCATCGAGCTCGGGGAGGTCGAAGCGATCGCTCGTCACGCCCTGCAGATTCAGGAGGCGGCGGCAGTAGGCTGGCCGGAGACCGAGGGCGGGTACGACGGGATCGAGCTGTTCGTGGTAGCGCCAGCCGGACGACGAGCAGCGGGCGGCCGTGAGGAGTTGTCCTCGCTGTTGCCGCCGGAAGCCGTTCCACGGCACGTGCACTACGTCGACGGGCTACCTCTGACCGCGAACGGCAAGTACGACCGGAAGGCTCTGCGTCGGATGCTGGATGACTCGGCCGGGTAGCACGACCGACCGAGCAACTCTCGTGCACGGCTGCACGGCTGCACGGCACAGGTCGCGCCGCGAGACGTCGGCGGGATCACTGCTCGTGTCCTACCCGGGTGCACTCGTGCACGGCTGCCCCGATCGCGGTGATGCTCTGGAAGGTCGAGCGGCGCAGCAGGTGCTCCGGGAACTCGAACTCCAGCTCGTCCTCCAGGGCGAGCATGAGGTTGACCGTGGCGTGTGACGTGAGGCCGGCGGCGTAGAGGTCGTCGTCGTTCCCGAGCACCGCGACGTCCACGGCCAGCTGCCCGTGCTCCGCAAGCGCGCCACGGATCGTGTCGTCCAACATGCTGTCCTCTCGGTCTCGCGAAGAGCCGTCGCGCGATCTGCGCTGCGGTCGATCCTCTCACGAGCTCCAGCGGGTCTCGCCTGGGCACTCGCGTGGACCGGGCGCGCACGTCGGTATCATCGCGCCCCTAGGGTGTGAGCCACCGCTCGCCCCGACCCTCGACACGAGTGGAGCCGCAGGTGAACCCGATGACCGCCCTGCGCGTCGGCCTCGATGTCATCTCCGTCGACGAGGTCGCGGCCAGCATCGAGCGTTTCGGTGACCGGTACCTGCACCGGTTGTTCACACCACACGAGCTGGAGACTTGTGGCGACGTCGAGGGTGTCCGTTCACGACGGCTAGCCGCGCGGTTCGCGGCGAAGGAGGCGGTGATCAAGGTGCTCCGCCCGGGTGATCGCACTCCCGCGTGGCGGGACATCGAGGTCTGGCGTCACGAGTCCGGCTGGTGCGAGATCCGTCTGCATGGCAGCGCGGCCGACCTCGCGGCGGGGGCCGGGCTGGGTGATCTCGTCCTCTCGATCACGCACGACGCGCTCGTCGCCGCTGCCGTCGTTGTCACCACGGCATCCGGTGCCGCTGCCGGGAAGGGTGCGTGAGCACGCGCATGGCACCCGAGAGCTGTCCGACGACGATGGCCCCGACGTGGTTCGGGCCCGAGGGTGCCCCCCTGTTCGGCTGGTTCCATGCCCCTGCGGAGGGTGGCGCCCGGGGCGTCGTCGTGCTCTGCCCTCCGGTCGGCCTCGAGATGCTCATCGCCTACCGGACGATGCGGATCCTCGCGGACCGCCTGGCTGGCACCGGGTTCGGTGTCCTGCGGTTCGCGTACGCCACGACCGGGGACTCGGCCGGAGAGTCGACCGAGCCTGACCGTGTCGCCCGCTGGCTGGCGAGCATCGCTGACGCCGTCACGTTCGCGCGGGACGCGGGAGCCACCCGGGTCGTCGTCGTCGGGCTGCGGCTCGGGGCGACGCTCGCCGCGGAGGCCTCACGGTCGTGCCCACCTGTGGATGGTCTGGTGCTCTGGGACCCGTGTGAGTCGGGTGCGTCGTTCCTGCGGGAGGAGCGGCTGCTCTTCCGGCTCGGCGTCCCGGCGCAGCAGCGAACCGCGCATCCCGACGGGGTGGTTGAGGGGCCGGGCGTTCTGTACCCCCCGGAAACTGTGGCCGCGCTGGCTCGTCTCGACGTCGAGGCGCTGCTCGGGCGAGCGGATGACACGGAGGCCGACACGGACGTCGTGCTCCCCGGCGTGGGTCGGGTCCTGGTCGTGACCCGCTCCGAGAGCCGGGCTCGGGCGGGCGTCCAGCGACTGGCGTCAGCAGATGGCGTCGAGTCCTTCGAGGCGCCTGGTCAACCGGCCCTGTTCGACTGGATCCGACTGGCGGTACCCGTGGCGACGCTCGACCGGATCGTCGGGTGGATCGGCGGGTTCCTGCCAGACAACCGTGAGGACATCGAGCCGCAGACCCGCGAGGAAGCCGTCGTCGGCACGACGCCGGACGGTCGCGCTGTCCGCGAGCGGGTCGTCCGGCTCGGCGAGGCAGGTTTGTTCGGGATCATGACCGAGGTCGCGGGAGCCGGGGACGCGGCCATGATCCTGACCAACGCTGCACCCCCTGCCTGCCACATCGGTCCGGCGCGGCTGTGGGTCGACCTAGCGCGCACCTGGGCGGGCCTGGGCCTGCGTGTCCTGCGGTTCGACGACGCCGGGATCGGCGACAGCCCGGGTGGGGACGACTTCGCTGCCCCGCCGGTCTACTCCGCCGCGACGGTCCGGGACGTGGTCGTCGCCGTGAACTCGGTGCGGGCGGCTGGGACCCGGGACGTGAGTGTGACAGGTCTGTGCGCAGCAGCCTGGGCCTGCCTGCTCGCGGCGGCGCGCGTGCAGGTCGAGACGGTCAATGCCCTCAACCCCTCGGTGTGGGATGTCCGGCCGCCCCGGTACCTGACCCAGCTGCGGACGGCGGAGCTTGCACCAGGAGTACGGGGCGGACGCGTGCCCGACCGGGCCACCCTGAGGAGCCGGGTGCGCGGCGCGGCTCGGATCGGCGCCCGCCGCTTCCTGCCCGAGCCGTTGTGGTGGCGCCTCGGGCGCAGCGGGCACATCGAGGCACCCGCAGGCATGATCACACCCCTCGCCCTGCGGGGCACTCGGGTGCGGCTGCTCTTCGGGCGCCGGGAGGGCGCAGCGTTCCGGGAACGCCGTGGCGAGGGTCTGATCAGCCACTTCGGTCCCCGCGGACTGCTGGAGGCCCATGAGGCGAAGGACATCGACCACGCCCTGATGAGCCTGCAGGCGCGCGACGCCGTGACGAACAGGCTGTCCGAGTGGATCGCGACGGACCGCGCGTGAGGACAGTGTGCCTGGCGCTTCCTCTGTGTTGCTCAGACGAGGATTGCGGCATGAGACCATGAACCGCCCGCGGGTGGGGCGCACCTCCGTCACTTCGGAAGACCCTGGAGCATCTCGGCATGAGTGACAAGAGCAGGGACCGTCGTGGCAAGAAGGGTCGACGGCCCCCCCGGGGCGGCATGAGGGATGTCGTCAGCAACACGCGGGTCGCGATCCGCCTGCTGCTGCGCGCTGACGCGCGGGTGTTTAAGCTGGCCGTACTGCTGCAGGTCGTCGGTGCGCTGAGCGCGACTGGGGTCGTGGTTGCCGGGAAGCTCGTGCTTGACGCTCTCGGCGGCCTGGATGCCGACGTCCAGGTGAGCAGACTGGTGCTGCCCGTCATCCTCCTCGCGGTCACGTCGGCGCTCGCGTCCTCGGCGAGCGTGATGCAGGTGCAGCAGGGGCGGCTGCTCGGGGAAGCGGCCAACCGTGACATCTGGCGGGACATGCTGGCGGTGTCCTCGCGAGTCGACCTCCAGACGTACGAGCTCCCGGACTTCTACAACCGGCTCGATCGCGTCGCGAACAACGCGGTGCGGCAGCCAGTTCAGATGGCGCTCGGCGTACTCAACATGATCGGCGGTCTGATCGGGGCCGTCATGCTCATGGTGGTGCTGGGGGTCATCGAGCCCATGCTGCTCGTGCCGCTGTTCCTCGGTGCCGGGCCCGCGCTCTACTTTGCCCGTCGCTCTGGCGTACTCGAGTTCGCATTCGTGCGCGACTCCGCTGAGATCTACCGCCGCCGGAGCTACTTCCGCGAGCTGATGGCACGGCGCGAGCCGGCCAAGGAGGTCAGGGCGTTCGGGCTGAGCCTGCCACTCGAGCGATTCCAGATGGCCGAGGCAGACCGCTACCTGGGGCTCTTGCGTCCCCATGTCCGTCGGCGGCAGAGGTATGCCCTCGGCACCGTCCTCACCACCGCGAGCCTGCTCTCGGCTGGCCTGCTGCTCCTCATGGTCTTCCTCAACGCTGGCTGGCTGACCTTTTCTGAGGCCGGCGCCGCTGCTATCGGCATTCGGATGCTCAGCAGCCAGCTCGCGATGCTCTTCTCGGCCATGAACCTGATTGCGGAGGCAAGCGTCTTCGTTGCGGACCTGACGGACTTCCTGACGAACACCCCGGTCGAGCCCGAGGGCACGGGTGAGCAGTGGCCACTGGACCGGGGTGTCTCGGTCACCGGCGTGACCTACCGCTACCCCGAGGCCGAGGCGGACACCCTCCGCGGCGTCGACCTTGACATCCGGCCCGGCGAGATCGTCGCCCTGGTCGGCGAGAACGGATCAGGCAAGACGACCCTGGCCAAGATCGTGGCCGGCCTCTACCCGCCCAGCGGTGGGTCCGTGCTCTGGGACGACGAGAGCGTGGACGACGAGCACTCCCGGCTGAAGCTGCGGGCGTCCGTCGCGGTCATCTTCCAGGATTTCGTGCACTACCAGCTGCCGCTGCGCGAGAACGTCGCATTCGGTGATGCCACGCGCCTGGGTGAGCCTCATGAACAGCTCGACGCCGACGTCTCCGCTGCGCTGGTGCGTTCCGGCGCGGACTTCGACGAGTTCCTTCCGGCTGGGCTGGACACGCTGCTCTCCCGCGAGTTCACCGGCGGCGTCGAGCTCTCCCTCGGCCAGTGGCAGCGGATCGCCCTGGCACGCGCGCTGTTCCGCGCGGCTCCGCTCGTGGTCCTCGACGAACCGAGCTCGGCGCTCGACCCGCGCAGCGAGTACGAGCTCTTCTCCACCGTGCGGGAGCTGCTCAACGATCGAGCCGGGCTGCTCGTCTCGCACCGCTATGCCAACCTGCACCTTGCCGACCGGATCTACGTCATGCAGGACGGGCGCGTCGTCGAGCACGGCTCCCATGAAGAGCTGATGCGCCTCGACGGTGTCTACGGAAAGCTGTACCGGCTGCAGGCCGACGCGTACGACGTCTCTTCGCCGCGCGGGGCCGCTGGCACGCCATGAGCAGCCCTCGCCTGGACCCACGACCGGACCTCACGGAGCGCGCGCCGCGGCCGGCTCCCCGACTCGTCTCGGTCGTGATCCCCACCTACAACGCCGTCGACACCCTCGGGGCCCAGCTCGACGCGCTCGAGCGCCAGGACTACAACGGCGCGTTCGAGGTGGTGATCGCCGACAACGGCTCGACGGACGGCCTGGTCGAGTTCGTGTCGGGGCGCAGCTCGCGGGTCCCCGAGCGGGTCGTGGATGCGAGCGCGCGGCGGGGTGTCAGCCACGCCCGCAACGTCGGGTGCCACGAGAGCGCGGGCGAGCTGATCGTCATCTGCGACGCCGACGACGTCGTCGTGCCCGGATGGCTGAGCGCACTCGTCGCCGTCGCGGCCACCGCGGAGTGCGTCGGCGGGAGCCTCGACGCGACCATGCTCAACGACGCGTCGACCATCGCCTGGCGGTTCCCGCACCGCCCGGACACGCTGCCCGTCAAGCTCCGGTTCCTGCCGTACGCGCACGGCTGCAACATCGCGGTGTGGCGGGACGTGGTCGAGTCCCTCGGCGGCTGGGAGGAGAGCTACCAGGGCGGGGGTGAGGACGTCGACTTCGCCTGGCGCCTGCAGCTCGCCGGGGGCCGGCTCGCGGTCGCGCCGGATGCCGTCGTGCACTACCGCCACCGCCAGACCGCCGGCGGACTGGCGGACCAGATGGCCGGCTACGCCCAGGCCGACGTCCTGCTGTACCGGCGGTTCCGCGAGCGCGGCGCGCGACGCCGCCCGGTGTCGGTCGCCCTGCGGGACCTGTGGTGGCTGCTCAGCCGTCTGCCGCTGCTCGGCAGGAGCGACGTGCGCGGTCTCTGGGCCAACCGGTGGGGGCAGCTGCGCGGCCGGGTGGCCGGCTCGTGGCGCTACCGCGTCTTCTATCCCTGATCGCTGCCGCCGGACGGCTCCGGCGCGGGCGACTCGCCGTCCCACGGCTGGCCGGTCCAGGTCACGGAGTCGAGATCGCCCCGAGCGAGCGGCCCGTAGCGGTGGTGCGGACCGAACGTGTTGTCCCGCCCCACGATGTCGCTGGCGACCAGGCCGTCGTGGAAGTTCACGGTGTAGTTGCCGCCGTCGAGGTAGTTGCCTTCGATGAGGACGTCACTGACCGGGGCGGACGACGAACCCACCATGACGGCGGCGTTGAAGAGGTCGCCGGAGTCCTCGCGGTAGGCGATCAGCGTGTTGTGGCGCACGACGATGCCCGAGCCGCCCGTGATCTGCAGCGCGTCGTTGTGCGATCCCTCGGCGCGGACGAGGTCGTGCACGTAGGAGTCCTCGACGATCGTCTCGTCGCCCAGCCGGGGGCCGTCGATGACGTCGTGGATGTCGACGCGTCGCAGCGTGTAGTGCGTGAACCCCACCGCGGTGCTCACCACTCCGCGCCCGTCGATCTCCACGTCCTCGAGGATGAGGCCCCGGTATCCGTCGTGCAGCCGGACGGCCGTCGTCGGGCGGGCGCACGCGATCCGGCTGCGCCGGATGGTGACGTCGTCCGCCTTCACGTCGACGCAGCCGTCGATGTCCAGGCCGTCGAGCACGGTGCCGTCCCTCTTCACGACCAGGCTGCCGGAGCTCTGGAGCATCGTCCCCGTCGGCACCCCGGTCGTCGCGGGGCCCGGGAACCCGTCGAGCGCCCAGGCGGTCGACGGCTCGGTGTACACCTCGGACGTGGGGGGCGGCCCGTGCAGGACGACGACGGCCACCACCGCCACCGCCGCTAGCGCGGCGAGGGCCGCCAACGCCACGAGGGAGGTTCGGCCCTTCACCGTGGTCGCCCCGGGCCGCCGACGAGCAGTGAACGGTAGAACCGGACGATCTGCTCGCCGAGGACCTCCCAGTCGTACGCCGACAGGTCCGGGCGTGTCCCGGCGTCCGTCAGCTCCCTGGCTTGCGAGGTGAACGCCGCCAGCGACGTCGGGTCCAGGGGCGGGTCGAAGAACGTGAGCCACTCGGCCCCCACCTGCTCCCGGATCTCCGCGAAGACCGAGGTCCGGGGCACGAGGGAAGGTCGGCCGAGGGAGAGGGCGAGGAACAGGCTGCCGCTGTTGAACACGTCGAGGTAGGGCAGCACCACGCCGACCGACGCGGCGAAAGCGCGCTGCACGTCCTCGTCGGCCACCCGCCCCGTCATGATCACGCGGCCGTCACGCCCGGCCTCCTCGTGCAGGGCCTGCGCGTGCGCGGCGTCGGGGCACTCGCCGGCGACGACGAGGCGGGCGGCGTCGTCGTCGACCGCCGCGAAGGCCCGGAGCAGCCCAGGAACGTTCTTGTAGGGGCGGATCTGTCCGAAGAACAACAACGGCGAGGAGTCGGCGGGCAGACCGAGACCGACCCGGGCAGCCAACCGGTCACCCGGATGAGGCGGGTAGACGCCGGCGTACGAGCCGTGGGCGATGACCTCGCAGGGCTTGCGCCGCAGGCGCGGGAAGCGGGCGAGCGCCAGGGACCGTCCGGCGGAGGTCAGGCAGATGCTTCCGGTCAGCAGCGCGGTGAAGACCGGCCAGAAGACGCGCTCGAGCCAGGGGTGCCGGGCGTCGTGGGGCTTGAGGTTGTGCACCGTCCAGACGACCGCCCGTGAACGGGCCCGCGCGACCAGGCAGCACAGCACGACCTTCGCCGCTCCCCGCATCCCGCCCCACGCGGTCGCCCGGTTCACGAAGTGGTCGGGCCAGTGCAGGTGCAGGACGTCCGCGCGGCGCGCCGCCGCGAGGGAGAACGGCGTGACCTCGCAGCCCTGGAGCCGCAGCTGCTCGGCCATCTGCCGGACGAACGGGTTGCCCTTCGGGCTGGGCATGGGCGCCATCGCGATCACGAGCGGAGCGGTGGCCGACCGGTCGCGGCGCGCACCTGGGGCGCCCGTCGCCGTCATGCGTCGACGACGGTTCGCGCCCGGGGGGTGACGGGGCTCATGCGCCGACCCCGTCGCCGGTCGCCTCGAGGATGGCGGCCATCTGCCCGGCAGTCCGGTCGAGGACGCCCGGCAGCCGTGCGGCGAGCGATCGTCGGGCGGCGTCCCGGTCGCGCCACAGCTCAGCCAGCCGGCCGACGATCGCGTCGCTGTCCTCGGTGCGCGCGTCGACGGTCGTGCCCTGGCCGAGTCCGGCGAACACCGGGGTCATCTTGTCGCTGTAGGCGATGCCGCCGGTCGGCACACCGGACGAGAGGGCGGCGATGGTCGCGTGCATCCGGGCGCCGGTGAACCAGGTGCACCGGGCGATCACGGCCTTGGCCTCGCCGGCCGTGCGGTGGCTGTCGGCGAGCCAGACCCGGTGGGCGCCGTACTCCTCGCGGAGCTCACGGGCCAGGCCCCGGCACACCTCGACGTCGGCGTCCACGGCCTGCGGGGCGCCGAGGACGTGCGGGACGACGACGACGCGCCAGTCCGAGGTGTCGAGGATCTCTCGCGCGAGAGCGGCCATCTCCTCGCGATGGCGGGGTGTCACGCCGTAGCGCTGCGCGGCATCGGGCTGGTTGACGAGCAGCCCGTTGACGTTCACGCCGGCCACCGGCTCCGGGGCGGCGTCGAGCCAGCGCGACCACGCCTCGAGAGCCTCGCCGGACAGCTCCGTCGGCGGGAGCCCGAAGGCGAGGTCCACCCCCAGGCGGCAGCCGTCCGTGCCGAGCAGGTCGTCGGCGACCTGCTTGCTGCGCGCGTCGCGCGCCCACACCTGGGTGGCGCCCCGGAGCAGCCGACGCGCCTGCTCGCGCAGTGCCGGGTCGGCAAAGGGGCCGTAGGTCTGGGGCAGCAGCACCAGCGGGCGTCGTGCGGCGAGCGCGAGGCGCTTGGGCCACGCGACGGTGCGGAACCGACTCTCTCCGTAGAGGTCGCTGAAGCTGTCGCCGCCGCTGATGTCCAGGACGGCGGACGCGTCGCGCACGATGCGGGCGCCGGCGCTTCCCACCCCACCGAGAGCGATCGACGCGCGCATGGTGGCGAAGGCCTCGGGCCGGTGCAGCCGGCGTGAGTCGCGGGCTCCGCAGAGCGTCACGACGGACCGGCCGTCGGCGACAGGCGTCTCGCGTACCCCCCACCCGTCGTCGAAGACGGTGATGCGCGCCTCGGGCCGGGTGGCCAGGATCGTCGCCACGGTGGCGTCACGCAGGGCGCCGACCCCGAGGTTCCGCTCGGCTCCGGGCGTCCCGAACAGGCAGATCGACGCGTCCGGCACCGGCATCCTCTCGATCTTCGTGCGTGTAGGCTGCGTCGGCGCGGAACGGAACGGGCGGCGACGGCAGACTCGTTGGGTAATATACGTGACTCGGGGCGAGTGCTAGGAGAGTCAGTGGACCTCTGGGATTTCATGAAAGTGCTCGTCCGGCGGTGGTACCTGACTGCTCCTTTGCTCATTGCCGTCGGCGCCGCCGCCGTCGTCGCGGGCAAAGGGGTGGAGCCCACCTACACGGCCAGCGCCGATGGTGTCTTCCTGGAGCCGGTCACGAACCTGGCGCCCGAGCTCCTCTCGCCGAACCCGTGGCTGCAGGCCGGTGTCTCGACGACGGCCTCGGCGGTGCTGGGCAGCGTCGTCAACCCCAACGCGAAGGGGCAGGTCGTCGCGGACGGATTCTCCGGGGACTACAGCATCCAGATGGCGGCCAGGACCGTTCTCTTCACGCTGTACGCGAGCGCGCCGACGCCCGACGAGGCGGTTGCCACTCTCGACCACGTCGTCCAGCTGATGCGTGACGACCTGAGCGAGAAGCAGACGCAGTACAACGTGCCGACACCACAGCAGATCTTGATCCAGCTGAGCAGCGGGACGAGCCTCGTGTCGACCCGGGAGGGTCTCTCGCAGGTCCTGGCCGTCGTCGGCGGCCTTGGCCTCGTGGGGTCCGTCGCCATCGTCCTCACCGTCGATGCGCTCATGGTGCGCCGCGCACGCCGGTTGCAGCGGGTACGCAGGGGGCGTCGCGACGATGCCGATGCCGATGCCGATGCCGATGCCGAGGACGATGCCCAGGACGAGCCGAAGCCCGCTCACCCCCGGAAATGACCGGGGAGCTCTGGGTGGCGGAGCGCCAGCATCCCACTGACCGGGCGGCCGAGCGGGCCGGCTCCGGCGGGGCGTGGGCGCTCGGAGTCGTCGTCGCCTTGGTCTTCCTGCTGCCTGCACGTGCGGTCGTGGCCGGGCTCGGCGCCGCGGGGCGACCGCACCTGATCGTTGCCACGGGGTTGTTCCTGTGGTGGCTTGTCACTCGGCTCCACCCAGGTCTTCGATCCCCGAACTGGCATCCGCTGGTGCTGCTCACCTTCGCCTACGTGGGCTGGCTCGTGCTCGCCTGGGGGGCTGGCTACGACCGCGGGCTGGTCGACGCCGAGGGCAGCGGGAGCGACCGCGCGCTGATCGTCGCATTCGCGTACCTGGGGGTCACCCTGACGGCCTCGAAGGCGCTGCGAACCCGCGCGGGCGTCGACAGCGTGCTGAAGGTCGTCGTCCTGGGCGCCTCCTTCTCGGCGTTGATGGGCTGGGCGCAGTTCTGGCTCGGCCGGGACTTCACGACGTACCTGATACTCCCGGGGCTGCGGGCCAACCAGCCCCTGATCGGCATCGCGGAGCGCGGCGCCGGCGAGTTCGCGCGGGTCGCCGGGACGGCCGGCCACTACATCGAGTTCGGTGTCGTCACCGGCATGCTCATGCCGATCGCGGTGCACTACGCCATCTTCGGCTCCCGCGAGCACCGGGTGTTTCGCTGGGTGCTGGTCGGGCTGATGGGGGCGGCCGTCCCGTTCTCGGTCTCCCGCAGCGCCATCGTGGCCTTCGGGCTGACGATGCTCGTGATGCTGGCCGGGTGGTCGCGTCGGTGGCGCGGGAACGCGATCGCGGTGCTCATGGTGTCTATCCCGGTCTTCATGGTGCTCAAGCCCGGCCTGCTGGGCACGATCAAGTCGCTCTTCCTCAACGCGGCGAACGACCCGAGCATCTCGGGGCGGACCGAGGACTACGCCGCGGTGTGGGGGTACGTCTCCCAGCGCCCGGTCATCGGCCGCGGGCCGGGCACCTTCACCCCGGACCTGTACCGCCTGCTCGACAACCAGTGGCTGCTCAGCCTGATCGAGACCGGCTGGGTGGGCGTGGCGCTGCTCGCCGTGCTGATGCTGGTGGCGATGCGGGTCCTGCTGACGATTCGCCGGCGTGCTGTCTTCATCGGGGACGCCCAGGGCGCCAACCTCGCGCTGTCCTTGCTCGCGATCGTCGTGACGATCGCCGTCACCTCGTTCTTCTTCGACTCGTTCTCGTTCACGACCGCCACGACCATGTTCTGGCTCACCATCGGCCTGACGGCTGCTCTCGGCACCCTCCAGCGCCGTCAGCTGGACGATCTCGGGATCCACCCGATGGGGCTTCGGGAACGATGGGCCGGGCTGGCCGCCTTCGCACGGGGCCGCGACACCCAGCCGGTTCGGACGACAGGAGCGTGGATCTGAGATGGCCGCCAGCGTCGACATCCTGATGATCACGTACGAGCGGCCGCAGTACGTCGCGCTCTCGCTGCCCCGCCTGCTGGAGTCCTGCGACGACGACGCCGGGGTGTTCCTCTGGCACAACGGCAACGACCAGGAGACCCTCGCGACGGTGTCGTCGTACGCCGAGGACCCCCGGGTGCGTGCCTTCCACCACTCGCCCGAGAACGTCGGCCTGCGTGCACCGACCAACTGGCTGTGGGAGCAGTCCACGGCCGACTTCGTGTCGAAGGTGGATGACGACTGCCTCGTCGACCCGCAGTGGCTGGCGACGCTGCGCGCGACGCATGCCGACAGCCCGGAGGTCGGCGTCGCGGGGAGCTGGCGGTTCTACGACGAGGACTTCGACGAGCGGGCGCTGCGCAAGGTGATCACGCTGGCGAACGGACGGCGACTGATGCGCCACCCGTGGGTGCAGGGCAGCGGGTACCTGGCCAAGCGCGCGATGGTGGAACAGCTCGGCCCGCTGCGCGACGGGCAGTCGTTCACGCAGTGGTGCCTGGAGGGGGCACGGCGCGGGTGGGTGAACGGGTGGGCCTTCCCGTTCGTGCACGAGGAGCACATGGACGACCCGCGCTCGCCCTTCACGATCTACACCGATGACGAGGCCTTCCGCCGCTGGCTCCCGCTGTCGGCGCGCGCGACGGGTGTGCAGACGGTTGCGGACTGGACGGACCAGATGCGTCGCTCAGCCCGGATCCTGCAGACGTGGTCGCCGGATCCTCGGCAGTACAGCGGGTGGCGGCAGAGGGCGAGGCAGGTGCGTCGCCGGGTCGAGCGGATGCTCACCGGCCGGCAGAAGTGGTGAGGGTCGGGCGCCGTCGTGCCTCTCGGGCCGGCGGCCCGTGTGCCGGCCGGACCGGGGTCCGGGGGCGGCGGCCGCCCGATCAGAGGATGGGCGTCAGCGTGTCCGCCCAGACGTTCGACGAGTCCGCATCCATCGCGTTGACGCCGCGGTACGGGCCATACCGGAAGTTGCGGCCGAACTGGTTGCCGCGGATGACGATGTTGCTCCCGTTCAGGTCCTCGCGCGCCAGGATCGAGTAGTTCCCTCCGTTGAAGAGGTTGTTCTCCACCAGGACGTCGCGCAGCGGAACGGATTCCGAGCCGATCATGA
>Ga0209745_1001190_pt1 | contig 15641 bp, 12 predicted proteins | sample BarGraNGADG00312_FD_184495 | JGI IMG/M metagenome (GOLD analysis project Ga0209745, IMG submission 184495) | Arctic peat soil microbial communities from Barrow, Alaska - Barrow Graham LP Ref core NGADG0004-312 (SPAdes) (version 2) | ecosystem: Environmental > Terrestrial > Soil > Wetlands > Peat... | reverse complement strand
TTCAACAATTTCACGAACAACGGATATTATATTAAGTCCTGGTCCTGATTCAGGGGGAATTCCTTTTTTACCGGCAAGTGCATACCTGTAATTTCCTGCTCCGTCAGGTATGCGGCTTACTCCCAGCTGCCTTAAATTGCGGGACAATGTAGCTTGTGTACATATTATCCCTTTCCCTTTCAGTTTTTTAAGTAAGGCTTCCTGGGAGGAGATCTTTTCACCCTCAACTATTTTTTCAATTGCCAGAAGCCTTTTTGTTTTTTGCATATATATACATTTATTTTGCAAATATATACATATTTTTCAATTGCATATCATATTTAAAAATTTGTTATATTTTTGGGAACTAAAATGTGCCAATGAAAGATGACATAAAGAAGGTAATAATCCTTGGTTCCGGAGCGCTTAAGATCGGTGAGGCAGGCGAATTTGACTATTCCGGATCACAGGCACTCAAGGCACTAAGGGAGGAAGGGATAAAAACAGTTCTCATCAATCCAAACATAGCAACTGTTCAGACTTCAGAAGAGCTTGCCGATAAAATCTATTTTCTTCCTGTCACTCCATATTTTGTCGAAAAAGTTATTGCAAGGGAATCACCTGACGGAATTCTTCTCTCTTTTGGGGGACAGACAGCTTTGAACTGCGGAACGGAATTGTACAGGAAGGGCATTTTTGAAAAATATAACGTCAGGGTACTTGGTACACCTGTTGAAGCAATAATTGATACTGAGGACCGCGAGCTTTTCGTAAAAAAGCTTGAGCAGATCAATGTTAAAACGCCACGGAGCATTGCGGTTCTGGGAATTGAAGATGCTGTAGTTGCTGCCGGCAAACTCGGATATCCCGTGATTATAAGGGCAGCATTTACCCTTGGCGGACAGGGAAGCGGCTTTGCAACAAATAATGAAGAACTGCGTGCACTTACTTTAAAAGCATTTTCATACACGAACCAGATACTTATAGAGGAATCTTTAAAAGGATGGAAAGAGGTTGAATATGAAGTTGTCAGGGATAAATATGATAATTGTATCACTGTATGCAATATGGAAAACTTCGATCCGCTTGGAATTCATACAGGCGAAAGCATTGTGGTTGCTCCCTCCCAGACCCTGACAAACAGTGAATACCATAAGCTCAGGGAGCTGTCAATAAGAATTATCAGACACATTGGAATAGTAGGCGAATGCAATGTTCAGTATGCCCTCTCGCCGGAATCGGAGGATTACAGGGTAATTGAGGTGAATGCGCGGCTTTCGCGTTCAAGTGCACTGGCATCCAAAGCAACCGGATATCCGCTTGCCTTCATCGCTGCTAAGCTTGGAATAGGCTATGGCCTGCATGAGCTGAAAAACTCGGTTACCAAAAATACCACTGCTTTCTTCGAACCTGCCCTCGATTACATTGTGTGCAAGATACCACGATGGGATCTCAATAAGTTCAAGGGAGTCTCCCACCTTATAGGAAGCAGTATGAAAAGCGTCGGAGAGGTAATGGCTATTGGCAGGTCATTTGAGGAGGTAATCCAGAAGGCTCTAAGGATGATCGGACAGGGAATGCACGGATTTACAGGCAACCTTAAACTCGATTTAGGTGATATTGAAAAGGAACTTGCAGAACCAACCGACATGAGGATCTTTGTAATTGCGGAGGCTCTCGAAAAAGGGATCACTGTCGACAGGATACATGAACTGACAAAAATTGACAAATGGTTCCTCTATAAACTGAAAAACATAATCGGCATCAAAAACGAGCTTTGCACATATAATAGCATTGAATCGGTTCCTTTTGAGCTGCTTTTCCAATCCAAGATTTATGGATTCAGTGACTTCCAGATAGCACGGCATGTCATTAAATCTGATTCTTCAAGCATGAACCAAGACCTGTTGAAGGTGAGGGAGTACAGGAAAAAGCTTGGGATAGTTCCCTATGTCAAGCAGATCGATACGCTCGCAGCAGAATACCCTGCGGTCACTAATTATCTCTACCTTACCTACAGCGGTATCGAACATGACATATCTTTTACTGACGACAAAAAATCAATAATTGTGCTCGGGTCAGGAGCTTACAGAATTGGCTCGAGCGTAGAATTTGACTGGTGCTCAGTAAATGCTGTCAATACAATAAAAAAAGAAGGATTAAGATCTATTATGATCAACTACAATCCTGAAACAGTTAGCACCGATTATGATATCTGCGACAGACTCTATTTTGATGAGCTGACATTTGAAAGAGTACTCGATATAATTGACCTTGAATCACCGGGCGGAGTCATTGTTTCAGTGGGAGGACAGATTCCCAACAACCTTGCAATGAGGCTGTTTAACAACAATGTTCCTGTTCTTGGCACTTCACCCTTATCCATCGACAGGGCTGAGAACAGGCATAAGTTTTCGCATATGTGCGATATGCTTTCAGTCGACCAGCCAAAATGGAAAGAGCTTTCATCGACTGATGATATTTTTGAATTTGTCGACAGGATTGGTTTCCCTGTGCTCATAAGACCATCGTATGTACTTTCAGGAGCCGCAATGAATGTTGTATCGAACAGGAATGAGCTTTCGCACTTTCTTGATCTTGCTACGCAGGTATCCAAACAATATCCTGTGGTGGTTTCCGAGTTCATTGAAAATGCAAAGGAAATAGAGATGGACGCAGTTGCCAGGGAAGGAGAGATAATTGCTTATGCAATCAGTGAACATGTTGAGTTTGCAGGCGTCCATTCGGGCGATGCAACAATGGTTCTTCCTGCGCAAAAGATCTACTTTGAGACAGCCAGAAGGATAAAGCGTATTTCCAGGCAGATTTCAAAAGAGCTTAATATAACCGGACCGTTCAATATTCAGTTCCTTGCCAAAGACAATGATATAAAAGTAATTGAGTGCAACCTCAGGGCCAGCCGGAGCATGCCTTTTGTATCCAAGGTCCTTAAAACAAACCTTATTGAGCTGGCTACAAAAGTGATGCTCGGTATTCCGGTCGAGAAACCTCACAAATCAGTCTTTGAGCTCGATTATGTTGGCGTCAAGGCTCCGCAGTTCAGCTTCTCCCGCCTGGCTAAAGCCGATCCGGTTCTTGGTGTTGACATGTCCTCAACCGGTGAGGTCGGGTGCATTGGTGAAGGATTTTATGAGGCAATCCTGAAAGCCATGTTTTCTGTTGGTTACAGGGTTCCAAAAAAGAGCATTCTGCTTTCTACCGGCCCGGCCCGATCAAAGGTGGAATTGCTAAACAGCGCCAGGGCCCTGCTCGAAAAAGGACATAAACTCTATGCAACTAGAGGCACACAGGAGTTCCTCAGTAATGCAGGAGTTAAAGCTGAAGTTGCTTACTGGCCCGATGAAAATAAATCTCCCAATACCATAGAACTGATAAGAACCAGAGAAGTCGATCTGGTTGTGAACATTCCTAAGGATCTGAGCACAACCGAGCTGAATAATGACTATTCGATTAGAAGAAATGCAGTCGATTTCAATGTCCCCCTTCTGACAAATGCAAGGCTTGCAAGCGCATTTATCCTGGCATTCTGCAGAATGAATATTGATGATCTGGAAATTAAAAGCTGGGATGAATACAAATAAGGTATGGGGTATGGGGTTCGTGGTATGGGGAAAAAGGTGAATGCATCAGGCTCCCCTCCTGGGAGGGGGCCGAGCGTGAAGAAATAGCCCAGTGGGCTATTTTAGCGAGGAGCCAGACTGCAGGGAAGGTTTTGTGGTGGAGTGGGGGGTGGGTTTAAAAAAGCTTAAAAAAAAACTTAGTAATATTAAAATAAAGTAATATTGAAATATTGAAATAAGGAAATAAGAATTAAAAATGATTTTAATCCGCAAAGCGAAACCTTCTGATGCTCCTTCAATAATCGATTTCCAGCTCGCAATGGCCTGGGAAACCGAAAAGATGAAGCTCGTTCCCGAAATTGTGACAAAAGGAGTTGATGCCGTCTTCCATGACCAGTCACGGGGCCAGTACTATGTAGCAGAGTCGGATGGTAAAGTGGTCGCTTCCTTGCTTATAACCTATGAATGGAGCGACTGGCGGAATTGCAGTGTATGGTGGTTCCAGTCGGTTTATGTGGTACTTGAATTCAGGAGACAGGGAGTTTTCAGGAAAATGTACAGCCATATCAGGGAACTGGCCGAAGAACAGGATATTGCCGGACTCAGGCTCTATGTTGAAACAAAGAACTCAAGGGCACAAAAGACGTACGAAGCGCTTGGAATGAGTTCTGAACACTATGCTTTCTACGAATGGATGAGGAAATGAGCTATGCAATGGCTTTCCCTTATAATTCTTCTGCCATATATATATCTTATCACAAAGATATACATCAGCCTTACAAAAGTTAAGCTATTCCTTCCAAAAACAGATCCTGAAATATTTGTATCAGTGATAGTTGCATGCCGGAATGAAGAGAAGACACTTCCTACGCTACTGTCTGATATTGCAGACCAGACTTATAATCCTGACCTTTTCGAACTGATAATTGTTAATGACAACTCTTCAGATTCCTCATTTGAGGTTGCATCGGGGTTCAGCAGGATTAAAAACCTGAAAGTGATGAACAGTGCCGGCAAAGGGAAGAAGAAAGCAATAAGAACAGGTGTTGAGGCATCAGCAGGCCTTCATATTATTACTACTGATGCAGACTGCAGGATCAGGAAGGACTGGCTGAAGACTATCACATCATTCCAGGATGAGTATATACCTGAAATGATAATTTGTCCCGTAAAAATGGAAGGCAGAAAAGGTTTTTTTCACAGGTTCCAGGAACTAGAGTTCCTCAGCCTGCAGGGAATTACGGCCGGTACTGCAATTGCTGAAAATCCTGTTATGTGCAATGGCGCCAGTCTTGCTTTCCAAAAAGGAACATACCTTAAACATGCCGGCAATCTCCATGATGAGCTGGCTTCAGGGGACGATGTATTTCTTCTTCATAATATCAAAAGTGATCCTGGCAAAAGAATCATGTGGCTCGAATCAGCTGAAGCAACAGCAGTAACCCGGACCTCTGACAATTTATGGTCATTTTTGCGCCAGAGGGCAAGATGGATCTCCAAAGCAGGAGCTTTTAGTGACCGGTTCACTAAGGTTCTGGCAATTGTAACATTTGTTACAATTTCAACTCAGCTATCGCTTTTGCTGGGCGGATTATTTTACCCTGGATTACTGTGGGTATTTACGGTTTTTTTCTTATTAAAATCAGTTCCCGATTTTCTTGTTCTTTCAAACACCGCAGCGCGGTATGACAAAAAGAACCTTTTGAGATGGTTCCTTCCTTCCCAGCTGGTCTATCCGTTTTATGTTCTTGCAATTGTTCCCTGCTCAGTTGTTAACAGGGCAAAATGGTCATATTAGTTCCCCATTTCTGAAAGGAACTTGATCCTCATCAGTCTAATCTCCTCTTCTTCAAATTCATTTCCCAGTTCGGCAATAGCCTCCTCGAGCGAATCGGATTCAGCTTCTTCCCTGAAGTAAGAATATATGTCATGCTGGCGTTCCTCATCAATTACCATATTAATATAGTAATCGAGATTGATCCTTGTACCGTAGTTTACAATAGCCTCAATTTCGCCTATCAGCTCACTCATTTCCAGCCCTTTTGCTTCGGCGATATCTTCGAGGGGACGTTTCATGTCAATGCTCTGGATTATATAGACTTTCATGCCAGATTTGTTGACTACCGATTTGACAACCATGTCGAGAGGCCGGATGATCTCCTTCTCGTCAACATATTTCTTGATGATCTCAACAAATTCTTTTCCGTATCTCTGGGCTTTTCCTGCACCGACACCCGAAATATTCTGAAGCTCATCGATTGTAATAGGGTACTGGATCGCCATATCCTCGAGCGAGGGATCCTGGAATATCACAAAAGGAGGAACATCTTTCTGCTTTGAGATCTTCTTGCGAAGGTCCTTCAGGATGCTGAAAAGCTCATCATCGACTGCTGCAGTTCTGGCTCCAAAAGCATTTTCCTCATCAGTAGTATCGGAATAATCGTGATCCTCAGCAAGCATAAAGGAGGTTGGATTTTCAAGAAACCCCATTCCTTTTTCGGTGAGTTTCAGCAATCCGTAATTCTCTATTTCCTTGACGAGGAATTTCGCGATAAGCGCCTGCCTGATCACCATGTTCCAGAATTTCTCATCTTTATCCTCGCCTACTCCGAAAAGCTCGAGCTTATGGTGCTTGTATGACTTGATCGCCGATGTTACTTTTCCCGCAAGAATATTGGCAATATGGTCAGCCTTAAACTTTTCCTTTACTGCCAGAATAGTTTCAAGAACATTGACAACTGCCTCGCTTCCTTCAAATTGCGCCTTGGGGTGAAGGCAATTGTCGCAAGCTTCACAATTATCCTTCGGGTATTCTTCACCAAAATAGTGAAGGAGCAGTTTCCTTCGGCACACTGACGATTCGGCATACGAAACAGTTTCAAGAAGCAACTGCTTGCCAATCTCCTGTTCGGCAATAGGCTTTCCCTGCATGAATTTCTCCAGCTTCATTATATCATTGTAGCTGTAATATGCAATGCAGTTCCCTTCCCCACCGTCGCGGCCGGCCCTTCCGGTCTCCTGATAATATCCTTCAAGGCTTTTGGGTATATCGTAATGGATAACAAACCTGACATCGGGTTTGTCAATTCCCATTCCGAATGCTATTGTTGCAACAATAATATCAGCCTCTTCCATAAGGAACTTATCCTGGTTTGACGTGCGGGTGGCGGAATCCATTCCTGCATGGTATGGCAAAGCTTTTATTCCGTTAACCTTAAGGGTTTCGGCCATCTCTTCAACCTTCTTGCGGCTGAGGCAATAAATGATTCCCGATTTGCCAGCGTTATTCTTTATATACTTGATGATCTCCTTGGTAACATCCTGCTTTGATTTTACTTCATAATACAGGTTTGGCCGGTTAAACGAGGATTTATAAACATCAGCATCAAGGATCCCAAGGTTTTTCTGGATATCATGCTGGACTTTCGGGGTTGCCGTTGCAGTCAGTGCGATTATCGGTGAACGTCCGATAATGTCTATTATTGGTCTTATCCTCCTGTATTCAGGGCGGAAGTCGTGACCCCACTCTGAAATACAGTGAGCTTCATCAATAGCATAGAATGATATCTGAATATTCTTGAGAAAATCAATATTTTCTTCTTTGGTAAGGGATTCGGGAGCAACATAAAGGAGCTTGGCTTTCCCCGTAAGCACGTCCTTCTTAACCCTGGCACTTTCGCTTTTGGTCAGCGATGAATTGAGAAAATGTGCGACATCATCATCGGTGCTGAAATTACGCATGGCATCCACCTGGTTCTTCATAAGCGCTATCAGGGGCGAGATGACAATTGCAGTCCCCGATTTCATAACGGCCGGTAGCTGGTAGCAAAGCGATTTTCCTCCGCCGGTGGGCATAAGTACAAAAGTGTCGCGGCCCTCCAGTACATTATTAATAATTTTTTCCTGATTACCCTTAAATATATCGAATCCAAAATACTTCTTTAAATAATCATGTGTTGTTGCATCAGTCATCATAATCTTCCCTAATGATTATTTTATCTTTTTTCAAAGTGTTACACTTCGTAGTGTATATAAAGTTAATTAATTTATTAATCTAATAGAAGATTTATTTTATTATTAACAAAAATCAAAAAATAATAATCCGGATCAGGTTCTTCAGCGGATTTAAAATGCTATTGTTTTGCAAAATAAGATTTATCATCTTTACAGGCTGAATTTTAAGTCAATCATCTTGAAGAAATATGGCCGAGAGTAAGAAAAAAGGGGGAAACAAAGAGGGGGAGATGTCGTTTCTTGAACATCTTGAAGAACTAAGATGGCATATAATAAGATCGTTAGTTGCCATTGTTATTATGATGATTGTTGCATTTATCTTTAAAAATATACTTTTCGATAAAATCGTTCTGGCTCCAAAAAATCCAGATTTTATTTCTAACAGGATGTTTTGTGAGTTCGGGCACTCAATGGCCCGGATATTTCATTTTAAGAATCCTGACGTAATGTGCATCAATACAAAACCACCGAACCTGATAAGCATTAAAATGTCAGGACAGATTACTACTCATATAATAGTTGCCCTGGTAGCAGGTCTTATTCTTGCATTCCCTGTTGTGATACGCGAATTCTGGATGTTTTTCAAACCGGCCCTCCACTCGAATGAAGAAAAGCATGCCAGGGGTGCTGTTCTTGCTTCATCTTTGCTTTTTTTCATTGGTGTACTGTTTGGTTATTTCCTGCTTGCTCCGCTTTCGATTCATTTCTTAAGCACATATCAGATAAGTGCCGACGTGGTTAACCAGATAAATGTCAGATCATTTATAGGTACAATAACCTCAATCTGCCTCGCAACCGGAGTTGTATTTGAGCTTCCAATCGTAGCATTTTTCCTAACCAAAATCGGGATCATCACTCCCGCTTTCATGAGAAAATACAGAAAGCATGCGATTGTTGTTATTTTTATTATTGCTGCAATTATTACCCCGCCTGATGTATTTTCTCAGACCCTTGTTGCAATACCACTTCTTATTCTTTATGAAGTCAGTATCTTTATCTCTGCCGGGGTAATGAAACGAAAAGCTAAAGAGCACGATGCATTCATGAATGATGACTCTTCTGCTAAAACAGAAAATGCATAAAGAGCCGCGCAGGAATGAAACTATATACAGAAAATCTGGTAAAGAAATATCACAACAGAACAGTTGTCGACCATGTATCAATAGAAGTTGAACAGGGCGAGATTGTCGGTTTGCTTGGCCCGAACGGAGCAGGAAAAACCACATCATTTTATATGATAGTTGGGCTTATCAGGCCGCGGGAGGGAAAGATTTTCCTTGAAAATGAAGATATTACAACTCTTCCTGTCTATAAGAGAGCCCGGAAGGGCATAGGTTACCTTGCCCAGGAAGCGTCGGTCTTCAGGAACCTCTCCGTTGAAGACAATATCAGGGCAGTGCTTGAAATGTCTGGATTTTCTAAAAATGAACAGGCGGAACGCCTTGAAACACTGCTTAATGAATTCGGACTGCAGAAAATCAGGAAAAACAATGGGATCCAGCTTTCCGGAGGAGAAAGAAGACGCACCGAAATAGCCAGGGCACTGGCTCTCAAGCCAAACTTCATCCTGCTCGATGAACCATTTGCCGGCGTCGATCCAATCGCAGTCGAAGATATACAGGAAATCGTTTCTAAACTCAAAGGAAAAAATATCGGAATTATTATTACTGATCATAACGTTCACGAAACACTTGCAATAACCGACCGTGCCTACCTTCTGTTCGAAGGCCGTATACTTATGTCTGGTACATCGGCACAACTTGCTGAAGATGAACATGTAAGAAAGGTTTATCTTGGAAAGAACTTTGAACTTCGCAGGTAACATCCTCACTTTGTTATAATAATTATTTTCTATACTTTTGCGGGGATTTTTCCGCGGATGTGTCGTAATTGGTAGCCGAGCAAGACTTAGGATCTTGTGTCTTAATGACGTGGGGGTTCGAGTCCCTTCATCCGCACCAATTTACAGACCGCCTGTAACGATTACCTAATGAGCGTTCTGGCGGTTTTTTAAGTACTCAATATACAATTAAAGATGAATATCACCAGGGAAAGTATTGACGATCTGAATGTCGTCCTGAAAATAAAGGTTGAAAAAACTGATTATGACGGGAATGTTGAAAAAGTGCTGAGAGATTATCGCAAAAAAGCGAATATTAAGGGATTCCGTCCTGGAATGGTGCCTATCGGCCTTATAAAAAAGATGTACGGGAAAGCTGTTCAGATCGATGAGATCAATAAGGTAGTGACAGAAAATATTCAGAAATACCTTACCGACGAAAAAATCGAAATCCTTGGGGACCCTCTTCCAAAAATCGATGACAATGAAAAGATTGATTTCGACACACAGGAATCATTTACATTTTCATTCGATCTCGGGCTTGCTCCATCTTTTGAAACAAAGCTCAGCAAGAAAAACAAAGTCACTTATTATGAGATAGCTGCCGACGACAAGATGAAGAATGACTATCTCGATAATTATACACGCCGCTACGGAAAATTCGAGAAGGCTGATATTTCTGAAGAAAAGGATATTCTAAAGGGGAAAATCGAGACACTCGATGAGAATGGGAACCCGGTTCCCGAAGGAATTTTAGCTGATGATACCACCCTGTCAATAGATGTTATCAAGGATAAAAAAATTAAAAAACAGTTTATTGGAAGAGCCGAAAAGGACTCAATTGATTTTGACCTGAGAAAGGCTTTTCCAAATGACAATGAGATCGCAGGTCTCCTTAAGAAACAGAAAGAGGAAGTAGGGAAAGTTGAAGGTGATTTCAGGTTTACCATCAATGAGATAAGTCGTTTCCGGCCGGCTGAAATAAACCAGGAGCTTTTTAACAGGATCTATGGCGAAAACATTATTCATTCCGAAGAAGAGTTCCTCAACAGGATTAATGAAGAGATAACAACTAACCTCCGGAATGAGAGCGATTATAAACTGTCAGTGGATCTGAAGAAACTTGCAATCGAAAAATCTGAATTTCAGTTGCCTGAAGCTTTCCTGAAAAGATGGCTTCTGAAGGTAAATGAAAAGACGACAGAAGAACTTGTTGAAAAGGAATTCGACACTTTCAGCCGCGATCTCAAATGGCAGTTAATCCGTAACAAGATTGCCAGGATGAATGAGCTTAAAATAACTGAAGAGGAACTCCAGAAAGAAGCTGAAAAGATTACCAGGCTCCAGTTCAGCCAGTACGGATTGTTCTATGCAACTGATGACCAGGTGGCAAACTATGCAAAGGAGACCCTTAAACGGGAAGAAGATGCTAAAAGAATTGCCGACAAGATCCTGGAAGAAAAAGTCAACGTGATCCTGAAGGATATGGTTAAGCTTGAGAATAAAACAGTATCCATTGAGGAATTCAACAAGCTTTTTGAATAGTAATCAATGCATTACAATGGTTTACAATATTTTTAGTATCTTTGTGTTTTAACGAAAGGACTTTTATCATGAGTAATTTAAGTGATTTTGGAAAATACGCCCGAAGCAAGCATGGAATAAGCAGTCTCTCACTGCACAGATATGCTTCAGTAACTGCAGATGCTTATATTTCCCCCACAATAATCGAGGAGCGTCAGCTTAACGTCGCATCAATGGACGTTTTTTCGCGTCTGATGATGGACAGGATCATCTTTCTTGGCTTGCCTATCGATGATTATGTTGCCAATATTATAGAAGCCCAGCTTCTGTACCTCGATTCTGCTGATCCGGGAAAAGATATTCAGATCTATTTTAATACTCCCGGCGGATCAGTCAATGCAGGATTGGGAATTTATGATACGATGCAGTATATTTCTGCTGATATTGCAACTATCTGCACCGGAATGGCAGCTTCGATGGGAGCAGTTCTTCTTACAGCAGGCAAAAAAGGGAAAAGATCAGCTCTAAAGCATTCAAGGATAATGATCCACCAGCCAATGGGAGGATTTGAAGGACAGGCTTCGGATATAGAGATCCAGGCACGTGAGATTATGAAACTTAAAAAGGAGCTTTTTGAGATAATAGCACTTCATTCCGGCAATTCTTTGGAAAAAGTAGAAAAAGATTCTGACAGGGATCACTGGATGACATCACAAGAGGCTAAAGAGTACGGGATGATCGATGAGATCCTCCAGAAAACTGAGAGATAGCAACAATGGATAAATGTTCATTTTGCGGCCGGACCAAAAAAGAGGTCAGCATACTTATTGCTGGTCTTGAAGGACATATTTGTGACCACTGTATTGAGCAGGCTCACAGTATTATGAACGAAGAGCTCGGCACAAAAAAGAATATCAATTTTGAAACTATCAACCTCCTGAAGCCTGCCGAAATAAAACATTTTCTCGATCAGTATGTCATCGGGCAGGATATGGCAAAAAAGATAATTTCAGTTGCTGTATACAACCATTATAAAAGGCTTATGCAAAAGCCTGATGAAGAGGATATTGATATAGAAAAATCAAATATTATCCTTGTCGGTGAGACAGGTACCGGAAAAACCCTGCTGGCTAGAACAGTTGCCAAAATGCTCCATGTTCCTTTCACCATTGTTGACGCAACAGTTCTTACTGAGGCAGGATATGTTGGCGAAGATATTGAAAGCCTTCTTACGCGGCTTCTTCAAAATGCTGATTATGATGTAAAGGCTGCTGAAAAAGGAATTGTTTTTATTGATGAACTTGATAAGATCGCAAGGAAAGGAGATAATCCTTCAATTACGCGTGATGTTTCTGGTGAGGGCGTACAGCAGGGCTTGCTGAAATTGCTAGAGGGATCATTAGTGAATGTTCCTCCCCAGGGCGGACGGAAACATCCTGAGCAGAAAATGATCCCCGTCGATACCAAGAACATCTTGTTTATCTGCGGAGGCGCCTTCGAGGGAATTGAGAAGAAGATTGCACACAGGCTTAATACCCAGGTTATAGGTTATGGCGCATCCAAAAAGAGAGAAAGGGTTGACAAGGAAAACCTGCTTCAGTATATAGCTCCCCAGGACTTGAGGGCATACGGGCTGATTCCTGAAATCATAGGAAGATTACCCATTTTGACTCATCTTAATCCGCTTGACAGGGAAGCTCTGAGAGCAATACTTACAGAACCTAAAAATGCTCTTGTGAAGCAATATATCAAGCTCTTCAAAATGGACAATATCGACCTTACTTTCGGTGAAGGAGTTCTTGAATTTATTGTCGATAAAGCAATTGAATTCAAGCTGGGAGCCAGGGGATTAAGATCAATCTGCGAGGCAATAATGCTCGATGCAATGTTCGATTCACCATCTGAAGGTACCAAAGAGCTGACCATTACAACCGATTATGCAATCCGTAAGCTAGAAAGGATTGACATGAAGGTGCTGAAGGCATCATAAAAAACCCCCTTCTGTGGGAAGGGGGCAAATTATCTAGTGTATCCAATTTCTATGCCTGTGCCTCAGTTGGATCTCCTTCGATTCTCCTCCCCTTGTCACAACTGCTTTATTATCACATTCACCCATGCCATAATCGAGTTCAAAGGGTTCTGCGCCTTCCCTTTCGATACTTACAACCCCGCTTACAATAAATGCACAAACCCTTTTCCAGTGCAATGCACTTGTAATGGTTCTTAAATATGATATCCCATCAGCATTCTTACCGCTTGCAGAGCCTGTTACAAGACATTCATCATCCCATTTATTAGCGGTCATAAATCCGGCTACCCATTCTCTCTGATGTTCAGCTTCCCTTTCGATAGTTTTCCCGCCAGGCAGAATAAGCTTGCCATCGGTAAGAGTCTCAGAGATGACGAAATTTTCATTGGTGTTAGGTCCAAGATTTTCAAACAGTTTGGTTCCCTCGACCTTTATTCCGTTAAAAAGATAATTATCAAAAGTTACTGTTCTTTTTGAACCCTCTTCCCTGCGGGGACCTGTGACTTCGATAATGATCTTGCCCGATCTCGTATTGTCATAGAATCCTGTACAGCCTGTGCCATAATCAATGGTGATTATTTTCGGCCAGATCCCCGTTGAAGGATGCAATACAGATATTACCGGACATGAATCGGCAACCAGAAAAACTGACTTTGTATCGCCGTTTTTCATTGCATCATCAAGAGCTATGGTGGCATTATCAATACTATTGAACACGTCTTCAAAAACTGCTTCGCTAACGGCTTCATCGTCAGCAAGATTGATACTCGATTGGTCCAGCGATGACATATCCTTCTTGCATGAGGGAAATGTCATCAGCACGGATGCAGTTATCATTAAAAAAATCCTTGTTTTCATAGCTGTGAATATTAGTTATTTATTAAGATCAACAGCTATTTGGATGAAAGAGGTTACAAAAGGTTTAATGAAGATGAGAAATAATATCACTTCTAAATGGTTAAAATTAACAATGAAGAAAAAGATTCCTCGCTGACGCTCGGAATGACAGGCGTTATTAGAGAATAGAGAGAGGAGAGGTGTTTCGCCCTCGGCAAAACACCTCTCCTCTCTCCTAATTCTTTAAAATAACCTTGTCATTCCGAACGAAAGTGAGGAATCTCCAAATAGATGACTTTATTTCCCAATTCCCCTCCTCTCATATATCACGTATGAATACGGTATCTTCTTTTCATCTTCTGAAATGCATTCTTCTTTCTCAACAACCCTCCATTTCCTCCTGTTGATTTTCGGGAACCACACATCGGCCGGTGCCTTTCTGTGAACGTGGGTAATATACAATCTGTCTGCCACTTCCATAAACTGATGGTAAATGCTTCCTCCCCCGATCACAAAAACCTCCTCATCCCTGTTGCACTTGCTCAATGCATCTTCTATTGAATATGCTGTAACTGAGCAATCGATACATTCATCAGGAATATCCGTAAGCACAATATTTTTACGACCGGGAAGCGGTCTTTTCGGAAGCGATTCCCATGTTTTTTTCCCCATTATTACGCTCTTCCCCATCGTAAGCTTCTTGAATCTTCTCATATCTTCGGGGATATGCCAGAGAAGCTCATTATCCTTCCCAATGCCCCAATCATCAGATACTGCAACAATTATTGAAATCATTTCCTTCTGTTTATACTGAAATATCTCCCTTAATATGAGGATGGGCAACATAATCCGATAATGCAAAATCTTCATACCTGAATTTTGTAATATCGGTTACATCCGGATTTATTGTCATCTTGGGTAGCTTATATGGTTCCCTCGTCAACTGCAGTTTGACCTGCTCAATATGGTTCAGATAAATGTGCGCATCTCCCAGGGTATGAATGAATTCTCCGGGCTTAAGCGAAGTTGCCTGAGCTACCATCAGTGTCAGCAGGGCATATGAGGCAATATTAAAAGGTACACCGATAAAGATGTCACAGCTTCGCTGGTACAGCTGGCAGGATAATTTACCATCTGCAACATAAAACTGGAAAAGAATATGGCATGGAGGAAGCGTCATTTTTTCAATCTCTCCGACATTCCAGGCGTTTATAATATGACGCCTCGAATCCGGTGTTGTTTTTATTGAATTGATCACATTACTCAGCTGGTCGATTTTTCTGTTGTCGGCAGTTGGCCATGAACGCCACTGGTACCCATAAACCGGGCCGAGATTTCCATCCTTGTCGGCCCATTCATTCCATATCTTTACACCATTGTCAGTCAGATACCTGATATTTGTATCACCAGAAATGAACCAGAGAAGTTCATGGAGAATGGATTTCAGATGCAATTTCTTGGTGGTCATAAGTGGGAAGCCCTCTTTGAGGTTAAATCTCATCTGATAGCCAAACACGCTTATTGTACCGGTCCCAGTCCTGTCGGACTTTTTGGTCCCGTTCTTAAGGACATGGTCAAGAAGTTCAAGATATTGCTTCATTCCTGAATCTTAAGAAATCTATTTTGAAGATATTCTTGCCACCCAGCCGCCTCCCGGGGCCATTTCGATCTTCATCTTATCGCCCGATTTAACGCTCTTCTTGAGATGCTTATAATCCTGTGCGTGTTTATCGGCATTTATACCATCCTGGAAAATATCCATAACATAAACGCCAGCAGGAAGGAACGAGAGATCAAGCTCCAGCTGACGTGGGGTCCAGTCGGTCATGCCCCCTAC
>Ga0209745_1001188_pt1 | contig 15665 bp, 13 predicted proteins | sample BarGraNGADG00312_FD_184495 | JGI IMG/M metagenome (GOLD analysis project Ga0209745, IMG submission 184495) | Arctic peat soil microbial communities from Barrow, Alaska - Barrow Graham LP Ref core NGADG0004-312 (SPAdes) (version 2) | ecosystem: Environmental > Terrestrial > Soil > Wetlands > Peat... | reverse complement strand
GCCTCCCCTCCAGCAGCCCGCGCGCGATCTCCTGCCTGCCGGAGGCGTAGTAAGCCTCGTAGCGGTAGCGCGCGCCCGACGGGCATATCGCGATGAAGTCTGTGTCCGTCATCTCCTCGTGGTCGATGTACTTGCACAGCATGCACTTCCCGCAGCGGTAGGCGTCCTTGGAGACCTGCAGCAGGGGATCGTATTCGTTCTTTGTCAGCTCTGACACCTTACACCTCCACTACCTGTCCGGAGTTCAGCACGTCGTCGGGGTCCATGATCTTCTTGAGCCGGGCGAGCATCTTCAGGTACGCCGCCTGCTTCTTGAATATGTGTGTCGCCAGCCCACCCGTAGGGTTGGGGAAGAACGCCCCGGCGTCCGCCAGCCTGGGAAGCAGCTTCTTCACCGCGTCCGCCGCCCCGTCTCGCGCGCCCGGCACGTCATAGGAGACGAACACCGACGCGCCGCGCTTGACCGGCAGCAGCATCTGGGCCGGCTTTCCCGCCCCCTTGAGCCCGGCCTCTGCAAGCGCCGACAGCTCCTCCACCCGAGAGAAGGTGGTGTAGAAACCGAACGAGACTTCGGGCGCGTACCAGGGACGCCCCAGCGCCTGGCCCATCGCCTCGTTGAGCCCGGCTTTCGCCGCCACCGGCTTCAGCTTGAGCTCGCCCGCGAGCTCCTTGATCCTCTTCTCCTGGTAAGCCACCAGCCTGGGCGAGCCGTCGAGGCCGAACGCCACCGACCAGGTGGAAAGCTCGTCGAAGTCGCCCACCACGCCGGCGGCCTTGGCCTTGCTCATCGCGATGACCTCGGTGCCCACCTCGCTTCGCGCGCAGCGCTGCGCCAGCGCGCACGCCTGCTTGCGGCTCGCCAGCCCCCGCACCACGACCTTGCGGTCCTGGGGCTCGGGATAGAGGTAGATGAAGCCGCGAAGCGGCAGGCCGAACGAGTTGCGCGAGCCGGTGAAGACGCGGCTGATGTTGGGGCCGCCGTCCTCACGCCAGTGCGCGATCGAGTTGGGCAGCGCGTCCGACCCCGAGTGGTACTCGCGCCCGTCGGCGAGCAACACGTGGAAAGTCGAGAGCTGCTTGTTGGTGAACCGCGCGGCCGACAGGACCACCTCTCGCTCCAGGGCGCTCTCCAGCACGTAGGGGGAGCGCGCCGCCGCCGGAAGGGCGACCTTGACGCTGCGCCCGGCCAGCTCGCTCAGCACCTGCTCCCAGGTCACGCCAGGCTCGACCTCCAGGAAAAGGTTCTTGGTGTCCACCGACTTGATGTCCGCCATGAACTTGTAGTCCACCACCACGCCTGGCCTCTTCGCGTTGATGCCCCAGGGAATGGGCGTGTAGACCGCCAGGCCGTAGGCCCGCGCCACCGCCAGCACCTGGTCGACGTCAGTCTGACCGCGCGGGTAGACCACGCATATGAGGTCTTCGGGCTTGCTGCCGGGCTCGGCATACGACGCGATGGTTGCCTCATCGGCGGAGAACCGCGCCGGGTCCACCATCAGTTCGCGCAGCCGCGCGCGCACCAGTCGAGGGTCGGGAGCGCTTCTCACTGCCATGTTTCCTCCTTCCAACGCAGTGGGCAGACTTCAGTCTGACCAGACGTGCCATTGGGCACTCAACCTTCACGCCGGTGGTGTCGTGGCGCAGCCGCGAAGCCGTGTGTCAGGCCTGCTAGGCATAACGCCAACAACATCGACTATCGGCCACCCGTGCAAAGCCGACATTACAGTTCCAATTCCTTCGCCAGCTCGGCCGCCGCCCCGTGCGGGTCCAGGTCGCGCTCGACCATCCGGTCCACCAGCTCCGCGGCCACTCCGCCGTCTTCGAGCGCGCGGCTCGCCGCCTCGGACACCTTCAGGCTCAGGATGGCGAGCACCTCGGCCTTCATCCGTCCCACGATCTTCTTAGTAAGCGTGCCGCTCTCTTTGAGGAAGTCGTAGTGCCGCGCGATCTCTCCGACCAGCAGGTCGACCCCCTCGCCCTCCAGGGCGACGGTCGCCACCACCGGCGGCTTCCAGGCCTGCAGTCCGCCCGGCTTGGTCTCCACCATCATCTCCAGGTCGGCGAGCGTGTGCATGGCCCCGTCGCGGTCCGCCTTGTTGACCACGAAGACGTCACCGATCTCGAGTATCCCGGCCTTGATCGCCTGGATCTCGTCGCCCGCCCCCGGCATGGTGACCACGATGCAGGTGTGCGCGTACTTGACCACCTCGATCTCGACCTGCCCCGCTCCGACCGTCTCCACGATGATGTAGTCCTTGCCAAAGGCGTCGAGGATGTTGATGACGTCGTTGATGGCGACGGCCAGCCCGCCCAGAGCGCCGCGGCTGCCCATGCTCCTGATGAAGACCTCCGGGTCGCCGGAGAGCTCCTGCATGCGGACGCGGTCGCCCAGCAGCGCCCCGCCGGTGAACGGGCTGGTGGGGTCGACGCAGATTATCCCCACCGACTTGTCGCGCGTCCTGTACTCCTGGGCCAGCCTGCAGGCCAGGGTGCTCTTTCCCGAGCCGGGCGAGCCGGTGAGCCCGACTATGTGGGCACGGCCCGAGTGCTTATGGAGAGCCTCCAGCGCTTCGCGGGCGCCTTCCTCCCCGTCCTCGACCATGCTTATGAGCTTGGCCGCCGCCCTGCGGTCACCGGCCAGCAGCTTCTGGTAGAGCTCCCGCGCCTCGGTCAAATCCCCAGCCTCTCGTTGACGTAAGTGACGATGTCCCGGGTGTCGGTGCCGGGGCCGAACACTCGCGCGACCCCGTGGTCCCGCATCAGGACCTCCGCGTCGGCCGCCGGGATCACGCCACCGGCGAGCACCATGATGTCCTGCGCCTCGCGCTCGGCAAGAAGATCGGTGATGCGGGGGATCAGCGCCATGTGAGCGCCCGACAGGATAGACAGGCCCAGCACGTCGACGTCCTCCTGGATAGCGGCCTCCACCAGGTTCTCCGGCGTCTGCTTCAGCCCGGAGTAGATGACCTCCATGCCGGCGTCGCGCAGCGCCTGCCCCACGATGAGCACCCCGCGGTCGTGGCCGTCCAGGCCAGGCTTGCACAACAACACCCTAACCTTTTGCGCCATGAGACCCCTTCCCGGCCTTCGCCCCGTCGCGCGCGCCGTCCGCGCCGTTCTCCTCGCAGATGCCGTGTGTTATCAGCTCGAAGATGCTCGCGTACACGTCCTCGAGCGACAGGCTGGTGTTGAGCAGGAAGTCCGCGGACATGGTGCTCTCGAGCGCGCCGGTCAGCGCGGCTATCGTCACGCTGGTGTCGGCGTCGGAGCGGAACACGCCCAACTGCTTGCCCTCGTCTATCACCTGGCTCATCTCCGAGAGGACCTGCTCCTCGACCTGCTCCACCCGCTCCCAGAGCTCGGGCAGCTCTCGCTGCAGATCGATGAGCGCCACCGGCGTGATGCCCGGGTACGGGAGCTGGGTGAAAAACCTGGAGAGGTTCACCAGCTTGTCGAGGGGCTCCTTGGTGGACTTGATGATGAGGCGCATCCTGGAGGAGAAAACCTTGAGCTCGCTCTCGACGACCTCGGTGGCTATGGTGCGCTTGGATGGGAACGTCTCGTAGAGGGTGCGCTTGCTCATGCCCGCATGGCGGGCGATCTCGTCCATGGTGGTGGCGCGGTAGCCGCGGGCCAGGAACAGCGCACGCGCCGAGGCAAGGATCTTCTCCTTCAATGGCTCACCCAAGATACCGCTCCTGGAAACTCAAAAAACTGTACCAGTTTTATTGGTTCAAGATACTAACAAGGCGGGTCGCGCCCGGTCAATAGGCGGTTTCTTGCAACCAACGCGGGATACCTTCAATCACTCTAGACCTCAACGGGATTCTACCCTTTGATCGAGCGTCGAACCGTTTTGGTGCCTCCGTTTGTGCGCCTGATGGCGCACAACCTCCGTTACAGTGCTAGAATACAGGGGATTTTCCACGAGACAGGCGGCCCGATGGCGAACAAGCGGATCGAACTCGAACAGTATAAGCATTACGTGAACCTCCTGGATGAGGAGCCGAACCGCAAGGTCGCGCGCAGGGGCTTTCTGACCTGCGCCATACTGGTGGCCCTGCTGGTGCTCGGGTTCATGGTCCTGGGGTTCATCTCGACGCCGCTGGCCAAGAACCCCAGCAACATCACGCAGAAACCGCAGCCCAAGTCGACCACTCCCAGCGGGACCCAGCTTCCCAGTGGAACGCAGTTGCCCAGCGGGACCCAGCTTCCCAGTGGGACCCAGCTTCCCAGCGGGACCCAGCTTCCCAGTGGGACCCAGCTTCCCAGTGGAACGCAGTTGCCGACGGAGGTGCCGGCACCGACGCCGACTCCGACCCCCTCCCCCGGCGGCAAGGCGCCGACGGGAAAGTTGATGAGTGACGCCGGTACCTCCGCGCCCCTGGGCGCTGTCCCGGGTGACCTGATCGCGCAAGCGCAGTCGACAACTCCGACACCGATCCAGATAAGCGCTCCCTCGACGACGCCGGCATCGGTCACCACGCCCGGCACGACCCCGAAGCCGCCGGCCAAGCCACTTTCGACCACGACTACCGGGGCGGGCAACCTGGGCAATCTCACCAACGGCGCGGGAAGCAGGGGCCTGGCCATCTACGTACTGGTGCTGGGCATCGCCCTGCTGATAGTCATTTACATGGGCGTGCGCCGGGTCCGGGTCGAAGGGAAGTCGAAGTGAGAGCGAACGTCATCGTCTTCGAAGCCGTAACTTTCATCTTCTTCCTGATCTTCTACCACGGCTCTTCCAGGGCCATGGGCAAGAGCCGCAACAGGGCGTTCTTCACCGGGGCCCTGCTCTACTCGCTCGCTATCGAGACCGTCGCCGTCCTGGGCGGGGTCATGAACTTCTACTGGTATGCGCAGAACAGCTACTACAAGCACTATCCGCTGGGCGGCTACATCGTCTGGCTGGGGCTGGTGCCGCTGGCCGCCTGCCTGCTGTGGTACATGGTGGCCGCGATATCGCAGATGCTCTCGACCGTCCTGATACCGAAGGCGAACGTCTGGGCGAAGTCCGCGCTGGCCGGAGGGATAGCGGTGGGTTTCTACCTCCTGATCGAGCCCATCGCCATCACCAACCACTGGTGGACCTGGAACCTCAAGTCCTTCTACATCATCGACATCCCGCTGGTGGCGCTCTTCGGGGTGTTCGCCTCGGTCTTCCTGTTCAACGCCGTCTATACCCTCACGGTGCTCGAGGCCAAGGACCAGAAGAACCTGAAGAAATTCGAGGACAGGACGGTCAAGCGGTTCCTCAAAACCAACCACCATCCCGCCAACCTCAACTGGAGGCAGCTCCAGTGGCTCTTCGTGTACCGGCTGCTGATGTCTCTGGTGGTGTTCGCCGCGTTCATGGCGCCTGTGATAGTGATCTTCTGGGCGATCGCGAACCGCGGACAGATAGCGCCCAACTGGTAGGCGTCCCGCTCCTACTTTTCGAGATCCCTCGGCGTGAAAAGCCCGGTTACCGGCGTCTGGCGCCAGTCCAGAAAAGTGCTCGTCTCGCCCTTCCACCGGACATCAATCGCTGAGCCTTCCCTGACCTGGCCGAGGGTCACGTGCTCCACCCCGTGCTCGTCCAGGACCGCCGCCAGTTGCTCAAACCTGTCCGGCGCCACGCTGAATAGAAACCCGAACGACGGGTAGGCCTTGAGCCACCAGTCCAGGTCGACGCCCGCCGGCACCGGCAGCATGTCAAGTTCGACGAGCGCGCCCGAGCCGGAGCCCTCCAGCAGCATCGCCAGGGTCCCCAGGATCCCGGGGTTGGAGATGTCCCTGCAGGCGGCGGCGAGCCCGCCGGACGCTATCTCGGTGAGCGCGGCGAGGCGGGTCATGGTGCGGGCGCTCTCGGCTTGCCTGACAGTATCCCAGGCGTGGAAGTCGGGGTGGGCGTTCCCCTCCAGGTCGAGGGCCGCCACGATCGCGTGCCCCGGGCGCGCTCCATCGCCGCGCATGAGCCTCTGCGCCCTTCCCGCCACGCAGACCGCCACTGCGCCGATCTCCCCCTCCGGGCTGGTGTGGCCTCCCAGCAGCGGGACTCCGTAGTGCTCCAGTGCCTGCTCCAGGCCGTCCAGAAACCCTTCGCGCTGCCTGTCGGATAGGCCGCCGGAGAAGATGATCGAGACCAGGCCCAGTGGCTGTCCGCCCATCGCGTAGATGTCGTTGACGTTCACCGTGACGGCGCAGAAGCCGGCGAACTCCGGGTCGTCCAGTAGCGGACTCCATATTCCCTCGCCTGCCAGCAGCAGGTAACCCCCGCCGGGCAGCTCGACCGCTCCGGCGTCGTCCCCCGGCCCGTAGACGCGCGCCCTCATCCGGCCGCGCGGCACGAAGCGCCGCGCCCAGTGCCCTATCGCTCGCTTGCGCGTCAGGCCCGGGTATTTACGGACGGATTCGAGCAGCTCCTCGAGCGACACTTCTGCCATGGGTTCATTATACATTTGGAACTTCACGGCTCCTGGGTGTTGCTTGAACTCCTGATAATTCAGCCGGGCGAGGGGTGTCTTCTCCGAGCGACGTCCGAGTCCGCGAGCGGAGCGAGGAGAAGGCACCCCGAGCAAACTCTGTCAGACCTCGGATATATAATCAGCCCGGAGGTGATTGTCTCGCCCACGAGCCAGCGCTACGCCGAAGTGATAATCGATTCCGCGGTCAGGGACCTCGACAGGCCCTTCACCTACAGCATCCCCGAGGATGCCGCCGACGTCGAGATCGGATCCATGGTGCTGGTCCCGTTCAGCGGCAGGCTGTCCCTCGGCTACGTGGTGGGGCTTCCGGCCGCGAGCGGCCTGGACAGCACCAAGAGCATCGCCCGCGTGCTCGACGAGCCCCCGCTCTTCGACTTCGACAGCCAGCGGCTCTGCAGGTGGATCGCCGGCCATTACCTCTGCTCGCTCTCGCAAGCTTTCAAGCTGGTGATGCCGCCGGGCCGCGGACGCAAGGTCAAGCAGTTCGTGTACCTCACCGGGTCGGGGAACACGCTCTGCGCGGGAAGCGAGCTCGGCGAGGCGATGCTGGCGGCTCTGGCGGAGGCCGGAGGAGAGATGAGCTTCGACGCTCTGAAGAAGAAGTTCGGCGCGGGTGACGCGTCCGTCGAGATAGGCCAGCTCGAGTCGGACGGCTCGGTGGGGCGCAAGTTCGGTCTCACCAGGCCGGCCGCCAGCGCCATGTCGAGGCTGGTCGTCCGCGCCACCGAGGCTGCCCGGGTCGAGGGCGTGTCGGAGACTCTGCCAGCCAGGCAGCGCGACATCCTCGACGAGCTGCTCGCGCGCGGCGGCATCGAGTTCCAGAGCGACCTTCTGGCCCACTCAGGGGCGAGCGCCGCCAGCCTCAAGTCGCTGGCGAAGAAGGGCATGGTCGAGGTCGCGGGCGAGGAGGTCCTGCGGCGCCCCTGGCTCGGCTCGAGCGAGGACACCACGCGCCACAAGCCGAACGAGGCTCAGCAGCGCGCGATCGACAGTATCACTGGAGCGATCGAGTCCGGCGGTCACCGCGTGTTCCTGCTCGACGGCGTGACTGGCTCGGGCAAGACCGAGGTCTACATACGTTCCGTCGAGGCAGCCCTGGCGAAGGGCAAGGGCGCGATCGTCCTGGTTCCCGAGATCTCGCTCACCCCGCAGACCGTCGAGCGCTTCGAGTCCCGCTTCCCGGGCCAGGTCGCGGTCCTTCACAGCAGGCTGGGGCCGGGCGAGCGCTTCGACCAGTGGCGCGGAGTGCGCGAGGGTCGCTACCGCCTGGTGGTCGGTGCCCGCTCGGCGCTGTTTGCCCCGGTGAGCGATCTAGGCATCATCGCGATCGACGAGGAGCACGAGCCTTCCTACAAGAGCGACACCTCCCCGCGTTACCACGCCCGCGACGTGGCCGAGGTGCGCGCGAAGATGGCGGGGGCGGTGGTGGTGCTGGGCAGCGCCACGCCCTCATTCGAGTCCATCCAGCGCGCGCGCGCCGGAGCCTACGAGAGGCTGGAGCTTCCCGGGCGGATAGACAACCGGCCGCTGCCCGAGGTCGAGCTTGTCGACATGCGCGAGGTCGGCGGCGCGGGGGAGGTGCCGCTGCTGTCGCCTCCAATGCTGGACGCGCTGTCGCGCACGGTCTCCGCCGGCGACCAGGCGATACTCTTCCTCAACAGGAGGGGGTTCGCCAACTACCTGCAGTGCAGGTCCTGCGGCGAAATCATGGGGTGCGACGAGTGCGAGGTAAGCCTCTGCTACCACAGCCGCGGGCACATGATGCTCTGTCATCACTGCGGCAAGCGCTGGGCCGTCCCGGAGGTCTGCCCCGTCTGCGGCGCCGGGCCCATGAAACAGTTTGGCGCGGGCACCCAACGCGTGGAGGAAGAGCTCTCCAGGCACCTGCCCGGCGTAAGTACGATAAGGATGGACGCCGACACCACCACCACCAAGGACGCGCACTGGCACCTGCTGGGTTCGTTCCGCGCCGGCGAGGCGCAGGTGCTCATCGGCACGCAGATGATCGCCAAGGGGCTGGACATCCCCGGGGTCACGCTGGTGGGGGTCATCAACGCCGACACCGCGCTGGCGCTGCCCGACTTCAGGGCGAGCGAGCGGACCTATCAACTCCTGACCCAGGTGAGCGGGCGGGCCGGTCGAGGCTTAAGGCCGGGACGCGTGGTCATCCAGACGTTCAACCCGGAGCACCCGGCCATCAGCGCGATCACCGAAGGGATCGAGCCGTTCGTCGAGGCCGAGATAAAGTCGAGGTCCAACGCCTTCTACCCGCCGTTCGTAGATCTGGTCAACATCACGGTCACCTCGCCCGAGATGATCGCGGCCTCGCGGTCGGCCGAGCGCCTGCGCAAGATACTGGATACCGACCTGGAGGGCACCGGCGCGATCGTGCTGGGCCCCGCTCCCGCGCCGCTCTCGCGGCTGCGCGGCGTCTACCGCTGGCACATACTGGTCAAGTCCGCCGACCTGGAGGGAATCTCAGACAAACTCAACGGGTCAGTCGGCCGGTTCTACGACTACGCCCGCACCTTCCCTCCCGGCAAGGACGTCAAGGTTTCGATGGACGTCGACCCGGTCAGCCTTCTCTAGGTGAGGCGGTCGATCGGATAAGGCAGCGGCGCGTCGGGCGGGATAGGCTTGATGTACCTGCGGCGAAACTCCGGGTCCTGCATGCGGCAGGAGACCGTCTTCTTGCTGTACTCGGGGTGCGACCTCATCCTCTTCCAGATCTTCTCCAGCGGCTCCTCGCGCAGGTTGCCGAAGTGAAGCGGTGTGAAGTCGCAGGGGGTGACGTAGCCGTCGTGGGTGATGTGTATCTGGTACTTGGCGCCGAAGCAACCGATGATGTCGGTCTCGTTCACGTAGGACATGGTCACGATCTTTGGACCGTCCCTGCGCACGTACTGCCCCTCCTGCAGCTCTGAGAGAGCGCGGTGCTCAGCCGGGGTCAGCAGCAGGTCGTCACGGTCGATCATCTTACCCGTGGGCGTGACGTCGAAGACGGTGATCTCGCGCGCCCCGATACGCTTCCCCAGGTCGAAGAACCGCTCGACGTACTTGTCCCTCACCGCCTCGTGCGTGGCAAACGTGCTGATCCCGGTCGAGATCCCCTCTTCGCCAGCGACCCGCAGGCCCTCGCAGGCGCGCTCGAAGAGACCGGGCACTCCCCTGCCCTGGTCGTGCACCTCCGGGAAAGGGCTGTCCAGGCTGATGAAGGCGACTTCCAGTCCCGCTTCCTTGAGTTCGCGCGCGGTCTCGCGGTCGAGGTAGTAGCCGCTGGTGAATATCTGCGGGGTCGCCTCGCATGCCGCGATGTGACTCACGAGCTCGGGAAGGTCATCGCGCACCATAGGCTCGCCGCCGGTGAGCACGATGCTCCCGACCATCAGGTCCACGCACTGCTCCACTACGTCCTTGACCTCGTCGGTGGACAGCTCGCCTTCAGGTGCGCGCCTGTCCGCCGAGCAGTGGTAGCAGGAGCACGGACAACGGGAGGTCACCGCGAAGGTAACCGCGGTGGGCCCTCCCCCCCTCTTGAGGTCGCGAAGGATACCGCCGCGCAGGATCCTCTTGTAGGCGGCCGTGCCGAACGGTGGGAGATAGTAAGTATAGGAGTCCGGCGCGGCGTACTTGGTGAAAGGCACCCGCTCCGGCACGTGGCTGACTATCCAGCACCCCAGCGAGAACGACATGGGCATCCTGGGGGGCCCCAGGTTCCTGTACATGAATCGCCTGAACCTGCGAAGAGGCGGGCGGCGTATCCGGCAACTGGTCGGGTCCGCGGCGGGAATAATGTCTTCTGGGCCGTCCATCGAGTGTCCTTGCTACTGTGGGCCTGCTTTTTCAAAGAATATCACAGCGCTCCGGGCGAGGCTCTAACCGCCCGAGCGCCTCCACACCTTGATACGTAGGACCGGGGGCCTCGGTTTCAGACCATGATCGGTCATCTCCGGATGTAGAATAGTGACCGTGGCCGTCATCCCAAGTCGGTCGCGGGAGGCCGAACAATCTGCACTATGGGGGGTGCGCGATGAAAGGCGTGTTCGTCTACCAGAGCTGGTGGGGAAGCTGCCGGAAGATCGCCGAGGTTATCGGCAAGGGGCTCACCGAGTCAGGCCACGACGCCAGGGTCCAGCCGGTCGATGAGGCGCCCGCCCCGGACCCGGCGCTCGATTTTGTTGTGATCGGCGCCTCGACGCGATGGCCCGGCGCGCGTCCCAAGATCAAGCGCTGCGCCAAGAAATTCGCCAAGGCGCTCGCCGGTAAACCATTCGCTGCGTTCAGCACCGGCGGCACTGTCTTCGCCGACAAGCCCAACACCCAGGCCGCCGAACTTATCTACGACATCCTCGAAAAAGACGGCATGAAACCACTCGCTCCGCCGCTGATCATCGGGATGGAAGGTTACAAGCCGCCTCCGGCGCTGGAGAAGGGAACGTTGCCTGACTCCGAGATCGACCGCGCCATGGAGTTCGCCCGCGAGATCGGCGCCAAGCTCTCGAGCACGCCATACTCAGATTGAAGGCCAAATCGAACTGAGTCTCTTACGGAATTGAATCGCCTCGATGACAAGACATCATCAATAGTTGATAACTCGCCAAGATTGATCTAAGGCCTGAATAGGGATTACGGCCAAGATTGGACTACTAGTCCTCAAGCCGGACGGGGTGCCCTCTCCGGAAGGCCTTGAGTCCTCGAGCGAACTGACGGAGAGGGCACCCCGTCCGGCGCCCTAATTGAGCTGGATCTTCTCGATGATGTCGCGCTCGTGCTCGAGCTCGATCTTGAGTTCCTCGGCACACTTGAGGCTGCAGGTCATGAACATGAGGTCGTTGCCCTGCTTGCGCGCGTCCGAGTCTTTACCGGTGACGATGGTCGGAACCCTGCGGCCGGCGATTGTGACCTCCATGAAGAAGCCCTCCTCGCTGCCGCCCTGGACGAAGTCGATGCCCTCCCTGATCCTGGCGCCCGTCCCGAACACCTCCCCAGCCTCGGGGATCTCGCCGCCGCACCAGGCGCACTTGCTGGTCAGCATGTCCGCCGCGGCCCGGGCCTGCCAGTCGAGGACGAAGGGGCAGTCGGCGGGCATCAGTCCGCAGTCTCCGTACTCGTCCTTCTCCTCGTCGCAGGCCTCGCAGATATGCCAGTGGCCGCACTCCTCTGCGGCGGCCAGGGTCATCCCGCACTCCAGGCACCAGATAAGGCCGCAGGTCTCGCAGAGCGCGACGGTGGGGTCGTCTATCTCCTCGATCTCGTCGCCGGAGAGGGTGTGAGTGCTGCCGCACTCGGGGCAGTCGCCGATGAACATCGAGCGCAGCAGGTCGTCCTCGTCGCCTCCGGGGACGGCCTCGTCGGCCGCGACCTCTTTCCAGAGGTTCTCGACGAACTGCTCCTTGGACACGCCGCTGGCCGTGACCGCCGAGTCGAAGGCGGCCTTCAGGTCGTCTGGCATGGCCTCGAACATCTCCTCGAATATGCGCTTGTCCTGTTCGTCCATCTTCAGGTCTCCCTGGGTGGAAAGGTCAAAAGGCCGGCTCGCTTGAGGCCTACGACGGGCCGCACCTGGAGAAGCCGCACGACCGGCAGACGGTGCAGCCTCCCTCGAGCTCCATCGGCGCGCCGCACTCGGGGCAACGCTCGGACGAGCCCCCGTCCCCGTCGTCGATCCAATCCTCTTCTTCGACCCTGACCTCGAGATACCGCTCTATCGCTCTGCCGATGGCGTCAGGGCAGGACAGGACCTCGGCCTGCTTGCTGCGGATCGATGACATGCAGCGGATGCCCTTGAGCTGTTCGGTGATCTCGGCGATGTCGATGCCGGCCCTGAGGCCCAGCGAGACCAGACGGCTGGTCGCCTCGGACTGCGATGGGCAGCCGCCGGCGCGGCCGAGCGCGGTGAACACCTCGCAGATGCCCTGGTCGTCGGAGTTGACCGTGATGTAAAGGTTGCCGCAGCCGATCCGTACTTTCTCTGTGGTGCCTGTGGTCACCTTCTGTCGATCGCGGGGACGCAGGCCCTCGCTCTCGCCGGCCTCGGCATGCCCGCGGTAGAGAACCTGGACGGGCCTGCTGCCGTACCTGTAGATGGTGACGCCCTTGCAGCCCATGTCGTAGGCCTGCAGGTAGAGCGCCTCCACGTCGCCGACCTTCGCGTCTCCTGGCAGGTTCACCGTCTTGCTGACCGCGTTGTCTGTGAACTGCTGGAACGCCGCCTGCATCTTCACGTGCCACTCAGGCGCGACCTCGTGGGCGCTCACGAACAGGCGTCCCAGCGGCTCGGGTATGCCCTCCAGGCAGCGCACGCAGCCCGCTTCAGCGACGCGCTCGGCAAGACCGTTCTCGGTGAGGCCGTACGCCACGGCGGCCGGCATGAAGTCGGGGTGCACCTCCAGCAGCCTCTCCCCGTCCAGCACGCGGCGCTCGTAGGCGACCGCGAACAGCGGCTCGATGCCGCTGGAGCATCCGGCTATGATGCTGATGGAGCCGGTCGGAGCGATTGTCGTGGTCGTGGCGTTGCGCAGGGGTTTCGATCCCAGCCGCGCGTACTCGCTGATGCCGAAGTTGGGGAACGGACCCCTCTCGGCCGCGAGCGCCTCGGATGCATCCCGCGCGACATCGGACACCGACGACATGACGTCCCTCGCCAGCGCGACTGCCTCGTCGGAGTCGTAAGGGACGCCCAGCTTGATCAGCATATCCGCGAACCCCATCACGCCGAGCCCTATCTTGCGGTTGGCGAGAGTCATCTCTTTGATGCTCTCCAGCGGGTAGATGCTCACGTCGATGACGTTGTCCAGGAAGTGCACGGCCTCGCGCACCAGGAACTCCAGGCGCCCCCGGCCCAGACGCGGGCTGCCGTTCTCGCTGTGGACCAGGCGGCCCAGGTTGATGCTGCCCAGGTTGCAGGACTCATACGGCAGCAGCGGCTGCTCGCCACAGGGGTTAGTGCTCTCGATCTCGCCCACCGCGGGGGTGGGGTTGTGAGCATTGATGCGGTCCAGGAATATCACGCCGGGCTCGCCGCTCGCCCAAGCCTCGCCTGCAATCTCGTCGAACACGTCGCGTGCCGGAAGGCTGCCGGTCACCTCGCCCGTGCTGGGATTGATCAGCTCGTAGGGATCCCCTTCCTCCAGGGCCTCCATGAAGGCCTCGGTGAGCGCCACGGAGATGTTGAAGTTGTTGAGCCGGGAGAAGTTGCTCTTGGAGTGTATGAAGTCGAGGATGTCGGGATGGTCGACCCTGAGGACGCCCATGTTGGCGCCTCGCCTGGTGCCGCCCTGCTTGACGGTCTCGGTGGCCGCGTCGAACACGGTCATGAACGATACCGGCCCGGAGGCGACGCCTTTGGTGGACTGCACCACGTCGTTGCGAGGCCGCAGCCTGGAGAAGCTGAACCCGGTGCCGCCGCCGGACTTGTGTATGAGGGCCATGTTTTTGACGGCCTCGAAGATGGCCTCCATGCTGTCCTGCACGGGCAGCACGAAGCAGGCGGCAAGCTGGCCCAGCGTTCGCCCCGCGTTCATCAGCGTGGGCGAGTTGGGCAGAAACTCCAGCGAGGTCATCATCTGCAGGAACGTCGCGCGCGCCCGGCCGACCCCATCCGCGCCGCGCCAGGGCTCGTCCGCGCGCGCCACCGCCTCTGCCACACGCTCGAACATCTCGAGAGGCGTCTCGGTGAGCTTGCCCTCGGCGTCGCGCGCCAGGTACCTGCGCTCCAGGACCTTGGACGCGTTCTCGGATATCATCAACTTTTCAGTCACTTCTCAATTCCCTGTTCGTCGCTGTTCACATCGAGCTCATACGGTCCGGCCGCGCTTTCAAACGGATTGTTCGGGTGGCCGCCGGCGGTCGGCGGGACGCATCCTGGAGGGCTTTGCCGCCAGTCGTCTGCTCCAGCCAGACCTCGAATTCAACTATCCTGAGTATAAACCTCCGGGCCGACAGAATGAATGATTTACATGCGCGCTCGGCAGTCTGAACAGGCCGACCGACTCAAGTATTCATTTGCCTGCTTTTGTGATATATATACCATGCTTTGCACATAGGAAACCGGGTAGTGGAGGTGGTTTTTGATGGCAGCGACATCGGAGAAATGCATCATTTCGGCTGCTCTGGCCGGTGCTGCGACGAGGAAAGAGCAAAACCCCAACGTCCCCTACACCAGGGACGAGTTCGTGGCCGAGGCGGTCAAGTGCCACGAGAACGGCGCGGCCATCGTGCACATCCACGCGCGAGACCCGGAGACCGGGTTTCCGACACCCGACATCGATATACTCGGGAAGATCGTCGAGGGCATCCGCGCCGAGACCCCGCTCATCATCAACCTCAGCACCGCGATCTCACCGATCGCCAGCAAGGAGGAGCGCATCAAGGTCATCGAGATCTTCAAGCCCGAGATGGCTTCGCTCAACACCAATAGCATGAACTTCGCCGTGGGCGACTGGAAAGAGCATAAGATACTCTTCGAGATGGTCTTCGAAAACACGTTCGAGCAACTGGTCTGGTACAACGGCGTCATGAGGGAGGCGGGCACCAGGCCGGAGTTCGAGGTCTACGACATGGGCGGCCTGTACAACGTGCTGTTCATCAAGGAGCAGGACGTCTTCCAGGAGCCTCTCCACTTCCAGTTCGTGTTCGGGGTGCTGGGCGGCATGCCTTTCTCCACCCGGAACTACGCCATGTTCCTCGAGACCGTGCCGGACGACGCCACCTTCAGCTCCTGCGGGGTCGGACCCGCCTGCTTCGCCAGCGCGTACCACGCTGCGGTGAACGGCGGACACATCCGGGTGGGCCTGGAGGACAACATCTGGATAAGCAAGGGCAAGCTCTCCGAGGGCTCCTTCGACCAGGTGGCTAAGGCGGTCGAGATCGCCAAGATGGCGGACCGCACCATCGCGACGCCCGACGAGGCCCGCGATATGTTAGGGCTGAAAAAGCCCTAACATTTCGCGGATTGGGCAGACTTTAGTCTGACCACACGCGCCATTGGGCGCTCAAATGTTGCGCCGGTGGTGTCGTCGCGAAGCGATGCACCTCCGGCGAGTTAAGGCGGAAGGGCATTGGCCGACGCGAAGCGCCCGATATGGTGCCACATTGCGTACATGACAAGGAGGGCAAGATACCTTGTACGATGAACTGGTGGGCCTTACAGAAGGCCAGGAAGAGCTGTTCGTCGATCCCGACCCCGACCACGCGCGG
>Ga0209745_1001187_pt1 | contig 15674 bp, 21 predicted proteins | sample BarGraNGADG00312_FD_184495 | JGI IMG/M metagenome (GOLD analysis project Ga0209745, IMG submission 184495) | Arctic peat soil microbial communities from Barrow, Alaska - Barrow Graham LP Ref core NGADG0004-312 (SPAdes) (version 2) | ecosystem: Environmental > Terrestrial > Soil > Wetlands > Peat... | reverse complement strand
CGCTGCTCGGCGGCCTCGAAAAGGGACTGGTCACTTACGTCGACTACAGGATTCACGTCCTGCGCCTCTCGGATCGGAAGGACGTCACCTTCTCGTCGCTGAGATCGGACTTCGTGGATGCTCGGATCGACGCTGCGGGGCTCTTCTACGCGTACAACACGAGCGGCCACGCTCCGGGGCGCGTCGTCTTCGTGCCTTACGCCAAGGTTCTGAAGAAGCTCGGCTAGATCAGCCCGAGGCCTCACTTATTCAGTCGGCGCGAATTCGGCACGGTCCAGTGCGTTTCTCCCCGATACCGCGTACGCCTCGCAAACGCGGTGCCAGGCACCGCGGCGGGCGCCCGTACCCCGAGAAGCGACTCGTGCCGGATCGTCAGCGCGGCGACTCGGACGAGCGCTTGAAGAACACGCCTTCGTCCTTGATCCGTCCGATCCCGATTCGCCTGCCGTCGACGTCCTCGAGCACGAACTCGTAGCTGCCGTAAGGCGTCATCGCAGGAGCGGCGGCGATGCGGGCGCCCTTGTCGCACAACTCCTCGTAGATCAGATCGACACCGGCGACCTGATCAGTATCGAGATAGGCGTCGTAACCGGCGCCGTAGCGTGAGGCGTTCGACTCGACCCGGCCCCGCGCAGCCTGCACCACGACGAGCTCGACGGTGTCCCGGTAGAGCGCTACGAACGGCTCGGCACTCTCGTAGTGCTCTACCAGCTCGAAGCCCAGGACATCGCGGTAGTACTCGGCAGTCCGCCTGACGTCCGTCGAGACGAGCACCGGTGCGACGTTATCGAGTCTTGCCCTTTCCAACTGATCTCCCGAGTCGGGGCGTGCGAGAGGCGAGCCGCGATTTTAGTCTCGCGGCCCGCTCATCGCCGGCGGCTTTCGTGGGTTTCTTTGTCAGCTCGACGGGCGAAGCGAGTGCGGACGCGCTCGTTTCTCGAGCTCGTCGGCTCGAGCGACCAGCTTGACCGCTTCGTCAGGACGATCTTGATCGCCCAGCATCGACGCCCAGGCACGGCAGAACCGGCCCGCTTCCTCGAACTGACTGTCCTCTTCGAGCAGGTCTACTGCCCGCGCGAAGAGCGGCTCGGCGCCCGTCGAGTCCTTCTTGAAGGCACGAGCGACGGCCAGAGCGCCAATTGCTCCGCCCTGTTCACGCGGGCTCTGCTCGAGCAGCCCGAGTGCCTTATTGGCCAGTCGCTCGGCCTCGTCAACGTCGCCGAGCTCGGCGGCGCATATTGCCTGATCGGTCACGAACAGACCGAGGTCGTCGCTTCTTCCGGCACGCTCGAGGGTGCCTACGCAGTTATCCAGAGGACCGCGAGCCTCCTCGAAGCGACCGTCGATAACGAGGATCTGACCGTAGGCGCCTTCGGCCTTGGCCAGCGCAAGCGAGTCTTCGTCGGCCTCGAGTAGTGCGATCGCACGTCGCATGTGCTCGAGCGCGGCGGGTGTCTCGCCGGACATCGCTGCGATCCGCGCCAGTGTCCAGTGGTTCGACACCTGGGCACGCCGATCGCAGTCGTCGCCATGCTCTTTCATCGCCTTCTCGAGTACGGCTAGCGCCTCCTCGAAGCGTCCGGCGTCGGTTAGTGCGTAACTCAGATGAACCGCGAAGCGCATATAGGCGCCGACGTGCTCGGTCGCGTGCTCGCGCACGAAGTCGAGCGACGTCTCGAGCACGCCAATGCTCTCCGCTAGGTGCCCGGCAGCGCTGTGTGCGCGTGCGAGGGCAAGGTAGACATCGGGTCGTAGGGCCGGTGTGATCGTGCTGGAAGCGATTGCTTCCTCGAGTAGTGGAATGGCCTGGGCGTAGGAGGAGGTTGCACTTAGCGCGACGCCTAGCGCGGCCACGGCTCGAGCCGTGATCAGCGGGTCGCCAAGGGCACGTGCTTCGGAGATGAGGCGCTGCAGGTTCTCTGCCGTTGCCTCCGGTCGGGTGCCGATACGCAACTCGAGCTCGGCATCGGCGATTCGTAGCTCGAGATCGCCGCGCGGACCAAGCTGCCGGCCGGTCTCGAGATATTCGGGTGTCACATCGAGCTGTTTTGCGAGCGCTCGAATTGCTCGTACCGACGGGCGCCGCAAGCCCGCCTCTATGCGTGAGATGTGTGCAGTCGTCAGGCCTGGGCCTGAGATCGACTGCTGCGAGAGGCCTCGCTCTTTTCGGAGCCGCCGCAGTCGCTCACCGAGCGTCTCTGTCGGCTCTCTCTTCGGGTCGTTCATGAGCTCCATTCAACCGGTGACACACCCCAGCGTCAAGTCGCCGATACGGGTATTGTCATTTGGCCTTTGTCAATTAGCATTATACGTCTTTCCTCGGCTTTTCTGAGTCTTTTATCCCATTGACACCAAGGAAGGGGGGTGAGACTCGTGAGAGGCAAGCTTCCTTGGTTCTAAACAGAAACGCCGCTCGCGCGCAGGCCGAGGAAGCGAGGGCGTCGAGGACTCTACTGATTCCCCTTGAGAGTGCCCGAGGTCTCCGACTCGCGCGAGCGTGAGTAACGCTGGATATTCTGGGCCGGAGCGCCGTAGAGGGCGTTCCGGCCCCCTCTCGAGGTCGCTCTATCTCCCCCCGAAAGGCGCGCTGCTAGTAGCCTTGCTGGAGTGTTCACAGGTATCGTCAGAGAGCTCGGCCGCGTCGTCTCGCTCGAGGGCGACCAGGAGCAGGCGCGCCTAGTTGTCGCGGCGCCCGGGCTCGCCCCCGAGCTCGAGATCGGCGATTCGGTGGCCGTCGAGGGCTGCTGTCTGACCGTCGTCGGCAGGCAGGACGAGGCGCTCGCCTTCGATCTCAGCGCCGAGACGCTCTCGCGCAGCTCAATCGGCTCGCTCAAAGCGGGGCAAAGCGCGAACCTGGAGCCCGCGATTCGTGTCGGCGAGCCCCTTGGAGGGCACTACGTGCAGGGTCACGTCGATGCGGTTGGACGCGTGCGCTCGCTACTGCCCGAGGGCGAGGGCGTGCGCATCTGGCTCGAGCTTCCGCCGGACGTCCTTCGCTACTGCGTCGAGAAGGGCTCGCTCACGGTTGCGGGCGTGTCGCTGACCATCGCCGAGCTGACTGACGATGCGGTTGCTGTGGCACTCATCCCGCACACGCTCGAAGTCACGACGCTCGGCAAGGCAAGGCCCGGCGACGCGGTCAACCTCGAGGCCGACGTGATCGCCAAGTATGTTGAGCGCCTGCTACCGGGGAGGCCGGAGAAATGACACCGGATGCGAAGGGCGAGGGCCTGGGCATCACCTTTACTCCGATCGAAGAGGCGATCGAAGAGATTCGTAGCGGACGCTTCGTGGTGGTCGTAGACGCCGCGGACCGCGAGAACGAGGGCGACCTGACAATCGCGGCCCAGTTCGCGACCCCGGAGGCGATCAACTTCATGGCCACCAACGCACGCGGCCTGATCTGCCTGGCACTCACGCCGGAACGTTGCGACGCGCTCGGCCTCGAGCAGATGACCGAGCGTAACGAGGCGCCCAATCAGACCGCTTTCACCGTCTCGATCGAGGCCCGCGTGGGAATCACGACTGGAATCTCCGCCCACGACCGTTCGCACACCGTCCAGGTTGCGATCGACCCCAGTAAGGGCGTCGCCGACGTAGTCCGGCCCGGCCACGTCTTCCCACTCAGGGCCCGTCCCGGCGGTGTGCTCGAACGCGCCGGTCAGACCGAGGCCGCAGTCGATCTGGCGCAACTGGCGGGACTTGTCTCCGCCGGCGTCATCTGTGAGGTAATGAAGGAAGACGGCACCATGGCGCGCGTCCCCGACCTGATCGAGTACTGCTCGGCGCACGGGATCAAGCTGGTCTCGATCGCCGATCTGATCGAGTATCGCCGCCGCACCGAGATGCTGGTCGAGCGCGTGACCTCGGTACGGATGCCCACCGCCCTCGGTGAGTTCCGCGCCGTCGCCTATCGCGAGAAGCTGACCGGCAAGTACCACGTGGCGCTTGTGATGGGCGAGGTGGACGGGGCCGAGAACGTGCTCGTGCGCGTCCACTCGGAGTGCTTGACCGGCGATGTCTTCCACTCGCTGCGCTGCGACTGCGGCGAACAGCTCGACTACGCGCTCGCTCGCATCGACGAGGAGCGCTGCGGCGTCCTGCTCTACATGTCTCAGGAAGGGCGCGGCATCGGTCTGCTCAACAAGCTCAAGGCCTACGAGCTGCAGGAGCGCGGATACGACACGGTCGAGGCCAACCTGGAGCTTGGCTTCGGCGCCGACGAGCGGGAGTGGGGAATCGGCAACCAGATTCTCGTCGATCTTGGGCTCTCGACCATCCGCCTGCTCACCAACAACCCGCGCAAGCTGAACATCGCCGGCTACGGGCTGACCATCGTTGAGCAAGTGCCGATCGTCATCACGCCCAACAGCGAGAACGAGCGCTATCTGGCGACCAAACGAGATAAGCTCGGGCATCGTTTGCACCATCAAGGGCTACACCTCGACACGGAGCTGGAGGCTGAGAAGTGAGCACACAGGGACCGCCGACACCCGACCAGGGCCAACCGGCCCCGTTCGATCAGAATCCTTGGCCGGGCCAGCCCGGCTTCGGGTCGCTCAGGCCTCCCCTCGATCCCGAGAACGAGGTGCCTGAGAACGAGGTGCCGCAGGAGCCGGCGCCGGAGGCTGACGCCGCGCCAGCCGTTGCGGCGGCCGAGCTCGGCGCCGAGCCCGAGTACCCAAGCGAGCACGCAGGTGGCGAGCTGAGCATTCCCGCCGGTTACCGCACGATCGAGGGCTTCCCGACCGGTGGCGGTCGCTCGGTGGCGATCGCCGTCAGCCGCTTCAACAGCGAGATCACGAACGGGCTGCTGGAGAGCGCCCTGAGCGAGCTCGGGCGCCTTGGTGTGGGCGGCGACGAGATCACGATCATGCCGGTGCCGGGCGCCTTCGAGTTGCCGCTGGCGGCTATGGCGCTCTCGAAATCGCGTCGCTATAGCTGTGTGGTCGCGCTTGGTTGTGTCATCAAGGGCGAGACGCCTCACTTCGAGTACGTCGCCGGCGAGGCGGCCAGCGGCGTTCTACTGGCCGGGCTCGAGACCGGCGTGCCGGTTGCCTTCGGCGTTCTTACGGTGGACACGATCGAGCAGGCTCAAGCAAGGCTGGGCAAGGGCGCCGAGGCTGTCTCCAGCGCGCTCGAGATGGCCGACGCCTTCGGCCGCCTGCGCGTCGTCGCGGGGGGCTAGCCTCCCGGGCCCGTCATGAGAGGGCTCCAGCGATGAGCGATCCCGGTTACGTCCACGGCTACTCCTTGCGCGAGGCCGCACGCCTCGCCGACCAGGCCGACACGCTTGCCGAGCTGCTCCACGTCGGCACCCACTATCCGGCGGGAGCAAGAGTGCTGGAGTGCGGCTGCGGCACGGGCGCGCAAACCGCGCACCTCGCCGTCTCGAGCCCCGAGGCCGAGATCGTCTCGGTTGACATCGCACCCGAGCATCTCGAGCGGGCGCGGGCGAGGATCCAAGCCGCCGGCCACACCAACGTCAGCTTCGAGATCGCGGATGTCTTCGATCTTCCCTTCGCCGAGCAAAGCTTCGACCACGTCTTCGTCTGCTTCCTGCTCGAGCATGTGCCCGAGCCCGAGCGAGCGCTCGGTCATCTCCGGCGCGTACTCAACGAGGGCGGCTCGATCACGGCGATCGAGGGTGATCACGGTTCCTGGTACTGCCATCCCTCTACGCCCGAGGCCGAGCGGACGGTCGAGTGCCTGGTCGAGATCCAGGCGCGTGGCGGCGGCGATGCCCTGATCGGGCGGCGCCTCTATCCACTGCTCAGCGGCGCCGGCTTCCACACAATCCACGTCAGCCCGAGGCTCGTCTACGTAGACGACAGCCGCCCCGACCTGGTCGAGGGCTTCTCCAAGAACACCTTCATTGCCATGGTCGAAGGCGTGCGCGAGCAGGCGCTCGAGCTGGGCCTGATGGACGAGGCGAGCTGGGACAAGGGCGTTGCCGACATGTACAAGGCAACAGATCCCGGCGGAACGTTCTGCTACACGTTCTTCAAGGCGACCGCGCTAAAACGCGCCTAACGAAACGAAGCTCTCCGCCGCCTGACCGCGCTCGGCGCCGCGATACGTCGTCCTCGGTCGCGCCCGTAGCCTCCGGCTACGAATGCGACACTGCGTCCCGGCCTCGCACTCACCGATCGCACCCGGTCGACGGGTCTTCATTCCGTTAGGCGCTCAAGTGGCGCTCTGAGCCGGAACTCTCAGCTAGACTGCCCCGGCTATGTCCAGGGTTTGCTCAGTTTGCGGCAAGGGGCCGGCTTTCGGCAACAACCGCAGCCACTCGATGGTCGCTACCAAGCGGCGCTTCGATCCGAACCTGCAAAAGGTGCGGATACTGGTGGCCGGCGTCGCTCGCCGCGCCTATGTCTGCACGCGCTGCCTGCGCTCGGGCAAGGTCGAGAAGGCCTAAGAAACCTCTAGCGAACGAAGCACTCCGCCGTATGGCCGCGCTCGGTGGGTTGGATGCTCTTTCGGCACGAAACCGGCGCATCTCGTGCGCTTCTTCTCGCTACCGTGGCGTGCCTCTCCGCCCGGTCGATGGGCCTCAATCCCGCTTCGTGCGCCAAGCGAGGGACGAAACAAGCCTTCGCCGGACTCCCAGCGCAACCGCTTCCCTTTCTGCGCGGTCTAAGAACTCGTGGAAGCCATACAGCTACAGGAGACGGCGCTCGGGCAGCTGTTCGTCTCCTCGCGGGCGATCGCTCAGATAGCCGAGCGCTCGCTGGATGAGTGCTACGGCGTAGTCGGGCTTGGACGCGGCGCTCGCATCCGTCGAGCCTTCGCGCTCAGGCGCCGGCACGGCGTCGAGGTGATTCCGAGCGAGCAGAGTGGAATCGAGCTGACGCTCGCGGTGGTGATCGCTTACGGTCTCAACCTGGCCGAGGTGGCGGCGACCGTGCGCTCACGCGTGAGCTACGAGGTCGAGCGGGTGACCGGGCTGGAGGTCGCTCGGGTGGAGGTGCGAATCGATGATGTCCGATCTCGAGGTTGATTCGGTGAGAGCAAGCAGCGAACTCGCGCTCGTGCGCCGGCTGGCGCTTGCGGCGCTCGAGGCGCTGGAACGCGAAAGGCAGCGGATCGACGGCCTGAACATCTACCCCGTCCCCGACGGCGACACGGGTATGAACCTCGTGCTCACCGTGCGTGCGCTGGTCGAGGAGCTGGACGCGAGCGAGCCAGTCGAGCAGGCGGTTTTTCGCCGGGATTTTGCCCGTGCCCTGCTGATGAGAGCGCGCGGCACCTCCGGCGTCATCCTCTCGCAGATCGTGCGCGGCGCCGTCGAGGCCGCTCCGGTCTCCGGGCCCATCGACGGCCGGGCGCTGGCGACGATGCTGGAGCGCTCGCGCGACGCCGCCTATTCGGCCGTCGCCAAGCCGGCGGAGGGAACGATCCTGACCCTGATGCGCGAGCTGGCCGACGAGGCGCGCGGGCGCAGGCGGAAGACTCTGCCGCTCGATGAGCATCTGGATGCGCTTGTCGAGCGCGGCGAGGCGGCGCTCGAGCGAACGCGCGAGCAAAGCCCGACTCTGAATGAGGCCGGCGTGGTCGACGCCGGCGCGGCCGGCCTGCTCGTCTGCCTGCTGGCTATCGCCCGCGCGGTAACCGGCGCACCCGTCGTGACCCCGGCGCCGGCGCTGAGGCTCGTATCCTCATAGAGCTCGAGTCAAACGAAGCACTCCACCGCCTGACCGCGCTCGGCGGGTCGTCATTCCGATTCGAGCTCTTAGCCGCTATTACCGGCAGTCTCCCGTGCCGATTCCACTTCTGATGTGTTGTGACAAAGGCGAAGGAACCACGCCGCCGAAGAGTGAGGCGATGATCCGGGCGATCTCCGGCCGCGGCGCCGAGCGATGAGCGAGATCCCACGCATCCTGCTGGTAGAGGACAACGCCATCTATCGCGAGGCGCTCGAGCTGCTGTTCGGGCTGCGCCAGGATGTCGAGATCGCCGGCTCGGTGGCCGACGCCGAGGCGGCGCTCGAGTTCTGCGCCGAGAGCTGTCCCGACGTGGTGCTGCTCGACTACCGCCTTCCCGGCCTGGACGGAGTCGAGGCGACATGCATTCTGCTCGAGCGCTTCGCCGCGCTGGCGGTTGTCTGCCTGACCGGGCTTGCCACCGAGCGCGAGCGCCAGGCGCTGATGGAAGCCGGTGCTTACGCCTGCCTGACCAAGGACCAGGAGCTGGGCGAGATAGTCGCCGCCGTGCACGGAGCGGTCGCGAGCGCGCAGAGGCGCTAGCGCCCGCGGAGAGCTAAACGGTTTCCAGCTCGAGCTCGCGTGAGGGCGTGCGACTGCTCGAGGCGAGCTCACGGCGTAGGGCCGCGATCTCCCTTGGGCGGTTGGCGACAAGCGCCGCCAGCAGGCGCTCTTCTTCGTCGAAGTAGCGCACCGAGAAGGCGTCGCCGTCACCGTCGACCTCGATGCTTGCCCACTCCGAGGCGAAGCCGACGTACTGGAGTCGCAGCCCGAACTGATCCGACCAGAAGAAGGGCACGTCGTCGTGCACGCTCTCCTCACCGAGAATGGTGCGCGCGACCACCGCGGCCTGCCCGGCCGCGCTCGTCCAGTGCTCCATTCGCAGGCGCCGGTCGAGCGAAGGCCGCCAGGAACTGGCCACGTCTCCGCAGGCGTAGATGCCCTGATGCTCGGTGCGACCCGAGGCGTCGGTCTCTATCTCTCGTCCGCCGAGCAGCTCACCGGCCGGCTCGGCACCAATTCCGACCACGGCGACGTCGCAGGCGATCTGGCTGCCGTCGCTGAGCTGGAGAGCCCGCAGGCGCCCGTCCTCGCCGCTGACGAAGCCGGTCATGCCGATGCCCAACCTCAGCTCGACACCGTGGGCGCGGTAGCGCTTGGCAAGCAGCATCCCGACCTCGGTACCGAGCACGCGCTCGAGCGGTGCCGCCAAAGGCTCTATCACGCTCACGTCGAGGCCCAGAGAGACGGCGGTCGAGGCCACCTCGGCGCCGATGAAGCCGGCTCCGACAACCGCCAGGCGCTTGCCTCGAGCAAGCTCGGCGCTGAGCGCCAGTGCATCGGAGAGCGTGCGCAGGTAGTGGACGCCGGGCGGCGTCTCGAGCCCGCGCAGGCGCCTAGCGCGCGCGCCGGTGGCGATTACGAGCGCATCCCAAATAAGCTCGCGGCCGTCGGAGAGCAGCGCCGTGCGATGCTTCGGCGAGACTTTCTCGACTCGCCGGCCTAGCGCGAGCTCGATCTGCTGCTCGCGAAAGAACTCCGGCTGTCTGAGCATCAGCTGCTCGGGCGAGCGCTTGCCGGCCAGTAGCTCCTTGGAGAGAGCGGGGCGCTCGTAGGGGAGGTGGGTCTCCTCGCCGACCAGGGTCAGGCGCCCTTCGAAGCCGTGCGCCCGCAGGGTCTCGGCGCTGCGCAGCCCGGCGAGGCCGCTTCCTACTACCACTACGTTATCGGGCCGGATCGTCATCTCAGCTCACCTGCTCTCCACTCTCGCGATCGATGATGGCAATCGCGCCCATCGGGCACGATCGGGACGCTTCCAGCACGGCACCGTCTTCGCTCTCCGAGACGAGCAGCGAGGCGATCCCCGAGCTATCGAGCTCGAAGAGCTTCGGTGCGGCGTCAACGCAGGAGCCGAAGCCGCTACACAGCTCTCGGTCGACTTCTATTCGGTACATGGCTTGCGCTCTTTTCGGGTCGATTAGCTGATCAGGAAGTCTTCGTATGAGTGGCGGGCGGCGCGGCCGGCGGAGCGACTCGGACGATCGGCGCCGAGGGCGCGGAAGCCGCGTGGTAAGTCGGTGTTGAAGCGGACGCCTGCTGAACGACTCGTACCTGCTGGGCCGCGAGCGCCTGCTGGGCCAGAAGCGCCTGCTGCGCCTTCTTGCGAACGACGATCAGATGCTTTCGCCTGACGAGCTGGACGCGGTAGACCTTCCAACGCTTCTGAACTATCGCGTTGATCTCGACTGCGTCTTTGCGCAGTCTGCGCTCACGCGCGTCCAGAGCGGCGAGGCGGGGATCGGCCTTGGCCGCCGGCGCCTCCACCCAGGGCCTGGCGGCGATGACCGCCCAGGACAGGAAGAAGACGAAGGTTGCCGCCGCGATCGCGTAGATACGGCCGAGACCGTTAGTCATCGTGCTCGCCTCCGGAGGATTGGTGATCGCTCTCGTGCGGGGGTGCTTGCTTGGCCGGGCTCGCGCTTGGTGCCGGAGCCGCGGCGCGGGTGACGGTCACGGGCGCCGGTGCATGCGACACCACGGGCGCCGACGCGTAGACGCGCGGAGCCGGTCGCGGGGCTGGAGCCTTTAGTTTCGGTAGGGACGGCAGTCGCGGCGGCTTTTTCGCAAGCACCTTGCTCAGCGATTGCTCGAGGGCGTTCAGCTGGCGAGTGCGCGCGGCGATGGCCGCATCCGTGCTCTCTTTCGAGGCGGTTCGGGCCTGAACGCCGAGCTCGGTGGTGCGCGTCAAAGCGTAGGTACCGAGCGTCGCACCGACGGCGATCAAGACTGCCAATACTAAGACGTGACTCTTTTTCATCTGGGATCAACCCCCATCTTTGTTTCGACAAGATCAACGTACCCCGGTTGGACTTAGGTGAGGGCCAAGCGAAGGCAAGCGTTCCCCTGGAAAGGAGAAAGATTTGGTAAAGAGCCGATCCGGCAGAAACGCGCGGTCGAGCCGCTCGAGGCGAGTTTGAGCGGCCGGGCGGACCACGAAAGCGCACCGGGGGTGAGGCGGTTCGGTCATACAGGCCTGGCGCGATAGGTCTGGAAAGGCCAGCCGGCGTCGCTGCCGGGGAACGTCTCGGCGCCGCGGAGCCGGTCAGTCGTCGCTGTGCTCGCCGGCGATGTGCTTGTTGTGCGCCGGCGGCGGCGGCGGAGGAGTGACGGCGGTCGAAGTGGTGCCGGGCTTGTCGGGGAGCTCGTGCTCGATCTGGATCATCAGGCGGGCGGGGGTGAGCTGGCCCACCGGGTCGCTCCCGGTCTGGGCATATCCGAGCAGTACCAGGTTTGCTCCCAGGATCAGTGCCGAGACGAGCGCAATTAGCGCCGTCACGAGCCAGAAGCGCAGGGCGAATGGACTAAGGCGGCCGCTCTTTCGCTCAGGTGACACTCTCACCGCTTTCCGCGTCGAACACGTTGATTGCGGCCATCGGGCAGTCCCTGGCGGCTTTCAGTGCTCGTTCATCGTCGGTCTGGGGAACCAGCACCACTGCCGTGCCGGAGTCGTCGAGCTTGAAGATCCCGGGCGCGTCATCGACGCAGGATGCAAAGCCGCTGCAGAGGTCTCTATCGATCTCGACTCGGAACATTCTCTCCTCCTTGTGTTAGTGGGGCGAGAGCGCGCCACGTCGTTGCCGCTGCGACCGAGGCGATCGCCCCCATGTAGATGGCCAGCGCCCAGGCGCGGCGGCTGTCCGAGCCGGACAGGAGTCCGTGCGCCGTTCCGCCCGCGAACAAAGCGAAGGTCACCCAGTGCAAGCGGCGCCAGTTCTTGAAACCGATCCTCCTGCGCACCGAGAACGAGGCGTAGACGACCACCATCAGCTCGGCTGTGAGAACGCCCACCGCCACCCACAAGGGCCGATAGGGCGAGAGTCCCGGGATGAACAGTGCCTGTACCGGCATGCGCACGGTCTTATCGAGCACGAGCGCCGTCATGTGAATGACCAGTGCCCCCAGCCCGAGCGCGGCAAGCGTGCGGTGTGTGTCGATCGCCGCCGGCTGCCTGATCCGTTTGCCGAACGGCCGCGATTTGACGACGATTCCGGCCAGCACCGACAGCGTCAGAAGAACGTACGCCGTGAGGCCGCTGGCGCGGGCGAGGATCCAGAAGGTCGGGTCTTGTTTCATCGGTTGCTCAGTCGATATTCCCAGAAAGAGATAGAGAAAGCACGCTATTGAGTCTAGAGGTCGCCGACCAGCCGTTTGCGCCCGTCGGCACAGACGAGCAGAGCCGGGACGCCGGCCGCCGCGGCCTCTCGCTCGCCGCCGAGGAAGAGAGTCTTGGCCAGCACGTCGGCTTCGACCGCGGTCGAGGCGACTACGGTCACGCGTACGAGATCGGTCTCGGCAGGGCGGCCGGTCGCCGGGTCGATCAGGTGATGGCGCTCCTCGGCGCCCCGGCGCCAGTGTCGCCGGTCGCGCCCCGAGGTGGCGATGGCGCCGCGAGTAAGCTCGAGCGTCGGCCCGTCCTCGACCCCCACGGGCCAGGGCGTGTCACCGCGCACGGCCAGGTCGCCGCCGGCGTTCACGAGGCACGGTCCTTCCACCGCCAGGATCTCGATCGCGCGGTCGACGGCATAGCCCTTGCCGATGCCGCCGAGATCGATGTGGAAACCCGGCTCGATCTCTATCCGGCCCGTCGCGGCATCGATGGTCACACGACCACCGCAGCGAGCGCCCTGCGGGCTGTCGTCCTCGGCTTCGGGCGCGACCTGCTCGAAGGAGCGGTCGTAGCCGGCACCGGCCAGCGCGTCGTAGACGGTCGGGTCGAAGCGGCCGGCGGTACGGTCTCGCGCCTCCAGCGCCAGCTCGATCACTCGCTCGAGGTCGGGCGGCGCCAGGATGTGCCCGTCGCGGTTGAGCCGCGAAAGCTCGGAGTCGGGACGAAAGCGCGAGAGCATGGCCTCCAGCCGCTCGAACTCCTCCTCTACAGCACGGAGAGCAGACTGCGCCTGCTCTCCGTCCTCGGCGTCGAGCAGAAGCTCGATCGTCGTCCCCATAGCTCGAAACTCATGCCTCAAGCTCGGCTCGGATTGAAGCTCACTCGGCAAGCTACCCTCCTCCGTTACCGGCCCGACCCGTGCTCGCTGCCTGACTCTGCGCGACGGCCGGCGACACGCCGGGTACCGTCGGGGCCGCAAGGACCGGCCTGGAGCTGGTCGAGTGGGTGACCGGTGTAGCACCGGTGACCTTGACGATCACCGAAGGACCGGCCGGGGCCGTAGCGAGTTGAGCCCGCTGCTGAGCCGTCAGACTGCCCTGCTGCCTTATCAACGCCGTGCGATAGGCGGCCCAGCGCTTGTTCAGCGTCTGCTGGGCGGCTAGCGCCCGGTTCTGTGTCTTCAGCTCCTGGGCCTGGAGAGCGGACAGGCGCGGGTCCGCCGGTGCGCCCGACGAGACCCACGGCCTGGCCGCCAGCACGGCCCAGAGAACGAAGAAGACGACGAGCGCGATGGCCACCGCCCAGAAACGTCCAATAACGTTAGTCACCGCCGCCACCCCCTTCGTCACCGAAGTGGCCCACCGGGGCCGTGTAGGGCACCGCGCTGGCCGAACCGCTCACGTTCACGACGACCGGACGCGGCGCGACAAAGGGAACGCGTCCGCCGTTCACAGACGGAGGCCGCTGCGTCAGAGCCGTGTTGATTGCCGCGTTCGCAGCGTTCAACCTCTGATTGCTCAGGGCGATCACGGTGCCCACGTTGCTCGTCGGCGTCGAGGATGGCCCGAGTGCCGTCGATAGCGTGGCCGCGTATGTGCCAAGCGCTACCGCGATGGCCACCACGAGAGCCGCTATTACCACGTATATCTTTCTCATTCCGGCCACCTCCTGAGTGATCGCAATACTTTCGATACACACACCCTGCTCTAGATGGCGCAAGATCATGTCCACGGATGTGTAATGAACCGCCCGAATATGGAAAAGATTCCGTAAAGACCCTGCAACCGGTGCGGCGACAGCAGCGTCGGTTCGAGATGAGCCCATGAAGATCCTGGTCGTAGAGGACGAGAAGACGATTGCCGAGCCGCTCCTGGCGGGGCTCGAGCGCGAGGGTTTCGAGGTCGAGTGGGCTGCGAACGGCGAGCAGGCGCTGGCCGCGGCCGAGCCGGACGTCGTTTTGCTCGACCTGCGCCTGCCCGACATCGACGGCTACACGGTTTGCCGGCGCCTGCGCGAGCGCTCGCAGGTGCCGATCATCATCGTCAGCGCCCGTGGCGAGGAGGCCGATCGCGTCATCGGGCTCGAGCTCGGCGCCGACGACTACGTCGTCAAGCCCTTCGGACTGCGCGAGCTGGTGGCCCGTATTCGTGCCGTCAGTCGCCGCGCGGGGCCGCAACCGCCGATCGACGGACGCCTGCTGGTGGGCGATCTGCTCGTGGACACCCGCGCCCGGAGAGTCCTGCTCGGCCAGCGCGAGATCAAGCTGACCGCCAAGGAGTTCGACCTCCTGGCGGCACTCGCCGCCGAGCCGGGGGCGGCCGTGACCAGGCGCTCGCTGTTCGAGAACGTCTGGGAGTCGCACTGGTTCGGATCGACGAAGACGATCGACGTGCACGTCGCCTCGCTCAGGCGCAAGCTCGGCGACCCGGGCTGGATCGAGACGGTGCGCAGCGTCGGTTTCAGGCTGCGGGCGCCCGAGTGACCAGGAGGCTGCTATTCACCTACCTCGGGCTGGCGCTGCTCATGCTGGCCGTGCTCGAGATACCGCTCGGCATCGTCAACGCCCGCAATGAGCGCCGCAGTCTCGAAACAAAGGTCCAGAACGACGCCATTGCCTTCGCCTCCGTCACCGAGGACGTACTAGAGCGTGGACCCAATCCACGCGCATCGGCCGTTCGGGTGCTCGCCGTCTCGGCGCGCGCCTACAGCAAGAACGGAGGTCGCGTCGTGATCGTCAATCGTCGTGGCATCGCAATCGTCGACACCAACCCGCCCCAGACCGGGCGCCGAACCTTCGCAACGCGCCCCGAGATCGCCGCTGCGCTTCGCGGCAAGCCCTTCGTACCGGGAATCCGCTACTCGAAGACTCTGCACCAAAACCTGCTCTACGTGGCCGTGCCCACCTTCGGCGTTTCTGCGTCGCCGCCCTCGACTGTGACCGGGGCGGTGCGCATCACCTTTCCAACCTCGGCCCTGGAAACCCGCGTTTGGCGCTACTGGTTCATGCTGCTCGCAATCGGCGGGACTGTGCTCGTGGCGGCCGCGCTGGTGGGCTTTCGCTTTGCCCGCTGGGTGTCCTCGCCACTGGCGAAGCTCGAGTCCGCCGCCGCCGTGGCCGGTGGGGGCGATCTCGGAACGCGCGCCGACGAGCAGGCCGGACCCCCCGAGGTGCGCTCGCTCGCGTCGACCTTCAACCACATGGTTACCGAGCTCGAGCAGCTCGTCAGCTCGCAGGAGGATTTCGTAGCCGACGCCTCGCACCAGCTGCGAACGCCTCTGACCGCGCTCAGACTGCGGCTCGAGAACATCGGCGGCGAGGTGACCGAGGTGGGGCGGGCGGATCTCGAGCGGGCACTGGAGGAGGTCGAGCGGCTCTCCCGCCTGGTCGCCGGTTTGCTTGCGCTGGCCCGCGCCGAGGTATCGTCGCCCGAACGAGTCGATCTCGCAAAGCTCGTCGACGATCGCATCGAGGCCTGGTCGGCGCTGGCCGCCGAGCAAGAGGTGAAGCTCGAGGCGAACGTGAAGGGAACGGCGCTGGCAGGCGCCGATCGCCTCGGTCAGGCGCTCGAGAACCTGCTCTCGAATGCGCTCGCGGTCTCGCCGCGAGGAGGCACGGTGTTGGTTAGCGGCTCGCGCGGCGAGCTGCACGTGATCGACCAGGGGCCGGGTATGAGCAAGCAGCAGCGCGAGCGGGCCTTCGATCGCTTCTGGCGCGGGGGCGAATCTGGGACCGGCTCGGGGCTGGGGCTGGCGATCGTTAAGCGCCTGATCGAGATCGACGGGGGCGCGGTTGAGTTGCG
>Ga0209745_1001185_pt1 | contig 15684 bp, 18 predicted proteins | sample BarGraNGADG00312_FD_184495 | JGI IMG/M metagenome (GOLD analysis project Ga0209745, IMG submission 184495) | Arctic peat soil microbial communities from Barrow, Alaska - Barrow Graham LP Ref core NGADG0004-312 (SPAdes) (version 2) | ecosystem: Environmental > Terrestrial > Soil > Wetlands > Peat... | reverse complement strand
CGGCCGCCGGGTCCGCCCGCGCGGCGCAGGGTCTGACCTACGCGTCCGCCGGGGTCGACACGGCTGCGGGGGACCGCGCCGTCGAGCTCATGAAGGCCGCGGTCGCGCGCACGCACGGTCCTGCGGTGCTCGGCGGGGTCGGCGGGTTTGCCGGGCTCTTCGATGCGAGCGCCTTGAAGGCGTACGACCGACCGCTGCTGGCCTCCTCGACGGATGGCGTCGGCACGAAGGTGGCGATCGCCCAGGCCCTCGACATCCACGACACGATCGGCTTCGACCTGGTGGGCATGGTTGTCGACGACGTCGTCGTCTGCGGGGCGACGCCGCTCGTCATGACGGACTACATCGCGTGCGGTCGGGTGGTCCCGGAGCGGATCGCCGACATCGTGCGCGGCATCGCTGCGGCGTGCGAGGTTGCCGGCGTCGCCCTCGTGGGGGGTGAGACCGCCGAGCACCCGGGCCTGCTGGGGCCGGCCGAGTACGACGTCGCGGGCGCGGCGGTCGGGGTGGTCGAAGCGGCGGACCTGTTGGGGCCCGCCAAGGTCTGCGAGGGCGATGTCATGCTCGCCATCGCCTCGTCCGGTCTGCACTCGAACGGTTTCTCGCTGGTTCGCAAGGTCATCGAGGTGGCCGGCTGGGCGCTCGACCGCGACGTGCCCGAGCTTGGACGCACGCTCGGCGAGGAGCTCCTGACCCCGACGCGCGTGTACGCGGCCGACCTGCTCGCGCTCGCGCACCGCCCTGCCGCGGAGGTGCACGCCTACAGCCACATCACCGGCGGCGGGCTCGCCGCCAACGTCGCCCGCGTGCTTCCGGTCGGCCTGGCGGCGACCGTGGACCGGGCGAGCTGGACCGTCCCCGCAATCTTCGATCTTCTGCGCGGGCTCGGTCGGGTGCCGTGGGGGGACCTGGAGGCGACGTTGAACCTCGGCGTCGGCATGGTCGCGATCACGGGGGCGAGCGGCGCGGAAGCCGCGCTGCGCCACCTCGCGGCCCTCGGGCTCCCGGCCTGGGTGCTCGGCACGGTGGGCGTCGACGACGGCAGCGCGGGCGCGCACATCGTGCGCGGTTCCAAAGGGGTGCGCGGCGGCGCAGTGCGGATGACGGGTACCTATCGGACAGCCTGAGCCGATCGCCCGGGTCGCGCGGCGTGATCCAGTGCAGATTCAGCTGTCGTCGGTGGTCCAGCGCGTATAGGTGTCCGGGTCGGGCTCGTCGTTCGAGTCCGGTCGAGGCCTACGGCCGTCGGTCGCTAGATCGGTGCGGCCCGGCGACGTGAGCTCTTGCTCGAGAGCCCTGTAGTTGGTATCCGGGCTGAAGTACTTCAGCTCCCGGGCAACCTTCGTCTGCTTAGCCTTCTGACGGCCGCGCCCCATGGCATCGACCCCCTTAACATAGAAGCGGGGCTGGCTCCGTGCTCACACGTGCGGCCCCGGGGTGCTGAAAATCATCTGTTCAAGTCGAACTTTACATGGTTCTCGGCCATTCCGACCACCCATCCGCCGGGTTCCGAGCGCTGACGCTCGGCGGCGCCCTGTGCCGGTCCGCCGGTCCGCCGGAGGTCGCGGTCGGTGGTGGGATGACTGGGTCGTTGCGGAGGCATGCGGCGTCTCGTGGACGATCGTCTCCCATGGTGGACGCCATTCAGCCAAGAGCGAACGGATGGCCCAATTGCCCACGTTCTCAGTCGGGCTCAGCGCAGATCGCCGCGGCCATGTTTGTCCCGCTAGGAGCGATTTGACCGGTTGGATCCGGCGACTACAGAGCCTGGGGGTCCGGACCCCAGGACTCAGGTCCGCCTGCCAGACATGGGCGGATTTGGTATATTTTGGATATGACTTTTCGCCCGGGTGATTCTTCCGGAAGGTCCGGAACTCCCGTCGACCGCACGGCAACGCACTGACCGCGACACCCCTGATTGATGCGCACCTGGAGACCACATGCCGACTCACGCTGCCGATTCCGAGGCCCTGCTCACCCCCTCGGAGGTTGCGAGCCTGTTCCGCGTCGACCCGAAGACGGTCACGCGTTGGGCGAAGGCCGGCAAGCTGTCCTCGATCCGCACCCTCGGCGGCCACCGCAGGTACCGCGAGCTCGAGGTTCGCGAGCTCCTCCAGGGCGTCCCGCAGCAGCGGCCCATCGACAGCTGACCAAGGCCCGCCGGGTACCGCCAGGTCCGAAAACCGCGAGCGGACGGTCGTGCCTGGCGCGAGAATTGGTGCGTGAGCACCGTTTCAGCGCTGGTCCCCTGGCTGGACGAGCGGGCGGCCTACCGCGCGATCAGCGGTCGCGATCCGCGCTTTGACGGCCGCCTCTTCGTAGGCGTGCTGTCCACCGGCATCTACTGCCGGCCGTCCTGCCCGGCCCGGACACCACGCCCAGAGAACTGCCGCTTCTACCCCGCCGCCGCGGCTGCCGTCGCGGCGGGCTTCCGCGCCTGCCGTCGGTGCCGCCCCGACGCCCTGCCGGGCTCGCGCGACTGGGACGCCCGCGGTGACCTAGCGGCGCGCACGCTCCGAGCCATCGCCGATGGTGCGGTGGACACTCACGGCGTCCGTGGCCTCGCTGAGCTCATGCACGTGAGCCCGCGCCATCTGCACCGCGTGCTGGTGGCAGAGGTCGGCGCGTCGCCCCTGCAGCTGGCACGCACCCGCCGTGCACAGCTGGCCCGGATGCTGCTCGACCAGACGGCGCTGACGATGGTGGACGTCGCGTTCGCGGCCGGCTTCGCGAGCCTCCGGCAGTTCAACGACGTGATGCGCGCCGAGTTCGGGGCCACGCCGTCGACGTTGCGGCGCGACCTGACGGTCCAGGATCGAGGTGCGGGCGGTGCGGACGATCGTGAGCCGCTCGCCGCCGCCGTGCTCACCCTCCAGCTGCGCTACACACCTCCGTACGACTCCGCAAGCTGGCTCGGGCACGTGACAGTTCGAGCGATCCCTGGCCTGGAGCGAGTCGACGATGACGAGCGCACCGTCACCCGGCTGCTCGCGGCACCCGGCGGTCCCGTCCGGGTCACGGTCTCGTTCGACGACACGGGCAGGATCCTGGCCCGCCTTGCGCTGGCCGAGCTCGCTGATCTCGCCGGGGTGGTCGCGCGGCTGCGGCGCTGGTTGGACCTGGACGCCGATCCGGCTCTCGTCAACGAATCGCTCGGCGCGGACCCGCTCCTCGCACCGTTCGTTGCGGTGCGGCCTGGGCTGCGCATCCCGGGTACGACCGACCCGTTCGAGCTGGCGGTGCGGGCGGTGCTCGGACAGCAGGTGTCCATCGCTGGGGCGCGCACCCTCGCCGGGCGTCTTGTCACGGCGCACGGGACGGCCGGGTACGACGGTCTGCGGATGTTCCCGGACGCCCCGACGCTCGCGTCCGCCGGCCCCGACCGGCTGCGCGAGATCGGCCTGCCTGCTTCGCGGGCCGCGACCCTGGCCCGCCTCTCCGTCGCGGTCGCTGACGGATTGTCGTTGGACGCGGGGGCGGATCGCGCGGCCGTCCGCGCTGGGCTGCTCGCTCTGCCGGGGATCGGCGTGTGGACCGCCGACTACATCGCCCTGCGCGCGCTGGGTGATCCCGATGTGTTCCCCGGGGGCGACCTGGTGCTTCGTAAGGCGCTCGCAGAGCTGCCGGGCGGGGCCGGCCAGTCGGTCGACATCGCCGCGGCGACCGCCCGCGCGATGCCGTGGCGACCCTGGCGGGGGTATGCCGCTCAGCACCTGTGGTCGGCTTGGTCGGCGCGACCAACCGCCACGTCCGAAAGTCGCGAGCCCTGACCGGGCCCCTGGGAGATGATGGGCACCGAGCGGACCACCGCGCCAGCCCTCACCATCGCCCCCGACCGACCGGAGCATCCGATGAACGCCATCAGCCTCCTTGCGACCGTCGTGCCGACGCCGGCCGGGCCTCTGGCGGTCGTCGTGACCCCGGAGGACGGTGTCGTGCGGGCCGCGGGCTTCGAGTCCGTCGAGCTGACTGCCGCGCGGCTCGCGGTGGCGCTGCGCGCACGAGGAGTGTGCGAGCTGACCTCGGCTCAGGCGGCCGAGGACCCCGCGCTCGTCGTCGTCGTCGGCGCGGCCCAGCGGTATGCGGCCGGCGACGGGGCTGCCCTGGACGTGGTGCCGGCGGAGCAGCCCGGGGGGCCGTTCTTCCAGGATGTCTGGACGGCCATGCGGGCCATCCCGGCCGGCCGGACCTCCTCGTACGCGCAGCTCGCGGCCGCTGCGGGCCGACCGGCGGCCGCCCGTGCGGCCGGCGGCGCGTGCGCCCGCAACCTGCTTGCGCCCTTCGTGCCGTGCCATCGCGTGGTGCGCACGGACGGCAGCCTGGGTGGCTATTTCTACGGCCTCGGGACCAAGCGCGCGCTGCTCGCGCACGAGGGCGTCGTCGTCGGCATGCGGTAGGTCAGCGCCTGCGCGCCACCGCCGAAACTGTCGCCACCGCCGCCGCCAGAACGGCGAGGACCGTGGCGGCACCGATGCCGAGCGTCTTGCGGGCGCGGTTGCGGTCCGCCGGCGTCGTGGACGGGCTCGTCCCGGCGTCATGCACCAGCTTCTTCGTTCGGGCGAACCCCTCGTTCGCCCGAACCCGTGGGTTGAGCCGGTGCGTCAGCTCGTCGATCGTCGCAGCGAGCTCCGTGCGGTACTTCTCGAGCTGCACCTCAAGGTCGTGCGGTGTGGGGCTGCTCGTCATGACCGCAGGCCTTTCCTGATGGCTTTCACGTCCTGCTTGACGTTCTCGGTCGCACGGGCGGGATTCGGGGGCATCCCGCGGTCGAGGGAGCGTTTGCCGAGCAGGCCGAGCAGGCCGGTGAGCCCCAGGAGCACCACGGCGATGATCAGCGCGGCCAACCAGGCCGGCACAGCGTTGGCGAGGCCGAGGATCGCGGTCGTGATGAGCACGGCGAAGCCGAAGAAGCCCAGCAGGCCGGCGCCGACGAACAGCCCGATGCCGATCGCGCTCGCTTTGGCCTTCTGCGCGAGCTCCGCCTTCGCGAGCTCGATCTCGGCCCGCACCAGGCGTGACGACTGCTCGGACAGGCGATTGAACAGCTCGCCCACGGAAGGTCGTCCTCCTGAGCCCGGAGTCGTCCACTGCGTGTCGTCCACGGAAGATCCCATCTCTCAGGTCGGGCGAACTGGCGAACCCAGTCTGTCGGCCTCGACCTGGTTGCGCGACCCGTTCGGTGTGAATGTCGGGGCGAAGACCCAGATCAGCCCGCCCGGAGAATGGGACGGGGCTAGGAGAGGTGGCCACGGGCGGGATTGAACCGCCGACCTTCCGATTTTCAGTCGGACGCTCTACCAACTGAGCTACATGGCCGAACCGACTGCGCCCGGCCCTGGTGGGCCGGGCGCATGTCAGCGACCCCGACGGGACTCGAACCCGCGACCTCCGCCGTGACAGGGCGGCGCGCTAACCAACTGCGCTACGGGGCCTTGTGTGAGACAAGGTACCTTCGGACAAACACCGTGCGTGCACGTACCCCCAACGGGATTCGAACCCGTGCTACCGCCGTGAAAGGGCGGGGTCCTGGGCCGCTAGACGATGGGGGCGAGGCAACGCCCTTGACGTCGAAGGCGCCGTGAACCTCGAAAAGCATAGGGCAGATCCGAGGGAGATCCAAAGCGACCTCGCGCGGGGCAGGATGTCCCCGTGGTGCACATGTCGCGCAGCGATTTCGAGGACGCGGTCCGGGACGCGCTGGACGAGATCCCGGCCGAGCTCGCGGCCCAGATGGACAACGTCGCGGTGCTCGTGGAGGACGACGCTCCGCAGGACGATCCCGACCTGCTCGGCGTGTACGAGGGCGTGCCGCTGACCGAGCGCGACGACTCCTGGGCGATGGGCGCCCTGCCCGACCGGATCACGATCTTCCGCCGCCCGACCCTCGCGATCTGCGCGACGCGCGCGGAGGTCGTCGAGGAGGTGGTCGTCACCGTGGTGCACGAGATCGCGCACCACTTCGGCATCGACGACGAGCGTCTGCACGAGCTCGGCTGGGACTGACCGGCCACCCGTCGGTCGGGGGCCCGTTAGCGTGGCCGGATGACGGGTGTGGGACTTCGGTTCGGGATCGTGCTGCTGCCGCAGGACCGCTGGCCGCTGGCGCGTGAGCGGTGGCTCCGGGCTGAGACCTACGGCTTCGACCACGCGTGGACCTATGACCATCTCGCCTGGCGCTCGCTCGCCGACCAGCCGTGGTTCGCGACGGTCCCGCTGCTCGCGGCGGCAGCGGCGGCCACGAGCCGGATCCGGCTTGGCACCTGGGTCGCGAGTCCCAACTTCCGTCACCCGGTCCCGTTCGCGAAGGACGTGATGGGGCTCGACGACGTGGCCGGGGGACGCCTGCTGCTCGGTCTCGGCGCAGGTGGCACGGGCTACGACGCCGAGGTTCTCGGCCCGCCGTTGACTCCGCGCGACCGCACCCGCCGCTTCGCCGAGTTCACCGGGTTGCTCGACGAGCTGCTCACGCAGCCGGTCACCGAGCACTCCGGGGAGTTCTACGAGGCGCACGGGGCGCGCATGGTCCCTGGTTGCGTGCAGCGGCCGCGGGTGCCGTTCGTGGTCGCCGCCAACGGTCCGCGCGCGATGGCGGTGGCCGCCCGGCACGGCCAGGGCTGGACGACGTTCGGGCCGACCTTCGCGGACGAGGATCCCGGTGGGCGTTCGCCCGCGCAGGCGCAGGAGCGCTGGTGGGTGGGGCTGGCCGGGATGGTCCAGCAGTTCGAGGCTGTCACGCGCGACGCCGGCCGCGACCCGGCGACGATCGACCGCTATCTCAACCTCGACGGTGCACCGGTGTTCTCACTCGACTCGTTCGCGACCCTGGCCGAGGGCGCGGAGCGAGCGGCCACGCTCGGCTTCACCGACGTCGTCGTGCACTGGCCGCGCGCCGAGGGGGTCTACGCGGGGTCCGAGGCCGTGCTCGAGGAGGCGGCGTCCCGCTTGGGCGAGCTGCGCGCTTCGGGGGTTGAGCGCGGGTCAGATGGGGGTGCTCGCGGCCTGTTGGGCCTCCCAGGCGCTCGCGACCATGTCACGTAGCGAGTTCCGCATGCGCCAGTCGAGGTCGTGCGCGGCGAGGTCCCCGGAGGCGACGATCCGGGCCGGGTCGCCCGGGCGGCGCGGCCCGATCTCCGGCTCGAACGCGATGCCCGTGACCTCGGCCATCGCCGTCATGATCTGCCGGACGGAGATGCCGTCGCCGCTGCCGAGGTTGTAGACCCGTTCGAGCGATCCGTGCGCGGCGAGGGCCCGGGCGGCGGCGACGTGCGCGAGCGCGAGGTCGGCGACGTGGATGTAGTCGCGCACGCAGGTGCCGTCGGGGGTGTCGTAGTCGACCCCGTTGATGCGCGGAGTGCGGCCCTCGGTGAGCGCGTCGAGAACGAGCGGGAACAGGTTGTGCGGGCTCGTGTCGGACAGGTCGGGCGCTCCTGAGCCCACCACGTTGAAGTACCGCAGGGACGTGTGCCGCAGCCCGACGGCGCGGCCCTGGTCGCGCAGCAGCCACTCGCCGATCAGCTTGCTCTCGCCATAGGGCGACTCGGGGTCGGTCGGGGTCGACTCCGTGACCAGATCGGTTCGCGGCGTGCCGTAGACGGCAGCGCTCGAGGAGAACACGATCGCGTCGACGCCCTCCGCGGCCATCGCCTCGAGGACGGACAGCGTGCCGGTGACGTTCTGCTCGTAGGTGTGCAGCGGGCGTCGGACAGAGACGCCGGCGTACTTGAAGCCCGCGACGTGCACGACGCCGGTCACCTGGTGCTCGGCGAGGACCTTACGGACGAGCGCGGTGTCGAGGATGGAACCCCGCACCAGTCGTACATCAGCTGGCACGAAGTCCGCGTGCCCGCTCGACAGGTCGTCCAGGACGACCGTCCTCAGACCGACCGCACTGAAAGCCCGCACCACGTGCGCCCCGATGTACCCCGCCCCGCCAGTTACCAGCCACGTCATGCCGCGAGCCTACCGAGACCGAAAGGGTGGTGTCCCGGGGGCCACTCAGTACGCTGAGCATCTACGACCGAGGGGGGAGTGGGATGGCCGAGGCAGCACGTTCCGCCGGACCCGGTCCGTCCCGCGCCGACCTTGTCGATCGTTCCGCGTCCGCCCCTGCCGGCCCGCTCGCGATCGCCGTCCGGGACGGTCTCGAGACGACCGTGCAGGTCCTGGATGCGCACTTCCGGGTCGGGCGGCGCGCCGCGGAGGCGCTCTCCCCCGGGTACGGGGCGCTGTGGGCTGCGCTGGCGGACCAGGTGGGTGGCAAGCTGCTGCGACCGCGGCTGACGCTGGCGGCCTACTTGGGTCTCGGCGGCACGGACGTCGTCGGCATCGCCCCGGTGGCGGCCGCCCAAGAGCTGATCCACATGGCGATGATGGTGCACGACGACGTGCTCGATCACGACGAGGTGCGCCGCGGCCGGCCCAACCTGGCCGGTGCGCGCCGCGCGGACCTCGCGTCGTCGGGCGTCGTCGGGCGGGCCGGGGAGAGCCAGGTCATTGCCGCGGCCCTGCTCGGTGGTGACCTTGCGCTCATCGGCGCGTTCGACCTGTTGGCGCGCGCCCCGATCGCGCCCGAGCTGCGGTTGGGTGCTGTGGAGCTGCTCGTGCGCAGTGTGACGACCACGGTCGGCGGCGAGCTGCTCGACGTCGCCGCGGAGCTGCACGACCCGACGAACGTGGACGCGCTGCTGATCGCCGAGCTCAAGACCGCCGCCTACACGTGCAGCGGGCCGTTGATGGTCGGGGCGCTGCTCGCCGGGGCCGACCCGTCCACCCGCGCGCATCTCGACCGGCTCGGCACCGCGCTCGGCGTGGCCTTCCAGCTCATCGATGATGAGCTGGGGGTGTTCGGCGACCCGGCGGAGACCGGCAAGTCCGTGCTGTCCGACATTCGGGAGGGCAAGCGCACCGAGCTGCTGCGGTTGTCGTACCTCCTCGCGGACGACGACGGGCGGGCCGTGCTCGACCGGTACGTGGGGGACCCCGGCCTGGACGACGACGGCGCTGCGCGCGTGCGGGCCGTGATCGCGGGAAGCGGGGCGCTGAGGCGGACCCGCGGGGTCGCGGCGGACGCCGCGCGCACCGCCCGGGACTCGGCGCTGGCGCACCTGCCCGGTCCGCTCGCGGAGTACTTGTGCGTGCTCATCGACGAGCTCGCGGTGCGGGAGAGCTGATGGTCGCCCGCAGGTAGCTGTGCCGGGCGGGGGTGCTCGCGGCCGCGCGATCTTTCTGACGTTGGCCCGCACGCGGTGCCCGTCCGCCTACCCTGGGCGGATGATCGAGGAGGTCATTGTGACGGACACCCTGCGCGTCTTCGGACCCATCGCGGCGATGGTGGGCGCCGTGGTGCTGGCCCTCGTGCTGGCGAGCATCATCTCGGCGGTGGTGCGCTCGTCCGCCCGGCGCTCGACCCTGACGCTGGACCTGATCAGACGAGTCCGACGCCCCCTGCAGGCGGTCCTCGTCATCGTCGCGGCGTGGATCGCGCTGCGGCTCTCCACTGGCCCAGCCGGTTGGCGTCGTACCGTCGAGCACGTCCTGCTCATCCTGCTCATCGTCGGGGGTGCGTGGCTGATCGGTGCGCTCGCCTTCGTCGCGGAGGATGCTGCGCTCACCCGCTATCGGATGGACGTGCCGGACAACCGCCGTGCGCGCCGGGTCCGCACCCAGATCACGGTCATCCGCCGCCTGACGGTGGTCCTCCTGGCGGTCTGCGCGATGGCATCGGTCCTGATGACCTTCCCGAGTGCGCGCGCGGCCGGGGCCAGCCTGTTCGCCTCGGCCGGCGTGATCTCGATCGTCGCCGGGCTCGCTGCCCAGAGCTCGCTCGCGAACGTCTTCGCTGGGCTGCAGCTCGCCTTTACGGACGCTATCCGGGTCGATGACGTCGTGATCGTCGAGGGCGAGTGGGGGCGCATCGAGGAGATCACGATGACGTACGTCGTCGTGCACGTGTGGGACGACCGTCGCCTGATCGTCCCCTCGACCTTCTTCACGACGACGCCCTTTCAGAACTGGACCCGGCGCGACGCGAACCTGCTCGGGACCGTCGAGATCGACGTCGACTGGTCCGTGCCTGTCGCGGCGATGCGGGACGAGCTGACCCGACTGCTGGCGGCCAGCGACCTGTGGGACCACCGGGTCGGCGTGCTGCAGGTGACCGTTGCGACGGGCGGGTTCGTCCAGGTGCGGGCGCTCGCCAGCGCGGTCGACGCCCCCACCCTGTTCGATCTGCGGTGCTACGTGCGCGAGGGGCTCGTCGACTGGCTCCAGCGTGAGCAGCCGCAGGCACTGCCGCGGACGCGCATCGAGGGTTCGCGGGACATCACCGCGCGCGTGGCCTCGCTTGCGGGGCAACCCGTCCGGCCCGGGGGCGCGCCCAGGCCGGACCGCGACCTCGCGCCCGCCGGCGAGGCGCCGCCGGGACCGGACCTTCCGGCCGGACCGGCGGAGTCTTCAGCGGCCGAGGCGCCAGCGGCCGCGCCGCCCGCCCGGTCGAGCGCCTGGCGGGGCGCGCGCGTCGACGACACGGTTCAGATGGCGTCGCACACCGATGCCCGGCTGTTCACCGGCAGCATCGATGCGGTCGAGCGGGCACAGGCCTTCACCGGCCCGGGTCGAGAAGTCGTGGCGGAGCGGGAGCAGACGGCCGAGCGGGCGCTCGGCGAACCTGACGAATCCGAGGACGACGACCGGCCTGCGCGCTGACCCTGTTCGGGCGGGTTACCGGGACCGGCCTTCCTCGGGCAGGTGTCCACGCATTGGACGGCGATGTCCCGTCGGTTTGCATTTCGGCCGCGGGCTTGTGAGTGTCGAGAGGTCCGCAGGCGCCCCGATCGACGTCGTCCCTCGGTGGGACGAGGACCAGGGACGCCGCACCCGGCAACCAGAGGAGTTCGCGTGCTCACCCTGACCGAGAACGCCCGCACCACTGTCCAAGGCCTTTCCGACAACGCCGGCCTGCCCGAGAGCGGGGGCCTGCGCATCGCGGTCTCTCCGACCGAGCAGAACGGGTTCGACCTGGTGCTCGTAGCCGAGCCGACGCCCGGCGACGCGGTGGTCGATGCCGGTCGCACCAATGTCTTCCTCGAGCCGGCCGCGAGCAACGCCCTCGCGGACCAGCAACTTGATGCCGATCCGGCCAGCGCAGCGACCCGCTTCACTGTGGTGTCGCAAGCCTGACCGACGCGATTCGTCGAGGCCGTCCGCAGCGATGCTGCGGACGGCCTCTGCACGTGGGCGAGGGCCGGTTCGAGGGACTAGACCGGACTGGACCCGGGCGCTGGAGTCAACGTGGTTCGCGATGGAACGTGCAGTGCACACGGTGGGCCCCGTGGGACTCGAACCCACGACCCGCGGATTAAAAGTCCGATGCTCTACCAACTGAGCTAGAGGCCCGGGGCCTGCGGAGAACGATCAGGACAACCCTCGGGACCATCCGAGGGACAACCTGATGCTTCCACCCCGGTGCCACAGCCTACGCGAGCGGGACGACCCCGGCGCAGACCACGGCGTTACACCGTGGGTCGGTTCAGCACGGACCGCGATGAGTCGTCCTGGAACGGGTGCAGGGGCGCGGACGGCTTGTTGCTGACGGCGGTAATGATCTCGGTGGAGACGACACGGAGCTTGACGTTGCGGTTCTGGGAGGCGGCACGAAGGATCCCGAAGGCCGCATCCGCATCGCACTGGTTCTGGCCCATGATGATTCCCATCGCCTGGTCGATGACGGTCCGGGACGTCAGGGCTGCGCGCAGCTGGCCGGTGATCTCGATGTTGTGGGCAAGTCGCACGGCCAGGTTCAATGCCCGCGATGCCTCGTTGGCGAAACGCTGCGCTTCCGCCTGCTGGGTGGGGCCGAACGCGTGTGGCTGGCGGGAGTACAGGTTCAGTGCCCCGACCGCACTGGCTCCACCGTCCAACGGCGTGGAGAGCGAGGACCGCACCCCCAAGGCGAGAGCACGGGGGCGGTACTGGCTGAACCGTTCGTCTGTGGTGAGATCGTCGATCATGACCACCTTGCCGGCGCGCATCGCGGTCAGGCACGGTCCCTCGTCGTAGCCGTACTGCACCTCGTCGAACTGGGCCCCGTACTCGTCGTTGCTGGCGACCGTGACTGGTCGGCCGTAGCGGGCCACCGTGACGCCAGCGGAGACGTTCCCGCCGATGGCGCTCACGGCGATCTCGACAAGTCGTTGAAGGAAGTTCTCCACGTTGTCGGTCGCCAGGACCAGGTCCTGCAGCTCGTTGGTCGCGAGCCTGCTCGTCTCGGTCGTGTCACTTGCAGGGTCGAGCTTGGACATGGGTGGCCGAGTTTCCAGGGGTCGAACCCGCGCTCAGCGTTCACCGGAAACGGCGTGCCGCGACCTGACACGCTCGGATAATCTCCGACCACTTCCATTCTCGCATAGAAGCCAGGGGGCCCGCCCCGGCGAATGGGTGAGTGTGGCCTCCGAGTGTGCTCGGGGTGGTCCTTCGCGGTCGGTCTTCTCAGATCCCGGCCTGGTCGAGCGCGCTCTGCAACGACGTCACGTAACCGCGACTCGTATAGGTCGCGCCCGACACCAGGGCGATTTGTGCGGACTGGGCTGCGACGGCCTCCTGGTTGAGGACCGGGACCGCGTAGGCGGCGATCCGCTGGTCCATGCCGTTCCCGGTCGGGACCTGGATGGCCTGGGCCGCTTTGACGAGACGGCTGGTGACGGTGATGCGCACCTGCACAGGCCCGTACGCGGTCTGCGCGGTCGCGCCGTCGTACGTGGTCGTCACGGGTGGGGGTGCCGGGGCCGGAGCGGGTGCGGGAGCCGGAACGGGTGCCGGGGCCGGGGCCGGAGCGGGTGCCGGCGCGGGGACTGGGGTTGGGACTGGGGTTGGGACTTGGACAGGGACCGGGGTAGGGGTAGGAACTGGCGTCGGCGTCGGCGTCGGCGTCGGCGTTGGCGTGAACGTGGGCGTGAACGTGGAAGCCGGGACTGAGACAAGAGCGGTGTCGCCCTCGCTGGGATCGGCACCGGCCAGAGTCCTCGTGCCCAGGCCCAGGTCGGCCTCGCCGGCCGCGGCCGCGGAGGCTATCCATTCGGAGGTCGCCGGCCAGGACAGCACCAGCACGAGGCCGGTGGCGGTCGTGCAGGCGGCGATGACGGAGCCACGCATGGCTTCTACGGTAACTTGCGGCGCGCCGCGCGCCAGGACACCACGGCGATGAGCGCGGCGACGATCGTCTCGCATCATGGTCGATCCGCGACCATTCCCGGCCCGTGAGGGGGACGGTGGCTACTCGTGAGGACCGCGCGGGCGACGGCGATCGCCCATGCCACCAGCGGCACCTGAAGCGGGAGACGGCCCGATGGTGACGGCGCGCGCGAGCTCGGCGGTGCCGCTGGCGAGCACCCACCCCGTCGGGTTCCCGAGCCAACCGGGGATAGGCGCTCGTACGAACGGGGTCGGCCGTTCAGCAGTAGACGGCGACCGGCTGGGCCTGCCGGACCGGTCGGATCGGCCGCGTGCAGGAAGCTGCGCGGACCTGGCGGGCCTCGTCCGCACGGGTCGCGAGCTCGACGTGGCGTTGTTCGTGCAGGACCAGCCAGGAGTCGGCGAAGATCATCGGTTCTCGTCTTCGGTGCGATCGGACCTGGTCGCACCGTCGTCCCCTGGTTTGACGGCCCGGATGATCGCGCCGTGCAGGCCAGGGACGACCTCGTGGGTGAAGGTCACGGCGGCGTCGGCGAAGCCTGCGGCAGCCAGGCCCGCCAGGTACTCGGAGCGGGAGAGCGCGCCGGCGATGCATTCGGCGTACCCGCCTCGCTCGGCCCGCTCGGCAGGGGTGAGCCGGTCCTCGGCGACTATGTCCGAGATGCCGAGTCGTCCGCCCGGGACGAGCACGCGGAAGGTCTCGGCGAGGACGGCCGGCTTGTCGACGGAGAGGTTGACGACGCAGTTCGAGATCACGACGTCTACGCTCGCGTCCGGTAGCGGGATCGCCTCGATTCGCCCTTCGAGGAACTCGACGTTCGTCGCGCCCGCCTCGGCGGCGTTCGCGCGGGCGAGTCCGAGCATCTCCGGGGTGAAGTCGACGCCGTAGGCGAAGCCCGTCGGCCCGACGCGGCGCGCTGAGAGCAGCACGTCGATCCCCCCGCCCGAGCCCAGGTCGAGCACGCGCTCGCCGGGTCGCAGATCAGCGACCGCGGTGGGGTTACCGCAGCCCAGGCTGGCAAGGACGGCGGAGCTGGGTAGCCCGGCGGCGTCGTCGGGTGAGTAGAGCGAGCGACTGAGGGCGAGCGTCGCCGCGCCGTTCGGTGCGCAACAGTCGCCGGCGCTCCCCTCGGCAACGTCGGCGACCGCACGGGCGGCCGATGCGTAGTGGGCACGGATCGTGTCGACCAGGTGGTCAGACATCGGACTACCTCCTGTACATCGATCATTATCAATGTCTTGACCATGGACTAGACATCGACAGTTGTCAATATCTGGAGCATACTTCGTGTTGTGACCACTGCACCCGTGCTCCTGCCCGTGCTCGATGCCGCGGCCTGCTGCAAGCCCTTGGCGCGCGAGCCTCTCGCGGCCGAGCAGGCTGAGAGCCTCGCGCGCGTGCTCAAGGCGATCGCCGATCCCGCCCGCCTGCGTCTGCTCTCGCTCGTGGCGACCCAGGGAGCCGGCGAAGTCTGCACCTGCGACGCGACGGAGGTGCTCGGTCTCGCGCAGCCGACGGTGTCACACCATTTCAAGGTGCTCGTCGACACCGGGCTGCTGCGGCGCGAGAAGCGCGGGGTGTGGGCCTACTACTCGCTCGTCCCTGGGGCTCTCGACGCCCTCGCCGGGCTTCTCGCCACCAGCGCAGACCCTGTCGACGAGGCCTAGGTCTGGAACGTCATGCCGCCCTCGCCGCGAGCAGCAGCGACCCGCCGAGCACAGCAGTGGCGATCGTGGCAGCGCCCAGCACCAGCACCCACACCAGGGCCGGCACCCTGGTGAGCCGCGCCAGCAGATCGGCGTCGGAGCCTCCGCCATGGTGGTTGAGCAGTTCGATGACGGGTCTGGTCGCGCCCAGCAGCAGGAACCACGTGATCGCGTACGCGGTGGCGGACTGCCAGCGGGGTGATGCCCACCAGGTGACCGCGAGGAGTGCGGCCCCGGTGACGAGCACCGACCACAGCCCGAACCAGTTGCGGATCTGCACCAGCACGCCCGCGAGCAGGAGCAGCAGGACCCAGAGCACCGCGACGGCATGCCCCTGGGAGGTGAGCCAGGCGGCGCCCAGGCCCAGCACACCTGGGCCGAGATAGCCGGCCGCCGCCGTGGCGACCATTCCCGCGCCGCGCGGCCGACCGACCGAGACGGTCAGTCCGGAGGTGTCCGAGTGCAGGCGGATGCCTGCGAGCCGGCGGCCGGTGAGCACCGCGACGCCTGCGTGCGAGCCCTCGTGCACGAGCGTGATCGCATGCCGCGTGATCGGCCAGAGCCGCGGCGCAGCCACGATGAAAGCGGCGAGTGCCGCGGTGGCGAGCACGACTGTCGACGACGGCGCGGGCTGGGTCGCGGTCACCCGTCGCCAGATCTCGGTCAGGATCTTCACGGCGCCAACCGTACGGGCTAGGCCGAGATGGTCTCGGAGCTCTCCGTGCTCAGGACGCGTCCGAGCAGTTTGGTGGCTCGGTCGGCGGTGACGGCGGGCATGAAGAGGTAGCC
>Ga0209745_1001184_pt1 | contig 15688 bp, 10 predicted proteins | sample BarGraNGADG00312_FD_184495 | JGI IMG/M metagenome (GOLD analysis project Ga0209745, IMG submission 184495) | Arctic peat soil microbial communities from Barrow, Alaska - Barrow Graham LP Ref core NGADG0004-312 (SPAdes) (version 2) | ecosystem: Environmental > Terrestrial > Soil > Wetlands > Peat... | reverse complement strand
CGGCCGGTGGCGCCGCAGCCGGTGAAAAAGATGCGTCCCCCTCGTCTCAGTGTCTCGAGAGCGGCCCGAGCCATCTGTCCGGACTGCTCGGTCTGCGACCAGGCGACGTACTTCGCAACGACGTCGCGGTCCACGTCGAAGAGCGCGGCCAAGCCCGCCTCGGCACTCCCGCGAGCCACATCGCTCAAGTCGACCGTGCGCGGGTGCGACGACTCCGTGAGGAGGCTACCCAGGTGAAAGTCGGCCGCAACCTCCAGGAACTGCTCGGCGCGTTCGCGAACGGTCTCTGTGTCTGGTGGCATGGCGATTGGCCCCCGATTCCCGGCATGGGAGGCCCCCATTCTGCCGGGCTTGGCGCCGCGCTGCAAGAGCACGGCCCCGAAGGCGGCCAGCAGAGATACTCGCCGCGAAAAACGAAGGGCCGCCCGAGATGAATCGAGCGGCCCTCGTTCGCCAGGCCTGAAGGCCCGGCCTGCGTCCGGTCAGTGCCATCAGCCGTAGTGTAGGGGCGACCGGCCGGTCGCCCCTACACTACCGCCTATCCGTTCTTCTTCTCGAAATCCTGCATGAACGACACGAGGACGTCCACGCCTTCCTCCGGGAACGCGTTGTAAATCGACGCGCGCAGGCCGCCCACCGAGCGATGGCCCTTCAGGCCGTCGAGGCCCGCCGCCTTCGATTCCTTCACGAACTTCGCCTCGAGTTCCTCGTTCGGCAGCCGGAAGGTGACGTTCATCCGCGAGCGGCAGTCCTTCGCCGCGTGGCCACGGTAGAAACCGGTGCGGTCGATCTCCGCGTACAACTTCCCGGCCTTGCGCTCGTTGATCTTGTCGATCGCCTCGAGGCCGCCGATTGCAACCAGCCACTTCATCACCAGCCCGATCGTGTAAATCGTGAAGCACGGCGGCGTGTTGTAGAGCGACTTCTCGGAGACGTGCGTGCCGTACTGCAGCATGACCGGGAGGTTCGCGTACGACGGCCGCTCGGCGGCCCTCTTCACCAGGTCGTCGCGGACGATGACGAGCGTCGCACCCGCTGGGCCGATGTTCTTCTGCGCGCCCGCGTAGATCAACCCGTACTTCGTGACGTCGATCGGGCGGCTGAACATGTGCGACGAGGTGTCCGCCACCACCGTCGCGGCGCCGAAGTCGGGCAACTGGTGGAACTCGACGCCGTGGATCGTCTCGTTGGTCGTGACGTGCACGTAGGCGGCGCCAGGCGTCAGCTTCAGCTCTTCCTTCTTCGGGAGCCGGAGGTAGTTCTCGGCCTTGTTGTCGAACGCCACGTTGACGGCGCCCACCTTCTTCGCTTCCTTGACCGCCTTCGACGACCAGGCGCCGGTCACGATGTAGTCCGCCCACGAACCGGCTGGCAGCAGGTTCATCGGTACCATCGAGAACTGGGTGGTCGCGCCCCCCTGCAGGAACAGCACGTGATAGTTGTCGGGAATGCCGGCCAACTTGCGCATGTTGGCCTCGCACTCGCCGATAATCGCCTCGAACGCCTTCGACCGGTGGCTGATCTCGAGCACCGACATTCCGACGCCGGGCAGCGCCACCAGATCGCGCTGCGCCTCCTCGAGCACGGGAAGCGGCAGGACGGCAGGTCCGGCCGCGAAGTTGAAGACTCGGGTGGTCGTCACCATTGGGATGATCTCCTCAAGAAAAATCGATGAATGGACAAAAGGCCTTACAGGATACCTTACCCGGCCAGCTCGACCACGGTCACCTCGAGGATGCCGTCGCACGTCTTGAGCGACCCCACCAGCTCGGCGGGCGGCTGCTTGTCCACGTTGATACGGACGATGGCCGCTTCGGCGTTCTCGAAGACGATGTTCTCGGTCTCGTGCGCGTTGATCTTGGCGCTTCCAAGCTTCCCGAACACGCAGGCGAGCACCCCCGGCTGGTCCTTGTGGCGGACGATCATCGAGTACTTCGCCGGCGTCTTCTTGGCGAGATTGACGACGTTCGGGACGCGGCCGGTCTCCTTGAAGGTCTTCACGATCCGCACGGTTTCGGCCGCAATCGCTTCCTGCGCCTGGTCGGTCGAGGCGCCGATATGGTGCGTGCCGTACACGCCGGGCAGCCCCAGCAGTTCCTGGGCGAAGTCGCCGGTTGCGCTCGTCGGCTCGCCCGGGTAAACGTCCAGCCCCACGCGGACGCCCTTCTCCTTCACCGCCTTCGCCAGCGCCTTGTAGTCCATCACGTCCGCGCGCGCCGTGTTGATGACGAACGCACCCGGTTTCAGCTTGCCGATTACGTCAGCGTTGATGATGTTCTTCGTCGCCGCGCTCGACGCGAGATGGATGCTCAGGATGTCGCACTTCTCCGCGACCTCGCCCGGCGTCTCGACGACGGTGATGCGCTCTTCGATGAGCACGCCGGAACCAGGCCTGACCTGCAACAGCAGCGGCAGGTCCACGGGGATGGCATCGCGGTCCACGCGCACGCCGAGCTCGCTCCAGATCACCAGGTTCATGCCGAACGCCATCGCGCGCTTGGCCAGCTCCTGCCCGATCTTTCCGAAGCCGAGGATGCCGAGCGTGGCGCCATACAACCCCCTCGCCTTCGAGTACTCCTTCTTGTTCCACTTGCCGCGCAGTGACTCGACGACGTTGTCCGGGATACGGCGGTCGAGGGCCAGGATCAGGCCGAAGGCCAGCTCCGCCACCGCGATCGAGTTCTTCCCCGGGCAGTTCGACACGTAGATGCCGCGCTTGCTGGCCGCCTTCACGTCAATCGTGTTGTACCCGGCACCCGCGCGGACGATCAACGCGAGCTTGCCCGCGTCCATCATCGGCTCGGTCACCTGCGTGGAGCGCACGACGAGCACGTCGGCTCCCGTCTTCCCGATGGCTTCCGTGAGGGTGGCGTCCTTGAGGTCTGGCTCGAAGATGACCTCGCACCCTGCCGTCGTCAACCCCTCGATTCCGCTCTTTTCGAACTTGTCAGCAAGAAGCACTTTCATGGCTGTCCATCCTTGGCCGCGGCTACCCGCGTCCGGTTAGATGAGATGAGTGAGGAGACCATCACGAAGCTTCGGCTCGAACCAGGTGGACTTGGGAGGCATGATCTCGCCGGCATCCGCGATTCGAATCAGGTCGTTGACGCCCACGGGGAACATCGAGAACGCCACCGCCGCCTTGCGCCCGTTCACCAGCTTCTCGAGCTCCGCGGTTCCGCGGATGCCGCCGACGAAGTCGATCCGCTTGTCGGTCCGCGGGTCGCCGACGCCGAGCAGCGGCGAGAGCACCTGGTCCTGCAGCAGGCTCACGTCCAGCGTGCTGCCGACATCGGTCGCGCCGGCAGCCGCCTCGAGAGACAGCGTATACCAGCTGCCGGCCAGGTACATCCCCACTTCGCCCTTCTTCGTCGGGTTCGGCGTCCCGTCCGCCACCTCGACGCGCGTCTTCAGTTCGGCGAGGAATGCCTCGGGCGTCTTGCCGGCCAGGTCCTTGACCACCCGGTTGTAGGGCAGGATCTGGGTCTGGTTGTCCGGGAACGCGACGGCCAGCATCCAGTTGGCCTCGCTGTTGTCGGTCGTCGGCGACTTCTCGGCCAGGTACTTCCGCGTGCGGCCCGCGCTGGCGGCCCGGTGATGCCCGTCCGCAATGTAGACACACGGCAGCTCGCCAAACGCCTTGACGACCGCGGCGAGGTCCGCGCCCGTCACCTTCCACACGGAGTGGCGAACCTGGTCGGCGGATTCGAAATCGAAGAGTGGCGCACCGGCTGTCACCGTGTCCGCGACCGCGTCAATCGCCTTCGACGCGCGATAGGTCAGGAAGACGGGCCCGGTCTGCGCGCGAAGCGTGCTGATGTGCCGCGTGCGGTCGTCTTCCTTGTCGCGCCGCGTCTTTTCGTGCTTCTTGATCAGGTCAATGTCGTACTCGCCCACCGAGTAGCAGGCGGCCAGGCCGGTCTGGCAGTGATTCCCCATCTTCAGCCGGTAGAAATACACGGCGGGCACATCCTCGACCACCAGCGGCGCCGCCTGGCGGAGGTTGGTGAAGTTCTCGAGCGCCTTGTTGTAGACAGCGTCCGAGTACGGGTCGGTCGCGGGCGGGAGATCGATCTCCGCGCGCGAGATGTGCAGGAAGCTGAGGGGGTTGCCAGCGGCCATGGCCCTCGCTTCTTCGGCATTGACAACGTCGTAGGGGACGGCGGACACACGGTCGACGTTCGAGGGCGATGGTCTGAGTGCGGCAAACGGACGAATAGTAGACATCTGATGACTCGCGGCGGGCCGCCCGCTTGCCGGGCAGCGCAGAGGGTTACGAGGGGGTTCGAGGCAGGGCGGCATACCACCGCCAGCCGATCCTAATTACCCGAACCGAGAAGGGTGTGTCAAGGACACGGGCCGCGACCATCGTCTGCAGTCCGTAGCCCCCGCGAGTTCAGGAGCCGGGAACGCGGATCCAGGCTGCGGCCAGGCGAAAAATACAATATATCACGCTCTCGGTCCGGAAGCCTCGAGGCTTCACCGGGATCATTGACCTCCGTCGGCCGTCAACGGCCCGCCGCGCGGCACCAGCAGCGCAATGAAACGGTCGCGTTCCGCCTCGAACTGCGCACGGCAGCCGGCCGGAATGGGCTCGCCGGGCGGAAGTGAGCGATGGACCACCAGGGGATTGAGATACCCGCCGTCCTTCCTGACCCGGTAGTCGAGGTGCGGACCGGTGGCGAGCCCGGTCATGCCGACCCGGCCGACCAGCTCGCCCTGCGCCACGTGCTGTCCGGCTCGCACCGCGATCGACGACAGGTGCATGTAGAGCGTGTCGTAGCCGCTCGAGTGCCGGATGTGGACCAGCCGGCCCGCTTCTCCACTCCATCCCGCCGACACCACGGTACCGTTCGACACGGCCACGACCGGACTGCCCGACGGGGCCCGGTAGTCCACCCCCAGGTGCGGTCGCACGATGCGCAGCACCGGGTGCATGCGGGCGTTCGAGAATCGGGAACTGACCGGTGCGGCAAACTTGAGAGGCGACTTCAGAAAGAACCGTCTCAGCGACCGCCCCTGGTCGTCGTAGTAGGCCGGCTTGCCCCCCGGGATCGTGTACCGCACCGCTTTCAGCACGCGCCCGTCGTTCGAGAACTCGGCCGCCAGTACCGCTCCGTATGACAAGAACGCTCCTTCGCGGTACACCTTCTCGAACGTGAGGCTGAAGCGATCGCCAGGCTGCAGGTCCGAGTTGAAATCGATCTCGCCGCCAAAAATGTCCGCGAGTTCCACCGACAGGTCCGGCCCTTCACCCGCGTCGTGCATCGCGGCAAACAGCGACGGCGACGCCTTCGAGATCTCCCCTCGCACCGAAGAGAGTGCCCGTTGCTTCTGGTAAGGCACCAGTTCGACGGTCAACTCGTCCGGTTGGCGGTTGGATGGGCCGAGGATCCGGAGGAATCGGTCGGCGTCGATCTCGTATTCGAAGCAGCGGACCAGGCCACCTGACGTTCGTTCCAGCCGGTAGGTGTGGTCGGCCTTCATCCGCCGCGGATCGAAGACCTTTCCGATCATCGACACGATTGCCGGAATCAGATCGGGGCGAAGCCGGGAGGACTGCAGCAGGCTGGCCAGGGTGGCGTTGCGGGGAACGCGGCCGTTGATCAACTCGCTCTCGGGTACGAGATGGATGTCGGCTTGGCGCGTGTTCCGCACCGGCTCGCTCTTCCGAGCGCACGCCGATCCAGGGACCACGCACAGCGTAAGCCCCACCACCACCGCCCATCTGAGCATCTCGGTGACAGTCTACTGCTGAAGGCGCGCCGCCGGCAACGGGATCGTTCCGCCTGGCAAGATGACGACGGGGCGCGGCGGTGCGACAAAGCGCGGCGCCCGTCGGCGCTGACGGACCGTGATCTGCTCGACCCTTCGCGCGCCGGCCACGACCATCACGGGAACAAGGGTCGTCCCCGTGCCTGCACGGAGCGCGAGCGTGTGCTCGCCAGCGGGCAACTCCAGCGTGGCTGGCGTCTGCCCACTCGGGAACCCGTCCACGTAGAGGTCGGCGCCGGCGGGGCGCGATTCGACGACGAGAGTGCCTCGACCGCTGATCAAGCCGGGTAGGCCAAGATATCCGCGGGCGCCCAGGTAGGTGACGCCGTAGAGAGCCACGAGGCCGATCGACACCATCGTCACGCGCAGGTCGGAGCGCGAGAACGTCCGGTCGAACGCCCGCGCGAATCGAAGCGATGCGCGCGCGGCATCCGTCATGACCCGCACCACCTGGTGACCGCGGGATGCGGATGACAGATCGACTGTTTCAACGGGCGCGGGTGAATCAGCGGACAGCGGTTCCGGGACGGGGGTCGCCGGGCGGAACACGCGAACGGTCGCAAACCGGTCCGTGGCCGTGATCGTTCCGACCGCGCATCCGGCTTCGGTAGCAGTCGCCGGCACGACGTCGCCGGCGGCAGGCACCGCCACGATTGATGGAGCCGGTTGTTCGGCGTCCGGCCCAGGGGCGCACGCGGCGAGGTACCTGGCTACGGCCGCGAACCCGGGTTTCGGGCGCGGTTCTTCGGCCAGCACGGCGTCGAGCGCGGTCTCGGCATCTGCTGCCGTCCGGAAAGAGGAGCGCGTTTCGAGCTGGAGCGTCCGCAGGATCCAGGTGCGGAGCGACCTCGAGAGGGTCGGCCGCTCGCCGAGCGGATCGGGGGTCGAAGCCTCGGCAAGCAGCTCCTGTAGCCGGTGGGGGTATTCGTCGCGGCGGATCGGCCTCCCAAGCGCCAGGGCGAGGGCGAGTACCCCGAGCTGCATGACATCGGTCAGCTGGTCGAAGCGTGCCGTGCCGGCGACGGCGGGCACCGCAACGCGGAATTGCGTCCAGAGCGGCGTCCTTCCCATCTGCAGCCGCTCGATCGCCGGGGCCAGCGCGTGTTCGACGATCACCACGCGGCCGTCGGGCCGGACAACGATCCGTTCCGGGCCAAGGGCGCCGTGGGCGAAATCCACGGAGTGGCGGTGGAAATCGGCCAGCGCGCCGGTGATCTGGTCGAGCAGGCACGCTGCGGCATTGAGGTCCGGCGTCACCCACTTGCGCTGGGCGTGCCCTAGAACCTCGGAGAGTCGGACCCCGGGGACGGCGGTCGAGACGACCGCGAGTCCGCCGAGCGGCCCGCGCAGGCGCTCGACCTTGCGCACTTGGGCGAAGGAGGGATGGGAGAAGGCGGCGAGACGACCAGCGCGCTCGATGAGCGCGGCTTCAGCGGCGGCCGACTCGGATAGCTCCCTGCACAAGCGGAGCGTCTCGACCTCCTCACCGGTCGGCTCCAGCGTCCGCGATCGGCGTCCAAGTCCGTCCACGAAGGTTGATGTCTGCACGTCAGGCCCCGCTATCTCTCCGTGTCTCTCGTCATGCCACGTCCCGGAATGTGACAAGCGGCCAATTGTCCTGCAAGAGTAGAACCACAGGCCGGTGCCAGCGTCCTATCAAAATATCGTGGATTTTCGAAGAAATGCGGTCGGGCCGCGAAAGGCCTGCGCTCTGGACCGTTAACGATTCCGGCGGACCCGAGCAAAAGCTGTGATCGCGAAACTGGCTTGGTCAAACGCCCCAGAAAGACTGAAGGCTCTTGCGTGGGTCGTCAGGAAGGCGTCATCCCCGCCGGTACTGTTCGCTCCAGGCCCGCAGCGCGATGGCGCGGTCCACGGCCTCCGACTGCAAGGCCAGGGTATCGACCGGCCAGGGAAGGCGCCACGTCCAATTCTGATCACCCTGGCTCGCCGGGATGTTGATGCGGTCGCGCCACCCGAACACGTCCTGGACCGGGAGCAGGAGGAAGTCGGACCCCGACGCAAACAGAACCTCGATCATGGCGTCGCGCAGGGCCGGGGAAAAGGCGCCGGCCGCCTCGTCGAGAACTCCAACGCGCTCGGCCAGGCCAGGCGTCGCGAGGACCGCGGCGCGTTCGTCAGCGTCGAGGTTGTCCCACCAGGCAGCCGTCGGCTCGTTGTCGTGCGTGCCCGACGTCGCCACGGACACGGCGGGATAGGCGGACGGATCACGGTATGGCTGTCCCTTGGTCTCCCAGTGCCGTTCCCACCGGAACACCTTGTACCCGGGAACGCCCAGCCGCGCGAGCGACCGACGCACGAAATCGGGCACCGTGCCAAGATCCTCGGCGGTGATACGCGACCCCGCCTGGCCGAAGATGGCGAGCACGGTCTCGCCAAGCTCGAGTTGGGCCGCTTCCCCGGCGGGAGTGAAGAAGGCGGGCGAGCCGTCGTCCGGAAACACGTACGTGCGGTAGAAACCGACGAGGTGGTCGATGCGGTAGCCGTCGAACAGCGACGCGGTCCGTCGCGCGCGCTCGCGAAGCCAGGCGAAATCGCGCTCGGCCAGCAGGTCCCAGCGGTAGGCCGGCATGCCCCAGTTCTGTCCCGTTTCGCTGAATGCATCGGGTGGGGCGCCCACCGAGGCGTCGAGCATGAACGACGCGGCCTGGGCCCACACGTCGGCGCTGTCGCCGTCAACCATGAACGCGAGATCGCCCATCAGGGACACCGGCCGCGCCTGTGCCTTCGCGTCGTGCCACTGCGTGTCGGCGATCCATTGGAGCCACGTTCGGTAGAGGACCTCTCGCGCCAGCTCCCGGCGGGCGTCCGCCAACGCGTCCGCGTCGCGGTCGCGCAGCGGCGCGGGCCACTCGCTCCACGCGCGATCCTGCTGATGCGCGTGCAGCGCGCGGAACAGCGCGTAATCGTCCAGCCACCAGGACTGCTCGCGCGACCAGGCGTCGAACGCGCGCGCCCTGGTGGTGGCCGGCTCCCGATGCCGGCGAACGAACTCGTCGAAGGCCGCGCGGAGGGCCGGCTCCTTCACGCTGCGCACAAGCGCATGGTCAATCGCGGGCGAACGACGGGCATCCGCCAGGCGTTGCTGCCAGTCGCGGTCCATCGCCGATTCCCCACCGAGTTGCTGGAAGTCGACCACCTCGTGCACGCTGATGAAGATCGGATCGATCGCCATCGCCGTCATCGCCGAATAGGGCGAACGCTGACCGATCGCCATTTCGTTGATGGGCAGCAGCTGCAGCAGGTCCTGCCGGGCGCCGCGCAGCCAGGAGGCGATGAACGGGATGTCACCGATCTCGCCGATGCCCCAGCTCGCACTCGACGGCATGGAGAACAACGGGATGAGAAGCCCTGAGTGTCGGCCGGCGGCAAGCGACATGCATTCCCTCAGTGGGAGGCGCGGGCCAGCAGCCGAGTCACGCCGGCCCGGAAGTCCCCGGGTGGCGGCAGCAGGCTGACCACGACGAACGCCTCGTGCGGAAAATCGAAGAAGTAGCCGGGATGAGCGAGCACCAGGTCCTGTTCGAGCAGGTCGAGCACCAGGGTCTCTTCCGGGCGGATGGCGGGCACGCGAATGACGGCCGACCAGCCACCCTCCACGCGGTAGACCGAGCATGACGGATGCTGGAGGATCAGCGCGTGCAGGTCCCGCAGGTTCTCCGCGATCCGCTCCTTGATCAAGGCGCGGATCTGGCGGCCAGCCGCAAGGAGGTCGCCCGCCGCCTGCTGGATCGGGGTGGAGACGGAAAGGAACGCGTCGCACACGATCTCGAGGCGAGCCAGCGCCGCCTCGACCAGCGTCGCGGGTCCGCCAGCCACGATCCACCCGAGCTTCATCTGCGGCATGCCGGCCGACTTCGAGAGCCCGCCGAGGCTGAAAGTCAGCGCCTCGTCCTGGTCGAGCACGCGCGCGGCGTCCGCTCGGGCGTCGAGCAGGTAGTCGGCAAACACCTCGTCGCCAATCAGCGCGAGTTGGCGCGAGGCGCAGAGCCGCGCGAGCGTCGCCAGGTCACGACGGGCGAGCATCGACCCGGTCGGGTTGTTCGGGCTGACCACGAGCACCGCCCTCGTGAGGGGCGTCACGGCCGCCTCGAGCGCGTCCACGTCGATCGACCACGTGCCGTGATACTCGAGCGGATACTGGCGAACCTCGACCAGTTCGAGGCGCGTAAGATGCTCGAACAGCGGATAGCTCGGAACCGGCACCAGCACCTGGTCGCCGGGATTGCACAACAACTTGAAGAGGAACGAATAGGCCTCGCTCGTGCTGGCCGTGAGAATCACGCGCGAGGGATCGACGGTGAGTCCGCTCGCGCTGACCTCTCCGGCGATCGTCTGCCGGGCGCTTGCCAGGCCGAAAGGGTGTGGATCGTAGCTCATCCCGGCGGGCGCGGAGAGCGCGGCCAGCACGCCGTCGGGGTACACGAGCCCGATCTTGGTGGGGTTCGTCTCTGTCAGATCGATCAGCCGGACGCCCCGTGCCCTGATTGCCAGCTCGGCCGTCGTGAGTCGATTCGGGGCGAGGTCGGTTGGAACACGAGTTGAAAACATCATCCACAGCAGGCGCAACCGCAGTCCGCCCGTCCGCACGGGATTTCGGTCCTACGCTCGTGGCGGCGGCAATCCGTCATCTACGTTAGACTAGCCAGAGAGGGAACAACAGCGTTTTTCCACCCAGGCAGGGACCCCATGATCGACCTGTTTGCCGAAATCGCCCGTCTCAAGCAGGAGATGAACGCCATCATCCTGGCGCACTACTACCAGGAACCGGACATCCAGGACATCGCGGATGTCATCGGCGACAGCCTGGCCCTCGCACAGGCGGCGGCGAAGACCGAGGCGTCGGTGATCGTCTTCTGTGGCGTGCACTTCATGGCCGAGACGGCGAAGATTCTCAATCCCGACAAACTCGTGTTGCTCCCGGATCTCGCGGCGGGGTGCTCGCTGTCCGACGGGTGCCCGGCCCCGCAGTTCGAACAGTTCGTGCGCGCGCATCCCGGCCACACCGTGATTACCTACATCAACTCGAGCGCCGGCGTGAAGGCGCTGAGCGACATCATTTGCACCTCGAGCAACGCCGAACGGATCGTGCGCCAGGTCCCGGCAGACCGCCCCATCCTGTTTGCGCCCGATCAGCATCTCGGGCGCTTCGTCATCAAGAAGACCGGGCGCGACATGGTGTTGTGGCCCGGGTCGTGCTCGGTCCACGTCACCTTCTCCGAGCGCCGGATCATCAGGCTGAAGGCGGAGCATCCCGACGCGCTCGTGCTCGCGCACCCGGAGTGCGAGGAACGCGTGCTGCGGCTGGCGGATCATATCGGATCGACGACGTCGATCCTGAACTACGCGACCACGAGCCCGGCCGCCAGCTTCATCGTGGTGACCGAGCCGGGGATCATCCACCAGATGAAGAAGGCGCGCCCGGACAAGCTGTTCATCCCGGCGCCGCCCGACAACGGGTGCGCGTGCAACGAATGCCCCTACATGCGGCTCAACACGCTCGAGAAGGTGTACCGTTGCATGCGGGACCGGCAGCCTGAAATCACGCTCCCCGAGGCCCTTCGGGTGAAGTGCCTGGCGCCGCTCCAACGGATGCTGGAGATGAGCGCGTGACCCCGGTCGATCTCGATCCGGCATTCGTGCGCGACCAAGTGCGTCGGTTCCTGCGCGAGGACATCGGCTGCGGTGACATCACGACGGCGTGGACGGTGCCGGCCGGGACCGAGGCGCGCGCGTGGATCGTCGCGCGGGAGGCGTGCGTCGTCGCCGGGCTGATGGTGGCGCGCGTCGTCTTCGCCGAGCTCGACGCCAACCTGTCGGCCGAACCGCTGCTCACCGACGGAGCACGGGTGACGGCGGGCACGCGACTGATGCGCCTGGCCGGGCCGGCGGCGCCCATCCTGTCAGGCGAACGGCTCGCGCTCAACCTCCTTCAGCGGTTGTCGGGCGTGGCCACCATCACCCGACGCTATGTCGAGGCCGTCGCCGGCACACGCGCGTCGGTCTCCGACACGCGCAAGACCACGCCCGGGCTGCGCCTGCTCGAAAAGTACGCCGTGCGCATGGGCGGCGGTCGCAATCATCGCGTCGGCCTCTACGACGGCGTCCTGATCAAGGACAACCACCTCGCCGCAGCCGGTGGCGTCACCGCGGCGCTGCAGGAAGTGGCCCGGCGCCGCACGGCCAGTGTCTCCGTTCAGGTCGAAGTGGATTCGCTGACGCAGCTCGCCGAGGCGCTCGACGTCGGGATCGACGCGGTCCTGCTCGACAACATGTCGCCGGCGCTCACGGCGGAAGCCGTGGGGATGGTCCGTGCAAGGCCGGGCGGGGCATCGGTCTGGATTGAATCCTCGGGCGGGATCACGCTGGAGAATATCAGGGCGTACGCCGAGACCGGAGTGGATACAATTTCCGTCGGCGCCTTGACTCACTCTGCGCCCTCGGTGGACCTCGCCCTCGACTTCGATCATGACCTGACTTCACGATCACTATGACTACAGGCGACCGGATCGACGTTCTGATCATCGGCAGCGGCCTCGGGGGTTGCGCGGCAGCGCTGTCCGCCGCTCGCGCCGGCGCCCACGTCGTCATGCTCACCAAGGGCGTCCGCGCGGAAGACTCCAACACGTGGGAGGCGCAGGGCGGCATCATCTACCGGGGAGTGGACGACTCGCCGGAGCGCCTGGCTGCCGACATCGTGGCTGCGGGCGCCGGGCTCTGCTACCCGGAGGCCGTCGAGTTGCTGAGCCGCGAGGGGCCGCGCCTGGTGGAGGAGGTGCTGATCAGCCACGCGGGCGTCCCGTTCGATCGCGCCCCCGACGGTACGCTCGATCTCACCGCCGAGGCCGCCCACTCGCTCCCACGCATCGTCCATCACGCCGACCGCACCGGGCGATCCATCGAGGAAGCGATGCTGGCGGCCGTCCGCCGCGAGCCCAACGCGACGGTGCTCACCGGGCGGACCGCGGTCGACCTCCTGTCGCTCTCGCACCACTCGCGGAACCCGCTCGACATCTACGCCGCGCCCACGTGCGTGGGCGCCTACGTGTTCGACCACGCCACGAGGCAGGTCGAATCGTGGCTGGCGAAAGAAACGATTCTCGCGACGGGCGGACTGGGCCGCATCTACCTCCACACGACCAACCCGGCGGGCGCCTGCGGGGACGGCGTCGCGATGGCGTACCGTGCGGGCGCGCGCTGCCTCAACATGCAGTTCGTCCAGTTCCATCCGACGACGCTCTATCACGGGGGCGAGCGGTTCCTGCTGTCTGAGTCGCTGCGCGGGGAGGGCGCCAGGCTCGTGGATGCCGGTGGCCGGGAGTTCATGTTCGACTATCACCCGGACGGCTCGCTGGCGCCGCGCGACATCGTGGCACGCGGCATCCACCAGATGATGCACGAGACCGGATCGCCCTGCGCCTACCTGGACATCAGCCACAAGCCGTCGGACTGGGTTCGGCAGCGGTTTCCCACGATTGCCGCCAGGTGCCAGGAGGCGGGGTTCGATCTCGCCACCCAGCCGATTCCAGTGGTGCCGGCCGCGCATTACAGTTGCGGCGGGATCGCGGTGGACGACGAAGGCCGGTCGAGCATGCGCCGGCTGCGGGCGGTTGGCGAGGTGTCGTGCACGGGGCTCCACGGGGCCAACCGGCTGGCGAGCACCTCCCTGCTCGAGTGTCTCGTCTGGGGCACGCGCGCCGGCACGGACGCGGCCAGGTGCTCCGCGAGCGGCGAGGACTGCTACTTCCCGGACATCGCGCCGTGGCAGTACGAAACCGAGACGGTCGACCCGGCGCTCGTCGCGCAGGACTGGCTGACTATCCGGCAGACCATGTGGAACTATGTCGGACTGGTGCGGAACCGGAGGCGCCTTGACCGCGCGCACGAGATCATCCGGGAACTCCAGCTGGAAATCGGAAAGTTCTACGCGCGGGCCGAGCTGAGCGACGCGCTCATCAGCCTTCGCAACGGCGTTCAGGCCGCGCTGGCGGTGCTGCTGGCGGCGATTGAATCGCGAGAGAGCCGCGGGTGTCACTATCGGACGGACTAGGCGGCTGGCGGCTCACGGCCTGCGGCTGGCGGCCGCATTTGGAGCCCGTCGGCCCCAGGGCGTGAAGCAAGTCCGGGGCGAGCGTCCCGCCCTACCGCGTCGGGCTGCGATCGAAGCGCAGGTCCCATACCCGACCCAGGGTGACGCTCAGTCCGACCACGCGGCCGGAGGCGTCGCGATGGAAGCGCACGAGGCCCAGGCCTTGAGCAGAGAAGGCATCCTTGTAGACAGGCTTCAGTGCCAGCGTCGTGTCCGGGCGGCGCCTCACCTTCAACTCGGAACCCTCGGCGCTCACCGTCAGGTTCACCTCGGCTTCGTCGCTCGAGTACGTGCCGACCAACGCCTTCAGTTCGTCGCCAGTTGGCGTCGCGCGGTCGACGCGCTCGAACGTCTCGGAGGTGCCGTTGTCCACGGCCACGCGCAGGCCGCCCTTCCCGTCGAAGTGGTACGTGCGCGTTGCGTCCCACGACTGATAAGTGGAATCGGACACGGGTGTCAGGAGGTTGTTCGGAGCGGTGCCCCCCTCCAGGACGAGAAGCACGTTCTCCGCCGCGAGCGAGAGTGGTACGCCCGTTACGGTGTTGCGGTAGAGGCCAACGAGAGGCTTCGACGACCACGTGATCAGGCGGTCGTCATTCTCGAGATCGACCTTTCCGCTCGCAGGATGCTTCGCCTTGATGGCGTCCGCGAGACACAGCGCGGCCACGCCGTGCGCGTAGCGTTCCGCGGCGCCGCTCGACACGTTGCACAACACGGCCACCGAGACGTGCTGGTCGGGGTAGCGCGTCAGATAGGCGCGGTAGCCGGCCGTCGAGCCGCTGTGGTTCACTTCGCGCAATCCCATGAACGACTTGATGAACAGACCCATCGCGTAGTCGTGCGGCCTGCGGTCGTTGAAATGGCCCGGCTGCAACTCTTCCCGCAGAAACTCGGCATCCCCCACCTTCTGCGCCACCGCGTTCTCGTTCCAGCGCAACAGGTCTCCAACCGTGGTGAGCAGGCCGCCGTTCCCGTGGATGTCCTCGAACGGCATGTCCTGCCGGTACCCGTCCTTCACGGCGTCGTACGCGATCGCCCGGCCCTTCACGACGCGACGAAAATCGTCGCGCCATGACGTGTGCGTCATGCCGAGCGGCTCGAAGATCCGCTGGCGGCAGAACTCCGCAAACGGCTGCCCGCTCACCCTCGACACGATGATGGCGGCCAGGTTGTAGCCCGTGTTGCAGTAGGACCACTTCGTGCCAGGCTCGAAGTTCAGGGCCCTCTGGCGCGAGACGATGTCGAGCACGTGAGCGTGGGTGTAGACGCGGGACGTGCGGGGCCAGCCGGCCACGCTCTCGATCTCGCCCCAGTCGCGCAGGCCGCTCGTGTGCTGCAGCATGTGGCGAATGGTCAGCGGCCAGCCGTAGTCCGGCAGTTCGGGGATGTACTTCCGCGCCGGATCGTCGAGCGACAACTTGCCTTCGCGTGCCAGCAGCAGGACGGCTGCGGCCGTGAACTGCTTCGAGACCGAGCCGGCCTCGAAGATCGTGTCGGCGATGTTCGGCACGTCGTGCTCGAGGTCGGCCATGCCGTACGCCTTCTCCAGCACGATGGTGCCCCCGGACGACACGCCCACGGCGCACCCCGGCGTCGTCGTCGTCCACCGGGCGAACAACGCGTCCACCTTGGGTAGGAGAGGCGCCTTCGTTTCCTGGCCCTGGAGCGAGAGAGAGGCCGCGACGATCGCGCAAAACGCGGCGACGGCAACTGCAAGCACGCGACGACGAATGGGCTGACGCATCATGGCGGAGATTCTAACGCCTAGACCACCGATTCCGATCCGGCATCCGGCTTGCGGCT
>Ga0209745_1001183_pt1 | contig 15698 bp, 10 predicted proteins | sample BarGraNGADG00312_FD_184495 | JGI IMG/M metagenome (GOLD analysis project Ga0209745, IMG submission 184495) | Arctic peat soil microbial communities from Barrow, Alaska - Barrow Graham LP Ref core NGADG0004-312 (SPAdes) (version 2) | ecosystem: Environmental > Terrestrial > Soil > Wetlands > Peat... | reverse complement strand
TGCTCGATGTCCTCCGCGCGCCGCCCCAGGACGAGCATCGTCACCGTCATGTTGCCGTGCCGATCGGTGCTCGGCCGGATCGACTGAATCCGCACGTCGGCCGGCAGCGTGGCCTCGAGCCGGTTCAGCAGCTCCGTCCAGGAAAACGCGCGCTGGTCGATCAGGCCGTTGGCCTCGCGAGCGGCGGCCGCGACCGTCGAGAGCTGCGCGCGGTTCACGTTCTGGCGTGCGCGCTCGGCGTCGCCCCGTAGCGTGGTCGCCCGTCGCTCGGCGTCCTCGACCTGCCCGAGGAGCTGCGTGTGCCGGACGGACAGCGAGCGGTATTGCACCGCGTTGAACACGGTCAGCGCGGCGATCAGCAGCGCCACGGCCCCCAGCACGAACTGAGCGGCGCGCTCGTTGTAGAACGGCCGGGTTGAGAGGTTCATGCGCAGCATCAACGATTCCCTAGACTCCGGCGCCGGCACCGGCCAGCGCGCCCACGAGCGGCGCCACCATGTTCAGCAGCGACGGGTCAGCCGCGATCCGATCCGAGAACCGCGCGATCCGCTGCGGATCCACGGTCTCCGTCCGAACGCCAAGCCGGGTGTCGATCTGCCCCCGGATCGCGTCGAACGTGGTCGGCGTCGGCGCGAGGTTCCAGCCTTCGCCGCCGCTTCCCGTGACGACCACGCGCGCGAACCCCGTGCCGCCAAGCCGGTCCTCGTAGTACATCGCGGTCTGATGAACGAGGTCCGGCAAGCTCTCCTCGCTCCCCTCGGCCCGGTTGCGGAAGAAGATCAGGTCCTGTCCCCGGAGGATCACGATGCTGCCATAGTCCGGCGTGATGTGCACCAGGAGCCAATCACCCGCCAGGGAGCCCTCGGCGCCAAGGACCGCGTTGACGAGGCTGAACGTTGCCAGGTCCACGATACCGGCGTGCGCCCCGGCCTCCGTGCACACCGCCTCGAATTCCTCCACCACCTGGCGGCGCGCGAGTGCGACCACGAACTCCTGCCCGCCCTCGGGACTGACCGCGCCGCGCGAGTAGGTGACCTGCGCCTCGTCGACCGGGAACGGAGCCGACTTCCTCACGTGCCAGCGGATCAGTTGGTCGAGATCGTGTGCGCGCGGCGGCACCGAGTCGAGTCGCACCAGCGACACCTTGGCGATGTTGTCGGGCACGACCAGGGCGATCCGCCGCGGCCGGCCGCCCAACTGGCCGAGGATGCGAGACAGCGCCTGGCTGACGACCCGCCGGTCGGCGATGTTCTGGCCATTGAGCGCGGGCGCCACCGCGCCGGCCGGCAGGGCCTCCATCGCGTGCGCCGAGATGACGGACGTCCCGCCGTGGCGCGCGATCGCGATGGCCGACACCAGGCGTGGGGCGATTTGCACCGCCACGGACGGCGCCGGAGTGGTGAAGAGTGAAGGGCGTGTCATTCGACGAACGTCACCTTGTTGATCTCCCGCAATGTCGTGACGCCGTGCAGCACGCGGTCAACCGCGCATTCCCTCAGGAAGCGCATCCCCTCGTCGCGCGCCGCCTTCTTGATTTCCGAGGTTGGGCGCCGGGCCATGATCATCTCGCGGATCCGGTCCGACAGGTCGAGCAACTCGCAGATCGCCTGCCGCCCCTTGTACCCCGTGCCGCCACATTCGATGCAGCCCTTCCCTTCGTAGAAGGTGTGCGTCTGCTCGAGGGTCGGGTCCATCCCCGATTCCTCCAGCAGGGATCGGTTCACCTTCGACGGACGCTTGCAGTGCTGGCAGATGGTCCGCACCAGCCGCTGAGCGAGCACGCAGTTGAGCGCCGAGACGAACTGATAGGGCTCGACGCCCATGTTCAGGAAGCGCCCGAGCACGTCGAGCACGTTGTTCGCGTGCACGGTCGTGAACACGAGGTGGCCGGTCAGCGCCGACTGAATCGCAATCTGCGCCGTCTCGGGGTCGCGGATCTCGCCAACCATGATCTTGTCTGGGTCGTGGCGCAGGATCGATCGCAGGCCGCGCGCGAACGTCAGGCCCTTCTTCTCGTTGATCGGGATCTGCGTGATGCCGCGCAACTGGTACTCGACCGGGTCCTCGATCGTGACGATCTTGTCCTCGGACGACTTGATCTCCGAGAGTGCCGCGTACAGCGTCGTGGTCTTGCCGCTGCCAGTGGGCCCGGTCACCAGCACCATCCCGTACGGCTCGGCGATGTACTTCCGGAATCGCTTCAACTCGGCTTCCGGGAAGCCGAGGATGTCGAGACGCAGCTCCGAGAACTGCTCGCTGATCGACTCCTTGTCGAGGATGCGGATGACGGCGTCCTCGCCATGCACGCTCGGCATGATCGACACGCGGAAGTCGATGGTCTTGCCGGGCACGCGCAACTTGAAGCGGCCGTCCTGCGGCACGCGCTTCTCGGCGATGTCGAGCTCCGCCATGACCTTGATGCGCGAGATAATCGCGCCGTGGAACTGCTTGGCAATCGGCCGCATCGCCTGCTGCAGCACCCCATCGATTCGGTACTTCACGTACACCGCGTCGTCCTGCGTCTCGATATGGATGTCGCTCGCCCGCCGCTGGATCGCGGTATACACCGTGGAGTCCACCAGCCGGATGATCGGGCTGATGTCGCTCGTCAGCTTCTCGACCGTCAGGCTCTCGTCGCCGTTCTCCTCTTCCTTGAGCAGCTGCAGCTGGAACCCCTCGGTCGCCTCCTCGAGCACGCGCTGCGAGCTCTCGCTCTTCTTCAGGATCGATTCGATTGCCGAGCGCGCGCCGACGGTCACCTTCAGGGGCGCGGCCAGCAGCAGCGCCAGCTCGTCGATCATCGGCAGGTCCGTCGGGTCGGACACGACGATCACGAGCGAACGGCCTTCCCGGTGGTAGGGGACGAACCCGTACCGCAGCATCAGGTCCGCGGGGATCGAGCGAAACAGGTCGTGGTCGATCTGGAACGACTCGAGGTCCACGAACTCCAGCCCGTAACGCTCGGCCAGCCGCCGGGCCTGCGACGTCTCCTCGGCGCGTTCCTCGGTGGCCTGCTCGACACCTTCCGCGTACAGCATCGGCGAGCCGGCAGCCGCCGGCGCCGCGGTCGTCGTCGCCTGCCCGATCCCAGCAACCCTTGGTTCCACTCGGTTCCCCTTCCAACCCGTGTCCATCGAGCGACGACGGCGCGGCCTACGACGGCGCGACGACCGACGACAATTGGAACAGCGGCATGTACAGCGCCAGCAGCATGCCCGCGACGACGAGACCCATGATGACCAGCAGCACGGGTTCCACGAGGGTGACGAAACGCCCGAGATCCGTCTCGATCTCCTCGTCGTAGAAATCCGCGAGGCTGTTCAGCATCTCCTGGAGCGCGCCTGTCGCCTCCCCGACCTCCGCCATCTTGATGGCGACGTCGGGGAAAATCCCACGGTCCGCCATCGCCGCCGAGAACGACTCCCCTTCCCGTACGCGGTCGCCAACCGTCGCCATCGCCGCCGCCATGGCCCGATTCCCGATCGACTGGCTCGCGATATCGATGGCGTTGACCAGGGGGATCCCTCCCCCGAGAAGGGTTGCGAGGGTCCGCGACAGTTGAGACGTGGCAAACTTCCGGGCGGTTGGCCCGATCCCCGGAAGCCGCAGGATCAACCGGTCGAACCGCTCGCGCTGCCCCGGCCGCCGCAGCCAGACGTTGACGCTGACTCCAGCGGCCGCGATCCCCAGTACCAACAGCAGCAGCTGCGACCTGACGAACGCCGACAGCGCCACGATTCCCCGTGTCACAAGCGGCAGTTCATGGTTGAACTGCCCGTAGAAGTCGGAGAATGCCGGCACCACCCGCACGACAATGATGCTGACGACAGCGAGCGACAGGACGAGCAGGACCGCGGGGTAGATGAGCGCAGAGAGCGTGCGCCGACGGACCCCGGCGATCACCTTCGCGTAGACCACGTAGCGCCTGAGGACGGTCTCGAGGCTCCCGCTCTTCTCTCCCGCCATCAGCGACGCCGTGTAGATCCCCGGGAACAGCGCCCCCTGGGACGCAAACGCATCCGACAGCGCCGTGCCCGCCCGCACCTTCTCGTGGATGTCGTCGAGCACCGACTTGAATAGCGGGTTGCTCATACGCGCGCGAAGGATGTCGATGGATTGAACCAGGGGCATGCCGGCCTTCAGCAGCGTCGCCAGTTCCTGGTTGAAGACGACGAATTCGCGAGCAGGGATACTCCGACGCGAACCCACGCGGGGCGCCCATCCCGCGATGGCGTGGCGGGGCTGCAGCGCGAGCACGCACAACCCCTTCTGCTCGAGTTCGTGGCGCAACCGCGCCTCGCTGTCGGCGACGTACATTCCCTCGGTGACTTCGCCGCCCGGCGTCGACAGCCTACAGCGGAATTCCATCGCAAGCCGTTGAGAGATCCGTAATTGTCATGCCCTCAGGTGCGTGTGACTCGATCAACTTTCCTTGCGTGCCCCGCGCTCTTCGGATGTCGGCAGAAGCGTTCCCGGTGCAGGTCATGGCTTGATGGAACCGGCTATCGGGATACGACAGGTCCGAGTCGCCGCATCACTTGTCGGACGTAGTTCTGCGTCTCGGGATACGGCGGGATCCCACGGAACCGCACGACCGCCGCCTCGCCCGCATTGTAGGCCGCCAGGGCCAGCGACAACTCAAATCGGCCGAGCAGCATCTTCAGGTGCTTGATCCCGGCCTCGATATTCGAGCCCGGATCGTACGGGTCGGACACGGCATAGCGCCGCGCCGTGTCGGGCATCAGTTGCATCAGGCCGATAGCCCCTTTTCGGGACCGGGCGCCAGCCTGGTAGGCCGACTCCACCTGGATCACCGCGCGCACCAGCCGCGGGTCCACCCCCTGACGGCTCGCCGCCTGGTCGATGATCTCTGCATAGGGCACCGCCGCCAGCGGCCCGGCATCGGCGGCTGCCAGCGCCTCGGGTTCCGGGTACGCCACTTCGTCAGGCGCAATCCGGGCGATCAGCGAGGCCTCACAGGTGATCTCGCCGCCGCTGCGGAGCGTGAGGATCACCTGGTCGCCTTCCACGCGGTGAGAACGGACGGTCATCGTGCGCCCGGTGCTCAGGAAGACGAGTTCTGCGGCACACACCCCGGCCAACCCTTGCCAGGCCAGCAAGGCGACGGCCGAAACCACGATTCCCCGTCGAACGCCCTGGCGCATGCCCTCCCCGTGGACTGCCCGCTGTCAACTGTCTGCGGCCCGCTGTTCGCCCGTCGGGCTACCGTGCCTCGACGAACGCGTGGAACACGCACAACCCCAGTTCCCGCTTGTCGTTCTGGCCCCCCGCCGTCACAACCGCCGGGACGAACGTCCTGTCGAGGCTCAGCTTCAGCTCCACCTGTTCCCCGGTGCCCAACTGCGTCACCGTCAGCGGAATCCGTCGAACCTCCCCGATCCGGCCGACAGGGAAGGTTTCGACGACCTCACCGCCGATGCTGACCGTCACCGTCTGCGCCTCGGTCATCACCTTCGGCTGGCCGCTGTAGTCCAGGTAGAACATGGAGTTCCGCTTGGGGTTCTTGAGCGACAGCGTCGCGTCCTTCTTCGTCCAATGCCATTCGTTGCTGGCGTTGTCGGCCGCGATTTCCGCCAGGTGCCAGCCATCCTTGAACGTGAGGTAGATGCTCTCGGTCTGCGGGGCCACCTGGATCTTCGCGACCTGGTAGGCCCGCTGCCCCTTCTCTGTGCCCGCCAGCGTCAGGCGCTTGTTGCCGTTCCCATACAACCCGACCTCGATCGTCGCGTCCCCAACATACGGATAGACGGGAACGAACAGCAACCGGTTGTATTTTATCGTCTGACCTGCCTTCCACTGCATCGTCGGCGTGGGCGGGAAGTGGTCGTCGGTCCACATCAACTCTTCGTCGGCATCAACGAAATGCACGAAGACCCGGTAGTTTTCGCGGAACGCCGGGGCATCGGCTGCTACCTTGAACTCGTAGGTGAGTTCCAGCGGACTGCCGAGGGGCACCCGCGTTTGACTGACCGTGAGCGATGGCGTGGCGACCGGGGGCTCGTTGGCCGATTTCCGACAACCGCCGACGGCCACCGCCAGGACGATAAGCGCACACACGAGCAGGCGAGTCTTCATGGCAGGTTCAGCTGGCCTAGTACAGAGAAGGCAACGGATCAGTCATATCTATCGAAGCATCATATAGTAACGCAGGTGTCTGAAGCCGGGCAAACTGAGGTGTGGCGGGCAGGGCTGGAGGTCGGAACTGATACTCCTTCGTGCTGAACCTGAAGGACTTGCAGGCGCGACATGGTTGACCCGGTCCGCCGCCCGGTGGTATGGTTCGGCTTTGGTCCAGCCATGCCGGCTGGGCCTGCCGGGGAGATGACATGGTCCTACGTTGCGCGCGGTCAGCGCTGGCCCTGGCGCTGCTTGCCACGACGATCGCAGGGTGCTCGGCGCGATCCCAGGCGCACCTCCCGGTCGCGGCACGGCCGCCCAACACGGGGCATCAGTCGATCCCGGCCCCGCCGCCGCCGCCGCCTGCGCAGGATCCGATTGCGACGCTCGTCGCAACGTCGCAGAGACACTTCGACAGCGGTCAGCAGGAGCTGTTGATCGGCCACCTCGAGCGCGCCCGAATCGAGTTCGACCAGGCGATCAACGTGCTGGTGCAGTCTCCCTACGGTGCCCGTTTCGACGCTCGACTTCGCGAGCATTTCGACCGGTTGGTGGATCGGATCAGTGCCTACGAGGTGACGGCGCTGGCCGAAGGCGACGGGTTCACCGAGAAGCGCTACGAGCCGGCGTCGATCGACGCGCTGCTCGAGGAGTCCACCTTCGCCCCGTCGGCCTCCTCGCCGGAAACGAAGAAAACCGTCGCCTCCGATCTCAAGAGCACATCTCATGACATCGGCATCCCCCTGAACGCGAGGGTTCTGGCGTACATCGAACTCTTCCAGGGACGCCTTCGCGACTGGTTCACCACCGGCCTCGAGCGTGGCGCGCGCTATCTCCCGATGATCCAGGACGTGTTCCGGGCCGAGGGATTGCCGCTCGATCTCGCCTACGTGCCGCTCATCGAGAGCGCGTTCAACCCGAACGCGGTCTCCCGCGCGAAGGCGAAGGGCGTGTGGCAATTCATGGCCGGCACCGCGCTCGAGCATGGCCTCAAGCGTGACTGGTACGTGGATGAGCGGTCGGATCCGGAGAAGGCGACCCACGCCGCGGCCAACTACCTGCGGGCGCTCGTCCGCGCCTTCTCGGGCGACTGGCACCTGGCACTCGCCTCCTACAACGGCGGGCCCGGTCTGGTGCAACGGGCGGTAAAACGGGCCGGAATGGCTGATTTCTGGGCGCTGGCCGCCCGACAGAAGGCCCTCCCGCGGGAAACCCGGGAGTACGTGCCGATGATCCTGGCCGCCATCGTCATCGCCCGAAACCCCGCCCAGTATGGGTTCGACCTCGCGCCACAGGCACCGCTCGACTATGAGAAGGTCAAGGTGCCCCGGCCGGTCGACCTCCGGAGGGTCGCGGAGTGGGCCGGCACCACAGTCTCCGAGATCCAGGGGCTGAACCCGGAACTGCGGCGATGGACGACCCCGGTCCGGTACACCGACTACGAGATCAAGGTGCCGAGGGGAACCGCGGCAGCGCTCGAAGCGCGCCTCTCAGAACTGACTCCCGTCGATACGGCATCGCTGAAGTGGTACACCGTCAAGCGCGGGGACACGCTGGCGACGATCGCGAGGAAACTGCTGGTCAACCGCACGGACCTCGCGGACGCGAACTACCTCTCCACCAAGGCCCTGGTCAGACCTGGCCAGAACCTTGTCATCCCGGTGGATCCCGCGCTGTTGCTGGCTGGCCGGCCGGACAGGCCCGCGCCGGTGGCCGTGGCAGAGACCCGATCGGTCGCGCCGGAGGAAAAGGCGGTGTCGCGGGCGACACCCACCGATCCGGTGGACAAGTTGAAACTGACCTACCAGGTCAAGCGCGGCGACACGCTGTTGTCGGTCGCGCGGCTCTACCGGACAACGGTGGCGTCGCTCAAAGCCTGGAACCGGCTGACCAGAGACCAGCTGATGCCGGGCTCGCGCCTGACGGTCTTCGCGTCGCGCAACAACCATCGGCGTCCATAACCCGGTCGAGCCGGAACCAAAGAGGCTCGGCCCATCCCGCTCAGTTTCTGCCACGTCCTGAATGCCCCGCAGCGCAGATTCATCCTGACCCCAGCACGGGCGATGCAGCCCGTGTCGCAATTCCCGTTCACCCTGCTTATTCGTCGGGCGGCCGATCTCTTGCAGAAGAGATGCGCCGTGCTCGCCTGCCTCCGAAGCGCCGCGGTCTTTGGCATCGAAGCCTTCCCCGTCCACGTCGAAGTGGACGTGACGTTCGGCCTGCCGTCGTTCACGCTGGTCGGCCTGCCAGACCCGAGCGTCCGTGAGAGCCGGGACCGTGTCCGGAGCGCCATCCGCAACTCGGGGTTCGACTTCCCCCCCCACCGCATTACCGTGAACCTCGCCCCCGCCGACGTGCGCAAGGCAGGCTCCTCGTTCGACCTGCCGATTGCACTTGGCATCCTGGCCGCTACGGGCATCGTTGAACGTCGGCGGGTGGACGACATCGTGCTGCTCGGCGAACTGTCGCTCGACGGGGGCATCCAGGCAACCCGCGGGGTGCTGCCGATAGCGGCGGCCGCCCTGAAGGACGGGGTGAACGCCATTCTCCTGCCGACCGCCAACGCCCTCGAAGCGGCTGTCGTTGAGCGACTGGGTGTGATCCCTGTCGATTGCCTGGCCGATGCCGTCATGGCCCTGAACGCCCCGGGATCGATCACACGAACCGCACCGGCGGCCCCGGTGACATCGCCGGCAGGACCGACGCGGGACTTCTCCGAGGTGCGGGGCCAGTCGCTCGCGCGACGCGCCCTCGAGATCGCGGCAGCTGGCGGACACAACCTGCTGCTGATCGGTCCCCCCGGCGCCGGAAAGACGATGATGGCGCGACGGGTGCCGGGCATCCTCCCGCCCCTGTCGTTCGAGGAGGCGCTGGAGTGCACGTCGATTCACTCGGTGTGCGGACTGTTGCCGCCCGGCGTGGGCCTCCTGCGCGAGAGGCCGTTCCGCGCGCCTCATCACACAGTGTCCGACGTCGCCCTCGTCGGCGGCGGTGCCCTCCCCCGCCCCGGCGAGATCAGCCTGGCGCACAACGGCGTGCTGTTCCTCGACGAGATGGCCGAGTTCGACCGGCGGGTGCTCGAGGTGCTCAGGCAACCGCTCGAAGATGGATTCGTGACGATCGCGCGCGCGGCGCGGACGGCCGTCTTCCCCTCACGGTTCATGCTCGTGGCCGCCATGAACCCGTGCCCATGTGGCTTTCTTGGCGACGAGACCCGCGTGTGCCGGTGTACGCCGCCCGAAGTCTCTCGATATCGCGGACGTCTCTCGGGCCCGCTCCGCGACCGCCTCGACCTGATCGTGGAGGTCCCCGCTGTGCCCGCCGCCACGTTCGGCGTGGATCCCCAGGCCGAGCCGTCCTCGGCCATTCGTGGCCGCGTCCTGCAGGCGCGCGAGCGCCAGCAGGATCGGTGCGCGAGCGCCGGCGTCCGGGTGAACGCGGAGTTGCAGGGACGATCGGTGTGGCGGCAGTGCCGTCCGGACATGGCCGCCAGGCGATTGCTCGAGCAGGCCGTTCAGCGTCTCGGACTGAGCGCGCGCGGGTACGACCGCGTCCTGAAGGTCGCCCGGACGATTGCCGATCTGGCAGGCGCCGACTCGGTGGGCGCGCTGCATGTGGGCGAAGCACTCCAGTACAGGGTGAACGATGACGCCAGGGAAGTCGTGCGCACGTAGGACGTCGTGCCATGCGGCCGTGTCACGAACACCGCGACGGGTGTATCGTTCGAGCACTCGCACTGCCTCAGCGCACGGCTGTGATCCAAACTCTCGGACGAATTATCGTGGAGTTCATCTTCGTGTTGTGTTCGCCAGCAACGATTTCCGTCTTGGGAACACGGCCGTGCCTGTGATAAAGTCCAGCACCTGGCGACCGTGGCGGCGTTCTGGGCCGGCCGATTCAGGAAACGCTGAGACCCGTCACATCGCGGGAGTACCAGCCGGGTGAAGTCGAGACGCTATACCATCGTCATTGCGGACCGCACGACGGGCGTCGTACGGCGGTTGACTCTCAGCCTCCGGCCGACGCTGACGACGCTGGCTGTGGTGTTCAGCCTGCCGGTGCTCGTCGGGCTGGGCACTCGGTGGAGCACGCTTGCCGAGCTCAGCGACATCCGGAAGACGGCCGCGTCCCTGCAGCTTCAGAACGAGAGCTTCCGGGCGATGACGGCCGAGCTGACGGACCAGGTTGAAAGCGTGCAGGCGGCGGTCGGCGACCTCAGCGAAAAGGCGATCCTCGATCCCGATTCGGCTCGCGCGCTGGCGAAACTGCCCGCTGCGGTCAGGTCTCGTGCCATGGGCGGCGGCTCCACTGCCACACCCATCGCCCGTTCCGTCCTGTCCCCGACTCTTGTCTCTCCGGAGGATACGTTTGGCACTCTCCGCCTGGTCCTCGGACGCCTGACGAGTCGCCTCGAGCTTGCGCAGGGGGACCTGGATCGCCGCGCCGAGTTGCTCGGCGCCACGCCGTCCATCTGGCCGGCCCGGGGCGCGCTCTCTGCGACCTTCGGGATGCGGGAGGACCCGTTCGGCCGGGGACGTGCAGCCCACACCGGCATCGATATCTCCGCCGACAAGGGTCAGCCCGTCTACGCGACCGCGGACGGCACCGTGCAGATGACAGGCTGGAATGGCGACTACGGCAACGTGGTGGCGATCGACCACAATTTCGGCCTGGTGACCCGATACGCGCACCTCTCCGCGTTTTCTGTTCGGCCCGGAGAGCGCGTCGAACGTGGCCAGGTGATCGGGCAGGTTGGTGCGACCGGTCGTGCGACCGGCCCGCACCTGCACTACGAACTTCTGGTCAACGGTCAGCTGACGAATCCTCTCGCGCTGCTGACCGGCAATCGTCGGCCGTAGGTCCGCCGCGCTCGCGGACCGTGCCGTTGCCTTGACCGATCCTGCGGACCTCTCCTACAATCTGTGGATACCCCCGTAGTCACACAGTCTCTCCTTACATGCTTGGTGTTCTCCTCGCTAAAGTCATCGGAACCCAGAACGAGCGCGAACTGAAACGTGTCGCGCCGATCGTCACCGCGATCAACGGCTTCGAACCGTCGATCCGGCCGCTCAGCGACGACCAGTTGCGCGCGAAGACCGTCGAGTTCCGCGAGCGTTCCGCCAAGGGCGAAGCGCTCGACGATCTGTTGCCCGAAGCCTTCGCGGTGGTCCGCGAAGCGGGGCGGCGCACGTTGAACATGCGCCACTTCGACATGCAACTGGTCGGCGGCGTGGTGCTCCACCGGGGCAGGATCGCCGAGATGAAGACGGGCGAAGGCAAGACGCTCGTCGCGACGCTGCCCGCCTACCTCAACGCGCTCGAGGGGAAGGGCGTTCACGTCGTCACGGTGAACGACTACCTCGCGCGCCGCGACTCGGAGTGGATGGGGCGCGTGTACCGCTTCCTCGGACTCACCGTCGGCGTCATCCAGCACGAGCTGACCGACGTCGAGCGGCAGGTGGCGTACGGGTGCGACATCACCTACGGAACCAACAACGAGTTCGGGTTCGACTACCTGCGCGACAACATGAAGTTCGAGCTGGCGCACTATGTCCAGCGCGGGCACCATTTCGCGATCGTAGACGAAGTGGACAGCATCCTCATCGACGAGGCGCGAACGCCGCTCATCATCTCGGGGCCGGCCGAGGAATCGACCGAGCTGTACTACGAGGTGGACCGCGTCATCCCCCGCCTCAAGGCCGGGGCGGTGACGCACGGCGACACGAAGGCCGAGGATCGCGAGGCGCTCGAGGCCACGGGCGACTTCATCGTTGACGAGAAGCACAAGACCGTCACGCTCACCGAGGGCGGGATGGCGCATGCCGAGACACTGCTGGGCGCCCGGCTCGAGCCGGGCGGGCTGTACGACCCGGCGAACATGCCGGTGCTCCACCACGTCAACCAGGCCCTCCGCGCGCACTCCCTCTTCCGCCGGGACGTGGACTACATGGTCAAGGACGGCCAGGTGGTCATCGTGGACGAGTTCACGGGCCGGCTGATGGAGGGGCGCCGCTGGAGCGACGGGCTTCACCAGGCGGTCGAGGCCAAGGAAAAGGTGAAGATCGAGCGCGAGAACCAGACGCTCGCGACGATCACCTTCCAGAACTACTTCCGGAAGTACAAGAAACTGTCGGGGATGACCGGCACGGCCGAGACCGAGGCCGAGGAATTCGGAAAGATCTACAACCTCGACGTGATGGTGATTCCGCCCAACAAGTCGCTCCGGCGGCTCGAGGAACCGGACGTCATCTACCGCACCGAACCGGAGAAGGACGACGCCATCGTCTCGGACGTGACCGAGAAGCAGGCCGAGGGACGGCCGGTCCTCGTCGGGACGATCTCGATCGAGAAGTCGGAACGGCTGTCGGTGATGCTGCGCCGACGCGGTGTCAAGCATGTCGTCCTGAACGCCAAGTACCACGCGCAGGAAGCGGAGATCGTCGCCCAGGCGGGGCGCCGTGCGACGGTCACCATCGCCACCAACATGGCGGGCCGTGGAACCGACATCCTGCTCGGCGGCAACGCCGAGTTCATGGCGCGGCAGCAGTGTCTGGCCGACGAACTGGCCGAGAAGCTGCCGAAGGGCCAGGAACGCTTCATCGACGACGACGAGACCGTCTACTTCTACCACATCGAGCATTTCTACCGCGTCGGCCGGAAGGACTGGGATCGCATCTTCGAACACTTCAGGCGGCAGACCGACGCCGAGCACGACGAGGTCGTCCGCCTCGGCGGGCTGCACATCGTCGGGACGGAACGCCACGAGGCGCGCCGGATCGACAACCAGCTACGCGGGCGTGCCGGCCGACAGGGTGATCCCGGATCGTCGCGCTTCTACCTGTCGCTCCAAGACGATCTGATGCGAATCTTCGGCTCCGACCGCATTTCGGGGCTGATGCAGCGCCTCGGCATGGAAGAAGGGGTGCCCATCGAGCACAAGATGGTCACCCGCGCGATCGAGCGCGCGCAGAAGCAGGTGGAAGCGCAGAACTTCTCCGTGCGCAAGCACCTGCTCGAGTACGACGACGTGATGAACAAGCAGCGGGAGAGCATCTACTCGCTGCGCCGGGAGGTCCTCGACGGCCGGATCAGCTTGGACGATGAGACGGTGGACAGCCGCCAGTACTTGATGGAACTGGCGCAGGGCCTGCTCGACTCGACGGTCGATACCTTCTGCAGCAAGCAGATGGATCCGGCGGAATGGGACCTCGACGCCCTGCAGCTCGAGGCGACCCGCCTGTTCGCCCTCGATGGCGGCGACTTCGGCATCGTCGGGTTCCAGGCAGGCAAGTCGATCGACGAGGTGCGCGAGGGGCTCTGGGCGCGGGTCCAGAAGCGGTACGAAGACAAGGAGCAGCAGGTCGATCGCGAAATCCTCCGCCGCGTCGAGCGCGACATTATGCTGCAGATCGTCGATGTCCAGTGGAAGGACCATCTCTACAGCCTGGACCACCTCAAGGAGGGGATCGGGCTCAGGGGTTACGGGCAGCGCGACCCGCTCGTCGAGTACAAGAAGGAGAGCTACGCGCTCTTCCAGGACATGAAGGACCGGTTGGACGAAGAGATGGTGCGCTACCTCTGGTGGCTGCGCCCTATCGCGTCGGAAGAAGCCCCGGTAGCTCGTCGTCCCGCCAGGCGGTCGGCCCCGGTGACCCTGAGCGGCGGGAGCGGAGATGCGGCCTCCGTGTTCAACACGGCCCCCGGAGCCTCCGGGCGGAAGCCCGAACGCACCGGCGGCGACGACGTCGTCAAGACGGTGCGGCGGGATGAGCCGAAGGTGGGCCGGAACGATCCGTGCCCGTGCGGCAGCGGGAAGAAATACAAGAAGTGCCACGGCGCCGGGCAGTAGGACCTCAGCACAGGATCGGCATCCATGCCGGTCCGCGACACTGGAGCGCCGGCGCCGACGCCGGCCGACATAAGGATCACTCGCGATGGAGTTGAAGACCGCGACACCTTCCATGCTGCGGGCTGGAACGGAACTGGCCACCGCCCTGACGTTCGACGATGTGCTGCTGGTTCCTCGACACTCGCAGGTCCTGCCAGCGGGCGTGGACGTGAGCACACAGCTCACGCGCAATATCCGCCTCAACGTCCCGCTGCTCAGCGCCGCCATGGACACCGTCACCGAGTCCGGCCTCGCCATCGCCATGGCGCAGCACGGCGGCATCGGCGTCATCCACAAGAACCTGACCGTCGAGGAACAGGCCGCCGAGGTGGACCGGGTCAAGCGGTCGGAGAGCGGCATGATCGTCAACCCGATCACGCTCTCCCCGACCAACCTGATCTACGAGGCGCTCGGCCTGATGAAGAAGTTCCGGATCTCGGGCGTGCCGATCACCGAGGACGGCAGCACGGAAGGACGGCTCGTCGGGATCCTGACGAACCGCGACCTGCGGTTCGAGACCAACGTGGACCGGCCGATCTCGGACATCATGACCAGCGAGAACCTGGTCACGGTTCCCGTCGGAACCACGCTGGACCAGGCGCGCGAGATCCTGCATCACCACAAGATCGAGAAGCTGCTGGTGGTCGATCAGCACTTCCGGCTGAAGGGGCTCATCACCGTCAAGGATATCCAGAAGGTCATCAAGTACCCGGCCGCGTGCAAGGACGCGCTGGGGCGCCTGCGCGTCGGTGCGGCGGTGGGCGTGGGCAAGGATGCGATGGCGCGGGCCGAGGCGCTCGTCGCCGCGCATGTCGACCTGCTGGTCATCGACACGGCTCACGGCCACTCGCAGAAGGTCCTCGACGCGGTCGAGGAACTGCGCCGTCGCTTCCCCGACGTGGACCTGGTGGCCGGCAATGTGGCAACGGCCGAGGCGACCGAGGACCTGATCAAGCGCGGCGTGGACGCGGTGAAAGTGGGAATCGGCGCCGGGTCGATCTGCACCACGCGCGTGATCGCCGGCATCGGCGTGCCGATGATCACCGCCGTCCTCGACTGCTCGCGGGCCGCGGCGCCGCACGATGTCCCCGTCATCGCGGACGGCGGCATCCGGTTCTCGGGCGACATCACGAAGGCGGTGGCGGTGGGCGCGAGCGCCGTCATGATTGGCAGCCTGTTCGCCGGAACTGACGAGAGCCCGGGCGAGGTTGTGCTGTACCAGGGCCGCAGCTTCAAGGAGTACCGGGGGATGGGCTCGATTGGCGCGATGCGCCGAGGCAGCCGCGATCGCTACTTCCAGGACGAGTTCGATCTCGCTGCCCCGGACCAGGAGACGGGCGAGAAGCTCGTGCCCGAGGGGATCGAAGGCCGCGTGGCCTACAAGGGCAGCGTGGCCGCGATGATCCACCAGCTGGTGGGCGGGTTGCGCGCCGGGATGGGCTATTGCGGCTGCGCGAACATCGCGCAACTCCATGTCGACGCGCGCCTGGTGCGCATTACCTCCGCGGGCATGCGCGAGAGCCACGTGCACGACGTCATCATCACGAAGGAAGCCCCGAACTACCGGTCAGAACCTTAGTCCTTCGATGCACAAATACGGCGACGTATTTGTGCCCTCAGGACTAAGTGCTGAGCGAGCACAACCGGCCACGTGCGCCGAAAGCCGATCGTG
>Ga0209745_1001182_pt1 | contig 15698 bp, 14 predicted proteins | sample BarGraNGADG00312_FD_184495 | JGI IMG/M metagenome (GOLD analysis project Ga0209745, IMG submission 184495) | Arctic peat soil microbial communities from Barrow, Alaska - Barrow Graham LP Ref core NGADG0004-312 (SPAdes) (version 2) | ecosystem: Environmental > Terrestrial > Soil > Wetlands > Peat... | reverse complement strand
CTGGACGAATGGAAGGCGCTCCCCCGCATCGACCGGGCCAGCGACGACGCCCTCTGGCACCGGTTCTCCGCAGCCCGGACGACGTACACCCGTCGCCGCAAGTCGCAGTTCGCCGAACAGGCGGCCAAGCGCGATGTCGCCAAGGCCGCGAAGGAGCAGATCATCGTCGAGGCCCGCGAACTCGCGAACTCCACCGAGTGGGGACCCACCGCCGGCGCGTTCCGCGACCTGATGACCCGCTGGAAGGCCGCCGGCGCGGCTCCCCGCGACATCGACGACGCCCTGTGGGCCGAGTTCCGCGGCATCCAGGACGACTTCTTCAACGCCCGCTCCTCCGTGCTCAGCGAGCAGGACGCGGAGTTCAAGTCCAACCTGGAGGCAAAGCTGGCGCTGCTGGACGAGGCCGAGGCCACCATCGTTCCCGTGAGCGACCTCGCCACCGCCCGCGCAACGTTTCGGACGTTCCTGGAGAAGTACAACGCCTACGGTCGCGTGCCGCGCGAGCAGATGCGTACCCTCGACTCCCGCGTGAAGGTGCTGGAGACCGCTGTCCGCAGCGCTGAGGAGGACGAGTGGCGGCGCACCGACCCGCAGGCTCGCGCCCGCGCGGAGGAGACGGTGGCGATGCTGTCATCGGAGATCGACAAGCTCACCGAGAAGGCTGCCAAGGCCACCGCCCGCGGCGACAAGGCTGCTGCGGCCAAGGCCACGGACTCGATCGCGACCTACCGGACCTGGCTCGACCAGGCCAAGGCGACGCTGGCCGACTTCAACCGCTGAGCCGTCGCGATCGCTGGGTGGTTCAGTTCTTGAGGCGGAAGACGTCGTAGACGCCCGGGACCTTCCGGATCGCACCGATCAGGTGCTCCAGGTGCTTGGGGTCGGTGGTCTCGAAGGTGAACCGGAACTTGAACGTCCGGTCCTTGGCCGTGTTCAGGGTCGCCGACAGGATCGAGATGTGGTGCTCCCCCATCACCTTGCTCACCTCGGAGAGGATGCCGGTACGGTCGAGGCCGTCCACGGCCAGCGCGACCATGAACGAGCTCGTCGCGGTCGGCGCCCAAGCCACGTCGACAAGACGGTCGGGCTGGTGCCGAAGGTCATGGGCGTTGGTGCAGTCGATCCGGTGCACCGACACGCCGTTCTCCCGCGTCACGAAGCCGAGGATCTCGTCGCCGGGCACCGGCATGCAGCACCGCGCCAGCTTCACCCAGACGTTCGCGTCGCCCTGGACCACGACACCGGCCTCGTTGCCAGATACCCGGCTGCGACGCGGCCGGCCGATAACCGAGGTGTCCTCGCCACCGAGCTCAGCGACCTCCTCTGCGCCGCCCTCGCTGGCGATCAGGCGCTGCACGACGGACTGGGGGCTGATCGCGCCCTCGCCGATGGCCGCGTAGAGCGCGTTCACGTCCACGACCCGGAAGTGCTGCGTGAGCCCGGTCATGTGCTCAGGCGTCAACAACCGCTGCAGCGGCAGCCCGGCGCGGCGCAGCTGCTTGGTGAGCAGCTCCTTGCCGCCGTCAACGGACTCCTCACGGCGTTCCCGCATGAAGTACTGGCGGATCTTGCCCTTGGCCCGCGGGCTCTTGACGAAGCCCAGCCAGTCACGGCTCGGGCCGGCGTTCTGCGACTTCGAGGTGAGCACTTCGACGACGTCACCGCTGGACAGCTCCGATTCGAGCGCGACGAGGCGTCCGTTCACCCGCGCGCCGATCGTGTGGTGTCCGACCTCGGTGTGCACGGCATAGGCGAAGTCGACAGGGGTACCGCCTGCGGGCAGGTTGATCACGTCGCCCTTCGGTGTGAACACGAACACCTCGTCGGTGGCGATCTCGAACCGCAGGGTGTCGAGGAACTCCCCCGGGTCCTCGGTCTCCTTCTGCCACTGGCTGATCTGCTGCACCCAGTTGAGCTCTGTGCCGTCGGCCTTGCCCTCCTTGTACTTCCAGTGGGCCGCGACGCCGTACTCGGCCTGCTTGTGCATCTCCTGGGTGCGGATCTGCAGCTCCACGGGCTTGCCGCCGGGGCCGAGAACGGTGGTGTGCAGCGACTGGTAGAGGTTGAACTTCGGCATGGCGATGTAGTCCTTGAACCGCCCCGGGAGGGGGTTCCACCGCGCGTGCAGGGTACCGAGGGCCGCGTAGCAGTCACGCTGGCTGTCCACGAGGATGCGCAGGCCGACCAGGTCGTAGATGTCGGCGAAGTCGCGTCCGCGCACCACCATCTTCTGGTAGATCGAGTAGTAGTGCTTCGGCCGCCCGTACACGGTGGCCTTGATGCCGGCATCGCCCAGGTCGGCGCGGACCTGCTCTGTGACCATTCGCAGGTAGTCCTCGCGCAGTGGTGCGCGTGCCGCGACAAGCTTCACGATCTCGTCGTACACCTTGGGCTGCAGGGTAGCGAAGGCCAGGTCCTCCAGCTCCCACTTGATGGCGTTCATGCCCAGCCGGTGGGCCAGGGGCGCGAAGATCTCCAGGGTGTCCCGGGCGATCACCATCTGCTTGTCCTGGCGCAGGTAGCCGAGCGTGCGCATGTTGTGCAGCCGGTCGGCCAGCTTGATCACCAGCACCCGGATGTCGCGGCTCATCGCCAGCACCATCTTGCGGATGGTCTCCGCCTTCGCGGACTCGCCCCAGGCGATCTTGTCCAGCTTGGTGACGCCGTCCACCATGGCGGCGATCTCGGGGGTGAAATCGGCGGTCAGCTGTTCGACCGTGTAGGACGTGTCCTCCACCGTGTCGTGCAGCAGGGCTGCGCAGAGGGTGGCCTCGTTCATGCCCAGCTCGGCGAGGATCGTCGCCACAGCGAGCGGGTGCGTGATGTAGGCGTCCCCGCTCTTGCGGAGCTGGCCGGTGTGGTAGTGCTCAGCTGTGCGGTAGGCCCGCTCCATCAGGGCGACATCGGCCTTGGGGTGGTGGGTGTGGACGATCCGCATGAGCGGGTCGAGCACCGGCACGGCCTGGCTGCGCTGGGCACCGAGACGGGCGAGGACCTGGCGCATCCGGATGCGGGGCTGGTCGGTGGATGCCAGCCTCCCGCGCGGTTCTCCGGGCAGGCCATCCCCCTCGCCGTAGGGTCCATGGACGCCCTGGGTCACGCCGCCTCCGGTGGTCGTTGAAGTGAAGGCCTACTCTACCCGCGGAGTGCGCTGTGTGCCGGGCGCCCTCCGCACCACCACGAGCTCGTCCCCGGTGCGCAGGACGTCCGCGCCGGTCTCGTAATAGCGGCGCAGCGTGCGGTTCCGGACGACGGCCAGCACCTTTTCGCCAGCGATCTCGTCGAGCCCCTTGCCGTTCTCCTCCGCTGTCACCTGCCGCTGCACGATCTCGAGGCCCGCGCTGGAGGTGAGCAGGTCCTCGATCACCTCGCCGAGCTGGGGGCTGATCGAACTCAGGCCCATCAGGCGCCCGACGGCGTCGGAGGAGGTGACAACGGCGTCGGCGCCGGACTGCCGGATCAGCGCGACGTTGTCGGAGTCACGGACGGCGACGACCACGTGCGCGCCGCGGTTGAGCTGCCGGATGGTGAGGGTGGCGAGGATGGCGGTGTCGTCACGGCCGACCGTGACGACGACCTCCTTGGCCTTGGGCAGCTCGGCCCGGTGCAGGAGTTCACGCGAGGTGGCGTCGCCCTCGAAGGCCGGAATCCCGTGCCGGTTCGCGGCAGCGACGGCCAGGGGATCGGTGTCGATCACCACGATGCGCTCCGGCGGCATGCCACCCCGCAGCAGGGTCGCCGTGGCGCTCTGGCCGGTCGTTCCGTAGCCGATGACGACGGTGTGGTTACGCATGGTCTTCCTCCAGCGGGAGTCCTGCAGGGCCCTGCGGCCCTCGTTTGCCAGCACTTCGACGGTGGTGCCGACAAGGAGCACCAGGAAGGCGATCCGGATCGGAGTGACCACGAAGACGTTGATGATCCGCGCGTGCGGCAGCACCGGGGTGATGTCGCCGTACCCGGTGGTGGTCATGGTGACGGTCGCGTAGTACAGGGCATCGACAAAGCTGACGCCGTCGTTGGCTGCGTGGTCGATGTACGCGTCCCTGTCGATGTAGACGATCAGGGTGAGCAGGAGCAGCAGGCCGACGGCCATCCCCAGCCGCTTCAGCAGCTCGCGTCCCGGGGAGGTGTTGCGGGACGGGAGGCTGACCTGGACCCGACCCGCCCAGGGAGCCTGGGATCCGAACCGGGGCCGCGGGGCTCTCATCAGACCGTGAGCACCGCGGACGTCTCGGTGATCCCCAGCTTCGACAGGTGGTCGCGCCCACCGAGGAAGCTCAGCTCCAGCAGCACAGAGACGTGCACCAGTTCTGCGCCGAGCCGGCGGATCAGCGCAGCGGTCGCCCCCACCGTCCCGCCAGTGGCGAGGACGTCGTCGATCACCAGAACCCGCGAACCGGGCATGATCGCGTCGGTGTGCACGGCGAGCGTCTCGTGGCCGTACTCCAGGGAAAAGGTCTGGGTGTAGACGTCACCCGGCAGCTTGCCGGGCTTGCGGACGGGCACGAAGCCCGCGCCGAGCGCCAGTGCCACCGGGCCGGCGAAGATGAACCCGCGGGCCTCCATTCCGACCACCACGTCGATGCCCTCCGGAGCGCTGGCTGCGAGCTCCGCCACCGCTGCCTTGTAGCCGGCCGGGCTGGCGAGCAGTGGGGTGATGTCCTTGAACAGGACCCCCGGCTTCGGGAAGTCGGGGATGTCGCGGATCAGGGAGGAGATCAGGTCCCGGTTCTGCTCGCTTGCAGGCATCGTCACTTCCTGCGCTGGCTGCGGGTCTGCCGGCTCCGCTGGCGTCGGGCCTCTGCGTCCAGCTCCTTGGCGGAGACGAGTCCGAGCGTTCCCGGGTCGACAACGGTCGCTGCCGTCGCCTCGCCGCCGACGGCGACGGTGACCGGCTTCGGCTTGCGGGCACTCTTCTCTGTTGCGCGGGCAGCCCTGCGGGTGAGGCGCTCGCGGTGCTCGACCATGTCGGGGTCGGCTTCCCGCATCTGCGTCAGGATCGGGGTGGCGATGAACACCGAGGAGTACGCGCCGGCGATCATGCCGACGAACAGGGCGAGGCCCAGGTCCTTCAGCGGCCCGGTGCCGAGGATGAACCAACCGGTGAACAGCAGCGCCGCCACCGGGAGTACGCCGATGATCGTGGTGTTCATCGACCGCACCAGAGTCTGGTTGACGGCGTTGTTGGCAGCGACCGAGTAGGTGAGTCGACTGCTGGTCAGCTCGTGGGTGTTCTCGCGGATCTTGTCGAAGACCACCACGGTGTCGTAGAGCGAGTAACCGAGGATGGTCAGCACTCCGATCATGGTCGCCGGCGTGACGGAGAACCCGATCAGCGCGTACACGCCGATGGTGATCACCAGGTCGTGCAACAGGGCGACGATGGCGGCGACGCTCATCTTGAACTCGCGGAAGTACACCCAGATGAAGATCATCACGAGGGCAAGGAACACCGCGAGGGCGATCATTGCCTGGGTGGTGATCTGCTGGCCCCATGAGGCGCCGATCAGCGAGTACGCCACCGCGTCGGGTTCGACGCCGACAGCCTTGGCGATCGCGGCCTTCACCGCAGTCACTTCGGTGTCGGTGGTGATGGTCTGGGTCTGCACCCGGACGGTGCCGTCGCCGATCGTGGTCACGCTGAGGTCATCGCCGGCGATGCTCAGTGCGGCGACTGCCGTCCTGACGTCGTCGATCGTCGTTGCCGTCACCTTCACCGGCGCCTGGAAGTCGGCGCCGCCGGTGAACTCGATGCCCCAGTTGATGCCGCGGAAACCGAGCGCGGCGATCGAGATCAGGATCACGATGCTCGAGATCAGGTACCACCGGTTGCGCTTGCCAACGAAGTCGTAGGAGATCTCACCGGTGTAGAGCCGGTGCGCGATGCCCGCCTTCTTGGCCGGCTGTGCCGACGCCTCAAGGACCTTGAGGTCCTGGTTGTCGCTCATGCCTCACCTCCCACGGTAGCGGCGCCCCTTCGTCGGGCGTTGTGGAGCGGCGCCTTGCTGGAGCCCATGTGTTCGGCCTCGAATCCCGAGAACTTGTGGCCCTCGCCGAAGAACTTCGTGCGCCCCAGCAGGGTCATCAGGGGCTTGGTGAAGAAGAAGACAACGGCGATGTCGATCATGGTGGTCAGGCCGAGGGTGAACGCGAAGCCCTTGACCGCGCCGATCGCGAGAACGAACAGGACGAGGGCGGACAGCAGCGAGACCGAGTCGGCAGCAAGGATCGTCTTCCGCGAACGGATCCACCCGGTCTCGATGGCGCTGCGCAGGCTCCTGCCGTCGCGCACCTCGTCCCGGATACGTTCGAAGTAGATGATGAACGAGTCTGCTGTGATACCGATGGCGACAATCGTACCGGCGATGCCTGGCAGGTTCAGCGCAAGGCCGAGGCTCTGGCCGAGCAGCACGATCAGCGCCCAGGTGAGCGCCCCGGCAACCACCAGGGACATCGACACCACGAGGGCGAGGCCGCGGTAGTACAGGATGCTGTAGGCCAGCACGAGCGCAAGGCCGATCAGGCCGGCGATGATGCCCGCCTGCAGCTGGTCGCCACCGAGCTTGGCCGAGACGTTCTCCACGCTGGAGATCTCGAACGACAGCGGCAACGCGCCGTACGACAGCACGTTGGCGAGGTCGGTGGCGGTCTTCTGCGTGAAGCTGCCGGAGATCTCTGCCTTGCCCCCGGCGATGCCGGCGGAGTACTCCTTGCCGACCGACGGTGCGGAGATGACGACGCCGTCAAGGACGATGCCGAACTGGTTCTGCGGTGAGGTCTGGCTGGCCAGGTGCGCGGTGACGGTCTGGAAATCGGCACCGCCCTGGGAGTTGAACTGCAGCTCGACGACGTAGGCGACCGAGGATTGCGGCACAGCTGCCTGGGCCCTCGTGACCATGTTGCCCGGGATCAGGGCAGGACCGAGCAGGTACTTGTAGGCCTTCGACTGGTCGCAGGTGATCAGCGGCTGGTCACTGACGTTGGGGAACGGGTCTCCGCACTTGAAGTTGGTGAAGTCGGTGGTGTCCCGGTCCGTCGGCGTCCACTTCAGCTGGTCGGCCAGCGGCGTCGTCCTGCTCGACGGAACGGTCGGACGGGGGCTGGGCACCGGCGTCGGCAAGGACGGCAGCGGCCGCTTGTTCGTCGTACTCGTCGCAGACGGCGACGGCGCAGCGGAAACGGTCGCCGACGGCGGCGCCGACGCGGTTGCCGACGGCTCGGTGGAAGCTGTCGCCGTCGGGGTGACTACGCTCTCCGCTGCTTCGGCCGAGTAGACCTTGCGGAAGTACAGCTGGGCGGTGGTGCCCACCAGCCGCAGGAGGTCGTCCTTCTGCACGTTCGGGACGGAGACGATGATCTGCTTGTCACCGGAAGTAGTGATCTCGCTCTCGCCGACGCCATAGCCGTCGACGCGCTGCTGGATGATCGTGCGGGCCAGTTCGAGGCTCGCCGGGTCGACCGTGCCGGTGCCGGTGGAGTTCGAGGCGGTCAGCGTGATCGTGCTGCCGCCACGAAGGTCGAGTCCGAGCTTCGGCGTCCAGACGCCGGAGACCGCGATCAGGGTGTAGAGCCCCGCGATCACCAGCGCAAGGACCACCAGTGTGCGCAGCGGGTGGGCGTGTTTCCTGCTTGTGGTAGCCACTTTTGCCTTTGTTGCTCAGTTCTTGGAGGTCGGCGGGGCGTCCCAGGTGGGCCCGTCGGTGGGCTCGTCGGACGCGGCGGCCTCTGCGGGCTCGACGACCTCGGTGGCCGTGACCTCAGGGGAGACCAGCGCTGCCGCATCGTCTGCGATCAGCTGCGGCTCCGCGTCGTCGGCGTACTCGAACTCATCGACCACGGGCTGCGTGCTGAGGGCCCGCTTGTCCATGGTGATCTCGACTCCGGGAGAGACCTCGAGGATCGCCTGCTTGTCGCCGAGGTACTTGATGGTGCCGACGATGCCGGAGATGGTCATCACTCGGGAGCCGGGCTCGAGCGAACTCATCAGGTGTGCCGTTTCCTTGGCCTTCTTCTGTTGCGGCCGGATCATCAGGAAATACACGGCCCCGCCCATCAGGGCGATCATGGCAATTGTGGACCAGTCCATTGGGAATCCTTACAGGTACGCGTCTGGGACGGCGCTGCCGCCGACCCCGTAGCCTAGCGCCGACTCAGGCGATTACCCATTCGGCGACCCGCCCCACGGCCGGATCGGAACCTGTGAACTCAGTCCGAGCCGCCGAACAGGTCCGGAGCCACCGGCGGCTGTCCGGTGATCCCCGCCGGCGGGGTCAGTCCGAGGTGCCGCCAGGCCCGCTGCGTTGCCACCCGTCCGCGCGGGGTTCGCATCAGGAAGCCCTCGCGTACAAGGAACGGTTCAGCCACCTCTTCGACGGTCTCGGTCTCCTCCGCCACGGCAAGCGCGAGCGTGGTCAGTCCCACCGGGCCACCACCGAAGCCGCGGCAGATCGCGTCGAGCACGGCGCGGTCGAGCCGGTCGAGGCCGAGCGGATCCACCTCGTACAGCTCGAGCGCCGATCTGGCCACGTCGCGGGTCAGCAGTCCGTCGGCCTTCACCTGGGCGTAGTCGCGGACCCGGCGCAGCAGCCGGTTCGCGATGCGGGGCGTGCCACGGGAGCGCGAGGCGATCTCGACCGCTGCCGACCGGTCGAGGTGGATGCCCAGCAGCGCGGCGGAGCGCACCAGGATCTTCTCCAGGTCGGCGGCGGCGTAGAAGTCGAGCTGGGCGGTGAAGCCGAAGCGGTCGCGCAGCGGGCCGGGCAACAGACCGGCCCGTGTGGTGGCTCCGACGAGCGTGAACCGCGGGATTTCCAGGGGGATCGCTGTGGCACCGGCACCCTTGCCGACCACAACGTCGACGCGGAAGTCCTCCATCGCCAGGTAGAGCATTTCCTCCGCGGGACGCGACATGCGGTGGATCTCGTCGAGGAAGAACACTTCGCCCTCGGTGAGCCCGGAGAGGATGGCGGCCAGGTCGCCGGCGTGCTGGATGGCCGGTCCGGACGAGATCCGGATCGGGGCGCCCATCTCCGTGGCGATGATCAGCGCAAGGGTGGTCTTGCCGAGTCCTGGAGGCCCCGAGAGCAGGACATGGTCGGGGCTGGTGCCGCGGTGGCGGGCGCCGGCGAGGACAAGGCCGAGCTGTTCGCTGACGCGGCGCTGGCCGCCGAACTCCGCCAGCGAGGACGGCCGAAGCGCGGACTCGGCTGCCTGATCGTCACTGTGGACGTGCGGGTCGAGGGGGTCGGTCTCTGCGGTCATGTCGCTCACTTCGCCAGGCTGCGCAGCGCCGCCCGCAGCAGCAGCGCGACGGGGGTGTCAGGGTTCTCGGCAGCGGTGGGAGCGACACGGTCGCAGGCTGCCTCGGCGTCGCGGGCGGAGTAGCCGAGGCCCTCGAGCCCAGCCCGCACCTGGTCACGCCAGCCCTGGGCGACAGCCGGAGCGCCGGCTCCGCCGCCCGACCCGGCCAGGATGGAGACCTTGTCCTTCAGCTCCAGCACGAGGCGCTGAGCGCCCTTCGCACCGATACCGGGGACGCGGGTGAGCGCGGTGATGTTCGCGGCGGCAACGGCTGCCCGGAACTCCTCCGGGGAGAACACCGAGACCACCGCCTGGGCGATCCTTGGCCCGATGCCGGAGGCGCTCTGCACGAGTTCGAAGCAGTCCCGCTCCCCCGGCTCGCCGAAGGCGTACAGGGTCAGCGAGTCTTCGCGCACCACCAGCGAGGTGTGCAGGGTTACCTGCTCCCCCACCCGCACCGCGCCGGCCGTCGCCGGGGTGCACAGTGCCTTCAGGCCGAAGCCAGACAGGTCGACGACCAGCCAGGTGCCACCGACGGCTGCCACCTTCCCGGTCAGCTGGGCGATCATGCTCCGACTCCCCTTCCCTGCTCCGCCAACACCTGCTCCGCCAACACCTGCTCCGCCAACACCTGCTCCGCCAACACCTGTTTCGCCAATGCCTGTTTCGCCAGCGCCTGCTTTTCCATTGCCTGTGCGATCCGGTCGGCACCGGCGCCACGCCACAGGTGGCAGATCGCCAGGGCGACAGCGTCCGCCGCATCCGCTGGTTTCGGCGGGGCAGGGAGCTTGAGGATGCGGGCGACCATGGTGCCGACCTGGGCCTTGTCCGCCCGTCCGGAGCCGGTGATCGCGGCCTTCACCTCTGTCGGGGTGTGCGTGTGCACCGGCAACCCAGCGCGGGCACCGACGAGCATCGCGAGGCCGGCGACCTGTGCCGTGCCGATCACAGACAGCACGTTGACGTCGGCGAACACCCGTTCCACGGCAATGACGTCCGGCTGGTGCTCGGTCACCCACTCGATCAGGCCGGCCTCGATGCGGACCAGCCGCTGCGGCAGGTCCATCGTGCTCGGGGTGGTGATCACGCCGACAGCAACTAATTGCGGCGGCCGTCCTGGGGCACCGTCGATCACGCCCACCCCGCATCGGGTCAGGCCGGGATCAACCCCAAGTACCCGCATCCGCACATCCTTTAAGAACAGTTGTTCGGATACTAACCAACCATGGGTGCCCAACAGCTGGTGCCACGCCCACGCCCGCCCGCTCCGTGCAGGATCAGTCGAGCTGGTCGCCGATCTCGTCGGGGACGTCCTCGTTGCTGTAGACGTTCTGCACGTCGTCGCAGTCCTCGATCGCGTCCAGCAGCTTGAACAGCTTCTCCGCGGTCTCCGCGTCGCCGATCGCCTCGGTGTACTGCGGGACGAACTGAACCTCTGCCGACTCGTAGTCGAGCCCGGCTGCCTGGATCGCCTTGCGCACGTCGACGACGGCGTTCGGGTCGCTGATCACGCGGAAGGTCTCGCCGTCGTCGAGGACGTCCTCCGGGTCGGCGTCGAGGGTTGCCTCCAGCAGGTCGTCCTCCTCGAGCGTGCGGGTGCCCTGAGCCTTGGCCACCTCGACGACGCCCTTGCGGTCGAAGATCCGCGACACCGAACCCACGTCGGCCATGGTGCCGCCGTTGCGGGTAACCGCCACCCGGACGTCGGAGGCCGAGCGGTTGCGGTTGTCGGTGAGGCACTCGATCAGCAGCGCGGTGCCGCCGGGCCCGTAGGCCTCGTAGATGATCGTGATGTAGTCCGCGCCGCCGGCCTCTGTGCCGCCCCCGCGCTTGACCGCGCGGTCGATGTTGTCGACAGGGACGGAGGTCTTGCGCGCCTTCTGGATCGCGTCGTAGAGCGTGGGGTTACCGGAGGTGTCCGGACCACCGGTGCGGGCCGCGACCTCGATGTTCTTGATCAGCTTGGCGAAGAGCTTGCCCCGCTTGGCATCGATGACAGCCTTCTTGTGCTTGGTGGTGGCCCACTTGGAGTGCCCGCTCATGTACGTCCATCCGTCGTCACTTGATTTTGCGCCGCTCAGTCTAGGCCACCTAGCCTGAGCCGCATGAGCGAGCGCTTGCACGGCGAGTACAAGGTGCCTGGCGGCAAGCTGGTGGCCGTCGACCTTTCCGTAACCGAGGATCGTCTGGCCGACGTCGGAGTCAGCGGCGACTTCTTCCTCGACCCTGACGAGGCGCTACCGGTGATCAACCGCGCACTGGGTGGCGTGAGCACAGAGACGGCCGTTGGCGAGCTCGCCGCACGGATCGACGCCGACCTCGCCCGGGCCAGCGCTGAGGGCCTCCTCGGTGTTCCGGTGACCATGGTGGGGTTCGACTCCCGGGCGGTCGCGATCGCCGTCCGCCGGGCGCTGGGGCGCTCCACCGGCTGGGCCGACCACACGTTCACCTACCTCGACCCAGGGGTGCTCGACCCGGCAGAGCACGCAGCGTTGGACGAGGTGCTGGCACGCGAACTGGCGGCCGGAGAGCGCGGTCCGACGTTCCGGTTCTGGGAATGGCAGAACCCGGCTGTCGTCATCGGTTCGTTCCAGTCCCTGCGCAACGAGGTGGACTCCGAGGCCGCCGAGCGCTTCGGCGTCCAGGTGGTGCGACGGGTCTCCGGTGGCGGGGCGATGTTCATGGAGGCCGGCAACTGCATTACTTTCTCCATCGTGGTGCCCGCGACGCTGGTGGACGGGATGAGCTACGAGGCGTCCTACGCCTTCCTCGACGAATGGGTGCTCACGGCGCTCGGGCAGGTGGGGGTGCAGGCGCACTACGCGGGGCTGAACGACATTGCCTCGCCGGCCGGCAAGATCGCCGGCGCCGCGCAGAAGCGGTTCGTCGGCGGTGCCGTCCTTCACCACGTGACCATGGCGTACGACATCGATGCCGACAAGATGCTGCAGGTGCTGCGGATCGGCCGCGAGAAGCTCTCCGACAAGGGCACCAAGAGCGCGAACAAGCGTGTTGACCCCGTGCGCTCGCAGACCAACCTGCCGCGCGCCGAGGTGATGGCGTCGTTCCTGTCCACCTTCCGCACTCTCTACCGGGTGGTGGATGGTGAGCTCACGCCGTCCGAGCTCGCGGAGGCGAAGGAGTTGGCCGAGACCAAGTTCGGCAACCCGGAATGGACCGCGCGCGTGCCCTGACCGCTTCCCGTCGGCGTATCAGCCGGGGACCATCGGCCCTCTTCACCACCAGCGGCGCGCGTCGCGCGCCACAGGACCTGGGGAGAAGAGATGGCCCGCACGAAGCAATCCGGCTGGAGTCCGGTCGCCGATGTCGCATCAGGAGAGGTCGTCCCGCGCGGGCGGCGCATCACCATCGGAGGAGGACGGTTCGCGCCGGACTCCGCCCATGCCGTTGTGGTTTCCGGTGGCGGAAACGCCACGGTGGAGTACAGCGAAGGGGTGCTCGTGCTGGACACCGGGTCGCTCGCGCCCGGACGGCACCTCGTGCACGTCGAAGGCGTGCCCGCCGGCAAGGAGGCGCGGCAGGACTTCCGGTTCGAGTTCGTCGTTGTGGAGACGCCGGCAGAACTCACGGGCAAGCATGTCATCCTCCACGCGGTGCGGATGCGGATCGGGGAACTCGACGTCGAACGGCTTCCCATGGCCAGCGGTGTGGACGGGGCGTTCTTCGACGTCTTCAAGGCTGTCGGACGCGAGGACGGTGAGCCGTCGGTGCTGGCCTCCGACCAGAACGGTGAGCGAGTCGACCTGGACGCCGAGCTCAAGGCTTTGGGCGAGCGCCGGCGCAAGCAGTACGGGCGGGTCGAGCCGGCCCTCGCCGAACGCCTCGGGGCCGGCGGGACCGTGGAGGTGGCAGTGTGGGCGAACCTGCCTGCGGACGTCCCCGGGGCGGCGCTGCCGGAGAAATCGCCGCGCAGTCCTGCGAAGCAGCCGCCGGCGTCGGAGCTGGAGGCCAGGAGGGTGTGGGAAGAGGTCGCGTCGAAGCTCGCCGAGGTGGGCGCCCGGTACAAGCTGGAGGTACGCCGGATGGATCCGGCCGCTCCCGTGGTGTATGGGTCGATGCCGGCCGAGGCCGTCCGGGAGTTCGCGGAGCAGGAGCTTGTCGCGGGCGTGTTCGGCTACGACCCGACCGGCGAGGTGGACCTGGGCAACTCGATCGCTGCGGCGAACTCCGACGATGCGCACACAGCCGGTTTCACCGGCAGTGGCGTCAGGGTTGCGGTCTACGAGGACGGACCCGATGTGACCACCAACCTGTCGATCGCCGGGCGCTACACGACCAGCCCGACGCTGAGCAACCATGCCCGGCTCACGCACGCTGTGATCAAGAACATCCAGGCCAACGCCCCGCACGGCCATGCGCCGGATGTGAGCCTGTTCTCGGCGAACAGCATGGACCTGGACGCGATCCGGTGGGCGGCGCAGGACCAGGGCTGCACGGTCATCAGCCAAAGCTTCCACCGCCCGGCCGAGCAGACCAGCAGCGGGTTGTCCCACGACGACATGTACAAGGACTGGCTGGCCCTGCACTGGCCCTTCCCTACAATCGTTGAGGCATCCGGCAACGGTTCGTCGACCGAGTTCGTGAACCACAAGGGCTTCAACCGGCTCACCGCCGGAAGCCACGACGACTCGGCGACGGCGATGGCGTCGGACTCGGTGTTCCGCAACCCGGCCAGCACCCACGGCGACCGCGAGCAGCCAGAGATCTCGGCCAATGGCACCGGGGTCACAGCCGTCGGACTGACCATGAGCGGCACCAGCTTCGCCGCGCCGGCCACCGCAGGAGTGGCAGCTGTTGTGCAGCAGGCAGCGCCTGTCCTCCAGTCATGGCCGGAGGGCTGCCGGGCGATCCTGCAAGCCTCGGCCTGGCGCAACCCGAGTGGCGGCCGCTGGCGCGCCGACCTGATCGCCGGCGTGGACGGCCGGGACGGGGCCGGCGCAGTGGATGCCGAGGCTGCCGTCTCGATTGCAAGGTCGCGGCAGCAGCGCAACAACGCTGGTTCCCTCCGCGGCTGGGACGTCGGAACGCTGCGCACGGCAGATCTGGCGAGCGGGCTGTCCACTTTCACCTATCGCATCAAGACGCCCGCCCGTCCGATCTTCTGGGGCCAGCACGTGAAGGTGGCTCTGGCCTGGGACTCCAACGCAACGCGCACGGACTTCCTCTTCTTCGAGTCGTTGTCCGACTCGCTGACAGTCGACCTCGACCTGCACGTCCGTGACTCGGCCGGCTCGTTCGTCGCCTTCAGTTCCTCGTTCGACAACAGCTACGAGATCGCCGAGTTCGATGCCAAGGCCGGAGAGACCTATGAGGTATCGATCCGGCGCTGGTCGGGTACCGACGACGTCTGGTACGGCATCGCCTGGACCCAGGTGAGCACCCTGTTCGACATCTTCGGCTCGATCAACGCCTCGCCGATAACAGGCTGAGAGACCACCGCTGGTTGAGCTTGTAGAAACCCCGAAGCCTCGACACGTTCAACCAGCGGCTGGCGCCGCCCATGTCCCTAGAATCGTGCGATGCCCGCCACCACCCGCGCTGGCTGGTGATGGCACGCGTCGTACGCCGGACACTGCGGCGCGGGATCAGCCGTGAGGAACTCTGGCACGGCAACCGCGAGCGGCCAGCGTCCTGGCTCAGTCGTGATCCCGAGCAGAACATCATCCTGTGGGCCTGGACCGCCTATCACGGCACACGCGACAGGTACCTGCGGATGGTAGGCCAACCGTGGCTTGTCAGGCTGTCCGGGCGGCGGCAGGTCGCACGCTGGCTGGACTCCCTTCCGCAAGGGTGAGCCGCGCGTCCATCGCGTCGGCGATCCGGTCGAAGTCCTCCGCGGGAATCTGGAAGAGGCCGCGCCGGAACGTGAAGCCCCAGTTCCGTTCGTCCGGAATGAAGGTGAGCTGGCCGAGCAGCGGCTTAATGGGCGTCGGCGTGCACCCCACGAATGTCACCGCTCTTCGCCAAGGGTGGAAGTCCGGGTTCATCTCGACCTGATGGACCTCGGTGCCGGTGATCACCCCGCAGGCGGTGAACTGCTGCAGCGGATCGCCGTCCGGATAGTTGGTGCGGGGTGAGTAGAACACGATCCGGTCGCCGGCCTGCAGCCGGGACAGTCGGGTGCTCTTACCATGGTCGGCCTGGGTGAAGCCGCCTTCGACGCCGCGGCGCACATGTTCGAGGCTGACGGTGTTGACCCAGTCCCGTCGTTCCCTCGTGGTTTCCTCGTTCTTCGTCATGGGCACAAGTCTGAAACCGACCTCTGACACTGGTCTCGAGGGACTGTCAGTGGGGCCTGTGATAATAGATCACATGTTCGACTATGTGGATGTGTCGGGGCTGGATGTGGGTGCCGCACTCGCTGTGCTCGAGCAGGC
>Ga0209745_1001181_pt1 | contig 15700 bp, 14 predicted proteins | sample BarGraNGADG00312_FD_184495 | JGI IMG/M metagenome (GOLD analysis project Ga0209745, IMG submission 184495) | Arctic peat soil microbial communities from Barrow, Alaska - Barrow Graham LP Ref core NGADG0004-312 (SPAdes) (version 2) | ecosystem: Environmental > Terrestrial > Soil > Wetlands > Peat... | reverse complement strand
TACCACGTCGAGGACGAGCCCCGACGCTACAACTGCCACCCCTGTCGTGAACCATGCCGCATAGCGCTGTCATATCGGAGGGAGACATGGCCGAGCAGGTCTGGACACTGTCACACCTGACGGAAGAACAGGAGAAGCTGCTGAAGGAGGCCGAGGCAACGCTGGGAGGGGGAGTATTGCTGGCATTCTCGCCGTCGTCGGCTGCACCGGCAGAGCTAACCTCGGACCAGATGAAGTCCCTCCAGGGGCTGGAGAAGAAGCTGGGCATGGCCGTGGTGGCCGTGGAACGGAAGTAGGGGAGATCACGCGGCGGGGATAGAGCCCAGAACACCATGGACCAAGGCGCTCAGCAGCAGCTGTTGGGCTATCCCCGACGAGGGCCCCCAGTGGGCAGTCGCCGCCCGCACCTCCGCCTCCGAGGGAAGTGGTGTTCCAAGGTATGCCAGTCCCACTGCCTTCCGCACCCCCAGGTCCCCCGCAACTACTCTAGGCCGACCCAGCGTGCGAGCGAGGATCCACTCCGCGGTCCAGAGTCCGATCCCTCTGATCGCGGCGAGGAGGGAGATCACCTCGTCGTCCTCCACCGTTGTCAGCCGTTCTACGGTGAGGCCACCTTCGGCCACCGCCCGCGCCGTCGCAATAATGTACTCCGCCTTCCGCGTGGTGAACTGAAGGGCCCGAATGTCCGCGACCGATGCCTCGGCCAGCCGCACCGCATCCAGGTAGTAGACGAACTCCCCTCCAACCATGAGACGGCAACCGAAGCGCTCCGCCAATCGCTGACGCGTGGTGGCCGCCCACTTGAGATTCACCTGCTGCGCGCTGATGGCGCGCAGCAGCGCCCCTAGCAGATCGTGCTGCCGCACCGGCCGCAGGCCGGGGAACAGCGCATCCAGCCGGGCCAGGACTGGATCGTCGCGCAATAGGCCGGCGTACTCGGCCGGGGGCATCATGAAGCTGGACTGGACGGCCGTCGCCACTTCGTCGCGATACCCACCACTACCCACCGTTACGTAAAGCACCGGTGACTTCACAGTCCCGGACGGCACGCAACGGTAGGCCACCCATTCGTCCCCCGCCCTCAGCGCCCTCACCAGCCTCTTCCCGTCCCATCGATCCATCAGGTCGTCGCCGTTGCGCCGAAACGTGTCGAGGGAGGCAGCTGCGTCCAGGGGGCCCGGTAGACATACGGCGAATGACGCGGATTCCATGTCGGATTCCTCGGGTTGGCCAACGGAAAGATTCATGAGCCAGGGACCTCCACACCGGTGTCTGCGGAGAGGCCAAGAATCAATTTGGATCTCCTGGGAACCATGCCATTCATCAATGGATAGCCATCCGATGCAGTGATACAAGGCATCTTCCACCCACCGTCCACCTCGCGCCACGGCGCCAGCCTCACTCACCGCAATACCCGCAACTACAGGATAATCAGGATAATATTGTATATGCTATTCTCTGCGAGCTAATAATATTAGCTACGTCTTCCTCGGGGTCGATGCGTCAATCACCAACCTCAGTCACCCCACTTGTCTCCTGAGATCCACTATCCCCGGCGCAAAACGCACCCTACATAGCTTAGAGCAGTAACAAAATGGTTACAAACTGGGTATAGATCTTGCGCTTGTCCACCGTGAGTGGATGAAGTTCAATAGCCCATTTGGGCTATAGTGCGGGTCAGAAGTCAGGTGCGGGACGGAGATATCGCCTCCACCTATCTCGGGCTGCAGTTCGGATTTACTGAGGCCAACCGTCTGGCGGCCGCGCTGCTGGCAAACGGCGGCGAGGCGGCGATGTTCCTGTTCAAGGCCGTGATCTCCCTGATGGTCTATGCTATACGGTTCTTAGCACCGTCTCGGACCATTCAACCGTTGCTGAGGCCCCGTCTCCCTAAATCGGGCCAATGCAAACAGGAGGTACCGAGACCTTCGAAGCGTGCCGATAATTCGGCAGTGGATCAAAGCTACCTCTGCCCGGGCGATCCAACCGTAGCTCACCTAATAATGTGGGGAGGCGTTATCGCCGATGCCAGATGGTGCATGTTCCAGTAGGACAACAGACGGCAGGGCTCGCCAGCTTGAGGTGCTGGTTGAGATGAGCCAGATTGTGTCCTCCACGCTGGATCTGGACGAGGTGCTGCGAAGCCTGGCCGAGAAGCTTGTTTCGGCCCTCGGCGTCACCCGTTGCTACATCTCGCTGCTGGACGATAGCGGCACGCGTCTGGTTGTCAAGGCGAGCGCCCGGGCGTCGGCCCGCCCGGACGTGGCAGTGCAGGTGGCTCCAGAGCTTCTGTTGGATAGCACCCCGAGGTTTCGACAGGTAGTCCAAACCCGCATGCCGGTACTGGTGAGACAGGATGAGCCGGAGCGTGCCTTCAGCGCGGAGGAGCTTCGTCTCGTGGCCGATCCACTCGTTCGTTCCGGACTGTTGGTGCCGCTGATCTGCAGGGAGCAGCTTCTCGGGGTGGTGGCTATCGGAGAGCACAGGGGTTGGAGCCGGGCGCCAATCTCTGGAGAGAAGATCTCTCTATGCCTCACCATGGCCGCCCAGGCTGCCATGGCAGTGGAGAACGCCCGCCTCTTCCAGAAGGTGGAGGAGGATCGACGGCACATGAAGGACATGTTGGCGGTCATGGCCGATGGGGTTCTCACCACCGATGCCCAACTGCGCATCACCTCCCTCAACCCGGCCGCGGAGCAGATAATCGGCTGCATGGAGGGGGAGGCGATGGGCCGAGGCTGCTGTGATGTTACGCGCCCGGGCGGCGGCAACGGAAGCCCCTCCTGCGACATCGACTGCCCCGTCCGGGGAGCGTTGGATAGGAACACCACGGCACGGTTCGGGCCGGTCACCTGGCGGCCCAGCGAGCGAGAGGGTCGCTCACTGAAGATAAGCGGCAGCGTGGCGCCTCTGCGAACCGGGGGGAGGGCGAGTGGGGTGGTGCTAGTCTTCCGAGACGTGACTCGAGAGGTCGAGCTGGACCATCTGGGGTCCGACTTCGTCTCGATGGTGTCCCACGAGATACGCTCCCCCCTGGCGAGCATCAGCGCGGCCGCCGAACTCCTCGCCCGGGATACTATGGACTGCTACTCCGCCAAGGCCAAGTATGTGGAGATCATCCGATCCCGCACCAGGCTGCTCGGCAACGTCATCAAGGATTACCTTAACCTAACTCGATTGGTTCGGGGAACGCTGGAGCTGCGAGTCGGACCCCTGCCCATGGTCTCGCTACTGAGGAAAGTGATCGCCGGCACTCAACTCACCTCGCCGCAGCACAACATCCTCCTACGAACGGCTTCGGAAATGCCGCTGGTGCTGGCCGATGGTGGCAAGATAGAGATCGTGGTGGGGACCCTGCTCCACAACGCCATCAACTACTCCCCATCGGGCGGAAACGTTACCGTGGAGATCAGCGAGCAGGGCGAGCGCACTGTCATCTCCGTTGAGGATGAGGGGATCGGCATAGCTGCCGGCGAGCTCCCCCTGCTATTTGACCGCTTCGTCCGCGGAGAAAGCGAAGACATCCAGCGGCTACCGGGGCACGGTCTCGGACTGTACATCGCAAAGGGTATCGTGGAGGGACACGGAGGGACGATCTGGGTGGAGAGCGAAGCCGGCAGAGGTTCGCGTTTCTCCTTTACTCTTCCAAGCTTCAGGCTGGAGGAATCGTGAGCGACCAGGTAGGAGCGAAGATACTGCTCATCGATGACGACCCGTCCCTGCCCGGAATGGTGCGGCAGGCACTGGAGCAAGTGGGGCACGAGTTGCGGACCGCCGGCGACGGCCTGGAAGGGCTGAAAGCCCTGTACCAGTGGCGGCCCGACCTGGTGATCCTGGACATCACCATGCCCCGAATGGACGGGTGGGAGACCTGCGAGCGGATCCGTGAGGTGGCGGATATCCCGATAATGATGCTCACCGGCATGACCGGCGCAGGCAACGAAATGAGGGGGTTGAGGGATGGGGCCGATCTATACATGACCAAGCCCTTCGCCCTCTCGGTACTGGTCGCCCGGGTGGAGGCACTGCTGCGCCGTAGCCATATGGCCACGGCGGGCCCTCGCCAGACCGTGATCTCCATTGGAGACCTTCAGCTCGATCTGGCCAAGCACTCGGCAACTCAGGCTGGAAAGCCCATCGACCTCTCCCCAACAGAGTACCGCTTGCTGAAGGCCCTCGCCTCCACCCCGGGGCAGGTGGTGTCACACCACGAACTGCTGACCACCGTGTGGGGCCCCGAGTACGCCGACCAGGACAGCTACCTGAAGCTGTACATACACTACCTGCGCCAGAAGATAGAGAAGGACCCGACCCGCCCGGAGTACTTGGTCACGCGCCGAGGGGTGGGGTACTACCTGTGCGACCCCCACTGGGAAGAAGAACAGCCCCAGCCGCAGGTTCACTTCTCTAAGTAAACTCTAATCCCATGCCTATTGTTCTCTAATCATCCTTGCCCCTAGACTCCCCACAACAGGTGGGAGATACAGCTTTGCCCTCTCCTCGCGGCTTCTGCCGCCCTGTGTTCTGAGATCGGTAGAGCTTTCGGACAACACACTCACCCACCTCCCTAAGGCAGGATTCCCGATGCTGGCCTCTTCATGCCCGGTTTCCACCGTGGCCGCGAAAAAAGTACTGCTTGGCTGCGGCAGTGGATCGCTGGCCACGAAGCTTCGTCCCACGCTTGAGGAAAAGGGCTATCAGCTTTGCGCCGCGGCCGATGGGGCAGAGGTCATGAGGCGGCTTCATTCGTGGGAGCCAGACCTCGTGATTCTGGACACGCTGATGTCAGAAACGGATGTCGGGGATAGCTGCCGGCAGGTCCGCCGCGCCTCTGCCGTCCCGATAGTGATGCTCACCCCCATCTGGAGCGCCGGCGGCGAGGTCAGCGGACTCGGGGATGGGGCAGACCTGTACATGGCCGGGCCCATCCCCATCCCGCTTCTGGTGGCCAGGATAGAGGCGTTGCTGCGGCGCAGTTGCCACGCGGCGGCACGCCCCCGGCAGGCTATCATCAAGACCGGCGACCTGCAGGTCAACCTGTCCGCTAGAAACGTGATCGTCTCCGGCCTGCGGGTAGATCTCTCCCCCACCGAGTTCCGGCTGATGGCGGCGCTTGCCACCGCCGCGGGGCACGTGGTGAGCCACGAGGAATTGATGGCCCGGGTCTGGGGCCCCAACCAGGAGGGACAACGACCCTGCCTCAAACTGTACATCAGCTACCTTCGCCGGAAGATCGAGCGGAACCCGGATCACCCCACCCACATCCTCACCTGCAGGGGCCTGGGGTACTACCTCAACCGCCCCGCCCCGAATTCCCCCTTGGATCCGGCTCCGGATCTGCTCTAACGGAACTCTAACCCTTCACCTATGGTTCTCTAAGCAGGGCCTGCGCTAACTTTAACTCTGTTGGGTATCTCAGAGTGGACGGCCTCGCTGGCGGATGGGCCGAGGCCCCACTGAAGTCGACAACCGAATAAGATCTCGATGGATGCTTTGATCCAGGGCAGGCGAGGCTCAACTCAGTGGAGAGTCTCGCATTGGTCGCTTGAGCCCTGGGGAGCTAACAGCGAAACCGGCCATCCGTTCGATGGCCGGTTTTTATTTGCACTCGCGTTCCAAGAAGTTCAGTTAGACGAAAAAGGAGGCAAGTCATGCACGGCGTCACTGTAACAGTTGTCATTCCCACGCTGAACGAAGCGAGCAATTTGCCCCACGTGCTGCCCAGGATCCCCTCGGACATCGACGAAGTTGTGTTGGTGGACGGCCGCTCCACTGATGGCACTGTTGAGATGGCCTGTACGCTTTATCCGTCCATCAAAGTGGTGATGCAAGAGGGAAAGGGAAAAGGTGATGCGTTGCGCTGCGGTTTTCGAGCAGCAACGGGGGACATAATCGTTATGCTCGACGCGGACGGATCCACCGATCCCGGAGAAATCCCTGCTTTTGTGGGTACCCTACTGGCTGGAGCCGACTTCGCGAAAGGGTCTCGTTTTCTTCAGGGCGGAGGAACAGCCGACATGCCACTGCATCGAAAGCTGGGCAACTGGTGTTTTGTGGCGATGGTGCGGACTCTGTTCTCCGGGAGCTACACTGACCTTTGCTACGGCTACAACGCTTTCTGGCGGAGAGTATTGCCGGCATTGTCTTTGGACTGTGATGGGTTCGAAGTTGAGACCGTGATGAATGTGCGCGCCTTGAAGGCAGGTCTCAGGGTGGCCGAAGTACCCAGTTTCGAAGCCAGTCGTGTCAATGGGGTCGGCCGGCTTCGGACCATCCCGGATGGGTGGAGGGTTCTCAAGGCCATCTTCAAGGAAAAAGCTGCCGGAGATCTGCCTGGAGCTAGAGTCATGCCGAAGGCGGCCAGCAGATCAAGGGCTGGGGCAATGATTGGCTCGATGCCGCGCGAATAGTCACCGCTGGTTACCCGCGACCGGCACTACCCTGGGCGAGGAGAAGTTGGCTGAGAAGGACCCCGACGCGATGATCACGAAGAAACCAAGCGTGTCTGTCGTTATCTGCGCCTATACCGAGGGTCGATGGGACCAGATGGTTGCGTCCGTCAACTCGGCGGCAAGGCAGAGCCATCCGGCCGAAGAGATTATTGTCGCCATCGATCACAACCCATCGCTGCTGGATAAGGTACGCTCTCGATTTCCGGGGGTGGTGGTTGTGGCGAACAGCGAAGCGCCCGGCCTTTCCGGAGCCCGCAACTCCGGGATAACCGTGGCTCGAGGTGATATTGTCGCTTTCCTGGACGACGACGCCGTGGCAGCGCCCGACTGGCTGGAGCGCCTCTGCGCGGGCTATCGGAATGCCGAGGTTGCGGGCGTTGGTGGATCGATTGAACCCGATTGGCACGGCAACCAGTCCGCGTGGTTCCCGCCGGAATTTGGCTGGGTGGTGGGATGCAGTTACGAGGGCATGCCGAGGAGGATTTCACCGATACGGAACTTGATCGGCGCCAACATGTCGTTTCGGCGCGAGGCCCTTGTCGAGTTGGGCGGGTTCCGCTCAGGAATGGGACGGATCGGGAGTTATCCGGCCGGTTGTGAAGAGACCGAGTTGTGCATCCGGGCACACCAGCGGTGGCCGGGCAGCATCCTGTTGTACGATCCCGCCGCGAGGGTGCGCCACAATATCTCATCGGGCCGTACCGGCGCGGGCTACTTTCGATCGCGCTGCTACGCCGAGGGTCTATCAAAGGCGCTGGTGTCGCGTTCGGTCGGCGCGGGTGATGGGCTGTCTTCGGAGCGGGCATATGTCTGTGGCACGTTGCCGCGGGGTGTCCTCGACGGCGTGGCAGATGTCTTTCGCGGTGACCTGTTTGGACTGGCGCGAGCCGCTGCCATTGTGGTAGGATTGGCTCTCACTACCACGGGGTACCTGATTGGCCTAGCCAAGGGCCGTTTCCGGCCCGTTGTCCCCTCCGATCAGCTTCAAGTTGAGCCGCAGGGATGACGGCTGGTAGGCCGGCATCCCTGCGTTAGACGGTTCCAACCGCTACCCGCTCGTGGACACCCCGCCCAGGGAAGGACCCCGTAACCTGGAGATTCCCAAGAGTTTCGTGGGCCAGTTAACTTGAAGCGGGAGGCTGGGATGCCTGCAAAGCCTGAGGAACACAATCGTGTTGCGGCATCACTTGCCGAGGTGCGCGGCCAGCCCAGCTCGCTGGGTGAAGCGCAGGACACTTTCGGACCCGTTGCGCGCCCTCGCTTGCTGATGGTGACGCCGCAATACTTCCCGCACTCGGGCGGCGTTGAGAGCCACGTAGCGCAGGTCGGCCGCCGGCTGACTCGCGGCGGCGTCGACCTAACCGTTCTTACCGCCGATTCCACTCGAAGCTTGCCACGCTCGGAGCAACTTGATGGGGTAGATGTCAGGAGAGTTCCGGCGTGGCCGGCCAACAGGGACTTCTACTTCGCGCCCGAGATCTATCGTGTGGTGAGGAACGGCAATTGGGATCTCGTTCATATCCAGTCGTACCATACGTTGGTGCCTGTCCTGGCGATGCTGGCTGCCCTGCGAGCGAAGATTCCGTATATAGTCACGTTTCACGGCGGGGGACATTCGTCCAGGCTCCGACAGGCGCTCCGGCCGATTCAGCGGGCACTGCTTCGGCCCTTGCTGACACGGGCTGAGAGACTCGTTGCTGTTGCTGCCTTCGAGATCGACCTGTTCGGGAAGGCGCTCGGGATCCCGAGTGACCGCTTTGTTGTGATTCCCAACGGATGCGATCTCCCTCCGGCGCGGCCCTCGACCGTGCTCCAGAAGCGTGACGGCACGCTGATCGCCTCGGTTGGCCGGCTGGAGCGCTACAAGGGACATCATCGCCTGATAGCGGCGCTACCTTACATCTTGAAAGAGAAGCCTGCCGCGCGTCTTTGGGTAGCAGGAGCCGGCCCTTATGAAGCGGACCTCCGCAGGCTGGCGGATCGGCTTGGTGTCGCCGACAGGGTACAGATCTATGCCATCCCGGCGACTGACCGGGAAGGAATGGCTGCCGAACTGTCCCGAGCAGACCTTTTCGTATTGCTAAGCGAGTATGAGACCCACCCGATCGCGGTGCTGGAGGCGCTCTCTCTCGGGTGTCCCGCCCTGGTCGCCGACACCTCGGGCCTCAGTGAGCTGGCTGCGCGTGGACTGGTGAGAGCCATCCCCCTCAAGAGCACCGATCGACAGGTGGCAGACGCGGTGCTCGAACAGCTTCGCAATCCCCTCGTACCCGCGCGACTCGATCTTCCCACCTGGGATGATTGTGCCGCTGGCCTGATGGCGCTCTACCAGGACATTCTTCGGAGACTGCTGTGCGTATCCTGATGCTCGCCCAGTTCTACCCTCCCATTATGGGGGGCATCGAGCAGCACGTTCGAAACCTAAGTAGGGAATTGGCCGCTCGCGGCCACCAGGTGGCGGTGGCGACTCTCTGGCACCGGGATCAGCCGGCCCTCGAGAACGACGGCGCCGTGCGGGTCTATCGCATCCGGGGAGCGACGCAGCGCCTCAGCCTCCTGTTCACCACCGATCGCCAGCACCACCCGCCGTTTCCCGACCCGGAAACGATGCTCTCCTTGCGCCGGATAATCCACGAGGAGCGGCCCGAAATAGTCCACGCCCACAACTGGATGGTGCATTCATTTCTCCCGCTAAAGCGATGGAGCCGGGCCAGGTTCGTAGTGACGCTCCACGATTGCGGGCTGGCCTGTGCCCAGATGCGCATGACGTATCTTGACCGCGAGCTATGCGGGGGGACGCCTTCGCCAAATGCTTGGGTTGCACAGGCCATCACTACGGCCGGATCAAGGGAACGGTTACGCTTTGCGGCAACTGGGCGATGAGTAGACTGGAGAGATCGCTGGTGGACATGTTTTTGCCGGTGAGCAGGGCCGTCGCGGAGGCGAACCGACTTCCGGTCGGAAGCACGCCATTTCGGGTAGTACCCAACTTCGTGCCCGACGGCATCGCAGCCGAGCAAGTCGAGGAGGATGGAGACGACCCGCTCCTGGCGAAGCTTCCGAAGGGTGGTTTCATCCTTCAAGTCGGCGATCTGGCTGCCGACAAAGGCATCCACGTACTTCTGCAAGCCTATGCGGGGTTGACGTCCACTCCCCCGCTTGTCTTAATCGGCCGACGACTTCCCGAATCCCCCAGCGCTCTTCCTGCAGGGGTGACCGTGATCGAGAGTATGCCGCACCCGCTGGTGATGCAGGCGTGGCGGCGCTGTCTCTTCGGTACTGTGGCTTCGACCTGCCTAGATGCGTGTCCGACCACGACGATAGAAGCGATGGCCTCAGGCAAGCCGGTCGTGGGCTCCCGGATCGGCGGCATTACGGATCAGATCGTGGATAGCGAGACCGGCTTTCTTGTCCGGCCAGGCGATGTGGAGGCTCTCCGGCAGGCGATGGCACGCTTGGTGGCGCATCCACCCCTGCGAGCCCGCATGGGCGAGGCAGCCGAGCGCAAAGCCGTGGAGTTCAAGGCCAGCACTGTGGTGAGCGAAATCGAGACGGTCTACCGGTCACTATGATTTCGAGCCTAAACAAATGGGTGCGGCTGCGGGTAGAGCGAACGCTGGCACAGCTCCTAGAGCAGCGCCGCTCTGGTCTCTACACCAACGCGTATGCACTAGTACTTAATCAGGCCGCGTCGGCAGGGTTCGGCCTCCTGTACTGGATGGTCGCGGCCCACCTCTACTCCGTGGAAGTCGTCGGGAAGAACTCAGCCCTCATCTCCACTCTAATGCTCCTCGGAACGATAGCGACGCTAGGTCTCGGCTCGGCCGTGATTCGGTTCCTGCCACGCTGGGGCACGCACAGCACCCAATTGGTGATCCGCGTCTACGGCGCCAATGTAATCGCGGCTGTTCTGATCAGCTTACTGTTCCTGCAGGTAGACGGTCATTTCGGGCTAACCGCGAGCCTACTGGGCGAGGAGAGCATCAGCCATGGCTGGCTGGTTATCGCCGCTGCAGTGTGGACTGTCTTCTACGTTCAGGATAGTGTTCTCATCGGGTTGCGCCAGGCCGCATGGGTGCTGATCGAGAACTCGCTGTTCAATCTAGCCAAGATTGTTCTGCTCCTTGTCGGAGTCCAGATGGCCCACGAGTACGGTATCGCTCTCTCCTGGTTCTTGCCGGCGGTGGCTATGGTAGCACTCACCAACGGGCTCATCTTCTGGCGATTGTTGCCAAGGCACCTGGCCGCCGGTAGCGTGACGACAGTCCCGATTACGGCACGGCAAGCGCTACCTTCGGTGACCGGCGACTACCTGGGGTCTCTGCTGTCGGACTTCTGTGTGAGGCTCCTGCCGCTGCTGGTCGTCACCCTGCTGGGCAACAGCGCAGGAGCCTACTTTTATCAGGCGTGGCTGGTGTCCACGTTTCTATTCCTTTTCGCCTCCAACATGGTGTCGTCCTTCACTGTCGAGGCGGCTGCGAGTCCGGCCGAGACGGTTAGCTACAGCCGCCGGATTCTACGTGAGATGGTGTACGTTATCGTCCCGATGGTGGTGGTAGCGGTGGTGGCCGCTCCCCAGATCCTCGGGCTTTTCGGGGCTGCCTACGCGCAAGAAGGTGTCCCGCTTCTACGCTGGCTGGCTATTGCCGCGCTGCCCGCCATTCTGAACACCTGGTATCTCGGGTACGCCCGTGTGAGAGCTTATGTGGTGTCGATCGTGATTTCCCAGGGAGCGATTTCTGTTCTCACCCTTGGGCTAAGCTACTGGTGGCTTCCGACAATGGGCATTTCCAGCATCGGCATCGCATGGCTCGTCAGCCATACTTTCGTGGCGATCCTCGTCGCTGTGAAGATGAGTCCCTTGCTGCTGGGCAACGCCGGTCACGAGCAAGCCGACCAAGCCGTCTCCCGGAGTCATCTGTGGCGGCGATCCGACTGGCGTTTCCTGTCGTCCACGCCGCGACCTCGAAAGAGCGCGGTTTTCGCGCAAGGCCTCCTGGCGGAATCCGTCGCGGCAATCTCCGAGCACGTCATCGATTGCCGCGGATCCCGCGGCAGCGAATGTGACCTGGCCGTGGCGGTTAATCCGGATCGAGCAACACTTCGAGCGGCGCGCGACGCACTGGGTGAGGGCGGCGTCTGCTACACCGAGTGGGCCGCCTGGAGGATGGGTGGCGCATGGGGCATCCGGCGCAGGCTGCGGGCGGCCGGGTTCTGCCAAGTGCAGCTTTGGTGGCCATACCCGACTCCGGTCCTGGCCCGCTTCTGGCTGCCTGTCCCTGCACGGATCGTCGCTTGTCGATATCTGGCGCGCCAACTGCCGTTCTCAGTAGGTTTCGTGCAGCACGTCGCTTTGAGCGTCGTGGCCAGGCTGGCGCAGTTCGTCCTCTGGCTCGGGTTCGTGCCCCATTTGAGTGCCATAACCTACAAGGGCAATGGATGCCATGAAGACCTGTTCAGTCGCGTCCGCGAGCAGTGGACTCGAGCCCACATGGAGGATGCCGGCGACGACCTATCTTTCCTGGTCCACACCGGGGGTCCTTTACTGCGCAACAAGATCATCTGCCTGGTGCTTGCCGGTGAGGACTCGACGCCGCGGTGGGTGGTCAAGATGGCTCGCGTCCCCGGGGATACCCAGACTCTCAGGCATGAGTTCGACATTCTGTCAAGGCTACGCCGCGCGAACGCCGGCACGGGTGTGGAGTTGGTGCTACCGCTGACGCTTGACTTTCTTGAGTGCAATGGTGTCTCTATGTCATTGCAGACATTCTTATCCGGGCATCCTCTCCAAAGGCACGTGACGCGGACAAATTACGGTTATCTCGCCACGCAGTTGACCGATTGGCAGATCACCCTCGCGAAACGGTACGGCGACCGAACGAGGCGTTCGGACATCGGGGCCGTGATCAGTCGATTCCTGGATGGCTTGGATAGTCCATCTGATCCACTGCTTGATGCCCATACAATCGCGGGGACGAGGGAGACCTTGTCCGCTCTTGGGCCAGTCCCGGTGGTCTGCGCGCACAACGATTTCACTCCCTGGAACTTGATCTGGACCGATATAGGGCTGGGCGCGATTGACTGGGGCGACGCGGAGTGGGATGGGATACCGATGCTCGACCTCGTTTACGCGCTGGCCATCCTGGCCGCTGTGCTCGATAAGGCCTGGGACCCGCGGCGCATGCAGGCAGCCTATCGCGGACTCATGGATGTGAACACGCCAGGCGGAGCTGTCTTCCACAGAGAACTGGACCGCTATGCTCGAGAGGTCGGATTGCAGCCTGATCAGATCCCGCCACTGCGCCTCCTGACGTGGGTGCTCCACAGCAACTTCGTGTGTCGCGGCAAGGCGGAGCAGGGCGTGAAGGCAACTCTCCCTCGATCGTACACCAGCGTGTGCATTCCATTGTGGAGAGCAGAACTGCAGATGCAACTGGGCAGCAAGGAATAGGAAGCCACCGTCGGAGGAATCGCCGGTATATGACAACGGGCTGCTACCTGTTCATTTCGCCGCACCTGGACGACGTGGCGCTGTCCTGCGGCGGCTACATTCGGCGCCTCGCCGAAGCTGGCGAATGTGTGGTCGTTGTCACGGTAGCAACGGCTGACCTGCGGGAGGGTTCGATTTTGTGGCTGGCGCATCGGAATCACATGGCCTGGCACGCGGGGGAGGCTCCTTTTGCCCTGCGGCGTCTGGAGGACGAGGCCTCCGTCAATGCGCTCGGCGCGACTCACCTGCACCTCGGATTGCTCGATGCGATGTATCGTCGGGATGAAGCCGGCAGACCGCTGTATGTCACCAGTACCACCGGCGTCTCCGTGCATCCTCATGAATGGCAACACCACGAACCTGCCGTCCGACAGAGCCTGGGGCAAGTGCTTCGAGTGTGGGGCGACGGCGATGCGAGAGTATTCTCTCCCCTTGGTGTCGGCGGGCACGTGGACCATATCATCGTTCGCCGAGCGGTCGAGAGCCTTTGGGATCCGAGTGGCATCAGCTACTACGAGGACTATCCATACGCCGGCCGGCCCGGAGCCATCCAATCGCAACTGGTCCACGATCGCCAGACCCGGCGGTGGCATGCCACAACGATCGAGCTGTCTCCGCTCGAAATCGAAGCGCGGGTTAACGCGGTTGCGTGCCATGTGTCTCAATTGCCCGGGCTGTTCCCTTCCCCACTTGAGCGACTGCTGGAGATCGCCCGCGCGCGCCTGCCTTTCCTATCGCGCTACGTCGACCGATGGCCCAGCCAGGATGTTTCCCGACATCGCATGGCATCTTCTATTCGCGCCTACGTCAATAAAGTCGGGGGAGAGCGCTACTGGGAGTGCCTCGACGATCGCGAACAAGACTCCCACGCAGCCGAGAACGCAAAGAAAGGAGGAACGGTGGCCCGATGAAACTTGCCAGGCTGGACAACTTCAACCGGTTCTGCGAGCTCAAAGAGGAATGGGATGAGCTTCTGAGGTCACAGGTTGACACTGTGTTTCTAATGCACGACTGGCTGAACCAGTGGTGGAGACACTATCATGAAGACTCCGAGCTGTGGACGCTAGTAGCGCGGGACACCCACGGCCTGGCCGGAGTGGTACCGCTGATGTTGCAGCGCGACTTCGGGGGACTTCGCCGGCTCAGCTTCATGGGAGCCGGTGAGGTCACGCCAAACCACCTGGACATCATCGCACGTCCGGACACGCGTGGTGCCGTGGAAGAGATGCTCTCTGAATACCTGTGCCAGTCCAGCTCTCAGTGGGATGTGCTGGATCTCGACAAGCTGCCCAGCGACAGAGGGACAGCTGAACGGCTGCGCCTGCGGCTCGGAGCTCGTGGCCTGGTCGCGCGCACCGAAGTGTCCGCTCGCTGCGGCTACGCTGAGTTGCCCAATTCGTTCGACACGTACCTCCAGGGGCGCGGCTCGACAACACGCCGCCACCTTCGGTTGGCGAGGCGGCGTCTCGATGAGGCCGTCCCGGGCGTTCGTTTCGCGATTGCATCCACTCCAGAGGAAGTGGAAAGAGTCCTGTCGGCGCTAGTCCAGATGCATCAGGCTCGCTGGAGGCGACGTGGCTTCACCGGCGCCTTCGCGACCCAGCGGTTCGTCCGATTTCACCGCGATGTGGCGCTGAGCGCCCTACGGGATGGGTACCTTCGCCTATACTCCTTGCAGGACGGTGCCCAGATCTTGGCGGTGCGGTACGCCTATCGTGTAGGTGACTGCGTACAAGCTTACCAAAGTGGGTTCGATGAGCGCCGGCCGGCACTCAGTGTTGGCATGATTTCCTTGGCGGGAGCCATCGAACAGGCTATCCTCGAAGGTGCTCGCCGCTTCGACCTGTTAGAGGGTGAAGAACCATACAAGCGTCATTGGGCCACTCACGTGCGCGAAAACGTCCGCCTGCGCGCGTTCAGCCCCCACTGGCGCGGAAAGCTGGCGAGAGTCGCGACCGAGACGGGCACTGCCCTGTTCCAGTCCGGGGTGCGCTACCTGCCCATCGGAATCCGCCGCCCGCTCCGGCAGGCGCTGATGCGCTTCCAGGCAGCCCGCCAAAGCCGCGGCGATAGCATTAGCAACGGCGACCAAGGGTGAGAGCAAGACTGGGTCGCGGCGCGCGGACTCTCAGGCGGTTGTGGCCTGATTTACGCACATCTTCGATATCCGGCTTAGCCTTTTCAGACCACGAGTTGACTGTCGCAGGTGGCCGCTCGTCAGCCACCGAGCCGAATGCTGAAGGTGGGGAGCGCCGGAGACTTTGAGGATCAGCGATTTCTTTGCGGAGCCACTGGTCCTCCTCGATTTGGTTGAGTAGCGTGCCGGACGGAGATAGATCTTGCGAACCATAGTCCTGCGCTCCATCGCGCTCATCGGTGCGGCTATCCTGTGGGCTCTGTCGCTCCCAGGGTTGGACATGAGGCAGATGAACGACCTTGGGCTCGTGTCCGTCCTGCCCCCGGTCTATTTCGCTGCGCTGGCTCTCCTGAGCGCCAGTTTCGCGCTCGCCGTGAATAGCAGGAAAACGCCCGGCTGGCTGCTCTTCCTGCACGTGGTGTTGCTGATCTTGATCATTCACGGCACCCCGGCCCTTACCTACGAAACGCTGCGATACGGTTGGGCATGGAACCACGTCGGAGTGACGGACTATATCCTGAAGTTCGGACGGGTCGATCCGAACATCACCTACGAGTCAGGGCTAAAGATATACCACAATTGGCCTGGGTTCTTCGCCCTCGGGGCACTGTTCACCGCGGC
>Ga0209745_1001179_pt1 | contig 15708 bp, 14 predicted proteins | sample BarGraNGADG00312_FD_184495 | JGI IMG/M metagenome (GOLD analysis project Ga0209745, IMG submission 184495) | Arctic peat soil microbial communities from Barrow, Alaska - Barrow Graham LP Ref core NGADG0004-312 (SPAdes) (version 2) | ecosystem: Environmental > Terrestrial > Soil > Wetlands > Peat... | reverse complement strand
GCAGAGCGACCCCGGGTGGCGCGGTGGGCTGGTTCCCGCGGCGGGCTGTGGGTGGGGTTCGGGGTGGTTCATGCCTGGTTGTTGCTCGTGGGGGTGGTCCTGCTGCCTCGGCGTGCGTTCTTCGACCTGGTGCTGTACCGCTCCTGGGTTTCGCTCGGCCTGCATGGTGGTGGCTGGCCGGTGTTCGGCGGCCCGTCGGTCTACCCGGTCGGCGCGCTCGTGCCGATGCTCGTGCCGGCTGCCGTCAGCACGACCTCCACGGTGGCCTACGCCCTGGGCTGGTGCGCGCTGGTCACCGGGCTGGACGCGGTCGCGGTCCGGGCGCTGGCCCGCCGGGGCGGTGCCCGTGGCGCGTGGTGGTGGCTCGTGTTCCTGGTCCTGCTGGGTCCGGTCGCGATGGGCCGGATCGACGCCGTGGTCGCCCCGCTCGTCATCGTCGCCCTGCTCGTCGCGGTGCGCCGCCCGCGGGTGGCCGCCGCGCTGCTCACCGTGGGGGCCTGGATCAAGGTCGCGCCGGGCGCGGTCCTGGTCCCCCTGGTGATGATCGTGCGCCGGCCCGTGCGCGACGTCGTGGTGCCGGCCGCCCTGGTCTGCGGGGGAGTCGTGGGGGCGGTGGCCGCCGGCGGCGGGCTCCGGTACGTGACGAGCTTCCTGTCCGCGCAGGGCACCCGCGGCCTGCAGGTCGAGGCCGTGGCTGCCAGCCCGTGGGTCCTGGCGGCGCTGGTCCGCGACGACATCACGGTGGTGCTCAACACGAAGCTGACCACGTGGGAGATCATCGGGCCCGGCACCACCGGCGCGGCCCGCGCCCTCGACGTCGTCCTCCCGCTCGCCGTGGCCGGCCTCACGCTGCTGCTCTGGCGCGCACGCTCCCGCCCGCTGGACGTGCTGGTGTGGGGCTCGCTCGCCTTCGCCGTGCTGCTGATCGTCGTGAACAAGGTCGGCTCGCCGCAGTACGTGGGCTGGCTCGCGCCGCCCGTCGCCGTCTCCTTCGCCCTGGCCTCGCCCGCCGGCCAGACCGCCGGCGCCCGGTGGCCCGAACCCGTCTTCACCGCGCGCATCGCGGGTCTCGTGCTGGCGATCGCGGCCCTGACCCAGATCGTCTTCCCGCTCGGGTACATCTCCCTGCTCACCGCCAACCCGTTCGTCTCCCTGGTGCTGGTAACCCGCAACGTCGCCTACCTCGCCCTGCTGGCCAGCCTGTGCACCGTGCTCGCACGCAACCACCGACCCGACCCACGACACACGCCGCGGCACATGAGCAGGTACGCCAACAGTTCGACCGACGCTCTTCGATCTCGCTAACGTCGAAGCGCTGGCGTCCCCTCGGGCGCCGGCGCTCGGACGGGCGCGGGTTGCACGGCCGGGGGCATAGGGGGGAGGTGAGTGGGTTGAGTGGAACGCAGGTGCGGACGGTGCGTGAGAAGTTGACGGCGAAGGGCCGCGAGCTTGCCGGCTCCACGTGACACTCGCGACATCCGCGCGAGGCCGCGCGGTGGGCCGATGGGGCGTGCCGGCCGCGGGCGGGTGGGTGGTGCTGGTAGTGGGCGCGGTGGCCTTGGCGGCGCGGCTCGGGCCGGTGCTGGTGGCTGGGACGCTCCGTGGGGTCCAGGGCTACGACGACGGTGTGCATCTCGCGGTCGCGCAGCGGTTGATCGCCGGGGTCGTGCTGTACCGGGACGAGGTGTTCTTGCACCCGCCGGGCATCGCGGTTGCGCTGGCGCCGTTCGCCGCCCTCGCCGGTCCGCTCGGGGACTCGTGGGCGCTCGGGCTGGCGCGCCTGGCGTTCATGGTGCTGGGCACGGTGAACGCGATGCTGATCGCCCGGATCCTCCTGCCGCGCGGCGCGCTGGCCGCTGCCGTTGGCGGTGGTGCGTATGCGCTGTGGGGTGCCGCCGTCTCCGCGGAGCACACGGTGTTCCTCGAGACCCCCATCAACCTGGGTCTGCTGATCGCGCTCGGTCTGCTCGCGCGCACCGGGACGGGCTCCGCACGCGGGTCCAGGGCTGGGTCTAGGGCCGTGATGGTCTCCGGCCTCGCGCTCGGGGTTGCGGTGACGTTCAAGATCTGGGTCGTGATCGACGCTGTGGCGCTCGGGGCGCTGGTGCTCGCTCGGTGGGGTCCACGCACGCTCGTGCGGTGGTTCGGGTGGTGCGTGCTCGGTGCGGCGCCGGTGCTCGTCCCGTTCCTCGTCCTGGCGCCGGGCGAGTTCTGGCAGGACGTCGTCGTCGTGCAGGGCGCGCGGCCGGTACAGGACAAGGGCCTCGCGGACCGGCTCGGTGCGGTTGGACTCGCGGCAGCCCTCCACATCGGCTCGAGTATCCTGGTCGCCGTCCTGATCGGCGCGGTGGTGCTGGCTGCCGTGCTCGGGCCGCTGGTCGTCGCGGTCGTGCGCCGGACCGGTCCGGCGGCGTGGCCCGATCTGGTCTGGTGGGGTGTGCTCGCGGCACTTCAGCTGGCTGCCCTGGCTGTGGCGCCGAGCTTCTACAGCCATTACGGGGCGTTCGTGGTGCCGGCGCTGAGCCTCCTCCTCGGGGCCGGCGCCGGGCGCCTGGCGGCGGCCGTGCGGGCTCGCGGCGGCCGTGCGGCGCGCGCCGGCGTGGCCGGCGTCGTCGCCGTGGTGGTCGCAGCCGGGCTCGGGCTCGCCCTGGCGCGCCCACCCCTGCCCGTCCCTGGCCGGGTGGACAACGCCGTGCTCGCCGACTTTGCGGCGCGGCACGACTGCCTGTGGGTCCGTAACCCGTCCTACCTGCAGCTCGCCGACGCGACCGCCCGACAGATACGGGCGCACTGCCCCGCCTCGATGGACCTCGTCGGAGTATCGCTCGTACTTGCCGACCGTGGGCGCGTGCCGGGCTCTGCGGCGTCGGACATCGACGCACTGGTGCTCGAGCAGCTGACCGGCAGCGACGGCGCGCTGCTGGTTGCGGGTCACCCGACCCAAGGGTTCGGGAAGCGCGCCAGGGCGTATCTTGCCGCGCATTTCGCCCCGGTGGGCCGGACCGGCGAGATCCAGATGTGGACCCGCACCGGTTGACGGTGCCTCGGTGCGGTTGTCGAGGCAGGTGCCGGACCGACGCCACAAGCGAGCGTACCCGCAGACTATCTTCAGCGAAGTCCCAGCCGGCGGGTGGAGGCTGACCAGAGGTGCCGCACCTCTTCCTCGTGGGTCGCCGTTCGATCAAGGAGAGTCATGGCCGAGAAGTGCTGGACAGCGGGAGTCGAGAAGTGCTGGACAGCGGGAGTCGAGTAATGACAGGTCAGAGCGTCATGGAAGTCAGCTCACCCACGCCAGAGCCGCCGACGGGCGGCCGATTGACGCGAGGGGGCGGTATCGGCGCCTTCTTCCGTTCCCGGTGGCCGAGGACGCGCTGGTTGAACGTGGGGCTGGTCGTCGTGCTGATCTTGGCCGTCGCCGGGACGTACGGGGCTTATGCCAGCTCGGGCAGTAACCAGGCCGCGACGACGCGAACCACCACGGTCACCCGGGGGAATCTCGCGAGCACGGTGACGGGCAGCGGCAACTCCGCGTCGAGTTTGAGCTCGCAGGTGAGCTTCCAGACGAGCGGTACGGTGACCGCGATCCTGGTGAAGGTCGGGGACCCGGTGGTGACGGGCCAGGTGCTGGCCACGATCGACCAGACCAGTGCGCAACAGGGTGTGACGTCCGCCCAGGCTGGACTGGCGTCCGCGCAGGCGGCCTCCGCCCAGGTGACGAACGGGTACACCGCGGTGCAGCGTGCGAAGGACCAGCTGGCGATCAAGGGTGCCCAGCAGAATGTCACGTCCGCGCAGAACTCCGTGCAGGACGCGCAGGCCCAGCTGGCCGCCGACACCACGTCGCTCGCAAGCGCCGCGTCGAGCGCGCAGAGCCAGCTGGTCGCCGACACGTCCGCACAGAACATCCTGGTCGGCAACGCCCAGGTCGTGGTGAACGCTGATCTGTCCGGTGGGGTTGACGCCGGTAAGTCATGCTCGAGCTCCGGCCTGTCCGTCACCACCAAGACGGACTGCGCGACGCTGGCCGGCGCGCAGCAGAACGCGGACACTGCGGTCGGAAAGGACCAGCAGACGATCACCAGCGCGCAGCTGAGTCAGTCGACCACGTTGGCGAAGGACCAGCAGGCGATCACCACCGCGCAGGGGTCGGTGAATACCGCGCAGAACTCGCTCTCCTTGGCCAAGCTCACTGCGCAGGGCAACGCGAACCCGTCGACTCCGGCCCAGGTCGCGCAGGCTGCGGCCGCTCTGACCACGGCGCAGGCCTCGGTCGATCAGGCGAACAAGACCCTCGCTGAGACGTCGCTCACCTCTCCCCAGGACGGGGTCGTACTGGCCGAGAACGGCAAGGTCGGAGAGTCCACGACCAGCACGTCGTCGTCGGCCGCCTCGACAGGCAGCAGTGGCTCGGCTTCCGCGACGGGTTCGTCAGCGGGTTCCTCAGCGGCTTCGTCGTCGAGCTCGACGGCCAGTTCGGGGTTCATCACGATCGCGAACCTCAGCCAGATGGTGGTGTCCTCGAACATTGCTGAGGCGGATGCGGCGAACGTGCAGGTCGGGCAGACGGCGTCGGTGACGTTCCCCGCGACGTCCACGACGGCGACCGCGCACGTGGTGTCGGTGTCCCCGGTGTCCACGACGGTGAACAACGTGGTGCTGTACCCGGTGACGGTGTCCCTGGACGCGTCGTTGCCGGGTGCGAAGGTGGGGGAGACGGCGAGCGTGACCATCACCACCGGTGAGGCGAACAACGTGCTGATCGTGGCGTCCTCGGCCATCACCACCCTGGGCGGTCAGTCGACCGTGACCGTGCAGAAGGGCACCACGAAGACCGTCACACCGGTGAAGATCGGCGTGGTCGGCACGGGCGGCACGGAGATCACCAGCGGGCTGTCCGAGGGCGACGTGGTCGTGCTGCCGTCCTCGACGACCGGGACCACCGGTGGGGGCTTCCCGGGCACGGGTGCGTTGCGTGGGATCGGTGCAGGTGTGGGCGGCGGCGTGGGTGGTACGGGGGCGGGGCGATGAGCCGGCCGGTGGTGGACCTGGCGTCCGTCACCAAGACCTACGGGATGGGCGACATGGTCGTGCACGCGGTCGCGGGAGTCGACCTCGTCGTAGAACGGGGGGATTACGTGGCGGTGATGGGCGCGTCGGGGTCGGGCAAGTCGACGTTGATGAACATCATCGGCTGCTTGGACGCCCCGACCGCGGGCCGGTACCTCTTGGACGGGGTCGACACCCGGCGGCTGGACGAGCGTCGTGCGTCGATCGTGCGCAACCGGAAGATCGGGTTCATCTTCCAGTCGTTCAACCTCATCCCGCGGACCACGGCGCTGAGCAACGTGGAACTGCCGTTGGCCTATGCGGGGGTGAAGGTTTCCGAGCGGCGGCGCCGGGCGGTCGCGGCGCTCGAGCGGGTGGGTCTGGGGGACCGGGTGGGTCATCTGCCCTCCCAGCTCTCGGGTGGGCAGCAGCAGCGGGTCGCGATCGCGCGGGCTCTGGTGACCGACCCGGTGCTGCTGCTGGCTGACGAGCCGACGGGGGCGTTGGACTCGCGCAGCACCGAGGAGGTGCTGGGTCTGTTCGACGAGCTGAACGCGGCGGGGCGCACGGTCGTGGTCATCACCCACGAGCCAGAGGTCGTCGAGCACGCAAAACGGATGCTGCGGATGCGCGACGGCCTGGTCGTCGAGGACGTGCGCCAGGCGCCGATCGTCGGGCTGCCCCCGAGGCTTCTCGCCGCGACCGCAGCCGGCGACGTGCCGGTGGAGGTGGGCCGGTGAACCTGACCGAGAGTTCGCGGTTCGCGGTGCGCGGGGTCACCGCGAACAAGATGCGGTCGGCGCTCACGACGCTGGGCATCCTGATCGGGGTGGCCGCGGTGATCATCCTGGTCGCGGTCGGTACCGGGTCGAGCAAGGCGGTGCAGGACTCGATCAGCCGCTTGGGCTCCAACACGCTGACGGTCTCGTCCAACCAGGGCGGCACCGGTGGGCGCGGTCGCGGCGGCGGGGGCGGGTTCTTCGGCGGCGGGGGCGGTGGTGCCGGCGCTGCAGCGGCTACCCCGAACGCCGACACGGGCACCAAGACCCGGGTGGCCCAGCTCACGCTCGGCGACGCTTCCGCGTTGTTCGACCCCAAGGCGGCGCCCGACGTCGTCTCGGTCGCCCCGGTCGTCTCCGCCCAGTCCGTCACCGCGACGTACAACGGGGCCTCGCATGCGGTAGCCACGTTCACGGGCACCACGGCGAGCTATCTCGACAACGACAACGACACCGTCGGGTCCGGGTCCCCGATCACCGACAGCGACTACTCCGCCCACCGGCGAGTGGCCCTGGTCGGAGTCACTGTGGCCACGGACCTCGCGGGCGGGGACGGCAGCGCGATCCTGGGCAAGACGGTCCAGTTCAACGGGATCGCCTACAACGTGGTCGGGATCTTGACCACGAAGGGTTCCACCGGGCCGCAGAACCAGGACGACCGGGTGATCGCCCCCCTGACCGCGGTTCAGGACACGCTCACCGGATACGGCGCGTTGAGCGACATCTCGGTGAAGGCAAGATCCGCCGGCACCGTGACGATGGCCCAGGGCGAGGTGCAGGACATCCTCAACGCTCGCCACCACGTCACCACCGCCACCGCTGACTACACGGTGAACAGCGCGAGCTCGATCCTGTCCGCGGTGACGTCGAGCAGCACCACGTTCACGGTGCTGCTCGGTGCGGTCGCGGCGATCTCCCTGCTGGTGGGCGGTATCGGTGTGATGAACATCATGCTCGTCACGGTCACCGAACGGACCCGGGAGATCGGTATCCGCAAGGCGATCGGCGCCCAGCGAGCAGACATCATCGGCCAGTTCCTGATCGAGGCCATGCTGCTGTCACTCTTCGGCGCGGTGGTCGGTGTCGCCGTCGGGTTGATCGGCAGCCACTTCACGATCGTCGGCGTCACGCCGGTGGTTGCGCCCTACTCGGTCTTCCTGGCGTTCGGCGTCGCTCTCGCCACTGGACTGTTCTTCGGGCTCTACCCTGCCAACCGGGCTGCCTCGCTGCGCCCCATCGATGCTCTGCGCTATGAGTAACCACCCACCCCGGACCGGAGTTCCCCGATGACGGATCCCACCACTGACCAGCCAGTCGATACGTGGTTGCCCCCTTCGAGCCGGCTTGGCCGACGCGAGCGGCTGACGGAACCGGAGACCGGCTCGGGCTCGGCACGCACCCATGTCGGCCCACCACCGTCGGGGGACGGGCCGACCAGCGTCCTGGACGCCGTTCCGGCCGACGACGCCCGCATCGCCGACGGCGACCCGGGGGACCCCGATGACGGTGACCCGGGGGACCCCGAACTGTTTGTTGACGAGCAGTGGGACCGGCCTCCTCGCTCGAACCGGTTGACCCGGATGCTGCTGGTGGCGATCCTCGTCGTGGCGGGGTTCGGCGGTGGCGTCTTGTTGCAGAAGAAGCACGACGCAGGTTCGACGTCGTCCACGTCCGCCAGTGGTCTTCCAGCCGGCTTCTCCCGCGGGGCTGGTGCGCGCGGCGGCCTGGGAACTGGTTTGGGTGGCACCGGCACGGGTGCGAGCAGTCCCGGGGGAGTCACCGGATCGGGCGCCGCGACCACCGTCCCCGTGGTGGTGGGCACCGTACAAGCAGTGTCCGGGACGACACTGACGGTGCAGAACTTCGCCGGCACCGTGGTCACGGTCACTGTTCCGGCCACAGCCACGGTGACCACATCGGGTCTGACTCCTCTTTCCGCCGGAACGACGGTCTCGGTGTCCGGCGTCAAGCAGCCGGACGGCAGCGTCGTTGCCTCGGCGATCACGGCGCGTGCTGCCAGTTGATTCCTGTCCGCTCGGCGGTCAGGTACGTCCCCTGAAACCCTGGAGGTATCACGTGAGAATCGGAAACGCGTCGTTTGGCACGGCCACCCGGTTGGGTGTGGTCGTGCTTGCGGTCGCTGGCATGGTCGCGGGCTGCGGCGGAGCCTCGGCGAACTCGTCCGCGGCCGGGTCGAGCCCCTCGGCGTCAGCTTCATCGAGAGCATCTCGCGCGGGGTTCGACCCCGCGTTGCGGCAGCAGATCCAGGACTGCCTGACGGCGGCAGGGATCGCGGTGCCGACGGGATCGGGGCGTCCGTCAGGCGCCCCCAGCGGGGAACCAAGCAACAGGCCCACCGGGAGGCCGAGCGGCGCGTCCACCGGCAGGCCCAGCGGCGTGGGGGGCGGTGCATTCGCTGACCCCAAGGCTCAGGCGGCCTTGAAGGCCTGCGGCATCACGATTCCGTCCTTCCGCACCGGTGCGACGCCGTCGTCCAGCAGCTGACGGCGTCACCTCACCCCGGTGCGGTTGTCGTCAGTGACGACCCCTGATGCATCGAAACCGGCCAGATCGCCGATCGTTGTCGGGGCGGGTCACCAACCTTCGACGGACTGATGGCGGGCCAACGACACGGCCACCTGGTCTGGCGTGACGAACTCGCAGGACCGCTTGTGGCCATGTCGCATCGTGCAGATCCGCCCGGTCGGCAGATGTATCCGCGCGCAGGCGCCTACTTGGAGGCTGGTCTCGTCGACCGAGGCATTGTGCGCTTCGAGCCGCACGGTGATCTGCGGCGCATTCAAGAACCTGGCTGCTGCTACGTCGGGTCCCATGACTTGGACCGCCTCACTCGTCTCGTGTCTGAGAGAGTCCGGACTCTGGAACCCGCTGCCAGGCTACACGTGACGGTCCGGCGAGGCAGTCAAACGCTGCACGATGCTGTTGGGGTTCTCGACGCCGAAGGCTCTCGGCTGGGGTCGAGCTCGCGCATCGGAGGATAGGGAGAAGGTGCGCGTTCACTGGGCCTCATGCGGTGATGGTGGGTGGGCGAAAGGTGCCGTAGCGCGCGCCGACCGCAAGCGTGAGCGCGGCGCGCGCTCTACGGCTGCGGCGTCGTGCGCGACGAGGTCATGCTCGGCGACGGCGACGGCGACGGCGAGTGTCGCGTCCTGGAGCGTGCTGGCGATCCAGCGGGAGAAGTCGCCGCGGGCAGCGTCCCGTCCAGATCCGTCGCGATCGCCCGGAAGTACTCCGACACCGCTCACCCACCTCCAGCAGCGGAGGCAATGGGGCCCGCAGCTGCGGTCATCCTGTTCCGCCGTTGTGGCGCCCGGACCGCTGAGTCCGGAAGGGGCAAAGGTGGCCCCGTGGACGGGCGCCGCGGACCGGTCGGCGTCTGTGTCAGCCACTAGGCTGAACCAGAACAGAAGGGGCGGTCCAGGTCCCTGGAAGAGGACTCGGAGACTCCGATGCGGTTGGCCTTAGCTCGGATCCGGCATGTCGCCGGCATCCCGTCCGGACTGGTCGCCGCCGCAGCGTTGACGTTCTACCTGCTGGTCAACGCACTCACGACCTGGTCGGCCGCAATGTTCGGAGAGCTGGGGCTCTGGTCGACGGTTGTTGTCGCGGCCACCGTGACCGCGGTCTTGTTCGCGCGCTGGCAGCGTCGGTTCGCCGCGTCGCTGGACCCTGCGAGGGTGGACCAGCCCGGCACCGCGAAGCTCGTCTCGCGGCGTGGTGTCATCGTCCTCGTAGGACTGGATTCTGCGGATCCCGGCACCACGTTCACCAGGCTGCTCGCGACCGCGAATCGACTCGAGTACCTCGCCCTGATCGCAACACCGCAGTCGGAGGTCCGGGGAGTCGTGCCCGCACTCCTCGGCCCACTGATGGCGGTCTCCGGGCGCACCGTGGCCGCCAGCCGCATCCGGGTGTGGGACCAGAACGAGGCCGAGGCGATGGGCGACGTCGAACAGTCGGTCACCGAGGCCATCGAATGGATGGGGCGCCACGGTCTGCACGTCTCGGAGATGGTTGTCGACGTGACGAAGGGCCGCCGGAGCATGGCGTTCGGCGCACTCATCGCCGCCGACCGTGCTGACGTCGAGGTGCAGTACCTTGCCGCCGACTGGCATCACCTGGACAACAAGCCGCGCCCCGGCACCGAAGGGTTCAGCGTCGTGTCCGAGCGTTGGAAGAGTGTCGGCCAGGACGCAGCCCGGCTGGACTCTTGACCTGGTCGGCGATCCCGTCCACGCCTCCAAGTCCCTACGTCGCCTGCGGCGTGATCTCAGGCCAAGTCAACCGCGACGCTCTTGAGCGCGCCTTCGACGACATCGCACGCGTGACGCGACATCTCCTCGAGGCGATGGTCACCACCGCACCGCCCAAGGACCGTGAGATCGTCGCTGTCCACCGGAAGGCTCGCGCCGCCAGCGGTTCGGGACGACCCGACCTGCGCCGACCGCCTAGCGGTAGTCGCGGTGCAGGTTCTCCTTGGTCGACGGACCGACCGGGGTTGCGGAGATCCAAGGACCGGTGCCCTCGGAGGCATCGATCACGCCGCGCTCGAGCCAGCGATCCTCGCCACCCATCACTGCGGCGGCCAGGGCCCGATCGCGCCCGTCGGTGTTGCGTCTGAGCTGTCGGAAGAGCTCGTCCACGCGCGTCCGCGACTGTTCGCAGAAGGCCTCCGCGAGCTGGTACGCGGCAGCGCCTGTGACCGGTTCCTGCAGACGCAGCGCCTCGGCCCGGGTGCAGACCGCGGACATCGCGAACAGCTCTGCGCCGATGTCGACGATGCGGCCGAGGAGCACCTGCTTCTGATCGAGCCCGGCCTGCCAGCGAGCCATGGCGTAGAAGGTGCGTCGGGCCAGCGTGCGGGAGGCGCGCTCGACGTAGCGCAACTGTCTTGCCAACCGCCCGAACTCGCCATACGCGCCGGGAAGCGATCCCTTGCCGGCAACGAGCTGCGGCAGCCATCGCACATAGAACCTGCTCGCCGTCACTGCGGCCCGTGTCTTGGCACCTACGCTCGCCTCCGCGGATGCCAGGTCACCGGCCGCCGCCAGGTGCGCGTCGACCGCTTCCCGCGCGACCAGCAGCCGCATGATCTCCGACGACCCCTCGAATATGCGGTTGATCCGCATGTCGCGCAGGAGCTGTTCAGTCGGCACCGCCCGTTCACCGCGGGCGGCGAGCGAGTCGGCCGTCTCGTAGCCGCGCCCACCGCGCATCTGCACCAGCTCGTCCGCGACGCGGTAACCCATCTCGCTCGACCACAGCTTGGCCAGGGCGGCCTCGATCCGCACGTCCTTCAGTCCTGCGTCTGCCATCCCCGCGGAGAGCTCGAAGACCGCCTCCAGTGCGAACGCCGTGGCGGCCACGAAGGCCAGCTTCTTGCCGATTGCCTCGTGCCGGCCGACCGGCTTGCCCCACTGCACACGTTCCGTCGACCACTCGCGGGCTATCTTCAGGGCCCATTTGCCGCCGCCCGCACAGATCGCCGGAATGGAGAGCCGGCCGGTGTTGAGGGTGGACAGGGCGATCTTCAGCCCCTGACCCTCCCGGCCGAGCCGGTTCGCCGCCGGTACCCGCACCTGGTGGAAGTGGGTGACCCCGTTCTCCATGCCCTTGAGACCCATGAACGCATTGCGGTTCTCCACCGTGACGCCCACCGAATTGGCCTCCACGACGAACGCGCTGATGCCGCCACGGCTCCCATCGTGCACCGGTACGTTCGCCATGATCACCAACAGCTCCGCGATCGGGCCGTTCGTCGTCCACAGCTTCACACCGTCGAGGAGGTAGGCCGCGCCGTCGTCGGTGGGGGTCGCCGTCGTGCCCATTCGTGCCGGGTCAGAACCGACGTCCGGTTCGGTCAGCAGGAAAGCTGAGATCGCGCCCGCCGCGCACCGCGGCAGAAACTCCTTCTTCTGCTCTTCGGTGCCGAACATCCGCACCGGCTCCGGGACCCCGATCGACTGGTGCGCCGAGACCAGCGCCGCCATGCTCGGATGCACCGAACCGATCAGCATGAGCGCCCTGCCGTAGTACACCAGCGGCAGACCGAGTCCGCCGTACTCGGTCGGGATCTTCATGCCGAACACACCGAGGTCGATCAGCCCCGCGATGTACTGGTCGGGCACTCGGTTCTCGCGCTCGATCTGGCCGCCGTCGAGCGTCCTGCAATACACGGTCAACCCAGCTAGGAAGGCGTCGCCGCGCTCGGCGTCCTCGGGGCTGGGCTGCGGGTGCGGATGGATGAGCGTGAGATCGAACGCGCCGAGGTAGAGACCCTTGGCAAAGCTCGGTCGGATCCACTCTGTCTCCCGGGCCGCCTCGGCGACCTCACGCGCCCTGCGCTCGCTCGTGTCCGATGCCGTGGTCTGTCGTTCGGTCTTGGCACTCATCAGGACCCCCTGCCGAGGTCCGCGAGGGGCGGACCCACCGGTTCTCTTGCGATGCTACGGGAGAAGGCCAGGGCCCGAGCGGGGAACCGAACCGCCGAGGTTCCCTTGCAGCGAGCTTCTGCGTCAAGGGCACCACTGGGGATCCGGAACGCTCGACGCCCCGCGCGGCAAGCGTCACGCGGCCGCCGGTTGCGCGCACGTCCCTGGTGATGGCGACCTACGACGGGAGCTGGCGCGCTCCGGTCGCATACCGGTCGAGGGTGATCTCGACCAGCCGGCGGTCCGGTGCCAACGGTGCGGTCACGAGGTCGGCTCCCGCAGTGAGGAGGCGATCGTGGAAGAACCCCTCGGCGAGCACGTACGACGCGATCACGACACGTCGGAGACCAGTCGCACGGGCCGCCGCGACGGCGTCGGGCACCCGTGGAAACGCGCCGGCCCCCGCCCCGATGGTGATCGGTCCGCCGGCCCAGACTGCGCGCAGCCCGGCGGTTATCTCCTCGACCGCGGCGGTGGCGCGGGCATCGGTCGAACCGGCCCCGGCGAGCACGATCGCATCGCCCGGACCTGCTCCGGCGTCGCGCAACCGGTCGAGCAGCAGCTGCACGAGCCGCGCGTCGGGCCCAAGGGTCGCCGACTTCACCGCCGATCGTCCCGCGACGGCTGACTCGATGTCGACGTGCACGTGGTATCCACCGGAGAGCATGAGCGGCACGACTACGGCGACGCCCCCGCCGGCCACGGCGGCAGCGACCGCGTCGGCCACCTTCGGTTGTTGGACATCGACGAACGCCTCACGTACGTCCAGGTCCGGCCGAGCCTGGCGGACCCCGGCGAGGATCGCGCGGATCGCGTTCCGCCCGGCAGGGCTGTCGGTGCCGTGCGAGCAACCGACCAGTACTGGTGGACCGGGCCGGAAGGCTGCGATCGCCATGCCGGTGGCCTCGGCGTCAGGCCGGTGGGCCATTGCGCCGCACGCAGCGGAAGCCGATGTGCGTCATCGGGCTGTCCTCGAATTCGGCGAACGCGTCGTCGGTAACCGGATGCCGGTCTGCCCACAGTTCCTCGACGGGCGACGCCCGGACGGCGGCGGCAGCTCGGTTCATCGGCCCACCGTAGCCGTCGCGGTTCGACCGAGTTGCGGGGTGACCTGCGACTCGGTCGGGGCGGCGTCTTCTCAGGTCCCGCTCAGTAAATGTGGGGCACACTGAGCCGTACAGACGGCAGCGACGAAGAGGGTGTTCGTGAGCGAGGACGAAGTCCGGTTGGTCGAAGCGGTGCGGCCGAGGCCGAGGGCCGAGCGATCGCGCCGGCGGCGGCTGGCGATCTCACCCCGACACGTCCTGAAGATAGGACAACTGGTCAAACGGGCCGCCCGGATGCGCGGCGGCGGGACCGCGTTTCCTGGGCTGGTGGTCGAGAAGATCGACCCCGGCTTTCTCTCGAGGGTGCTCAGCACTCTCCCGGAGGGAGTCGTCGTGGTGACCGGGACGAACGGCAAGACCACCACTACGAAGATGGTGGTCGAGCTGTTGCGCGCATCTGGCCTCCGGGTCGTCACCAACCGGACGGGGTCCAACTTCACCCGGGGTGTCATCGCGGGACTGCTCGACACACTTGATCAGGACGGAACGCTGAAGGCCGACATAGCCGTCCTGGAGCTGGATGAAGCGCACGCGGTGCTCTTCATCCAGGACGTCGCCCCGCGGTATTCGCTTCTGCTCAATGTCACGCGCGATCAACTCGACCGGTTCGGTGAGCTTGACTACACCGCCGGGCTCCTTGAGAGCGTGGCGCTCGCGACCCTCGAGGGCGTCGTGCTCAACCGGAATGATCCGCTGGTGCGACGCGTCGCCGACAAGCTTTCCCCGTCCGTCGGACTTTGTTACTTCGGTTTCGACGATTCGCTCAAGGAGACATTCCTGAGCGATCATGACCTCTACGGCACCAGCGATCTGGACCAGAGCGCCGCGCCACGCATACGAAGCACGGACGTCATCTTGGCCGGCCTCCATCAGAAGACCGCGACGTTCGCGTACGGCTCGGAACGTCAACCGCCGCTGGAGCTGGGGATCGACGGCATACACAACGCGCTCAATGCGGCAGCGGCGCTCAGCCTGGTTCGGATGATTCTTGGCGACAAGGTCGACACCGCATTGCTGAGGCAGGCATTGCGGGGCGTCCGACCTGCGTTCGGGCGCGGAGAATCGATCGACATCAACGGCAGTACGCTCGAGATCGTCCTCGTGAAGAATCCGGCGAGCTTTCGCCTGGCCCTGAACTCCTATGAGTTGCGCACAGCGACCACGATGATTGCCATCAACGACAGCTACGCCGACGGCCGTGACACGTCATGGCTGTGGGACATCGACTTTCGCGCGCTCGGGCCCGTCGCGCTCGTCAGCGGCGTCCGTGCCCACGACATGGCACTTCGGCTTCAATACGACGAGATCGAACCTGCTCAGGTTGAGCCGTCATTGTCCAAGGCGCTCGACGAACTCTTGCGGGCAGAAGGACCAAAGCGCATCTACTGCACCTACACCGCCATGATGGCGTTGCGCGGCCTGCTCGGGTCGATCACCGGGTTGGAACGGATCGACTGATGACCCTGTCAACCAGACTGCCCCTGACAATCGTTCATCTGTATCCCGAGCAGATGAACATCTACGGTGACTGGGGAAACGTGCTGACAATTCTTCGGCGCGCCGCGTGGCACGGCTACGAGCCGGCGGTCATACCCCATCATCCGGGGAAACCTTTTCCAAGAAATGCCGACATCGTGCTGGGTGGTGGTGGCCAGGATTCTGGGCAAGGCAAGGTGCAGGACGACCTGCTGAACATCGGCGCCGACCTGCACGCCCTTGCCGACAAGAACGTCCCCATGCTTATGGTGTGCGGACTCTACCAGCTCTTCGGTCACTTCTTCGAACCCCTGGAGGGCGAACGCGTGCAGGGGATCGGCATTTTCGATGCCGAGACCCATGGGGGAGCGGAGCGACTTATCGGCAACGTTGTCGCTGACACTCCGTTCGGCGAGCTGATCGGCTACGAGAATCATAGCGGCCGGACCGTGCTGGGCGAAGAGCAGCCGTCGCTGGGCCGAATCATCAAAGGGTCCGGCAACAATGGAAGAGACAAGACCGAGGGTGCCGTTCACAAGAGCGTCTATGGCACGTATCTGCACGGTTCCGTGCTACCGAAGAATCCACGATTCGCGGACGCGCTCATACGAGCGGCCGTGCTCTACCGGCACGGTTCCTTCGAACCCCGGCCTATCGACGACCACTTTGCGAGTCTCGCGCGGTCGGCTGCAAGAAGACGTCCTCGCTAGGACGGGACGATGCCTATCAGGATCATCGGCCTCCTTCTCGGTGGCTAGGCGGGCGTCGGGCCGGTTTGGGTTGGGGTTTTCATCCTAGGTAGATGCCGACGCCGACGAGTAGTGCCCAGGCTGCGGCGGTGATGATGAG
>Ga0209745_1001178_pt1 | contig 15723 bp, 18 predicted proteins | sample BarGraNGADG00312_FD_184495 | JGI IMG/M metagenome (GOLD analysis project Ga0209745, IMG submission 184495) | Arctic peat soil microbial communities from Barrow, Alaska - Barrow Graham LP Ref core NGADG0004-312 (SPAdes) (version 2) | ecosystem: Environmental > Terrestrial > Soil > Wetlands > Peat... | reverse complement strand
TGATGGAAACCGACACGTGTGACCTCCCCTTCGGGAATGTCGAAGATGGACAGGAAAGAACGCTGAGTGCGATCTGTTGTGCGATCTATCAGGCGATTGGTTCGCCGGCCTCCGTCGCGGGGTCGACCTGCTCACTGCTCGCGGTTAGCACTTGCACATGACGAGTGCTAATCAGAATCTAGGTTGCCGGTTAGCACTCGGTCAACTTGAGTGCCAGAAGCGATACGATTCCCGTCCCTGCTCGAGAGGAACCGCCACGTGTCCCGCACCGTTCAGACCGTCGAAGATGTGCTCCAGATGCTCGACTCGATGTTCGACCCGAAGGCCGACAGGTGAACCGACCGCGGGTCTGGTTGGTGGGACCGCTTCTACAGCGACCGCGACCGCGGCGTGCCTTTCTTCCGGCCGGTCCCGGACGAGTCGCTCGTGACCTGGCACCGTGACGGACAGCTGAAGGTGCCTGCCGGTGGGCGAGCCCTTGACCTGGGCTGCGGACCTGGCCGCAACGCGGTCTGGCTGGCCGAGCAGGGCTATCGGGTCGATGCGCTGGACCTGTCGCCCGAGTCTGACCTGTTCGGCGAGTCCTTCCTGTGGACCGGGCTTTTCCGCCGCCCCGCGACCATGGCCTCGAACGCTGCCTCTGAGGCTTGATCGCGATACGGCGAGGTGAGTTCTACGGGTTCGCTTGGACCAGGCGACTGGTCGCCGGCGACTGAGCCCAGTGCCCAATGGTGGAGGATGTGTGTCATGGACCTCGCCGCCGTGACGAAACTGGTCTCCGGCGAAGGCTGGGGTCTACTGCAGTCACTTCCCCCTTATGACGAGTCCACCGCCCTGTCGCTGGGCGAGGGACTGCGCGCGGCCGGGTTCGACGCAGACCTGGTCGCGGCGGCTCTGACGCAGTCCCGGCTGCGGGCCAAGGGCCACGAGAAGTTCGGGAAGTTCGCCGACGGGATGTTGTTCACCGCCGACGGTCTGGAGCAGGCCACGAGGCTTGAGATCGCGGCCCGCCATGCGCAACGTTTTCGCGCGGCCGGGATTCGTCAGGTGTTCGACCTCGGCTGCGGCATCGGCGCCGACGCCATGGCCATCGCAGGGCTGGACCTCAAGGTGACCGCCGTCGACGACGATGAGGTGACCGCGACACTGGCCGGAGTCAACCTGCGGCACTGGCCCGGGGCCTCGGCATTCATCGGGACCGCCGAGGGAACCCAGCTGCCCGGTGGCGAGGGCGCACGGCACACCGGCGCCTGGCTCGACCCCGCCAGGCGCACGCCCGGCGTCACTGACGCCCGCGGCAAGACCCGGCGCGTGTTCAGGCTGGACGCCATCTCGCCCTCGTGGTCCACGGTGCAGTCCATTGCGCGGTCGCTGCCGGCCACCGGGGCCAAGCTCTCGCCATCCTTTCCGCACGGCGCGATCCCGGCCGGCACCGAAGCACAGTGGACGTCGCTGCGCGGCGAGGTGCTGGAGTGCGCGATCTGGTGGGGCCCACTGGTCAACCGTGCCGGCCGCTCAGCCTTGGTGATCGGTTCGCAAGGACGGTCATGGACGGTGCGTGAGGCCGACGCGGGCGGCGCAGGTGCTGCTGCGCCGGTGGCGTCGTCACTGGGACAGATCGGCGCCTGGCTGTACGAACCCGATCGGGCCGTGATCCGCGCCGGGCTGACCGGGGCACTGACCTCCGTCGTGGGCGGCTTTGAGCTCGACTCTGGCGTGGGCTACGTGACCTCGGAGCGATGTGTCGACGTCGGCTACGCCCGGCGGTTCGCCGTGGACGAGTCAATGCCGTTGAACGTCAAAGCTCTGCGAGCGTGGCTGCGCGAGCGCGACGTCGGCCGCGTGACGATCAAGAAGCGTGGGGTGGCGCTGGATGCCGACGAGCTGCGTCGTCAGCTGCGGCTCTCCGGGTCGGTCGAGATGACGCTGGTGCTCACCCGGGTGAAGAACCAGCAGGTATGCCTGGTCGTCCGCCCGGCCTGACCGGTCATCGAACCAACAGGGCATAGCAGCGGACAACCCGCTCGCGCCACCACTGCTCACGGTCCGCTGGCGCCCGCCAGTGGTCGAGATGCCGCTGCTCGACCGTGAGGTCCCGCAAGGCGATCGAACCCGCTTGCGGAACGAGCGAGTCATCCGTGACATCGCCCGCCAACAGCTCGACCGTGCTGAGGCCACAGGCAAATGGCAGCTCGGGCAGGGCGGCGGCCAGGGCGAGGCCCGCACGGATGCCGACGCTGGTGTCCAGAGCACTGGAGACCACGCTCGGCAGCCCGCACTCCTGTGCGATCGCGAGCGCAGATCGCACGCCCCCCAGCGGCGCCACCTTCACCACGATGACGTCGGCAGCCTCCTCACGGACAACGCGCATCGGGTCCTCTGCCTTGCGGATCGACTCATCCACCGCCACCAGGACGTCAATACCGTTACGCGCCAACGCGATCCGCAACGATGCCAGCTCTTCGACACTGGCACATGGCTGCTCCGCATACTCCAACCCGTACGCCGCGAGCCTCCTCAGCGCGTCCACCGCATCGGTGACGCTCCAGCCTCCGTTGGCATCCACCCGGATCCGTGCCCCCGGGCCCATCACGTCCCGGACCTCGGCCACCCGGTCGATATCGACTTCGAGCCGTTGACCACGCTCGGCAACCTTGACCTTGGCGGTCGTGCACCCGTCATACCGCGCCAGGATGCCTGCGACCTCAACGGCAGCGACCGCGGGCACTGTCGCGTTGACAGGGATGGCCTCGCGGACCGGGTCCGGCCACCCCACCCACCCGGCCTCAATGGCGGCGACGAGCCAGCGGGACGACTCGGCGTCGTCATACTCCGGGAAGGGCGCGAACTCGCCCCACCCCAAGGGACCGCGGATCAGCGCCGCCTCGCGCACTGTCACGCCCCTGAACCTGACTCGCATCGGAATCTGCACCACCGACAACGTCTCGAGCACTTCGGCGAGGTCGGGCACCAACGGGGACGTCATGCGGCATATTGTCGCTGACGTGAGCGAACAAAGCGTGAGCGAGACCTTCGACCCGACCGCGTGGACCGTCGTGGAGGGTTTCGACTTCACCGACATCACCTACCACCGGGCGGTCGGCACCGGCGCGGTGCGCATCGCTTTCGACCGCCCGCAGGTGCGCAACGCCTTCCGCCCGCACACGGTCGACGAGCTGTATCGCGCGCTGGACCACGCCCGCATGTCCCCCGACATCGGCACCGTGCTGCTGACCGGCAACGGCCCCAGCACGAAGGACGGCGGCCGTGCCTTCTGCTCCGGCGGGGACCAACGGATCCGGGGACGCAGCGGTTACCAGTACGCCGACGGCGAGACCGCCGGCACCGTTGACACCGCTCGGGCTCAGGCACATGGCGGGCGTCTGCACATCCTTGAGGTGCAGCGACTCATCCGCACGATGCCCAAAGTTGTCATCGCTGTGGTCAACGGCTGGGCAGCGGGTGGCGGCCACTCCCTGCACGTCGTGTGTGACCTGACCATCGCCAGCCGTGAACACGCCAAGTTCAAGCAGACAGACGCCGACGTGGGCTCGTTCGACGCAGGCTACGGCTCGGCATACCTCGCCAAGATGGTCGGACAGAAGTTCGCCCGGGAGATCTTCTTCCTTGGGCGCACGTACTCGGCGCAGGACATGCAGCGGATGGGCGCGGTCAACATCGTCGCCGACCACGCCGACCTCGAGGCCGAGGCCCTGCAGATGGCCAGGGAGATCAACGGCAAGAGCCCCACCGCGCAGCGGATGCTCAAGTTCGCGTTCAACCTGACCGACGACGGTCTGATGGGTCAGCAGGTGTTCGCCGGTGAGGCAACGCGGCTGGCCTACATGACCGACGAGGCCGTCGAGGGCCGGGACTCCTTCCTGGAGAAGCGCGACCCCGACTGGTCACCCTTCCCCTACTACTACTGAGCAGGCTCGCGATGACCACAAGGAGCGCGTCGTGACCACGGTGAAACTGCCCGAGACCGATCTGGCGCGAATCGCGAAGTACTGCGCCGACCGGGTGCCCGCCCTTGTCCGTAGCGAGGTGCGGCTGGAGCTCGAGACGCGCGGCCACAGCGTGACCATCATCGAGACTCGGCCACCATGGGAGGGCGGCGATGGCCCGTGGACCCGCATGAAGGTCGCCCAGCTGCGGTACCGAGCCGAGTCCGCGGACTGGACGTTGCACTGGCGCAACCGCAACGAGAGGTGGTTCGACTACGACGATCACTTCAGCGGGACGGCGGCGGAGCTGCTCGCCGAGATCGATGAGGATCCAACCTGTATCTTCTGGGGCTGAACCGGGTCCGCCGCCAGGCGCCTGTGGATAACACCGAACGCCGGGTCGCGAGCCGGTCTAGGCTTCCGCGACATGGCCATGGCACACGTTCCGCTGTCGGCACTCGCCACACATGAGCGGCCGCGCGAACGGCTGATCGCGCTGGGGTCAGCGGCCTTGACCGACGCCGAGCTCGTGGCCATTCAGCTCGGGTCTGGCCGTCGGGGCGCAAGCGCTATTGCCCTGGCCCAGTCGCTGTTGCTGGAGTTCGGCGGTGTTGCCGGGTTGTCTCGCGCCCTGCCCGAGGAACTCTCCCGGCACCTTGGGGTAGGTCCTGCGAAAGCCACCCGGTTGGCTGCGTCTTTCGCCCTGGCAGATCGCGTGGAAGGCGACCCGCTTCAGCGGATCGTTCGCACGTCGGCGGACATCGCCCGGGTGGTGTCGCCAATGCTCTCGCGAGCCCGCACGGAGCAGGTGGTGGTCGTCGCCTGCGATTCCCAACACCGGGTATGCCGGACCGCCACCGTCGCGCACGGCGGGGTGGACTGCAGCCCATTCCCTGTGCGCGAGATCCTGGCTCTGGTCCTGCGGCACGATGGGGTCGCCTTCGCGGTAGCCCACAACCATCCCGGCGGCACGACCGAGCCGAGCATCCAGGATCGTTGCGCCACAACAGAACTCGCGAATGCGGCAAGCGCAATTGGTCTGCGGTTCCTCGACCATGTGATCGTCGCCGGCGAGAGCTGGACGAGCGTCACGCCCTTGACTGCGTATTGAGGGACGATCTGGGGCGACTCCCAGCGCGCCCCTGCGAGCATCGGGAGCACGACATTGGTGCAGGTATCGCTCTCCAACGGCCCCCGCCGCGCCGCCCTGAACGTCATGCTCGGCAATCTATCGCCTGGGCAGGGTCATGACGCCCGTTAGTCGAAGACGCGGTGGACTTTGTGGTTTGCCGCCTGCGCCCGAGGACGCACGGTCATCCGGTCGATGTTGACGTGAGAGGGCCGGGTCGCCACCCACGCCACGCAGTCAGCGATGTCCTCCGACGTGAGCGGCTCGGCCACTCCGGCATACACGGCGTCGGCCTTGGCCTGGTCTCCGTCGAAGCGGGTCAGTGCGAAACCCTCCGACCGCACCATGCCGGGCGCGATCTCGCACACCCGAACGGGTTGGTCCCAGAGCTCCAGACGCAAGGTGTCGACGACTGCGCGCACACCGAACTTGGCCGCCACATATCCGCCACCGCCCTCGTATGCCACCTGACCGGCGGTAGATCCCATCACGACGATCTGACCTTCCGACGCCACAAGGGCCGGCAGAAGTGCCTTGGTCACGGCTACGACGCCGATGACGTTGACCTCGTACATCGCCCGCCACTGGTCAAGGTTCGCTCCCGATACCGGATCGGCACCATAGGCTCCGCCGGCGTTGTTCACCAGCAGATCACAGCGCTCACCGACTTCGGCCGCTAGCGAGGCCACGTCGTCGGCCAAGGTCACATCGCACACCACGGCCCGGCCGCCGATCTCGGCGGCGAGCACCTCGATACGGTCAGCGCGCCGGGCCGCGCACACGACCTCGAAGCCTTCGGCGGCAAGTCGGCGAGCCGTGGCCGCTCCGATGCCGCTACTTGCTCCGGTCACCACGGCCAGAGGTCGCGTCATCTCATTCACCCGCCCAGTATTCACTCACCCTCGGAACATAGGCTCCAAGGGTGAGTGGTCCCCGGTTATCTGCCCTGCCCGTCCCCTCGGGTGTTGCTGCGTTCGGCGTCCTGGAGGACCTGCAGAACGCTCTGGCGGGTTCGGGTCCGGCTGTGGCCCCGCATGCCGTCAACAGTCCCCCTCAGCCCATCCCCGACGACGTGGGCGACCTACCCCCAGGCCTTGCGCTCACGATCGGCACGTCCGGCTCCACCGGACGCCCCAAGCTGGCGATGCTGACGGGTGCCGCCCTGCGCGCCTCGGCCGGCGCCACTCATCAGCGCCTCGGCGGCCCGGGCCAGTGGCTGCTGGCCCTGCCGGCCCACCACATCGCCGGCATCCAGGTCCTGATCCGGTCGTTGGTCGCTGACACGACACCCGTCTGCATGGATCTGGCGGGAGGTTTCACCACCGCAGCATTCGCCCGCGCCACCGCTGAGATCACCTCCGGCGCAAGGGCTTACACCGCGCTGGTGCCAACCCAGCTGGTCCGGCTGCTCGGGTCCGCCGACGGGTGCCAGGCGCTCACCCGGTTTGCCGCTGTCCTGCTCGGCGGCGCGGCAGCACCTGCCAGCCTGCTCGCGCGGGCGAAGTGCTTCGGGGTCCGGGTGGTCACCACCTACGGCATGAGCGAGACGGCTGGCGGCTGCGTCTATGACGGGCGTGCTCTTGAGGTCAGCCGCGTGCAGCTCGAGGACGGCGGCCGGATCCGGCTCGGTGGCGCCACCCTCGCACAGGGCTACCTCGGCGACCCTGAACTCACGGCAGATTGCTTCAGCGAAGACATGGATGGCGGGGTGTGGTTTCGCACTGACGACGTCGGCCACCTCGACGAGGGTGCCCTCGTTGTCGACGGCCGCATCGACGATCTGATCAACACCGGGGGCCTCAAGGTGGTTCCGCGTCTGGTCGAGGCGGCACTGGTCCAGCTCGACGCCATCGCCGAGGCCATCGTGGTGGGCAGTCCCGACCCCGAGTGGGGCCAGGCCGTCAGTGCCGCCGTCGTTGTCGCACCAGGCAGCTCGCCCCCGACGCTTGACGATGTGCGCGACCAGCTGCGCGGAATACTGCCTGATCATGCTCTGCCGCGGCGGCTGACGACCCTGCCCACGCTCCCTCTGCGCGGCCCCGGCAAGCCCGACCGAGCCGAGGTTCGGAGGCTTTTTGACCACCGCGACTGACACGCGGCCAACACGTGACAAAATCGGTACAAGACCACATCAGGCAATCAAGCAAGGAGGTCGGGATGGTCAAGGTGCTTCTTTTTCTCATTCCGTTCGCCCTGACCATCTATTCGGTGATCGACGCCATCCAGACCGAGGACACCCGAGTTCGGCATCTACCCAAGATCGTCTGGATTCTGCTGATCCTTCTCTCCGCCCCGTCCGGGATCGGCGCCATCGCCTGGCTCGTCACAGGCAGGCAGCACGGCCCACGAAGCGGACGCCGAGGGTCCAGCTACCCGACGGCACCTCGTGGCCCCGACGATGACCCGGATTTCCTTCGTAACCTGTGACTGCATCTGCGTGTGACTGCCCGCCGCCCGACCTGACAGAGAACTGAGCGAGAAGCAACTCCATGGCCACGTTGTCCCAGTGGGTCGAGGGCGCTCGCCCCCGCACCCTTCCCGCCGCCGTCGCACCCGTTCTGGTCGGTACCGGCGCCGCGTACGCCCTCGAGGCTGGCAACCCTGCCTATGCCCTCCTTGCCCTGCTGGTCTCCCTGGCGCTGCAGGTCGGGGTGAACTACGCCAACGACTACTCCGACGGCATCCGCGGCACCGATCAGGAGCGGGTCGGCCCGGTGCGGCTCGTGGGACAGCGGCTGGCCAACCCCGCCAACGTCAAGCTCGCGGCGATGATCTGCTTTGCCAGCGCGGCCCTGCTCGGGCTGGCACTGGTGGCGCTCAGCGGTGCGTTCGTGATGCTGCTGGTCGGCGCCGCTTCGATAACCGCCGCCTGGTACTACACGGGGGGGAAACGCCCCTACGGTTACAGCGGGCTGGGTGAGGTCTTCGTCTTCGTCTTCTTCGGTCTGGTGGCGACCTTGGGCACGACCTACACCCAGGCGCTCTCCGTCAGCGCGGCCTCGATTGCCGGCGCGGTCGGCGTCGGCGCCCTGGCCTCAGCGATCCTGGTCGCCAACAACCTGCGCGACATACCGACCGATCAGTCGCACGGCAAGCGAACGCTGGCGGTGCGCCTGGGCCAGACCCGGACCCGCGCGCTGTATGCCGCACTGCTGACCGTGGCGCTCGCCTGCGTCCTGGTGGCCGGCGCCATCCACCCGACCGCCCTCATCGCCCTGCTGTCCTTCGTGCTGGCGATCCCGTTGATGCGGCGAGTCCTGGGCGGCGCACTCGACAAGGACCTGATCCCCGTCCTGTCGGGTACCGGCCGGTTCGAGCTCGTCTACGGCGCCCTGCTGGCGATCGGGTTGGCGGCAGCAACCCACCTGGGCTGAACACCCTCAGGCCCCGGGCGCAACGCCATGAGGCCCCGGGCGCAACGGCGTCAGGCGCGCGCTGAGTCCTCGTCAGCCTCGGCGTCCTCGGCGATCTCGTCCTGCGCGATCTCGTCCATATGGTCGGTGCGAGCCAGCTCCGCCCGTCGGGCACGTTCATCGACATGGCGCGCGATCTTGGCGCTGAACTGTGCCCGGGGGCCCTGCAGGACGAAGTACGACACAGCCATCGAACCCAGCGCCGAGAGACCGAGCAGCCACCAGCGCTGGCTCACATCGCGCAGGCCCAGGAGCCACAAGGCGCAGAGGAACCCGAAGAAGATCATCAACCGCAACACCGTGTAGCGCGCCATGCTCACATCCCCGAATACGAGTGCTGGCCGACGAAGAACACATTGACGACCATGTAGTTGACCAGAATGGCACCATAGCCCGCGAGCGCCAGGTAGTTGGCCGCTCGGGGCGACCACCCCGTTGTCGCGCGTGCATGCAGGTAGGCGGCGTACACGACCCAGATGACGAACGTCCATACCTCTTTGGGGTCCCAGTTCCAGTAGTGGCCCCACGCCTGCTCAGCCCAGATGGCGCCGGCGATGAGCGTGAAGGTCCACAGCGGGAACGCCACGGCGTGCATCCGGTACGCCGTCCGGTCCAGTGACCGCGCCGGCGGAAGGGCCGTGTTCACGATGGTCCTGATGCGTGACATCGCCGGCGGGTCATTGGCCGCCTGCGCCTCCAGCCACGTCTTGACCACGTGCAGGATCGTCACGCTGAACGCGATCGTGAACAGTGCGACCGCGAACGTGGCCACCGTGACGTGGATGACGAGCCAGACGCTCTTGAGCGAGGGCAGCAGCTCGCTGGCATCGGTGTAGAAGACCGTGATCGCCAGCCCGAGCGTCAGCAGCACCGGGCCGACGACGAAGAGCCCCAGCCAGCGGATGTCCCGGCGCAGGCTGATCACGACGAAGATGACAACCACGAACATGGAGCTGACGAGAGCGAACTCGAACATGTTGCCCAGCGGTGGACGGTGAACGGACAGACCCCGCATGGCGGCAGCGGCGATCAGCAGGAGGCCGCCCAGCCGGGTGAGCATCATCGCGATTCCGGCAGCCTTGCGCGTCCGCGTCAGCGGCCGGTCCGGGTCGTCAGTCGGGATCGGATAAGCCAGGGCGTCGACGGAGGAGTCCGCCCCGACCAGTGCAGGCTCCTTCTGGGTCTCGGGCGCCGCCACCGAGAGCCTGGGGAGAGTCCGGGCCAGATCGAGCGCGAACGCGATCATGGCGATGGTGAACACCGCCATGGCCGAGTAGACGGCGAGGTTGGCGTACTGCGCCAGAGTCTGATTCGTCATACCTTGGTGTCGCTCCCCTTGGTGACGCTGCGCTTGGCGGTGATCCTCTGAGTGATGGTGCTGAGCAGGTCCTCGATGGTTGCCCCCAGCCCTGGGTCCTCACCCTTGGCCAGGCCACCGATCGAGACCACGGTACGTGGTCCCGTCGACCGGACTCGCACGAACACCCGCCGACGCCGGATCACCAGCGAGGCGATCAGCCCGGCCAACGCGGCGAGCGCGCCGATGAGCGCGAAGAGCTTGCCCGGATCGTAGCGAGTCGAGAGCCCGGCCCAGCGCTGGACTGCGTCAAAGGTGATGCTCCCCCGGCCACCCGGCAGCTGGATCGTCTGGCCCGGTTTCAGCAGCAGCCGCAACGGCTCACCCCTGGCGTTCCTGAGCTGCGTCATCTTCTCGGTGCTGAGGGTGTAGACCGACTGCGGTCGGCCCTGCGGATACAGCTCGCCCTCGTAGACACCCAGCGCGAGGGCAGGATTCTTGAGGTCGGGGAAGAACGAGGACGGCCCGGCATCCTTGTCGAGGTACTCCGAGGGCAGGAAGAACCCGAAGAACCCCAGCTGTTTCGGACTGGCCGCAGAGACCTTGATGGCGCCCACCGACTTGTAGTTGGCGTCCTGCGGCAGGAATGGCGTGGCTTCGTGCAGGAGCACCTGTCCCGCTGCATCGCGCACGGTGATGACGGGTGCATAGCCGTTGCCCAGCAGGAACACCGACGTCCCACCAAACGTCAACGGACCGTTGACCTTCAAGGTCTGATGGATCTGGGGAGCATCCGGGCTGGCTTGCGTGCGCGTGTATGCCGTGAAGTCACGCGGCGCGCCCCGCTGCGCGCCGCGGCTGTGTTCCTCGAAGGTGACGTCCAGCTTGTCGACCGCAACCATGAAGGGCGACAACCCCTCGGTGTCGACCCAGGGGCCGGGGTCGAAGGTGTCGTAGGCGGAGATGGTGTTCGAAAAGCTCTTGCCGGTGACCAGGATGCGGTCGCCACGCCATCCGAACAGGTGCCCGACCGCCACGGCCGCTATCACGACGATCAACGCGGTGTGGAAAACCAGGTTGCCGGTCTCGCGCAGGTAGCCGCTCTCTGCGCTCAGCGAGAGGCCGTCACCGGTGCGTGGCACGTCAGCCTTGCCGGTCGAACGGATCCGCCAGCGCATGATCCGACGGTGACTGCCCAGGACATTCCTGCCCCTCAAGACATCCCTCGCGACCTGCAGCACCTCCTCGGGCGTCCCGTCGACCTCGATCTGGCCATGCTCGGGGAGCCGCTCTAGGTGGAGGGGCGCCGCAGGGGGCTGCGCCCGCATCGCCCTCCAGTGGATCTTCGAGCGAGGCACGACACAGCCCACCAGCGAGACGAACAGCAGCAGGTAGATGGCGGCGAACCACGGCGAGGAGTAGACGTCGAAGAAGCCGAGGCGATCGAGCCACGGACCCGTGCTCCGGTGTCGGGACAGGTAGTCCGCGACTCGTCCGGCATCGATATTGCGCTGCGGCCAGATCGAACCCGGTACCGCTCCAATCGCCAGCAACAGCAACAGGAACAGCGCCGTCCGCATGCTCGTGAGCTGCCGCCAGGCCCAGCGCAACATGCCGACAGGACCGAGCCTCGGCTGGGTCACCTCGCTCTCGTCGGGACGGGTGTCCATCCGGTGCTGAGTCATCCCAAACGCCCCGTCATCCCAACATCCCCTTCATCCCGACAGCCCCGTCATCACAACACCGTCCGGAACTGGTCAACCAGGCGGGACTGCATCGAGGTGGTCACGGTCTCCCACAACCCGGTCACCAGCAGGAGCCCGACGACCAGCAGGAGCACGCCGCCGGCGATCTGGATGCCTCGGTAATGCTCCCGCAGCCACCGTGAGGCGACACCGGCGCGGAAGTAGCCGCCGGCGATCAGCAGGAACGGCAGGCCCAGACCCAGCGAGTAGGCCGTGGCGAGACCGATTCCACGGGCGACGGCGTGCTGGTCGCCCGACAACGCCGTCGACAGCGCGATGATCGCGCCGAACGTCGGCCCGGTGCACGGAGCCCACCCCAGGCCGAACACCATACCGAGCAGCGGCGCTCCCGCCAGACCGGCGGCCGGCTTCCAGCCGGGCCGCACGGTGCGCAGCCTCCCGCTGTCGAGAAACACCAGCGCCATGAGGATCACGATGACGCCACCAAGTCTCAACAACAGGCTCTGGTGTTCCTTCAACAGCGTGCCGGCCGTGGAGACGGTCACCGCAACAGCGATGAACACGGCAGTGAACCCCAGGACGAACAACAGCGCCCCGAGCATGAGCCGACCTCGGCTGCGCTGCTCGAGGCTGACACCGGACAGACCGGTCACATAACCAAGGAAGCCCGGCACCAGAGGCAGGACGCACGGGGAGGCAAAGGAGACGAAGCCCGCCGCAAGGGCCACGAGGACGGCCAGTGGCAGCGCCCCGGACGTGATGGCGCCTGCCGCGTCAGCGCTCACGCGCTCTCGCCAAGCACGTCATTGACCAGCCCGGTCAAGGTGGCGGCCGAGACCGGTCCAGAGACCCGGGCCGCGATGCGTCCCCGGCGGTCCAGAACCAGCGTCGTGGGCGTCGTGTTCGCCTTTCCACGCAGGGCCAGCAGGGTGCCCCCGCCATCGTCGCGCAGCGAGGGGTAGGTGATCTTGTTCGCGCGCAGGAAAGCCTTGGCCGTCTCGACGCCGTCGCGGTAGTTGATCCCCATGAACTGCACGGATTTGCCGGCTGCCGACAGCTGCGACCAGACCTGCTGCAGGTGAGGCATCTCTGCCACGCACGGACCACACCACTGGCCCCACACGTTCAGGACCAGGACGTGGTCCTTGGCGTCGGCGACCTTCCACGGCTTGCCCGCTAGTGTGGTGCCGCTCAAGGTCAGCGGACTCGAGCGCTTGTCCAGTGCCAGACGCTCGATGCTGCCGTCACCGGAGACATAGCCCTTGCCATCGCCGGACCTGGCCTGCGCCGCGATGGAACCCGCGTCGGAGCTGCATCCCGAGACAGCCAGGGACATGGTCCCCACCACTGCGATGACGATGACGGGGACCGTGAGCCGGCGGAACATCGACGCTACGAAGCTCATGCGCCTGCGGTATTGCGTGCCCCCGGCAGCAGGGCGGCGGCGGGCTCACTGTAGGTGATCGACTCGAGCTCGTCGCCCACGAACGTCAAGGTTGTCAAGGAAGCCAGTGAGCACGTGCGCCTGCGCGGGTCGTGCCACAGGTGGCGACCCTCCAGCTTGGAGCGCGCGGTCCACACCGGCAGCTGGTGAGAGACGATCACCGCCTCGTGACCCCGGGCCATGCCGCGTGCATCGTCGACGGCCGCAAGCATTCGATCGGCGATCTCCCGGTAGGGCTCCCCCCATGACGGCTTGAACGGGTTGACCAGCTTGGGCCAGTACTTCGGGTATCTCAGCGATCCGTCACCGACACCGAACGTCTTGCCTTCGAAGTAGTTGTCGGCCTCGACCACCCGCTTGTCCGTGACGATCGAGAGACCGTGGGCTGAGGCGATCGGCGCCGCCGTCTCCTGCGCCCGGTCCAGCGGTGAGGCCACGACCACGGTCACGTCGTGGTCACCCAGATGGACACCGACCGTCTCGGCCATCTCGCGTCCCAGGTCCGAGAGGTGGAAGTCGGGCAGCCGGCCGTAGAGCACACCGGTGGGGTTGTGCACCTCCCCGTGGCGCATCAGGTGCACGACGGTCCGTCCAGAGCTCCCGGCAGCAGCGGTCATGAGGAGCCTGTAGCAAACGAGTCCGTGACGGCCCTGGCCGCCAGGGGCAGTGCGGCAAGGACCCGGTCGACCGCCGCGTCATCGTGGGAGGCACTGACGAACCACGACTCGAACGCACTCGGCGGCAGATGCACACCCTGGCTGAGCATGGACTGGAAGAACGCCGAAAAGGCTTCCACCTGTTGGGCTCTGGCTTCGTCGTAGTTGGTCACGGCTCCCTCACGGAAGAAGACGCTGAACATGCTTCCGGCCCATTGGACCACATGGGGTATGCCGTGGCGCAAGAGCTCCGCCGACGTCGCGTCCGCGATCGTCCTGCTCACGACACCGAGCCGGTCGTAGACCGCTGGGGTGCAGCCCTTGAGCGTTGCCAGGCCGGCCGCCGTGGCCACCGGGTTACCCGACAGCGTCCCGGCCTGGTAGACGGGCCCGTCCGGGGCAAGCATCGCCATGATGTCGGCGCGGCCACCAAAGGCCGCCGCCGGGAAGCCGCCGCCCATGACCTTGCCGAAGGTGAACATGTCTGGCGGGCCACCAGCGTAAGGACCCTCGAGACCGTACCAACCCGAGGCGCTGCAACGGAATCCGGTCATCACCTCGTCGGAGATCAACAGTGCGCCGTACGCCGTGGTCACCCGCCGAAGGGCCTCGGTGAAGCCGGCCAGCGGCGGCACGATCCCCATGTTGCCGGGGGATGCCTCGGTGATCACGGCTGCGATCCGCCCGCCATGCTGGGCGAAGGCCGCCTCGAGGGCCGGAACATCGTTGTAGGGCAGGACGATCGTCTCGCTGGCGCTCGACTCGGGTACTCCGGCAGAGTCCGGCAGCGCGAACGTGGCCAGACCACTGCCCGCTGAGGCCAGGAGTGCGTCGACGTGCCCGTGGTAGCAACCGGCGAACTTCACCACTGCGGATCGACCCGTGAACCCTCTGGCCACCCGCAGGGCGCTCATCGTCGCCTCGGTCCCGCTGCTGACCAGGCGCACCTGCTCGACGGGCGGCACCCTGGCCACGATCTCCTCCGCGAGCAGGACCTCGTTCTCGCTCGGTGTCCCGAAGCTGAACCCCTTGAGCGCTGCCCCCTGAACCGCGGCCAGCACGTCGGGGTGAGCGTGCCCCAGGATCATCGGACCCCACGAGCACACCAGGTCGACATACTCGCGGCCGTCGACGTCGGTGAGGTACGGCCCGCTCGCGCTGGCTATGAAGCGGGGCGTCCCCCCGACGGCCCTGAAGGCGCGCACGGGGCTGTTGACACCACCCGGCGTGACCGCGGTGGCGCGGGTCAGCATCGCCTGGGAAGAGGGCGCGTCATACGGGTATGGCGTCTGGGGTGTCATCATGCGAACCATCATCTCAGTCGTCGGGCGCTCGGCCTCGTCGGGCTGTCGGGCCTCGTCGGGCGCTCTGTCTCGTCGGACCCATGACCGCGCGTTCCTCAGGCGTGCTGTTCCTCGGTTGCGCGAACGTCGTCGCAGACCCCTGTGCTCAGGATGCCATTGCCGATGGCTGCCATGGCGCGACCGAGGGCGAGGAGGTCCTGGCGGGAGAGATGATCCAGGAGGTTGGCGCGGACGCTTCCGACATGGGTCGGCGCCATCCGGGTGATCTCGGCGAAGCCGGTGTCGGTCAGCACCAGCTCAACACCACGCCGATCCCCGGCACATGCCTCACGGCGCACCCATCCGCGGTTCTCGAGGCGGCCGGCCGTGTGGGTCAACCGGCTGCGGGACTGCACCACCAGCTCGGCGATCACGGACATCCGCAGTCGTCGGTCCGGCTGCTCGGAGAGCATGGACAGGATCTCGTACTCGGAGAGCTGCAGCCCATGAGCCTGGAGGTCACGATCGAGGGCGGCTTCCAGCAGCCGGCTTGCGCGCAGGTACTCACGCCAGACCTCCTGCTCCTCCGCATCGAGCCACTGCGGCGTGTTCTGGTTCATGGAATAGATCCTACCGGGTTCTAGTTGAAGGATAAACTTCATGCTGCTGGCGTCCTACACACAGCGAAAAGCCACACAAATAGGTCGAAACCACCACAATCAAGGAGTACTTACATGAGCAACCTCTCTGACCTCAAGCCTGGCATCTGGAACGTCGATGCTTCCCACAGCGAGGTCGGTTTCACCGCTCGCCACCTCATGGTGAGCAAGGTCCGCGGCCAGTTCAAG
>Ga0209745_1001177_pt1 | contig 15730 bp, 13 predicted proteins | sample BarGraNGADG00312_FD_184495 | JGI IMG/M metagenome (GOLD analysis project Ga0209745, IMG submission 184495) | Arctic peat soil microbial communities from Barrow, Alaska - Barrow Graham LP Ref core NGADG0004-312 (SPAdes) (version 2) | ecosystem: Environmental > Terrestrial > Soil > Wetlands > Peat... | reverse complement strand
GAGCGCGAGATGATGACGAAGGATTCGTCTTCGAGCGGTTCGGCGGCAAATGCGGCGAGGAGCTGCTCGAGATACCAACAAGTCAGCGGCGAGCGCTCCGGTTCCTGCATAGGGCGCGCGTCGACGACAACTCGAACGCCACGCGGCGGCGGTGCCGGCGCGGCCGGCTCGAGGCTTGTCGAGCCGTCGGCGGTGATGGCGGTGGCGGTCAGGTCGCCGGCACACGGGTTGTCGGCGAGCCCGGGCTTGCAGAGCCATATGGTGTCGGCGGCCACCGATTGAATCGGCGTGCCGGCGGCGGAGGGCGTCGCTGCGAGGGTCGCGTCGGGCGCTGTAGGCCTCGCCGCAGTCGGCGCGGCGGTCGGCGCTGAGGGGCCACATGCCTCGGCCGTGAGCAGGACGGTCAGCGCGAGGAAGAGGATTGGTCTTCGCATTGGGCCATGGTCGCCCCAAACGCCGTTGTCTGCCCAGAGTGGGGCGGACGCCCGTGTCAGGTTCGCTATCCGCCCAATCGGAGGCGCGGTTGGTCGGGATCCTCGTTGTCCACGACCACGTCTGCTTTCTCCAGCGGATGCGCCTCACCGAAGTAGAGCTGCTGACCCGGCACATAGCGCACGCGGTACCGATGCAGCGCCTCTTCCTCGCTCCCGAACAGGGCCGCGTCCCTCGCCGCGCCTCTTCGCCGCGTCTCGGCAAACGTGACCGCCACGAAGACGCTGAAGTCCCACAGGTCGAACAGCTCGCGGCGGTGCAGGAAGACCCCGTCGAATACGAGTACGGCGTTGGCCGGAGCCACTTCCACCGGCGCCGCGACGGGCTCGTCGGTTCGGAAGTCGAAGACACGGCGCCGAAACTCGCGGCTTCCGCCTGGGCCGAGTGGATCGAGCAGCGCCGCCCGCAGCGTCGGATAGTCGAACGAGTCGAGGTAGTAGCCCTGGGGCGACTCGGGGCCGCGCACCATCCGCTGCGCTCGGGGCCGATGGAATCCGTCGACCGATGCCCGAATGACCGGCCGGCCGGATCGCTCGATATAGGAGGCCAGCTCGTCGGCCAGGATCGTCTTGCCGGCCGCGTCTGGGCCGTCGATCGCGACGCGCACCGGGTGCGGTCGTCGGACTCGCAGAACCAGCCTGGCCAGCTCTTCCAGACAGCGTGAACGTTCGGGGGTCATCGGGCCGATTGTAGGTATTACGGTGCCGCGCGCCGGAGGGTTCGCGCCGCGGGCCGCTCGGCCGGAGGACTCAGCCGCGGTAGGCAGCCGCTTGTGCGTTGACAAGGTCGACTAGATTCCCGAGGGCAAGGTTGACGTCGAGGTCGTGCAGACCCCAGCTCGGCCCTTCGGACCCCGCGAAGGCGGGCAGGGAGCCGGGAGGACCGGTACGCGTGATCTGCAGCCAATTCGCCCCGCCCTCGGCCTTGCACTGCGCGGTCAGCGCGTTCGGGTACGAGACGTATGGAGTGGTCGGGGGAAGCTTGGGCGCTCCGGCGAGCCCGGCGACGACGACCGTTGGAAAGTAGGGCTTCAATGCCGCCGTGCCTCCGTCCGGCGCAGCCGGGTTCACGCACAGGATCTGCAGCGGGCCCGGCGCTCGGAAGTTGAACATGCCCAAAGACGTGCCGACTCGTCCGAAGGCGGCGTCCTGCGGAGGAGTCGTTTCGAAGCTCGAATACGCCACCACGCAACCGGTCTGGGCATCGGACTGGCAGCCGGGGATGTTCGCGAAGTCGCCGCCAACGTTCTTGCCGGCCGGCACTGTCACGTTGCCACCCAGGAGCAAGGCGGAGACCATCAGCTTGCGGATGTCGGGCTTGGGATCGACTTCGAAATGGAGCAGCCCAATGAGCATCATCGCCCCCTGCGAGTGCCCGACGAAGACTATGCCGCGGCCGTGGTTGTAGTTGGTCAGGTAGTCCGTGAAGGCCGCGCGAACGCCCCCATAAGCGATATCAATGTTGCTCTGGTTGATCTGCCCAGAACTGAGCGACGCAATCGTCAGCTGCGGATAGATCGGGGCGTAGACGTTGCAGACCTCCGAGAAGATCGCGGCCTGAGAGACCGCGACGCCCTTCTCCTCGGGATCGATCGAGAGGTTGGCGTTCATGGTCTTCTGGCGGCTTGTCGTCGGGTAGACATAGAAGCAGTCGATGGGCGGATCCTTCGCCACCTCAGCCAACTCGATGGTCGCTTTGCCACTTCTGTCGATGACTGTGGCGTTGAGGTCGCTCGCACAGGGGTTGTCGGCGAGGCCAGGCTTGCACAGCCACACGATGCCGGCGGCATCGGCGTTGGAGGACGCTGACGCCTGTGCGGTGGAAGCGGACGCAAGCGTCGAGGCCGAGCTGTTGGGAAGGGTGGGAGTTGGTCTCTGGCCACCGCAGGCCGCCGGGATAAGAGCGGAGAGGACGAGGAGGTTTCGGACGAGTCTGCGCATTCTGCGCATGATCCCGTCCTGTCGGGCCGGGCGTCAACTCAGGACGGGACTTCAGTCCTGGTGGCTCGCACGCGGCGCCGATCCCATCCGGTGCGCCTGCCCGGTTGGGGAGCGGACTGGCCCGTGGACGCGGCATAACATGGGGCTATGAACTGGTTCGTCGACCCCCATAAGATGCGAATGCCCGCCCCCAACGAAGTCCTGCCCGGTCGCGCCGCGGCCATGCCGGTTCCGGCTCGACACGCCGTCCTCGGCACGTCCCTTCGACCGCCGTACCCTGCCGGAAGCGAAATCGCCGAGTTCGGCATGGGCTGCTTCTGGGGCGCCGAACGCCTCTTCTGGCGCCACCCCGGCGTCATTTCGACCTCCGTCGGCTACGCCGGCGGTTCGACGCCGAACCCGACGTACGAGGAGGTCTGCACCGGCCGGACCGGCCATATCGAAGTCGTCCGCGTCGTCTTCGACCCTGAGCAAACCTCCTATGGAGGTTTGCTAAAGCTCTTCTGGGAGGAGCACGACCCGACGCAGGGAATGCGCCAGGGCGGCGACCACGGGACGCAGTACCGTTCTGCGATCCTGACCCACGGCGACGCCCAGCAGCGCGAGGCGGAGGCCACCCGCGCCGTGTTCCAGGAGCGCCTGAAGGCCGCCGGGAAAGGCACGATTTCGACTGAGATCGGCCCCGCCCCCGAGTTCTTCTTCGCCGAGGGATACCACCAGCAATACCTCGAGAAGAACCCGAACGGCTACTGCGGCCTGGCAGGAACCGGGGTCAGCTGTCCGGTGGGAGTGCTCCCGCGTGCCGCCCTGTGAGAGTCCCAATGAGTACCGACGGGCAGGTGTATGAGATGGCGAATCGATCGACTGCCGACTCCATCGACGAGTACATAGCGGGATTCCCAGCCGACGCTCAGAAGGTGCTGAAAGAACTCCGAGCGCTCATCAAGGCAGCAGCGCCCGACGCTACAGAGAAGATGAGCTATGCCATGCCCACGTTCGATCTGAACGGGCATCACCTGGTGCACTTCGCAGGTTACGCGAAGCACATTGGGTTCTATCCGGTGCCGAGCGGGATCGAGGCGTTCAAGGAAGAACTCGAGCCCTACAAGAGCGGCAAGGGCTCTGCGCAGTTCCCGCTGGGCCGGCCGATCCCCACGGACCTGATCCGCCGGATCGTCGAGTTCAGGGTCGCAGAGAACACCGGCAAGCCGAACAAGTAGCGACGAGTCGGAGCGGGAGAAGGGCCGCGCCACGGCCGGCTTGCCGCCCCGTCGTCGTTCAGCCTACGGGCGCGGGCTGTCTCGACGGGAACAATCCGAGCTGCATGAGCAGCCCCACTTGGTCGGCGATTCCCCAGTGCTCGACGACCTTGCCGTCCTTGAAACGGACGATGTCGATGACGTCGATCTCGACGGCCTTGCCTGTCGGTGAGTTGCCCATGATCGAGCCGGTGTTGATGCCGCGCGCCCTGTTGAGCGACCACACCTTGTCGCCGTCCGCAACGACGTCCACGATCTTGAGCTCGAAGTCGGACATCCAGCGGTGCAGGGTGGTTACCGTGCTCTTGGCCCCTTCCAGGCCGGGCATGTTGCCACGCTGATGCTCGACGCAATCGGGAGCCACCAGCTCATCGAAGACGCTCAGGTCGCCTCCATTGAAGCCCTGCTCGATGAGCTTCCGAAAGCGGGCGACGTTGTCCTGGTCAGACACGTACTTCTCCTTGGCGAGTAGAGGTGCGCTCTATAAGATAGGGTAGTGCTCTAATACAATAGACTGATACTCTATGGACATGACGGGCGTCAACCACAGGCCTACGCTGCGAGACGAGCAGGCGGAAGTGACTCGCCGCCGTATCACTGAAGCGGCTCGGAGCCTTTTTGCCGTCCGCGGGTACGGAGCGACGACGATGCAGGCGGTCGCCGCCGAGGCCGGCGTGGCCGTACAGACCGTGTACGCGATCTACCGCTCTAAGGCGGGTATTCTTCGGGCCCTTCGGGCTGCAGTGGTGGTCCAGCCCGATGCGGAGGCCCTGTTCCGTGAGGCGATCTCAGCCGAGTCAGACGGTCGCAAGCTCGAACTCTTCGCCCGGTCGATCAGGCAGCGGTGGCAATTCGGGAGCGATGTGGTGAGGTTCCACCTGGAGGCTGCCTCAACGGATCCGACGGTACGAGCGGAGGTGGACGAGGTGCTCGCACGGCGGCGTGGAGGCATCGAGGCGCTCGCGGTCAGCCTCGACGTCGTACGGCTGTCCGATGCGACCCGGGCATGGGCGGCCGCCATCATCGATGCCCTGACGATGCCTGAGCTCTATGCGGAACTCACGGGCGTTCATGGCTGGACGCCCGACGAGTTCGAGACCTGGCTCGCCGGCTCGCTCAAAAGCCAGCTCCTCGGAGTTTGAGAGCCGCCAATCTGGCCGCTCCTTCGCCGGCTTCACTCTGGCGTCGAGAGAGAGCTAGGAGATCCCGCGGGGCCGCCGAGCCAGCATGAACCCGAGCCCGATTCCGCCGCCGAGCACCGCGGCCAGCGCCACGATCCCGACGATCACGATCAGGATCGGCGAGCCGCCCGAGTCGCCCGAACCTCCCACTGGGGGATCGGGCTGCGCCGTCGGCGTGGCGGCGGCAATCGAAGCTGTGGGCGACGCCGTCAGATCGGTCGTCGCGGGCGAGGCCGTCGAGACGGGCGTGGCAGTGGCGGTCGGGGCCGGCTTCTGGGTGGGTGCCGGCGTGACCTTGGTTCGGTGCGCCCTGGATAGGGAAAGGGGGCGCCTGCGCCGGCGCCCCCTGGTCGTGTTGCGGGACTGCCGCCTAGACCGAGGCTTCGACCGGAACTTCGGTATCCGGAACAACCTCGACCACCGGAACTTCGGTATCCGGAACGATCTCGACCGCTGCCGGCGCATCGAGGAGTTCGGTGAACAGCGTGTGGTCGTTGAGCATGGCCTGACGCAGATCTTCTGTGCTCGCCTGACCCTGGGCATGGCGGAGCGTGATCTCGTGCGCGGCCCGGTACTGGCCGAGGGCCGCCGGATGATCGACCGACACATCGGCGAAGCGCTGCTCGAAGTCGCCCTCCGGGTAGCCCCGGGCGTCCATGACCCGCCCGACCAGAGCGTCGGCATCGCGAACGGCGATGGACGGATCGTCGACGAAGCCCATCTGCACGGCCTGCCACTCGTCGTTGAAGCGCTGGCCTTCCTCGGCCGCGAGGGGGTGGATATTGAGCTGTGACACGCGCTTCTGACGAGCCGTCAGTTCCTTCTCAGCTTGGCGGGTGTCACCCTTCTCGGCCAGGGTCCGCTCGTATTCGGGTCCGAACCGCTCCCGGAGCTGCTCGCTCCGCTGGCGCTTCTGGCTCTGCTGCCGCGTTGAGGACAACCATGCGGCCACGATCAGGATCACGACGACCGCGACCGCAGCGACTATCAATGCTTCCGTGGACATGTCGATCTCCTCGCTGGACTTGAGCCCGAATCTGGTCGATCGGGGTGGGACGTCTTGAAGCGATGCAAGTGTGGGATCCCGACACCGCGACAACATTCACGCTAGGCCGGACCCGGAGCTCGCCGCGAGGATGAAAACCCCTTCCGCCCATACGCCCGGATTTGACGCTGAAGCAAGCCTCTGCCTGACCGGATGCCAATTTGACCATCAGGGTGACTGCTGGCTGGTTGACCGGCCACGAAAGAGTGGTAGGTTCGACAACTAAACCCTCCCGAAACGGGTCAACGATTCGATCATCGCCCTGGTACATCCCATGGCGATGAGGATCCGTTCGCGCGGTGTCTGCCGGATCCGCCGGCAGGAGGTGCCAGTTGAGCGAACGCGCCGAGACGACGACGCAGGGCGACAGTGAGGGGCACTTTCGTGCGCTCGTGGCGAACATTCCCGGGGCCGTGTTCCGCCGTGCGGCTGAGTGGCCCTGGCGGTTCGAGCGAGTGAGCGACGCCATCGAGGCGATCACCGGCCATCGACCTGCGGAGCTCGTGACGCCCGGCGCGCTGGCCGAGGTGCCTCTCGCAGTGCGCGAAGACCAGCCCGCCGTCGCTGATGCTGTCGGGCGCGCCGTGTCGACGGGACAGCCTTACGAACTGGAGTACCGAATCATCCACGCGGACGGGACAACCCGCTGGGTCCACGACCGCGGAAGCCCCGTGCTCGACGCGAGAGGCGAGAAGACCTGGCTCGACGGGCTGATCTTCGACATCACCGAGCGCAAGCTGGTGGAGGCGGAGCTGAGATACGAAGAGCACTTGATGCATGCTCTGATGGATAACCTTCCGGACCGCATATATTTCAAGGATCTCGAAAGTCGCTTCGTCAGGATAAACAACGCGCAGGCCCGAGGGCTCGGACTGAGTGATCCCGAGCAGGCGTGTGGAAACACCGACTTCGCCTACTTTTCGGAAGAACATGCCCAACAGGCCTACACAGATGAACAGGAGATCATCAGGACCGGACAGCCCATCAGCCTGGAAGAAAGGGAGACCTTCGTCGATCGCCCGGATGCCTGGGTTTCGACAACCAAGCTGCCCCTGCGCGGCGAGGATCAAGACATCATCGGAACATTCGGTATTTCGGTAGTTATCACCGAGCGCAAGAAGGCGGAGGAGACGCTACGCGAGAGTGAGGAAAAGTACCGAACTCTGGTCGAGAGGGCGAACGAGGCGATCTACATCGCGCAAGACGGCGCCTTCGTCTTTGCGAACCGCAGGATGTCCGACCTTGTAGGTGTGTCGATCGGGGATCTGGAAGGCAGGCTCTTCTCAGATTTCATCTTCCCGGCAGACCTGGAACTGGCCAGCGGAAACTACCAGAAGCGAATGGCCGGAGAGGATATCGACGCCTACGATTTCAGGATGATCGGTGCGGAAGGCAGGACCATCTGGGTGTTCCTGTCCACGGCGGCGATCCAATGGAACGGAAGGCCGGCAACTCTCAACCTGATGAGCGACGTCACCGCGCGCAAGCAGGCCGAGGAGAAGCTCGAAGAGGCCACCATCCGCGCCGAGTTGGCCAACACGGCCAAGAGCGAGTTCCTGGCCAACATGAGCCACGAGCTCCGCACCCCCATGAACGGGGTGATCGGCATGATCGGTCTCCTGCTCGACACCCCTCTCGACGAAGACCAGCGGCGCTATGCGGAGACCGTGCGCAGAAGCGGCGAACCCCTGCTGACGCTGCTCAACGACATCCTCGACTTCTCCAAGATCGAGGCGGGCAAGGTCGAGTTGGAGACGCTGGACTTCGACCTGCGCGCCATGCTCGACGACCTGGCCTCCCTGCTCGCGCTGCGGGCCCACGGCAAAGGGTTGGAGTTCATGTGCGCCGCAGCGCCGGACGTGCCGGCCCGCCTCCGCGGCGACCCGGGGCGCTTGCGCCAGGTGCTCCTCAACCTTGCCGGCAACGCGCTGAAGTTCACTCACGAGGGAGAGGTCGCCGTGCGGGCGAGCCTGGTGTCGGAGACCGACACGGAAGCGGTCGTGCGTTTCTCGGTCAAGGACACCGGCATCGGCATCGCCCCGGAGAAGCAAGAATTCCTCTTCGAGAGGTTCACGCAGGCGGACGCCTCGACCACACGCCAGTACGGCGGCACTGGTCTCGGGCTGGCCATCTCGAAGCAGCTGGCCGAGATGATGGGCGGGGAGATCGGTGTCGTCAGCAAAGGGGTCGGTTCGGAGTTCTGGTTCACCGCGCGCTTCGGCAAGCAGGCAGAGCGAGAAAGCGCTGTCACCCCGACGGCCGAAGTCCGCGGGGTCCACATCCTGGTGGTGGACGACAACGCCACCAACCGCGATATCCTGAGGGCCCAGCTCGTGGCCTGGGGTGTGCGGTCGGAAGAGGCCACCGACGGCCCCTCGGGGCTGGAAGCGCTCCGGCGCGCCAGGGATGCTGGAGACCCCTTCGCGGCGGCCATTCTTGACATGGGGATGCCCGGCATGGACGGCGCGACCCTCGCCCGGACGATCAAGGCCGACGAGACGTTGGCTCACATCAGGCTCGTACTCATGACGTCGCTCGGAAAACGGGGCGACGCGCGGGAGATGGAGGAAATCGGGTTTTCGGCTTACCTGGTCAAACCGACCCGCCAGTCGGACCTGTTCGACTGCCTGGCCGCCGTGTTGGCGGGAGCGGCCGTGGCCCAGCCTGAGCGGCCCATCATCACGCGTCACGCGATCCGCGAGATGCGGCGCGGTGCGGTGCGCATTCTGCTGGCCGAGGACAACATCACCAACCAGCAGGTGGCTATCGGCATCCTCAAGAAACTGGGACTGCGAGCGGATGCGGTGGCCAACGGCGCCGAAGCGGTCAGATCGCTCGAGTTGCTCCCCTACGACCTCGTGCTCATGGACGTCCAGATGCCCGAGATGGACGGCCTCGAGGCCACGCGCCTCATCCGCGACCCGCATTCGGCCGTCCGGCAGCACGGGATCCCGATCATCGCCATGACCGCCCACGCCCTGCAGGGCGACAAGGAGCGGTGCTTGGAAGCGGGGATGGACGACTACGTCACCAAGCCGGTCTCGCCGCATGCTCTGGCCGAGGCGCTGGAGCGGTGGTTGCCCCGGGAACCCGCCGAGGTGTTGGCGAATGCGCTCGAGGCACCCGGGGCACCCGATACCGCGGCCCCCGCGGTGGAAACGGACCCCGAGGCGCCGGTGTTCGATCGGGCGGGCATGATGGCTCGCTTGATGGACGACGAGGACCTCGCGCACGCGGTGATCGATGGCTTCCTGGAGGACATCCCCAGGCAGATCGAGGCGCTCCGGAGTTACCTCGGCGCCGGCGACACCCCGGGCGCTCTCCGCCAGGCCCACACCATCAAGGGCGCCTCGGCCAACGTCGGCGGCGAGGCTCTGCGGGCGGCGGCCATCGAGATGGAGAAGGCCGGACATGCCGGCGACGTCGAAGCGCTCAAGGCACGTCTGCCCGACATCGAGTTCCAGTTTGCCCGGCTCCAACAGGCGATGAACGCCTTTACGGCCGAGGCCACACCCGAGGCGGGCAAACAGGCGTGAAGATTCTCATCGCCGACGACGACGTCGTGTCGCGCCTCGTCCTCACGGGGGTGCTGCAGAAGTTCGGCCACGAAGTGGTGGCGACGGTGGACGGCACCGAAGCCTGGGAGGTCATGCAGCGACCCGAGGCGCCCCAAATGGCCGTCCTCGACTGGGTGATGCCCGGGCTGACCGGCGTGGACGTATGCCGCCGTATCCGCAACCTCCAGTCCGACCAGCCGCCCTATCTCATCATCCTGACGTCCATGGGTGAGAAAGCGAACATCGTCGCGGGCTTGGAGGCCGGAGCCGACGACTACCTTGCCAAACCCTTCGACCCCGGCGAGCTCCACGCTCGGGTCGACGCGGGTCGGCGCATGCTCGAGTTGCGGGCAAAGTTGATCGAGGCGCGCGATGCGCTCGCCCACGAGGCAATGCATGACTCCTTGACCGGCGTTCTCAACCGCCGGGCGTTCGCCGAGATCCTCTGCCGCGAGCTGTCGCGGGAGGAGCGGCACCACCAGGGCCTGGCCGTGGGGATCTGCGACGTCGACGAGTTCAAGAAGATCAACGACACGTACGGCCATCGAGTGGGAGACGAAGTGCTGTGCGGGCTCGTCCGTCGCATGGAGAGCAACCTGCGCGGGCACGACGTCCTGGGTCGTTTGGGCGGGGACGAGTTCATGATGCTCACCGAGCACGACCGGGAAGACGACGCCGTCCTCTTGTACGAGCGCGTGCGGTCGGCCGTCGCGGACGATCCGATGCCCACGAGTGCTGGGAACGTGCCCATCACGATCAGCCTCGGGGTGAAGGTCCGGGAAGCGGACGAGAGCGATGACGAACTGCTCGCCGCGGCCGACGTCGCCCTGTATCGGGCCAAGGACGGGGGACGCAACCGCGTCTGCGTTGCCGGAGCGCCGACTCCGTCTGGCGGGTAGGCCGAAACCCGAGCAGCCGGCACCAACGGGCTGGCCGGGTCGCCGGCGATCGAAGCTTCAGTTCGAAAGCTTGATCTCAGCCAGCTTCACGGCGACCGCGACGTCTCCGGCGGTGCGCACGGGCATTCGGACCGGCCATCCCTCGATTGCCTTGGTCGCGACGGCCAGTTCCTCGCGGATGTGGAGGGGCACGTCGCCAACGAGGGCTGCGTCGCGCGCCGCATCGGGGAGCGCCAGGCCGACTCGGAAGTGGCCGGCATCGGGGGTCATGTAGAGGATCCCCTTCTTGCCTCGCTCGAGCCGGCATGACCAGCCGTACTTGCGGCCGCCGTTGACCCAGCGCTCGGTTACCGGCTCGTAGCGGGCTCGGATGGCCTGCTGAAGCTCCGTCCAGAGTTCGCTCGTCGAGCCGAGAAGCTCGACGAGTTCGGCGGAAGTCGGGGGTGCCGGCCTATCGGCCGCGGTGCTCGACATAACGCCACGAGTCTACACACGGAGCGCCCGCCGGGCCGATGCCCGGTGGCCGCTCGCGACCTGCAGATGCGGGTCAGGCTTTGGCCAGGAGCTCCGCGAGGTACTTGTCGAGCTGGGCGAATGTTCCGGCGAAGCCCTTCTGCATGCCGTCGAGCCCGGCCTCGAAGGCCTTGCGCTCCTCTTCGGTCGCATTGATCGGACCGCCGCGCATCCTCAGCGTCGTCCTGCCGTCGTGCTCGGCGAGGGTGAGCTTGCTCAGGACCTCCAGAGGCCAGGTCGGGATCCACGGGTTCCTCGTAGTCCCACCCTGGGCGTCCGAGAAGGAGTTGACGAAGACGAGGATCTGCGCCCGCCGGGCGCCCGGCTCAGACGATGCCGACGGGGCGCTCGATGGCTGCGTCCGCGCGGAGCCGTCGATCGACCAGGACGCGGATGATGTAGTTGATCTCGAGCCCGGCCCCGTCGAATGAGGGCGCCGAGCCGGCGGGCACGAGAAGCCGCCCCTCGGCCGCGCCGCTCGAGAGCGACGCCGGGTCCACCGCTACCGAGGCGACGATCCCCTCGGTTCCGTTCGGGGCGTTGGTGCGGCGGTGGAGCTCGATGCGGGCTCCCTGGCCTGACGGTGCCGAAGGCCACGCGACCGTGACGACAACCTCCTGGCCGGAGGGCGCCGGCAGCGGCGAGACCACGTTGATCGATGCATTGCCGACCGGAACGCTGGACATCAGGCTCGTGCCGCCCTGTTTGCCGATCCCGGCTCTCAGAAGGTCGGGGTGCTGGGCCACGGGAAGGTACACGGCAGCCCAGTGATCGGAGCCCATGGCGACGTCCCAGCGGACCTCTAGGGCCCAGGCGATGATCGATTCGCCAAGGTGGGCGGTCGGCGGCCCCAACTGCGGGGCCGGAACCATGAACGTCGCCTCCCACGTCGCGCCCGGCTGGAGATTCGTCGGGATCGGCGGCTCCAGGAAGGAGTCCGTGGCGAAGAGCTTGCCGCTGGTTTCGACCCAGCGCTCGGTGTAGACGACCTCTCCCTTTGAGTTGGTCTCGTCCCGTTCGCGGCGAACCTCGTCCAGCCGCAGGCCCACGAGCCTGAGATACGCCTTGCGGGCGTTGATCGGTTTCATGGCGGTCAGCCGGACGCGGCCCGTGATGCCCTCGCCGACTCGAGCCGGATGGTCGAAGACAAACTCACCCGTCACCGCCCCATCGCTTGGGTTCAGGAGCTCCTCGGGGCCGACGGAATGGAGGGGATGGCTGCCCTGGCCTCCGGCGAGCCTCGGCCCGTTGAGGGCGTCGAACGGAGACGGGGCGGATCCGCTATGGCCGGCGGAGAAACCAAATAACGGCATCGGAACCCTCCACGGCGTGACGGGGTCGAGTTGAAAGCCATGGTAAGGGCACGGCGGCGCGATGTTTAGGGTTATGGAGCCCGCCATCCGACCCGACGAACGGGCTCGAGCATAGTCCGGTCCCAACTCGCGCGGAACCGCCCCTTGGATCGCCGATCGGGCGCGGCGGCCGCCCTCGCCGTTCGGGTGGATGATCGCGCCATCGTCCCGGCTATTGGGGCGCGCAGGGTGGACGGACGATGGATCGCTTCGATTTCGTGGTCATCGGCGCAGGCGCGGCCGGCGAAGCCGCGGCAAACGCCGCGCGAGAACGCGGCAAGAGCGTCGCCGTTGTTGAACGCGAGCTGTTCGGCGGGTCGTGCGCGTTCTGGGCCTGCATCCCATCGAAGTCCCTGCTCCACGCGGCCGAGGAACATCGCCACGGCGGATATCCGTGGCAGCGCGCGTCGGACCGTCGGGACTACATGATCAATCGCGAGCACCGCGACTGGCCTGACGACTCGGGGCACGTCAAGCAACTCGAGGCGATCGGGGCGCACGTGTACCGTGGCGCCGCCCGGATCGTAGGCCCGGGGCTCGTGGAGGTTGCGGCCACCGCCGAGGCGGGCGGCCCGGTCGCGGGCGGCCCAGGCCAGCGGCTGGCCGCGGGGACGATTGTCGTCGCGACCGGATCGCAGTCCAAGGTGCCCTCGATCGAGGGCCTTTCGGCCGCGGACCCTTGGACGAGCCGCGATGCGACATCCACCCGAGAGTTGCCGCGCAGCCTCGTCGTGTTGGGCGGGGGCGCCTCGGGCGTGGAGATGGCCTCCATGTTCGCGCGCTTTGGCGTGGAAGTGGCGCTGGTCCACTCCCACGCGCGCCTGCTCGAGCGCGACCATGCCCGCAACTCCGAGGCGATCGCGCGCATCCTGCGCGACGACGGCGTGGAGCTGCGCCTGGGGGCGCGGGCCACGCGCGTTCGTCCACGCGCCGGCGATCGGAACGCCCACGTGGTCGAGCTGGGCGACGGCGGCTACGTCGAAGGGGAGCGGATCATGGTCGCTCTGGGGCGGGCCTTCGGGCTCGAAGGGATTGGCCTCGAAACGGTCGGGCTGGATCCGGCGGCGCTGCCCCGGGACGGACGACTGCGAGTTGCGGACGGCGTGTACGTGATAGGCGACCCGGCGGGTCCGGAGCTCTTCACCCATGTCGGCCACTACCAGGGCGGGCTGGCGGTGAGGATGGCGCTCGGCGAGGAAGCCACGCCCGACTATCGAGCGATCCCGCGCGCGGTATATCTGGAGCCCGAGGTGGCTTCGGTCGGGATGGACGTGGCGCAGGCTCGGGAGGCCGGAGCGGACGCGTTCGAGCTGGTGGCCGACTTCGCCACCACGGCCAGGGGATTTCGGGTCGAGGCCGCCTTCGGTCATCTCGCCATCGTCGTAGACCGCTCGTCGCAGACCCTGCTCGGCGGTTCGGTGGTGGCCCCCGATGCCTCGGCCGCAATCCACGAGATCGTCCTCGCGGTCCAGGCACGTGTTCCGATCCCAACGCTGGCGACGATGCTGCACGCCTTCCCCTCGACGTCCCGGGCGTTCGACGGCTTGTATGCGGATGCCTTCGAGCGGCTGCGGGAGGAGCCGCAGGTGGCCTGGAATTGATACCCGCCCGTACCAACCGGCGGTTCGCGGGCAACGCCGCAGGCGCCTTTCAGCGAGTTTCCAGGATTCTGGGTTATGGTGTGTTGACTGGGTTTGCTGTTGGCGCGGGTTCGCCTGGCGCCCTGACCGGTCAGAAACGCGATCGCCCAGCTCACACAACCATCGGCCCGGAAGGTAAGTCGCTGCGATCGCCGCGCCACAGGGGCTTTGCTGCTTGGATCTAACTCGACGACCACCTATGCCCGACTCGCGGCTCTACCCGAGCGCCGAGTGGGTTAGATACGGCGTTCACCATCCGGCCGTGCCGCGTCCGAGACGTCTCAGGCGAGACTGGCCGTTGGTGTTCGGGCTGGCTGCCATCGCGTTCTGCGTGACGTTCATTTTCGCGTTGAACGTACACACGCCCTCCGGGGTCACCGAGACGGGGGCGATTCGGGCCATGGTCTCCGCCGTTCCACTGGCGGCAGCTGCACTGGCGGCGCTCGCGATCTTCCGACCCTGGCCCGCCTTCCTGGGGATCCTGCTGCTGACGCCGGTCTGGGACGCGGCGCAGGTTTCCTGGTACATATCTGGCTTCCAAGTGATCTTGCAGACGGTCTTCGTTGTGGTCCTAGGAGTCGGCTGCCTCGTGTCGAGGAATCGCCGCCGAGTCCAGGAGCGGGCAGCAATCGCGCCCGATGCAGGCCCCGACGACGTGACCAAACCGCGCCTGCTCGGCCGCTTTGCGCCTTCGCTCTCCGGCGGCGTCGCCGGCCTGGCCCTGATCGGGTTCGTGGCGCTCGCCCTCGCATCGACGTACTTCTCGCCTAACCTCCTCCAGAGCAGATCGGTGCTGGTCCATGGGATCCTCGAACCGATCGCCATGGGTCTGATCCTGCTCGCACTGCGACCCAACCGGACGGATCTCGCCCTGGTCGCAATCGCGCTGGGAGTTTCGGCCGCGATTGGCAGCATGCTGAACATCGTCCAGACGGTCCCGGGCGCGAACTCGCTGGCGATGCTCCAGGCGCAGCGATTCAGCTTCTCGCTGCTCACCTACGGCAACGTCGGTCTGCTCGGCGAGCTGCTGGCGATGGCCGTGCCGTTGTTGATCGGTGTTCTACTCGCCCGTCGTTCCCTGCGCCTCCCCGCCTCAACATCAGTCCTACTGCTCCTGGCTCTGGCGGCCTGCCTCGCGGGTCTGTTCCTGACTTTCTCAAAGAGCGCCTGGTTGGCGACGTCGATCGCAATCACACTGCTCGTGCTGCTGGCCTCCCGAAGCTGGAAGAGCCGCGCCGCGATCGTGCTCAGCGCCGGCCTGCTATCCACCGCGGTGGTTCCGTGGCCGGGCTTGGTTCTGCAGTTCGCTCCGACTTTGGATGACGGCTACCGCAGTGTCATGGAGCGGATCGTCGGCGAGAGCCGGTTCGATTCGTGGAATCCAGCTACCGTCGCCGGCCAGGGGTCCGTCACGTTCCGGGTCCGGACCATCGAGGCCGGGATTCATATGGCCGTAGATCACCCGCTCCTCGGAGTCGGCCTGAACCAGTATCACCGCTACTACATGGCCGGCTATGCGGTTGGGCCGATCGACAAGAACATCAACCACGCTCATTCGATCTGGCCTGAGCTGGCCGCCGAGGTCGGTTTCCCGGCGATGGCGCTGGTCGCGCTGATCTACGGCGCGGCATTGCTTGCACTCTGGCGTGTCTACCGCGACCCTCCCGACAACGCCACCCGCTTCATCGCCGCCACCATCATCGCCGCGATCGTCTCCTGGCTGATCGTGGCCACGGCGTTCGGCAGCGACATCTTCCGGCCCATACGGAACATGTCGTCTGAGGTGGTGATGATGGCCGTGCTTGTGGCCGCGGCCTTCGTTCTGGCTCGCTACTCTCGCGCCGCGACGGTA
>Ga0209745_1001175_pt1 | contig 15745 bp, 12 predicted proteins | sample BarGraNGADG00312_FD_184495 | JGI IMG/M metagenome (GOLD analysis project Ga0209745, IMG submission 184495) | Arctic peat soil microbial communities from Barrow, Alaska - Barrow Graham LP Ref core NGADG0004-312 (SPAdes) (version 2) | ecosystem: Environmental > Terrestrial > Soil > Wetlands > Peat... | reverse complement strand
GTCGAAAAGAACGGTTACTTCCTCGACTATAAGGAACTCGACGGCAACGACATATCTCCCAGTTTCGCCAACAACACTGAAGGCCTCGCACCGGGCTCTGTCGCATTTTTCAAGTTCTGCTTCGTCGACTTTGACGGCTCCAATCTGTCTCAGCGCGAGAGGGAAGTGGAAAAAGTCATCCAGACGGCACGGGATCGAGGGCTCAGGCTGATCATCGGCAACGCTCTGCCCATGCGAAAGTCAGATGGCAGCCCGGAGATACTCAACGAGTACAGACAATTCAACGCTTTCCTCCAGCAGAAGGCTCGAGAGAACCAAGATGTGTGGGTCTATGATTTCTACGGAGTCATCGCCGGAGGAGATGGTTGGCTCAAGCCGGAATACCAGACAGAGGACTCGCATCCGAACGACAAGGCCTATGCCGCCCTAGATCCCTCGTTCCTCGAGCTGCTGGGCGCGGTATTCGCCAAACAGGCGAAATGACAGCCGCCGGATTTGACGTACAAGCACAGACAATAAACGATAGAACAGACAAAGGAAAGGCAGATGCTTTGCCCCAAATGTCATGCTGAGACCTCGGACATAACGAACACTTGCGTATGGTGCGGAGCGACTCTCAACTGGGCCAGCCCTGCCCCTTCCACCGACCCCTACACCGCGATGCCCGACCGGCGACCACCGGGAGATCCGTTTGCCGATCATCAACAAGCAGCGGGCGACTGCGTGCCGCCAAACGACGCGAGCTTTCAGGCCTGCGGTCCCGCGGGCAGACCTGTCTCGGAGTGGCCGCCACCGGACGTGGGCCATCGCCCCTCACACCGCGCAAGAAAGCCGTGGTACCTTACCCCTGTGCCTTACGTTGCGGTGCTACTGGCCGTAATAGGCGTTGCTACTTTTCTGATGCTTCGTGGTGGCAGCACCGGAGCGTTTCCCGAGTTGGTGGTGGGCAAACAGCCTACTTTGCTGAACGTCTATACCGATACGTGAGGCGTCTGCCAGGAGATGAAACCCATCGTGGATGGGCTTGCACAGCAGTACCAGGGCAAGGTCGCGGTGCGGAACGTGAATGCCGCCAACGACCCGAACGCCTCGAAACTGGGTGTAAATGTGGTCCCGACCTACATCTTCCTGAACTCGACGGGCAACGTCATAGAGCGGCAGGAAGGGGGCAATCCCCAGGCGCTTAAGCAGGGTTTCGAGAAAGCGACGGGCAAGTAGGCCGGTGACATACGACCCTCAGGGAACCGTAGCCGGAGCCGGTGTGGCCCCCGTGACAAGCGATTGAAAAGTCACTTCATTTACGGCCGGCCTGCCCCGACGATTGGCGTTCTTTCCCGGCACGCCATCGCCTATTGCGGCCCTTACGTAAAGCAGGACCCTGGATCCCCCCGGCACCTTCACCACGCGGTAGACCTCGCCACCGTCTACCTGATATCCGGCGCTCGACTGGTCCGCCTCCATAACAAGACCGTCAAGCATCATGGGAACCGCAAGGTAGTTCGTTACTTTCCAGCCGGCCGGAGTCGACTGGTTGCCGCCCGTTGCGGTGCCGGCGTCCTGCCCGCTCATACGCCGGTCACCGCCAACGATTAAATCAGCGGACAGCGCCGGTTGTTCGAGATCGTCCAAATCCGTCTTTCCATTGGGGACGGAGCCGTCGTAGAAAGGAATCGAGCTGTCCGCGTTCGTATAGGTGAAACTCTTGATCCTGCCTCCCTCAACCCCTACCAACCGGTAACCCGGGTATTTCTCCTGTACGCCGCCCTCATCGAAGTACACGCACGTCTGGTTGGCGTAGACGGTCTCGCCCGAACCGTCCGCCCACTTTTCGCGCCCCACGTAGTCGGAGTGGACGTGCCCCGTGAAGACGTAGGCGACTTTGTACTTAGACGCCAACTGCTTCAGCGCTACTCTGCCTTTCCCACCGCCGCCAAGGGTGTAGACGCCCACAAACCTTTCGTCGTCCCAACACAACTTCCCCGTGCCGCCGGGCCTGTACGGGTCGTGATGCATAAGCATTATCCGCAGCTTCGAGCCCTGATGGGATGCGAGGTCGTCCTTTATCCAGGCAAGCTGCCCCACGTAACCTTTTTCGTCATTTTCGTTGGGCGCGTCAAGCACCTGCCCCTGCCACTTCCTGGGGTAAATGAAAAGGCCAAGCTTAGACATCACGATACGGTCGCTGTTCGGCCACTCGGACGTGTTCACGGCGGTAAAGTGGCAACCAGCGACGTCAAAAGAGTAGAACAGCGGCCCCAGGCTCTCCTCCCAGATCCGCGCGCCGTCCACCTCGTTGATGTACTGGTCGTGGTTGCCCGGGACCACGAACACCGGTACCTCGAAGTCGGAAAGGGTATCGTAGAAGTTCTCGAACTCCACCTGATATTCGCCGGGTGCGTGCTGAGCGTAGACGAAGTCACCGAGCAGGATCACGAAGTCGGGGCGGATCAGGTTGACCTGCTTGATGGCGTTTTCGAAAAACACGGGACGCCCCTCCGGCGAGATGCCCTTGTTGGTCTGTGGTTGGAGAACGCCTGACATGTTGCGCTTGTGGACGTGGATATCAGCCAGTGTCGCAAACCTGAAATTATTGCTAATCGCCTCGGAGATGGAAACGGCGTGCGGCTGCTTGTCGGATACATGCATACCCCCGGTGTCCGCCTCGACCGTCAGGTCGTACAGCTCGGGTACCGCGTCGGTCGGGATTTTGAACTCCGCGTGCCACACCCGGTATGGCCCGCCTCGAGAGGTCCCTCCCGGCCAGCGGCTTGAAACGCCTTGCCAGACCCTCACCGGCTTCAGCCCGTATTCCAGCCCGCGCAGCGCGGCGCGGGCGCCGGTGAGAACGGCCCGCCAGCCGGTCGGCTCCCCGGCCGAGCTGCCCCGATCTGACCGGCTTGCGCCGGGATCGAACTCTACTTCCAGGGACGCACCCGGGGTTGCCAGCTCCGGGAAGCCGACGGTCGGCCAGATCAGGTTCTTTATTCTAACGGGAGGGTAGGGCGTCTTCTTCTGTGGAAAACTGCCCGATGACGAGTAAAGCAATACCGCAATGCCGCTGTAGATCACCACCAGAACAATTGCGACGATGGCGACAACCTGAAAGACACGAGAGAGTTTTTTCATGCGTTTATTCTATTTGAACGCTATCCGACCACCAACTCGAAGTCCACAACCCAGACCTCAAGGTTGTCGTCCCAGGGCACTCCATATATCCGCTCCCACGCGTTCTCATACCCTTTTCGAGTGCCATAGCCCTCACGCGCCACGTCTTCCGGGCCTATATCGCCCAAGCGCTCCCTGCGCACTGATGTGATACGAACGCGGGCGAACGGCTCGCCGTCGAATAACCGTGTCTTGCATTGATGGATCTGTCCGACGTTCCAGCGCTTCTTGCCCAGGCGCCGAGTCTGCGTTTTGCGGCCTTCGAGAATCGGTTGAACGTGTTCGGGCTTGAACAAGATCATGGCAGATCAGGCAATCACGGGGTCTCGGCGGCACCACTGGATCCTTGACTTGTGTCGGGCCGGTAGTTTATCTGTACGTGGACGTGGTTGCCCTCCTCCCGGGTGTAGGGATTGGGCCCGCTGTTGAAGTAAGGCACCAGGTCCCGCACGATCCCGATAGGCGTTTTCCCCGCCTGGACCTGTTGCCCGGCTGTGACCAGAAGGCCGGACATGTGGAGCATCGCTACGTGGTAGCCGGGGAAGCCGTCTATCGCTATCCGCACTCGCAGGTCAGGGTACTTCCCGTAAAGCATATAAGGCTCCGCCGCAATGACCGTGCCAGTCACCGGGGCATACGCGGTTGTGCCCGCCTTGGCGCTGACGTCGCACGCGGTGGTCGAATAGGTGCCCCTCCCGCGCGAGTCCTCGATGAAGTACATCGTCTCGCCGCCGAGTGAACTCGAGATGCCAGGGTACAGCTGCCCGGGGTTGTCGTCGCGAAGGCAAGTGCCGAGTGGTTGCAGGACCTGCACGTTATCCGGTCTTCCCTCACCGTTCAAGGCTGAGGCTTCGTGGAAGACCGCTCCTATGTTGTCGCGGAAGCGTATGGGGCTCATCAGCTCGACGCCTCCCCAGGTGGCGAAGGCGAACGGCCGGGATTCCACCTTAGGCTCGTATGAGAAGTACACCGGCCGCTCGGCGATGAGCTGTTCCGTGCCCGTTACCTTCACCCAGGGGTTCGTCATGCTTTCCGATGCCGCGTTAAGGTCGATGGTGGCCCGGCTGCCTGCGGCCATTTGCAGGTCGCCCCTGTGGTGGCCCCCGCCGTCACCGAAAACCTCCACCTTCACCGCGTTCGCGGCGTCGCCGGCGTTCATCAGGCACAGCCATGACTTGAAACCTGGACCTGCACAGGACGCCGGGAAGCTCCAGGTCTTCGCGCCTCCCGTCGAGCCGAGCACATCGTGTCCGCCCTCGAGCTCCCCGTTATAACAGAAGTACATCGGTCGCTCGCAGAGGACGTTGGCGCCGCAGGTGACCTTCATCGAGACGTCCCTCTCCGGGCCGACGGCATCGTTCACGGATACGGTCGTCCTGGACCGCGCCCCGAGCCGGTATTCGCGGACTACAGGATCCGCCCCGACGTCGGCGAACATGTACTCCACCTTCGCGACCGCCTGCTCGCCCGGGTTCATGATGCAAAGCCACTCTTCGAACCCGCTGCGGGTGGTACCCTCGGCGAAGTACCAGGTGCTCGCCAGCCTCGGCGCTCCCGCGCATGTATGGCCTCCCCTCCACTCGCCCTTGTAGTCGAAATACATGGGGCGTTCGGCAACGATGGGGGCAGCCGATTTTACTTGGATTGAGACGTCCTGATCGGGTCCCACCGAGGAGTTTACGTCGATAGTCTTGCGGGCGTTGGCGCCGATGACCACCCGCTCCCGCTTGTTCTCCCCGGTCCCCAGCATGTATGTGATCGTCGCGCCCACGTCGCCCCCGGTCGGGTTCTGCAGGCACAACCACTCCTGGAAGCCACCGCGGGTGGTACCCTCGGCGAAGTACCAGGTGTCCGAGGGCGCCCGGACCCCGCAAGTCGCATGCCCGCCGGTCCAAACACCTTTGTAGTTGAAGTAGATCTGTCGCTCCGCTATAACTCCCGGGCTGGCGGCAACGGAAATAGATACGTCTTTGCCTGGTCCCACCAGCGAGTTCACGTTTATAGAGGTACCCGCGCCGGCTGCCAGGACAACCCGCTGAAATTGCGGCGCGTGCGATCCGAACAGGTATTTTATATTGACGCTGGACGCGGCCGGGCCCGGGTTCCTCAACAGGAGGTACTCCTCGAACCCGTTGCGGGTGGTGCCCTCCGCGAAGTAGATGGATTTCGCGGCAGTGGACCAGCCCGTAACGTCACTTCCCCCATCCCACTCGTAGCCGGCGGCGTATAGCGGGGTCACCATCCATAGAAGTAACAGGGCGGCGCACGAGAGCACGGCGACCAGCACGGCGACCCGCGCGCGAACGTTTCTTGCGCCATACCAGGTAAAACACATACAAATATAGTAGCAGACTGATGGCAGGGTTTCTTCGGCGAACCGCCGGTAGCGGCGCCAGGAAACTTTCAGTCCTCTCCGGGCCACGATAGGGCTTGGCTCAAGAGGCATATCGAGGGGGGACATTGAAGGTACTATTAATAAGCGAGAACCAGTGCAGGGACAACCTCATCCCTTACCCTATCGGCGTCGCTTCGATAGCGGCAGCCGTTAAGGCCGCGGGTCACCAGGTGGTCGGACTGGACCTCATGTTTAGCGACGACCCCGCGGGTGATACGGCTTGCGCCGTACGCGATTTCGACCCCGGCTGCATCGGCCTCTCCGTCAGGAACATAGACAACCAAGACAAGTACGCGGGCGAGTTCTATCTTCCCCCGGTGAGGGAAGTGGTTTCGGCCATACAGTCGGAGACTCACGCCCCGATCGTCTTCGGGGGGGCGGGCTTCACGATATTCCCGCTGGAGTGCCTGGAGTACCTCGGGCTCGAACTGGGAATAGTGGGAGAAGGCGAGGATTCTTTCGTGCGCCTGCTCCACCTCATCGAGACGGGCGGCGACTTCAATGGCCTTCCAGGCATGGCCATCCTCCGCGGCGGCGAGGGCAAGGTCAACGCTCCCGGTCCCGCCCCGGACCTCGGCCTGCTGCTTCCACCGGACAGGGACGTCTTCGATGTGGGTTTGTACAACTGGTCACCGGGAAGCGGCCCGGCCTTCACCGCCAACCTGCAGTCCCGCCGGGGATGTCACATGCGATGCGTCTATTGCTCGAATCCGCTCTTGGAGGGAAGAAAGGTAAGACTGAGGGACCCGTCGGCCGTTGCCGACGAGATGCAGTTGCTCGAGGATCGAGGCATCAAGATGGCGATCTTCACCGACTCGCTATTCAACTACCCCACCGACTACGCGGAGCGGCTCTGCCGAGAGATAGCAGACAGGCACCTCTCGCTGCGCTGGACCGCGAGCGTCAACCCCGCCTTCAACCACCCCGGCCTCTTCGACCTGATGCGGCAGGCGGGCTGCTCCACCTTGAGCGTGGGCAATGAGAGCGGCTCCGTGGATATGCTGGCAGCGTTGAGAAAGGGTTTCTCAAAGGACGACATTGTTGAGACCATCAGGGCCGCGCGCGGTTCCGGATTGGGCTTCTACTGCTTCTTACTACTGGGCGGGCCGGGCGAGACAAGAGAAAGCGTGGATGAGAGTGTAGCCTTGCTGGAGGAGCTCGAGCCGGAATCGGTCAGGGTCACAGTGGGTATTCGGATATACCCGGGCTGCGAGCTTCAGGATATCGCTGTTCGGGAGGGTTTTATCAGCGCCGATCAGAACCTGCTCTACCCGGCTTTCTACCTGGCTCCAAGGGTCGAGCCATGGCTACACGAATACATGAAGGAAGTCTGTGGACGGCACCCCGGCTGGCTGCTCTAGTAAAAGATTACTTCACGGAACCGGGGACGGCTTTTCCGGCCGCCCTAGTGCCCAGATGTTCTCCGGGGACCAACCACCATAAGGCTGGCTTGCTATCTTCCACGTGTTGTCATAGAAATCCAGCATTGCCAGCATAACGACCTCCGGGTCGTTTTGCTGCGCCGGCTGCAGGATCTCATCAACCAGCGAGTGCGTGACCGGCGACCCGCCGTTATTCGGCTTAATCGTCACTTTGACGTTCTGTATAGAGACGCTCGCGCTCTGTTTGTCGCTGCTGATGACCTTGACCGCCAGATCCGAAACCTCATAGGTGTTCTCACGAAAAGCCTTTTCAAGTTCAGCCTTGGCGGTCTCGGTCGGCTGGAATGCATCCGCGACAAGCGACAGCGTTCCCTGTAGGTCTCCATGCGAGAGCGCTTCGTAGTAGGCCTCGACGGCCTGCTCGGGATTGGCCAATGCGACCTTCGCGCCCCCCGGCATCAAGAAGATAGCGATCAGTATGAGCGTAACCACCAGGACTCCACCACCGGTCAAGGCCAATATCCCGGTCCAGTCGAGGCGCTTGGTCGGCTTAAGAGCGGACGGCTCCGGCCGTTTCCTGGCAGGTTGCGGGGCCGGCGCGGCCGCTTGTTTGCCGTTTGCCAAGTCGGCGAATGCCTCCGTTAGAAACGACTCATCGGAATCTGCGCCGCAAGTCGGGCATGCGTCGCTGCCAGGCGGGATTTCCTCTCCGCAGATTGGACAATCCATCGCATCACTGCCTTAAGTCCCCGGCGCCCGTCTCCACGCGCCCATTTTGATCGCTATTCACTAATAGTATTTCGTTATCTTCTGAACCTTCCTTGAGTCCCAAGTGCGGAAACGATCCGGCGGATCTGATCCATGCCGGATCCCGCGACGCTGCTACACTCTTGGGATAGCTGGTTGACATTCGTCGTGTCGCTCGGGAGCGGCTTTATTATAGACTTCAAGTGACAGCATTCAAGAACCGGAGGTCTAACGATGAAGGTAAGCAGTCCGGAAACCTATTTTGAGAGCCTGCGCGGGCTCAAGCGAGAAGTTTACGTTTTGGGAGAGCGGTGCGCATGCACAGTTGACCACCCTCTCATAAGGCCGTCCGCCAACGCGGTTTCAGAATCCTATAACCCCGGTGAAGAGCCCGAGGCGGAGGACCTCCTTTTCGTGACCTCTCACCTTACTGGCAAGAAGATAAGTCGCTTTACCCACATTCATCAAAGCACGGACGACCTGGTGGACAAGGTCCTTATGCAGAAGATGCTCGGGCGCAGGACGGCAACCTGCTTTCAGAGATGTGTCGGCATGGACGGCTTCAACGCCCTCTATTCCGTAACTTATGAATGCGACCAGGAACACGGTACGGATTACCATCGGCGGCTCAAGGATTATCTCGAGTGGGTCCAGGAGGAGAATGTAGTCGTCGAGGGCGCGATGACGGACGTCAAGGGGGACCGCTCCCTTCGACCGGGAGAGCAAGAGGACCTCGACCTCTTCGTGCGTATGGTCGACCAAACGCCCGAAGGTATTATCGTGCGCGGAGCCAAGGCGCACCAGACCGGCGCTCTGAACTCTCACGAGATACTGGTTATGCCCACAACCGCCATGCGGGAGGGCGAGGAACAGTTCGCGGTCTCATTCGCGGTGCCCTCGGATCAGAAAGGCATCACTTTCGTACTCGGCCGCCAGCCCTCGGACACCCGCAAGCTCGAGGAAAGCCCACTTGACGTCGGCAACCCATCGTACGGCAGCCAAGAGGCGCTGGTGATATTCAATGACGTATTCGTACCGAACGAGCGGATCTTCATGTGCGGTGAGACCGATCAGAGCGGAAAGGTGGTCGAGCGCTTCGCCTCTTTCCACCGGCAGAGCTACGGCGGATGCAAGGTTGGCGTGGGAGACGCTCTAATCGGCGCCACCCAGCTCGCCGCGGATTACCATGGGACGGCCAGGGCGAGCCACGTACGCGACAAAATAACCGAGATGATCCACCTCAATGAAACCCTCTTCTGTTGCGGCATCGCCTGCAGCTCGCTCGGCCGGGCGACCGCTGCCGGCAACTTCGAGGTGGATCCGCTGCTCGCCAACATCTGCAAGCTGAACGTCACCCGCTTCCCGTTTGAGATTGCGCGGTTGGCTCAGGATATCGCCGGTGGGTTGGTGGTGACCATGCCGTCGCAAAAAGACTTCGAAAACCCTGAGATAGCGCCTTATCTGGAAAAATACTTGAAGGGTACCGACGGCGTCCCCACAATCGACCGCATCAAGGTTCTCAAGTTCATAGAAAACATGACGGTGGGTTGCGGCGCGGCCGCCTATTTGACCGAGAGCATTCACGGCGCCGGATCCCCGCAGGCACAGCGCATTATGATATCGCGGCTTGCAAACCTCGAGGAGAAAGTGAAGCTTGCGAAGAGGCTGGCTCATATCGAGGACTGAGCCACCGCCCGGCATGCCGTGTCGCGCAAAGCCTCGGCTGAAAGTCGACAATAACAGATAATACCAAACCGACCTCGAGATCTCGGACCGTTATTCCGCGGCGCCGATTGCCTTAGAGGTCGAGATCTTCCGCCAACTTGGTGGCTTCCTGGTTCAGCTTGTTGATCTGGTCGGTGATCTTATTGCGCTGCTCGACTATCGGCTTTGTTTCGTTCTCGATTGTGGCTTGGTCGATTGCCTGACCGGCCGCGTAAGCGTCCATCGCCTTTGTCGCCACGGCGGCGAGGTCGTTCGATAAACGGGCCTGCCTATCCACCAGACTCAGTTTCTGAATCTCTATCCTGGCGAACTCCTTGTAGCGCGCCGCGTCGCCAAGGTCCAGCACCTTCTCATACTCCGAGCGGACGGCCTGGGATGATTTGTCTAGCGCCGCAATGATCGCCACCATGTCCGCGAGGTACTTCCTCATGGCAGCAATGTCCTCGGGGGTTACGCCCTGCGTCGACCCGCCGAGCGACCCGAGCGCCTCATACTGCTTCTTAAACTTTTCATTCTCCTGGGCTACGGCTTTGTACTTCTCCCTGGCTTTTTCTATATATTCGCGGGCTTTTTTCTCGCTGCCGCAGCCGGCGAGCGCCGGTATCACCAAGACGGCCAGCAGGGCCGCCGCCACGATTGCCGTTGTCTTCCTCAAGCCGTCCCCTTTCTTGCTTAGTTAGTGTCCCGCCGGAACCCAAAGGATTCATGCAAATTATATTGTATGGCCGGGTGCTAGTCACCGGGAAGTTGGTGTGCAGACTTGCTTTATCCCAGTATTGATTTTCGGTTTTTGTTTGGTTAAAATATAAGCCGGGTGGTGTAGTCCAGAGCGACCCGCCACTCCCGGGGAGGAACCCGGGACGAAACTTCGAGCAGGTGGGCGAGACGAGGCCGTTATGGAAGAGCTGACATTGACCAAAAGACAGATGGAGACACTCGAGCTGGTGCGCGATTACCGCCGGAGGTCGGGGTACTCGCCCACCATCCGAGAAGTCGCCGAGAAGCTCGGCCTGTCCTCAGTATCCACTGTGGCCGAGCACCTCGACTCGCTGGAAGCGATGGGCCTCATCCACCGGCAGCGCGACCGGGCCCGCTCCGTGCTGCTAACCGCCAGGGGCAAGTCCCTTCTAGCCGGACGCGACAAAGGGCGCGTACGTGAGAGCGCGGCGGGCAGCATGGCCATACCGCTCATGGGCACCATCGCCGCGGGAGAGCCCATCGAGGCGCTCGACCCGGGCGACGAGCTCGAGGTTCCGGCGGCGCTCGCCGACCGGCGGTGCTACGCCCTCCGGGTGCGGGGCCGGTCGATGATAGACGAGGGCATCTTCGACGGCGACTACGTTGTGGTCGAGGAAAAGCAAGTCCCCGAGAACGGTGAGACGGTGGTGGCGCTCATCGACGGGCGTGAGGCCACCCTCAAAAAGTTTTACCGCGAGAAGGTCAGGGGAGGCTGGCGGATCAGGCTCCAGCCGGCGAACCCCGACATGGACCCGATAATCCTGGGGCCGGACGACCAGGTCGAGATACAGGGAAGGGTGCGGGGGGTCCTGCGAGTGTTGTGAGCGCCCCCCTCACACTAACCCTCTCCCTCGAGGGGAGAGGGAAGAGGAGTGTCGCCCCCGCCTTGATCCTCCCCCTCAAAGGGGAAGGAAAAGGAGTATCACCCACCATCCTAGCCTTCCCCCCTCAAGGTGGAAGGGACAGGAGTTGACGAGAGATGGCCAGAAGAACTCGAGCCATACTGCACATAGACATGGACACCTTCTTCTGCTCCGTGGAGCGGCTGCTCGACCCGACACTGGAGCGCAGGCCCGTCATCGTCGGTGGCCACCCGTCTCAGCGCGGGGTGGTCGCGGCCTGCTCTTATGAGGCGCGAGAGTTCGGGGTCCACTCCGCCATGCCGCTTGCTACGGCCGGCAAGCTCTGCCCGCAGGCGGTCTACCTGCCGGGTGACTTCAAGGCCTACGTCCACTACTCCGGGCTGGTTCGCGACATACTCGAGGAGTACACCCCGCTCGCAGAGCACGCCGGCATCGACGAGTCATACCTCGACCTGACCGGCTGCCGCCTCGCCTTCGGCGAGCCGGCTGTGGTGGCCCGCGAGATACGCCGCCGCATCGCCGATGAGCTGGGCTTGCCCGCTTCCGCCGGCCTGTCGTCGGCCAAGGTGGTCAGCAAGGTCGCCTCTGCCGCCGCCAAGCCAAACGGCTTCCTCGAGATACCACCCGGCGATGAGCTCGCTTTCCTGGCCCCGCTCCCGGTCGAGAAGCTTCCCGGCGTGGGGCCGGTGTGCCGGGCGACGCTTGCCGACCTCGGCATCAGCACCGTCGGCGACCTCGCCCTCCTCCCGATCGAGGCGCTCGAGAGCGTGCTCGGGTCGTGGGGAAGGGTCCTCCACGAGCATGCCCGGGGCATCGACCGACGCCGACTCGAGGGCGCCCGCACGCCCAAGTCGGTCAGCCGCGAGACCACCTACGACACCGACACCATCAACTACGACATGGTCCGCTCGACCCTCTTGTTGCTATCCGAGAAATGCTGCCTCGCGCTCCGCAAGGAAGGGCTCGCCACTACCCGGATAGCGGTCAAGCTTCGGCACTCCGACTTCCGCACATACATGAAGTTCCGCACGCTCGAGATCCCGACCGACCAGGAGCAGGTCGTCTACAAGGTGGCCTGCGAGCTCTTCGAGAAACTGCTCGACCGTGGGGTGCGCATAAGGCTGATCGGGGTTGCCCTGTCCGGGCTGGCCGGCGCGGGTTGCCAGGGAGAGCTCTTCCCCGCGGCCGGAACCTCCGCCAACAGCCTCCGGCGCGACAGCCTCAACGAGAGCCTCGACCGGATACGAGAGCGCTACGGCTTCACGTCAATCATCAGGGGCAGCACCTCCAAGCTTGTGTCGGGATCGTGCGGCCCCACCAGAGGGCGGGGGTGCCCAACCGGCCAGGAGCCGGCCCCGGAGACGCGCGCCGCCGGCGCGGTGGGGTCACCCGGAAGGAACGGGTGCAGGTGAGACTGAAGGGAGGGCCGTCGTGTGCGGCTTGGCTGGCAGCGGCTTGACGAAACATGAACGAGTTCGTGCACTTAAACTGCCACAGCAACTTCAGCCTCCTCTATGGAGGCAGCTCCATCGACGAGCTGATCGAACGCTGCTCGGAACTCGGGATGGACTCCCTGGCCCTCACCGACCGCGACGGCCTCTACGGCGCGGTCCAGTTCTACGAAAAAGCGACCGCCGCAGGCATCAAGCCGATAATCGGCTGCGACTTGACGCTCGCCGTCGGAGACCTCGAAGCCTCCCCTCCGATCCCCTCTCCCCTCGGGGGAGAGGGCCAGGGTGAGGGGGACACTCACGCCACTCACGTCTCTCACGTCATCCTCCTCGCCCGCGACGACGACGGCTACCAAAACCTCTGCCGGGCGGTCACGGAGCGCCGCCTGAGCGAAAACCCCCTCTCGCTCGAGAAGCTCGCCGGCCTGGGTCAAGGCCTTTTCGCGCTCTGCGGCGATGCCGCCAAGCTCGAGCCACTGCACTCCATCTTCGGTGACTCCCTCTACGCCGAGCTCGCCAACACCGGCACCCGCGCCAGCCATCTTGAGGCCGAGCGCCTCATCAGTGAGGCGAGGCGCCTGGGCATACGCTGTGCCGCGAGCAACCGGGTGGCCTTCGCCGGCCCCGGCGACTATCGGCTTCACCAGACGCTCTGCGCAATCCGCCTGACATGCCCCATAACGCGCATCCCGCCGGGTTCCTCGGCAGACGTCGAGTGCTACCTGAAACCCGCGGGCGCCATCAAGCGGCTGTTCTCCGCCTACCCTTACAGCGAGGCGCCGGAGGCAGTGGCCGCCACCCGCGAGATAGCGGAAGCCTGCGAGTTCCGCTTCCGCCTGGGCGACTGGCTGTTCCCCGCGGCCGACCTGCCGCCCGGTGAGACCGCATTCTCCCACCTGACCAAGCTCTGCTTCGAGGGGACCGCCGCCCACTATCGCCCGCTCACCGCGCCCGCGCTCGAGCGCCTCCACTTCGAGCTGGAGACCATTGAGGCGATGGGATTCACCCCTTACTTCCTGGTGGTCCACGACATCGCGAAGTTCTGCCGGGAGCGCGGCATCCCGGCCGCGGGGCGCGGCTCAGCCGCCGGCAGCATGGTAGCCTACGTGCTCGGGATCACCTACATCGACCCTATCGAACACGACCTCTACTTCGAGCGATTCCTGTCGCCCGCCCGTGACGACCCCCCCGACATCGACCTCGACGTGAGCGCCAGCAGGCGCGACGAGGTTCTCGACTACATCTACCGCCGGTTCGGTCCCGACCGGGTGGCGATGATCTGCACGTACGCCACCATGAAGGCGCGAATGGCGGTGCGCGACGTGGCCAAGGCGATGGGCCTGGCGCCCGACGAGATCGATGCCTTCAGCCGCAACATACCCCACTGCAGGGCAAGCCAGATCGAGCGGGTGGCCGAGACGATACCTTCCTACCGCGGCCTGCCCGCCGACCGCGAGCCGCACCGCACCATCCTCGATACCTGCGCGCGCCTCGACGGTTTCCCGCGCCACCTCTCCATCCACGTGGGCGGGGTGGTCATCGCCGACCGCCCTCTCACGGACCTGGTTCCCCTTGAGCGCGCCACCAAAGGCCTGGTCATAACCCAGTACGACATGGGGCCCATCGAGCGCCTGGGCCTCATCAAGATGGACATACTCGGGCAAAAGGGGCTCTCCGTCATCGAGGACACCTCCAACTGGGCGGCCAGGGCGCGGGGCGCGCGGCTCGAGGTCAAGGCGCTGCCCCGCGACGACCCGGACACCTTCCGCCTGCTGTGCGAGGGGCGCACCCTGGGCGTCTTCCAGATAGAGAGCCCGGCGATGCGCTCTCTGCTGAAGGCGATGAAGCCGCGCGATATCGGGGACCTCACCCTGTCGATCGCGCTCATCCGCCCGGGCGCCTCGGGAAGCGGCATGAAAGAGCTCTTCCTCCTTCGCCGCGCGGGGCAAGAGCCGCTGGTCTACCTGCACCCGGCGCTCGAGCCGATACTCTCCGAGTCGCTGGGTACGTTCGTATACCAGGAGCAGGTGATGAGAGCCGCGGTGGCGCTGGCCGGCTTCACGCCGGGGGAGGCCGACGAGCTGCGCCGCGCCATGACCCACCAACGCTCGCCCGAGCAGATGGAGTCCATCCGGTCACGCTTCATGGAGGGCGCTCGAGAGAGGGGCGTGAGCGAGGCGGTGGCGTTCGCCCTCTTCGAGAGCCTGGCCAAGTTCTCGGGCTACGGTTTCTGCAAGGCCCACGCCGCGACGTACGGGGAGTTCTCCTACCAGGCGGCGTATCTCAAAGCACACTTCCCGGCGGAGTTCATGGCGGCGGTGCTGATGAACGAAGCAGGCTTCTACGACCACTCGGTCTACATCGAGGAGGCCAAGCGGCTCGGCGTGCGGGTCGCGCTCCCGGACATCAACCGCAGCGAGCCCGACTACCACGTTAAGGGCGGCGCGCTCTACTTCGGCCTGTCCCGGGTGAAGGGCGTAACCTACCGAACCGTCGATGGGATAATTTCGGCCCGCTCCGAGTTCCCGTTCACCTCGCTCTCCGACTTCCTCTCCCGGGTGGAGGCCACCGAGTGCGAGGTGGCCGCCCTCATAAAATGCGGCGCCTTCGATTCTTTCGAGAACACCCGCCCGGAGCTCCTCTGGAAGCTCGCCATGCTCTACCCACAGGCCCGCGCCCGTAATGGATGTGCCCCTTCCCCCTTGAGGGGGGAAGGTGGGGATGGGGGCGACGCGCCACTCCCGCTGGCCATCCCCAAGGTCAGCCCGCCGGCGGCGCTGCCCCGCCTGCCCGATTACACCCGCGCACAGAAGCTGCGAATGGAGCTCGAGTATCTGGAAGCAAGCGTCTCCTCGCATCCCCTGGAGATACTGGTGCCCGGCGAGCTCGCCCGCGCAGGCGTTAACAGCGCAGAGCTGGAGGAGCACCTGGGTGAGACAGTGAGCCTGGTGGGCTGGGTGATAGCCCAGCGCCGCGCGACCACAAAGAAGCGCGAGTACATGCAGTTCCTCACCCTGGAGGACCCTTCGGGTACGTTCGAGGCCACTATCTTCCCCAAGGACTACCAGCGCCTCGGCGCCGTCGTCGGCGTTTCCCGAATTCTTCGCATCACCGGACAGGTGGGCAACCACGCCGGTAGCGTCTCCCTAACCGCCACCGACATAGAGGCGTTGGGGCCGGGTCACCTCAGATAAGGTTTTGGTCTAATTAATATGGCGTGGGTGGTGTCCTTTCAGTCGATGTCCTCACGGGCGAGATCGCTGATTTGTACACATCGCT
>Ga0209745_1001174_pt1 | contig 15748 bp, 10 predicted proteins | sample BarGraNGADG00312_FD_184495 | JGI IMG/M metagenome (GOLD analysis project Ga0209745, IMG submission 184495) | Arctic peat soil microbial communities from Barrow, Alaska - Barrow Graham LP Ref core NGADG0004-312 (SPAdes) (version 2) | ecosystem: Environmental > Terrestrial > Soil > Wetlands > Peat... | reverse complement strand
CAGGTGCTGGGGCGCAGCGACATCCCGTTCGACGAGATGGTCAAGCTCGACTACATGTACGTCACCGGCTGGAGCCTGAGCTGGGACATCAAGCTTCTGCTGCAGACCATCCCCGCAGTGCTCGAGAAGCGAGGGGCGTACTGAGGCCAGACGCCGCTGTGCGGCGTGTATACTCCGGCGTCGAAGGCCTGTGCGCGATCCTCATCACATCCTGATCCTCGTGGAGAACCTGTCGGTACCCTTCGACCGGCGAGTGTGGCACGAATGCACCACACTGGTTTCGGCGGGCTACGAGGTCTCGGTGATCTGCCCGCAGGGCAAGCGGCACGACAGAGAGCCGCACGCGGAGCTCGGCGGCGTGCGCATCTACCGCTACCCGCCGCCGCCCAGAGCACGCTCGCTCGCCGGATACGTGCGGGAGTACCCGTACATGCTCACCCGGACCCAGCGGCTCGCCCGGCGCATCTGGCGGGAACGCGGCTTCGACGTCATCCACGCCTGCAACCCTCCCGACCTCTTCTTCACCATAGGTAGGCTCTTCCGTCGCTTCGGCGTCGCCTTCGTCTATGACCAGCACGACGCCAACCCGGAGATCCTCATCGCCAAGCGCGGTGGGGAGGAGCGCAACGGCTTGCCAGAACGCGCCGTCCGCTGGGCGGAGCGCAGCACCTATCGCCTGGCCGACATTGTCATCTCCCCCAACGACTCGTACCGGGCGCTGGCGCTGACTCGGGGCGGCAAGGCCGAGGAGGATGTCTTCGTGGTCCGCAGCGCCCCTCGCTGGGAGGAGTTCTCGCCGGCGCGCTACAGTGACTTCGACCGGCTCGACCATCGTTATCTGGTGGGCTATCTGGGAGTCATGGGCAAGCAGGATGGTGTGGACCTGCTGGTGCGCGCCGTCGCCATGCTGGTGAGTGCGGGCTACGATATCCTGCTGTACCTGGCTGGGGACGGTGAGTCGTTCGCCGAGATCGAAGCGCTGGTAGGTGAGCTCGGCCTACGCGACCACGTGCTCATGCCCGGCTTCCAGACCCACCAGGAGTTCACGCCGGCGCTCCTCAACGCCGACGTCTGCGTTGCGCCGGATCCGCCGAGCCCCTTCAACGACATCTCGACGATGAACAAGATCGTCGAGTACATGGCGCTGGGCCGGCCCTGCGTAGCCTTTGGCCTGCCCGAGAACCGTGTCACCGGGGCCGACGCCGCAGCCTACGCGGACGGCACGACCTGGCAGAGCCTGGCGCGCGCCATCCGTCGCCTGCTGGACGACGAAGGGGAGTGCATGCGCATGGGCGAACAAGCACGCGAGCGCTTCGAACGGGTCCTTGCCTGGGAGCACTCGGCGCCGGCGCTGGAGCGCGCCTACGAGCGGTTGAGGGAGAAGACCGCCGAGGGGCGCGACCGGCCCGCCACGGGACGATGAGCGGCGCCGTGCGGGCCGGGCTGTTCGTCTCGTGGGAGCCGTTCTCGCGGCGCACCGAGACGCTGGCCCGGCCTGTAGATCATCGACCTGTTGAAGGTGGCGCTGCAGATGGAGCTCGTCAGGCGCTCGCCGCGGCGCTGGGAAGAGAGCCATGAGCGGTCTTCTCGCCATCATTTCACGAGACGCTGAAACAGCTGCGCGTGGGCGCGCCGGCATCGCCTACCTGCGGCATCTCGTTGCGGTCACGGCCGGGGAGTCCCGGGCGGAGGGCTTCTGGGCGGCCGCCTGCGGCCGGCCGGGGAGCTGGTCGATCGCCGGGGCGGACGGCTGCGACGAGGAGGGCCCGGCGCCGGCCGCCGGCCGGCCGCTGGCCGTGGTCTGCGGCGACATCCTCAACCGCGCCGCCATAGCCGGCGACCTCTCGCTCGCCGGCCCGGCGAGTGATGCCGAGCTGGTCGCAGCGGCATACGGCCGCTGGGGAGCAGGACTCTTCGACCGCCTCGAAGGAGCCTTCGCGCTGGTCGTCTTCGACCCCGCACGAGGCCGCGCCATCGCGGGAGGCGACCCCGACGCCGTCATGCAGGTGTATACCGTGCGCCTCGGGGACGACCTCCTGTTCGCCACCGAGGCAAAGGCTTTTCTCGGCGACGAGCGCTTTGTGGTCCACCTCGACGAGCAGGCGTTCGCCAATCTGGTGGTGCTGGGTCATGACTTCGGCGGTCGCACGCTCTTCCGCGGGGTCGAGGGCCTTCCGCACGGCTGCCACTACGAGATCGAGGACGGCGCCTGCCGGGTCGTGCGCCACTGGGACGTCACCCAGGCCCTGGGGGAGAACCTCCGCGGAGACGCCTATCTGGAGCGCATGGACGTCGCCATCCGCGAGCTCACCGAGCACGCTCTTGCCGGCGACGGGGTGCTGTTCCCCATTACGGGCGGCGTGGATTCGCGCATGATCGCCGCCGCCGCGCCCTCGGGTGTACGGCCCCTGTGTTTCACCTTCGGGACGGGCGCGGACCCCGACTGCCTGCGCGGTGGCCAGATCGCTGCGACTCGCGGCTTCGAGCACCGTCTCGTCGCTCTGGAGCCCGACTATCTTCGCGACTCGGCTGAGAGCACGGTCTGGCTCACCGAGGGCCGGCTGAACCCCGACGAGGACATCACCGGCGGCCTCATGGCGCGGATGGACGAACACCGGTGTTTCGTCTCCGGGATCGGCGGCGACCTCGGCCGGCGCTACTACAAGAATCGCCTGCTCCTGCCCGACTGGACGTTCATCGACGCCGACGAGCGCGAGTTCGAGCGTCGCTTTCTGCTCGGCGAGCCCACGTACTACGGCATACCCCTTGCGGAGGCGCGCGCCATCTTCGGCGCGCGCGCCGACGAGTATTCCGCGGCGGGGCTGGCCGACCTGGGGCGGGAGTTGCTGACCACGCGCGGGCTGCCCGCCGTGGACCGCCTCGACCTGTTCAGCGCGCTCGAAGCCACGCCGCGCGCCGAGAACCCCCAGCTGACGGCCGCGACCTCGTGGCTCGACGTGCGCGCCCCGCTTCTGACGCGGCGCTGGATGGAGGCTGTGCTGGCGGGCGCTACCGCCGAGCGCGTCGACGACCTCGCGCGTCTGCGTCTCATCAGGCGGCTCGACCCCGCGGTCGCGCGGATCCCCTGGGGCCTCACGCGGCTGCCGCTCAGGCCCAGCGAGACTGTGCTCAAGGCCTGCCGTCTGGTGGCGCGTCTGCGCCGGCGGGCGCGCCCCGGCGACGAGGGGCCGGCGTTCCCGTTTCCGCGCCTGTTCGACCTCGCCGACCGGGCCCACCACCTCGTGTACTGGCACGCCGAGCAGCACGAAGAATGGCTGCGCGGCAGCTCCGGCGCCTACGTCGCCGAGATCCTCCTCTCAGAGCGCACGGCGGCGCGCGGTCTGATGCGGCGCGAGGGCCTCGTGGCGCTGCTCGACGAGCAGATGCGGGGCACGGACCACTCCCACGTGCTCGCCCAGGCGCTCAACATCGAGCTGTGGCAGCGGCAGTTCGTCGATGGTGACAGACCGGTGTCGCCCGATGCCCTCCCGCATCCGGGGGGCGACACCGGGGCGGCCACATGATCGACAGAGCGCGGGCCGGGCTGTTCGTCTCGTGGGCGCCGTTCTCGCGGCGCACCGAGACGCTGGCCCGGCTGTTCGACCTTGACCTGCGCTTCGTGAGCACCCCGTGGCCCAAGCGGCCGCTCATGATCCCCATCAAATACCCGTGGCAGACGGCGGCCACCGTGCGTCTGCTGCGCGCCGCCGGTCACCGCGAGCTGTGGGTCATGGACCCGCCGTCCCCGCTCGTGGCCATGGCGGGGGCCACCGCTCATCGCCGTGGGCTGCCGCTGGTGGTCGACATGCATACGGTGGCCTTCTCCGCGCGCGAGTGGCTGTTCCTGCGGCGTCTTGAACTACCGGCGCTGCGCAGCGCCGCGGCCGTGCTGGTGACCAACGAGCCTTTGGCGCGGCGGGTGCGTTCCTGGGGCGCGCGGGCCTTCGTTCTGCCCGACCCACTACCGGAGCCGCCGGCCGGCTTGGGCGAACCGGGCGCCGGCGGAGAAGTGACGGTGGTGGCGACCTACTCGAAAGACGAGCCCCTCGACCTTCTGCCGGAGGTCGCGCGGCGCCTTCCCGACGTGCGCTTCGCCGTCACCGGTGATCCGCACGGTGATCTGAGCACCTGGCCGCAGAACCTGCGGCCCACGGGGTTCCTGAGCGACGAGGAGTACTGGCGGCAACTGCAGCGCTCGGCCGCCGTCGTCGTGCTGACGACGCGCCCCGACACCTTGCTCTCCGGCGGCTACGAAGCGCTTGTGCTGGGACGCCCTCTCGTGACATCCGACCACGACGTGCTGCGCGACTACTTCGGCGAGGCTGCAGCATACGCCGAAGCGACGGCCGAGTCTCTCGCCGGCGCGGTTGCGGCGACTCTCGCCGATGGCGCCGCTCTGAGTGCACGGCTTGAGGTGCTGCGTGGGACGCGTGCCGCCGAGTGGCAGCGCGCCGCGGGGCGCCTGCGGGCGGCGCTGGGGAGAGAGACATGACGAAGCCGCCGGCCGCGGACGGGGCGGCCTGACCGTGTACGAGCAGCTGCGCCGTCTCTTCCGCCAGTCGGCCGCCTACACGGCGGCGACCATGATCAACCGCGCTTTCGCCATCCTCCTCGTTCCGATCTATACGCGATTCATGACACAAACGTCGTACGGCGATCTGGCCCTGCTGCTCGGCATGACCGCCATCCTCTGGGTTGCCTTCGATTTCGGTATCTCGTCGGCCGTCATGCGCTTCTACTATGACTACGACGATGAGCACGCCCGGCGCCGATACATCGGCTCCATGTGGCTCGGCATGACCCTGATCGCCGGCGGCATCTCGCTGGCGCTCACCCTGTTCGGGTCCGACCTCCTCTCCGACCTGGTGGGCAAGGTCGAGTTCTGGCCCTATGTCGTGCTGACAGTCTGGGTCACCTTCCTGAACACGGCCATCATCATCCCCAAGGTCTTGATGCGCGTCCGCGAGCAGTCGTCGCGGTACGTGGTGCTGGTGTGCGCGGAGTCGTTGCTGCTCCTGATCGCCGTCATCGTGTTCGTCGTCATCCTGCGCATGGGCTTGCTGGGCGCCGTGCTCGCGATGTTCGTCCAGTGCGTGCTGGTCTACGTCTTCTTCACCGTGTACACGCTGCGCAACAGCTCGCTCCCCACCGACTGGCCGGCCATCGGCCGCTCGATGATGTTCGGCCTGCCGGTGATCGTGCTCGAGGCCGGCTGGTGGGTCCTGGACACGTCGGACCGCTTCATCCTGCGCCACTACGACTCGGCGCGCATCGTGGCGCTCTACAGTGTGGGCTACGCCCTGGGCCGCCTGCTGATCATGGTGTCCACCTCCATCGATCAGGCGTGGACGCCTTTCTTCTTTGCCGCCGCCAATACAGACGACGCCGACGCGCGGCGCGTGGCGTCCTATGCGGCTACGTACTTCACCCTGGCCGTGGGCGCCATGGGTCTGCTCATCGTGGTCTTCGCGCGCGAGGCCGTGCTGGTCTTCGGCGGGCGCGCCTATCTTGAGGCCGCCCGCGTCACGCCGCTGATCGTCATGGCGTCGGTGGTGCAAGGCATGTTCTACGTGCCCAGCCGCGGCCTGCTTCTCAAGAAGAAGACCAAGGTACTGCCGTACATCGTGGTGGCGGCCAGCGCCACCAACATCGGCCTCAACTTCCTCCTTATCCCTCCCTTTGGGATGATGGGCGCTGCAGTCGCCACGCTGCTCGCCTACATCGTCGCCGTGGTCATCACCTACGGATTCTCGCAGCATTACTACCGCATCGAGTATCAGGCGCTGCGAATCTTCAGGGTACTCGCGATCCTGGTCGCGGGGACCGCGGGCGCCATGCTGGTCGTACCGGGAGAGTGGTACCTGGCGCTGGCCTGGAAGCTCGCCATTCTGGTGGCGGCTCCCACCGTCCTGTGGCTGTCGGGGTTCTTCGAGAAGCGTGAACTGTCGGCGGCGCGCCGTCTGCTCTCGCGCCGCAGCATTCATGGGGCGCGACCGTGAGCGGCCTCGTCGCTGTGGTTTCTCGCGACCCTTCCGTGGTCTCACACGGGCGCGCGGCGCTCGCGCGGATCCGTCGACGCGCGGATGCGGGCTCGGACGAGATCCGCGCGGCGAACGCGTATCTGGGCGTCGGCGGCGACCCGGCGCTCCGCAGCGTCGCGACGACGATGCGCGAAGGTGTGGGGTCAGGGCGCGCGACGTATGCCGTCGTGAGCGGCGAAGTGTTCAACGCCGCCGAGCTGGCCGGGGACCTGGGACTGCGAGGGCAGGAGCACTCTGCCGCGGCTCTGGCGCTCAAGGCGTATCTGCGTTGGGGCGGTGGACTTTTCCAGAGGCTCGAGGGCATGTACGCGCTGGCGATCTGCGATGAGCGGAACGAGCTCATCGTAGCGGGCGTCGATCCGCGTCACACGGGAGCGCTGTATGCCTCCAGCATCAGCGGCGACACGTGGCTGACCACTGAAGTGCAGGCGCTTCTGGGGGTACCTGGTTTCGCTCCGGCTCTGGACGACGCATCTCTGGCGGAGCTGATGTCGAGGGGCAATCTTTCGGACGGCAGATCGCCCTTTGCCGGAATAGCCGGTCTCGCGGTCGGTACTCATTTCGAGCTGGCGATGGGCCGGCTGCGCGTCGTCCGCCACAGCGACGATCGTGACATGTGCGGAGGGGTGCTTCGCGGGTCTGCCTATCTCGATCGCCTGGAGGCGACCTTTCGCGATCTCGCCGCGGAGACGTTCGCTGGAGGCGACATCGTCCTCCCGGTGACCGGGGGCTTGGACTCACGGCTTCTCGCGGCCGGAGTGCCCCAAGGAGCTCGGCCGCTGGCGTTTACGTTTGGCAGTCCGGATGACGCCGACGTCCGCGTGGGGAGGCGGATCGCAGCAGCGCGAAGGCTACCCTTCCGCCGCATAGACTTCGAGCCTGACTACCTGGAACGACACGCCGTCGCCACAGTCCGGCTGACCGAGGGGCGTCTCAATCCTGCGCACAATCTGACCGGCTGTCTCATGGCCAAGGTCGCGGGGCACCGCGGCTTCGTCAGCGGCACGGGAGGCGAGTTCGGGCGACGCTACATGAAGACGGTGGACATGTTGGTGGACTGGCAGCTCGTGGAGGCGCGTGGAAGGGAGTTCATCGATCGTGCCGTGCGGCGACACTACGAGCCGGTCCTCACTGCGGATCATCTGCGCGACCTCTTCGGCCCGGATGGAGCCCTGTACTACCAGCGTGGGGAGGAGATCGAGCGCGCCAGCTTCCAGGCGACCGAGGGGCTGCGCACAGTGGACAGGATCGACTTGAATTTTGCCGGCTTGTCATCGTGGCTCATCCGTCCCGCTCTCCTCCTGAACCGGGAATGGATCCCGGTGCGTGCTCCGTTCCACAATCAGCGATGGGTGTCGGCGGTGCTCTCGGGGGACCCGGCGCAGCGCGTGGACGATTTGGCGAGATTGCGACTCATTCGGCGCTTGGACCCACGCATGGCCGAGATTCCCTGGGTGCTCACCCACCTCTCTCTCGCGACCTCGGAGCCCCTCCTCCTGGCACTGCGCCGCTTGTCGCGGCTGCGACCGCTCGTGGACCGGCTGCCGCCAGGACTACGCGGGCGGGCGGCGGCGTCTCGCCGGCTCGTCAAGTCGCGTCTCTACGCTCACGGTGAGCGCCGGGAGGAGTGGATACGCTCTGGGACGCACGCGTATCTGGCCGGGGTGCTGCTCTCTACCCGGTGTCTGGAGCGAGGCCTCTTCCTCGAGAAGGGCTTGCGGCGGCTGCTGGACGAGCAGATGGCCGGCGGTGATCACGCCCTCGGCCTCGGTCAGTTGCTCAACATCGAGCTCTGGCACCGCCTGTTCGTCGACGGCGATCTCGATCGCGAAGCCGGAGCGGAAGCGCAATGAGCGGCGGCGGCACGCAGGGCGCCGCGCCCGTCTGGGCCATCGTGGTGCACTACGGCGCGCCGGCGCCGACGCGCCGCACGCTCGACTCCCTGCGCGCCGGCACGGTGCGCCCCGACCAGCTCCTCGTGGTCGACAACCAGGGTGACTGGGAGGACGAGCCGGGCGACGTGATCGTGGTGCGTCCCGGCGCCAATCTGGGTTGCGCGGGGGGTACCGCCGAGGGCGCCCGCGCAGCGCTGGCCGGCGGCGCCGCGTGGGTCTGGTTCGTCAACAATGACGCCGTCGTCGCTCCGCGCTGCCTTGCCGCCCTCGTGGACGCAGCCGGCAAGCTGCCGGACGCCGGGATCCTGAGCCCGCTGATCGCCTACGGCGACGGCGGGCTCTGGTACGCCGGAGGCAAGGTCGACCCCAGGTCGTTCGCGGTCTCGCACCTCAGCGCGCCGCCTGCGACGCCGGACGCCTTCGACACCGGCTACGTCACCGGCTGCGCCATGTTCGTGCGCGCCGCCGCGCTCGAGGCGGCGGGGCTTCCCGACGCACGGCTGTTCATGTATTTGGAGGACGTGGATCTCAGCCTGCGCGTCAGACGGCACGGGTGGCGCCTGCTCGTAGTGCCCACGGCCCTCGCCACCCACGACGTCGAACGGCGGGCCGGCCGCCGCGTGTTCTCCGCCACGAGCGTGTACCTCATCACGCGCAACCGGCTCGTGCTGGCCGGCCGCTGCGGCGCGCTGCCGCGCGCCGTACCGCCGGCCCTCGCGTGGAGCCTGCGCCAGACGGTCAAGGCGGCGAGTCGGGGCACGCGTGGCCAGGTCGTCGGTGCCATGGCGCGCGGGCTGCTCGACGGCGTGCGCGGAGTCACCGGTCCGCCCCCCGTGAGGAGACGCCGGTGAAGGCGCTGGCCGTGGACCGCCGCGACATCGGTTTTGCCCTCGTCCTTGTCGCCATCGTCCTGCTGACGCTGGTCATCGGACTGCAATCCGCCGAGCTCGCCCTGCTCTTCGTCGCCGGCTGTGGGGTGCTCGTGCTCCTCGTCACGCTGCTCGGCACGAGTCGCGGCACGCTCGTGCTGGCCGTGATCCTGCTTGTGATCGTCGTCGTGCTGCCGGAGGATGTCTCGCTGCAGTATCGCGTGCCGCTGGGCGGCGGCGGCATCTTCATCAGCGACCTCCTGCTGGGCCCTCTGCTCGCGGCCTGGCTCGCCTCGCTCCTGACCAGCCGGACCGTGACCGCGACTCGCTCGCCGGTCACGCTGCCGCTCGCTTTGTTCATGGTGTGGCTGGCCGTGGCCGCCTTCATCGGCTACGAGAGCGGCAACGAGCTCAAAGTGGTCCTGCAGGACTTTCGCAACCTCTTCTACTACGTGCTCTTCTTCTGGGTGATCACGTCGGTCGCCGACCGACGGTCGATCCTGACGATCCTCAAGGCGTTGGCCGTGTGCATCGTCGCCGGTTTCGCCGTCGGCTTGCTCTACACCGCTCTGGGCCGAGCGGACTCCACGGAGTTCGTCGAAGCGGGAGTGTCGCGGTTCCCGGCGCCCAACGACGTCTTCCTGATGGGGGCGATACTCCTTGCCGGATGGGTGGGCCTCTGGCCTGCCGGCCGCCGTCGGCCGCGCGTGCTGTGGCTGCTGCTCGCGTTATCCCTTGTGGGCCTCATGCTCTCGTTCATCCGCGGCTACTGGGTCGGCTTCGCGGTCGGCCTGCTGTGCCTGGTCTTCCTCGTGCGCAGCTCGCAGCGCGTGAGGCTGCTCGCCGGCGTACTCGTCGCCGGCGCGCTGTTGGCGGTGGCCACGGCGACCCTGCAGCCGGCGGTGTTCGCCTCCGTGGTCTCGCGCGCCATGGCCGTGACGGCGATCCACGACAGGAACATCCAATACCGCTTTCTCGAAGACCAGGCCGTGGAGCGCCAGATCCGGCAGAGCCCGCTTGTCGGCTACGGGCTGGGAAAGACGTTCGTGCCCGATTTCCAGCGCTACGGGATCCCCCTCGAGCCGAAGACGTACATCCACAACAACTACCTGTGGTTCCTGCAGCGTCTGGGCGCCGTGGGCCTGGGGCTGTTCGCCTGGTTCGTGCTGGCGTTTCTCTTCCCGCGCGGCGGGGTGAGGTCTTACCGGGCCGAGGACGATCCCTGGCTGGTCGGGCTGGTGGTGGGCACGCGGGCGCTGATGGTCGCGCTGCTCTTCGTGTCGATCACCTCGCCGCAGTTCAACAACATGACCGACGTGGCCGTGATCGCCGTGCTCATGGGGTGCGCCGAGGTGGCGCGGCGCCTCCTGAACGAGAACGCGCAGCCGGCCGCACCGGACTCAAGGATCGGGCACGGCCTCCAGCAGGTCGCCGGAGTAGAGCAAGGCCGTCCTCGGGGGCCAGCGGTACAGCCTCATGCTGCCGGCGCCGGGCCAGGACACCGTATCGACGCCGGCGAGGCCATCGAAGAGGGCGCTGTCGTCACCGTCGAACAACACCAGGGTGGGTGGGCCTGAGCCGGTGTCGAGGCCGAGGCCGGACGTTGTGAGCAGACCGTCCCCGGGCCATCCTCTCGGTCGCCCGGCGCCGACTGCGTCGTTCTCCGCTCCCAGCCGGAGAAGCTCGTAGCCGGGAAGGTAGTACTCCACGTGACGCCAGTTGTCGGCGACGACGGCCGTGCTCTGCGCCGTGAACCGGGAGCGGATGTCGGCGAAGCGCAGCGAGTAGTAGCGGTCGTTGTCGCGGATCGTCTGGCTCACGGGGAGGTGCTGGCCGCGCAGGCCGGGCGGCTGGGCGGGGAGCAGGATGAAGACTCCCGCATTGAGGACCCCCAGGCAGGCGAGCGCCAGCCAGAAGCGGCGGCCGGTGGCCAGGCGCGCCGCCGCCGCCCCGGCGAGGAGGAACGCGATGGGGAGGAAGATGAGGATCATGCCCTGCTGCCCCATCTGGACGATGGTGTAGTAGAGGAGCGGGGGGGCGGCCCACAGGACCAGGAAGAGGCTACGGCCCGGCGCGGGCGGGGGGCCTTCGAGATCGGCGCATCGATGGCGCGATGCCCTGAGCGCCGCGTACACGAGCAGAGGCAGCAGCGCGGCGGCACAGGCGAAGAGGGTGTACGTCAGCAGCTTCCCGACGTTGTGCTGCAGCCCAGCCAGTCCGGCCCCACGCAGCAGCGAGGTGTCCACCTCGAAGCGCGCCGAGTACGTGCTGAGCTTGTGCAGATACGGCCGTAGCCCCCCGGCGCTGCCGATGAGCGGCAGGACCCAGCCGAGGCAGAGCGTCGCGCCGACGAGGACGGCGCCCAGCAGGCGCCACCAGCCGGCGCGCCACACCGCGAACGCGGTCACCGGCGCGAGGAACACCAGCGTCTGCGGGCGTACGCCTCCGGCGAGCGCCAGTACGACTGCTGCCGGCCAGATCATGTCCGGTTCGCCACGGCGCGTGCGGTAGAGCAGCCAGAGGGCGATCAGGATCAGCGCGGCGTCAAGAGTGTGGGGCAGAGCTATGTCGCCGTAGAACCAGAACAGTGGGCTTGTGGAGAGCAGCACGGCTGCCGCCAGCGCGGCGGCGCGACCGAAGAGGAGGCGGCCGAGCAGATACAGTGCGACGGCCGCCAGCGCCCCGGCTACGATGCTGATCAGCACCATCGCGGCGTTGGCGTCGTGGGTAAGCGCGTCGACCAGCCGGGCGAGCCACACGTAGACGATGTAGCCGGGCGGCTGCGGCTGCTCGGTGAGCACGTCGAAGTGGCGCATCCCGAACGCGTAGTTGACGGAGTCCCATGAATACAGGATGTGACTGCGGAAGGGGAGCCTGCTGATCGCGGTCAGTACGAACAGCAGGACGCAGACCAGCCACTCGCTCCGGTCGAACGCCTTGCCGCCTGGTTGCCGCTCCACCGCCCCTCCCGGCCGTCCGCGGCGCCGTCTCGGCGCCGCCCTCAGTGACGACTCTACCAGCGTGGCGCCCGGGAGGGCGATGGGTGTGTGGAGTCCCCAGGACGGACGGCGAGGGGCCGGCCCTGCGCGCCGGCCCCTCGCCGGGGGGTGGTCAGGTCGGGTGAACGGCTAGCGGAGCGAGTGCGTCAGCGTTATCGGGCCGAGGAGCTGCGGCTCGTAGTAGTCGGCTCGGGCGCCCGAACCCACGATGTCCAGGAAACGCCGGTCGCCGAAGTCATGGTAGGCGAGCATGAAGCGCGGCAGGCTGACGCTCACATCGACCACGTCCAACGGGTTCGGGTCGGCCTCCGCACCGGGGCCGAAGTAGCGCGCGAAGTAGCTCCAGGAATTGTGGAGCTGGGTGCGCGCCGCAGCGACCTTGGCCGGGCTCCAGCCAAGATTCTGGGCCATGTTGACGAGGACATTGCAGGCACGTGTGTTGTAGGTCATGTAGTCGAGCATGCCTCCGCGGCCCGGTGCGTTGATGGCGTAGATGTACACGTGAGGGACCGGAGTCGGATGTCCGAGTACTCCATCGCCACCGTTCTCTGGAGTCAGCGCCGACTGGAGCATGCGCGTCAGGTTCAGCACGTTGCCGCCGTCGAGGATCTCGTTGACGGCCGACTTGTAGCCGATGACGGCGGCCATGGCCAGGCGCGCCGACTGGCCGAGGAGAGCGGCGTCGCCACCCACGTAGGTGTCGATACGGTGGTAGTGCTTGCTGGCGTCCCATGAGTAGGGAGCGGTGGCTTCGGGGTGCAGCACGCACCAGTCATTGGCGATCTTGTTGTTGCTGGTCTTGATCGCGTCGACGAACCTGATGAAGTACGCCTTGATGGCGGCGCGGTCGGCATCGCTGTACACGGCAGAGTTGAACGTCAGGTCGTAGGCGTAGGCGAAGGAGAAGGCGCCGTAGGACTGGTGGTAGCCGATGTCGTTCAGGTCGGCGTCCTGCTGCGTGGTCGGCGTGTTGCCGAGCGCCCAGGCCATCAGGAACTGGCGGCACTTGGCGGCGTAGCGGGCATCGCCGGTGAAGGCGTAGGCCAAGGCGAGGTTCCGCGCACGGGCGCCGTCATTGTTGAGGGTGTCGAAGACCGTGTTCCAGTCCTCAACGCCACGGTATGGACCGGCAAACACGTTCGGAGACGCTATCATCGCAGTCCCGACCCAGTGGGCCATGAACTCCTGAAGGGCCGCGGTCTCCGGCTGGAGGCCGGCGGTGATACGAGCCTTGATCCGGTCGATCTGCGTCTGGTCGAGGATCAAGGACGGATGTGCCGCGGCCGGCGTCGGCGTGGGCGTCGGCGTAGGAGTCGCGGTCGTAGTCGGCGTCGGCGACGGGGTAACGGTCGGCTTGGGCGTCGGCGTAGGAGTCGCGGTCGGCGTCGGCGACGGTGTCGGTGTCGGCGTCGGTGTCACCGGCTTCGGCTTCCTATGGTGCTTCACGGCGCGCAACACGATGTAGTGCCGCGCACGCCGCACGACCTTGTAGCGCCTCTTGCCGTGGATCCTTACGTAACGGTGGGCCTTCAGCACGGTCAGGCGCCGATGCGCCGGCCGTACCTTCACAATGACGCCGTGTGGGATCCGCTTGACCACGGGGCAGCGCAGAGCTCGCCGTGAGGTGGGGCTGCTGGCGAGGGAGGCGGGGGCCGCGCAGAGGCTGAGGGCCATGATCACCAATGCGATCAACCCGCCTGCGATGCGGATCTTCCTTGCCACGATCACTCCTTCAGGTTCAAGACGAGAAGAAGCGAGCGGAGCTCAGGCGCGATCGATCGTGCCTTGGATCAGTGTCGCACCTGCGCGACTCGCTTCGAGTTCTGTGTGGACGTCCAACCTTGGCATCGGCGGTATCGCCGGGAAGATGAGCGCTCGGGCCTCTGTTGCGTTGTCAAGCGGGGCGACGCCCCGGGCCTTCTGGCGAAGGCGACGCGAGGGGCGAGAGGTCAGAGATAGGCGGTGGGGCGGAGCGGACGGCGAGCGAAGGCGGGAGACTACCTCGGATAGGTGGTGATCACGCCGCGGCGCGGGTCTGGATCAGTCTAGTACTCGTCGTAGCGGTAGTACTTGCCTCTGCCGCCGCGGGGCACGCCGGTGACCACGATCCCTATCGGCCTGGCGGTGACGCGCGAGAAGAACTCCTCCACCCTCTTGACGATGTCGGCCGTGGTCTCCGGAAGGCGCAGGATGACGATGATGCCGTCTACCATGGCTGCCATGGCAGCCGCGTCGCCGACGGCGAACATCGGAGGGGCGTCGACAAGCACGTAGTCGCTCTCCTGCTTGAGGGTGTCGAGTATGCCGGCGAGCTGCCGGGATGTGACGATCTCACCCGGATTGGGCGGCAACGGGCCGGAGGGCAGTAGTGTGAGCTTGAGGTCGCTGCCGGCCGGGACTTCGTCCGCGGCGGCTTGAGCGACGGCCTCGCGCCCGATCGGCGTGGTGACTGCCAGAGTGGGGTCCTTGAACGTGAGTTCTTGCACCGCTTCGCTGAGCGGCGTCGCCCCGGAGACCACACTGCTCACCCCGCGCGTGTTGGCGATCTTGAAGAAGCGGTGCAGGGAAGGACGACGCAGGTCGCCCTCGATGACCGCGACTCTCTTGCCGGCGCGCAGGAGGGCGATGGCCAGATTGGCGATGGTGGTCGATTTGCCCTGTCCCGGGAGCGGGCTGGTGACCATGATGACCTTGAGGTCGTGGTTGAAATCCACGAAGTCCAGGTTTGTGCGCAGGAACCGGTACGCCTCGGCGGTGGGCCCGCGAGGGTCGTCGAGCACCACCAGCTTGTCGGCGCTCCTCTCGCTCCTGCGGAACTCGGGGATGGCGGCGATCACAGGCAGGTGCGTGCGTTCCCCTATCTCCTCGGCGGAGTGCAGCTTGACGTCCAGGGCTTCCCGTAGGAAGGCCAGGCCGATGCCGAGCAGCAGGCTCGCGGCGAGGGCCATGGCGGTGTTCCGCTTTGGGCGCGGGCTGGAAGGAAGCTGCGGCGGCTGTGCGGCCTCGCCTACCGTTACGCCGCCGGTGGTGAGCGCCGAGATGGCGTTGAGCTGCCGCTGGCGCTCCTGCAGGGCCTGCGCGGTGGCCGAGCCCTGGGGGGCGTCGGCGAGCTCCGTGCTCACCAGGCTGAGCGCCTCGCGGACTGTCGCGAGCTGCGATTCGCGGCGCCAGGCGACGAACTCGCGGGCGTAGGCGTTGGCCAGGTCGCTGGCCTTGTTCGCGGTGGGCTGCTGGGCGACGACCGAGATGATGTTGGCGGCGATGTCCGCCTCGGCCCGGACTTGGTCGGCGTAATCCCTGGGCGTCCCCTTCCAGCCGAGGTCGGCGAGAGCCCGGCTGCCGACCTCGGAGGTGACGACGAAACTGGACAGAGTCTGGATCTCGCGGTCGTCGGGGACCGTGTTGTCGAGTGTGGCGCCGGTGGCCACGTTGAGCGTCGACGAAGGCCTCTCGACCAGGATGCGGGCGATGGCTGTGTAGCTCGTGGGCTGCAGGTACGAGACGACGAAGACGGCAGCCGTGACCGCGACCATGGTAGCGATGATCGTCCATTTGCGCCGCCAGAGGACCTCGGCGTAGTGACGCAGGCTGACGGATGACTGGCTGGGGTCGGCCATGGGCGCTCGCGTCTCCCTTCTCGGTGGGTGCTCGGCCGATTATAGCCCAGCCGGGCGCGGTCTCAGTCGGGTTCTTCCGTCGGAAGGCGCCACAGCCGCCATGCGGCGACGGCGAACAGGGCGACCAGCAGCGAGTTGCGCACCACGACCACGGCCAGGGCGTCCGGCCGCATGTCGAGCAGGCGCCAGTACAGCGCCGGGAACTCCACCTGGGTCAGCAGCAGCGTCAGTCCGCCGACGAGCGCGACCCAGCGGTCGCGGGCGGCCACGAGCGCCCAGGCCGGCAGAGTCCAGACGAAGTACTGCGGAGACAGGACCTTGCCGAAC
>Ga0209745_1001172_pt1 | contig 15755 bp, 14 predicted proteins | sample BarGraNGADG00312_FD_184495 | JGI IMG/M metagenome (GOLD analysis project Ga0209745, IMG submission 184495) | Arctic peat soil microbial communities from Barrow, Alaska - Barrow Graham LP Ref core NGADG0004-312 (SPAdes) (version 2) | ecosystem: Environmental > Terrestrial > Soil > Wetlands > Peat... | reverse complement strand
CGTCATCTGTTACGGCTTCCTGCAAGGGCTCGTGTACGTCGATGACGAGGCCGGCGTGCGTGTCGAGCCCGACGCCGAGCTCTCGAAGCAGCGAAACGAGGAAGTCGCGGCGGTCGTATCGGTAGCGGGCCCGACGTGCTTTCGCTGGCCGGTGGCCTCCAAGAACTACTGGTTGATGGGGAGCCCGATCTCCCGGGTGCTGCTGAGGCCGGTGAGGTCGGGGCTGGGATTCGTCAGCCGGCGCACGCCCCATGTCCCGATCGAGACCATGGTGACGACTATGCTGAAGGTCGCGCCCCGCCTGGGCCAGCTCGTCCTGCGGCTCGCCCTGTTCAACTTTCTGAACATGAAGAACACGACGCCCGAGACTTTCGTCGAGGTGCTGGCTTCCGGAGGCAGCGACGTTTCGTTCGTCCAGGCGTACCAGTTACTCGACGCCCTGCTCGAACAGGACTTCACCGGCATGTCGGCTGTTGGAGGCGGCGGGGCCGAGCCGCATAACTTCACGAACAGCATCGACATGATCACCGCGCCGATCCTGTTCGTCACGGGCGAGCTCGACCCGGTCGACCACAGGACCGTCTACAGAGAAGGCTTTCTCAAGGTAGCGAGCGAGGTCAAAGACTACCGCTGCTTCATCGACTTCGGTCACCTCGACCTGCTCCTCGGCACTGAAGCAAGATCGACGGTCTTCCCCTACATAGCCTCCTGGCTCGAAAAAGTCACGGAATAGTCGGGGTCAGACCATTAATATTCATTTTTGGTTCCCGCGGACGAACTGCCCGTACTCAGCCAGCCTTGCAGCGGCGTAGATCGCACGCTCCGGCGTCGGAGTCGTCAGGATACCGTGGCTCTCCAACCTGCTTGAGGTCGCCTTCTGCTGCTCGCTCATGGCAACCGCTATGATGGGCTTGCCCGTCTCGCCGATCAGGTTCTTGAGGTGCTTGATGAGCGCGTAATCGGTCCACTCCCATGCCTCCGCGGGATTGAGTCCGACCGACCCCTCCAGGTTTTGAACTTTCCTGTCGGAGACCGACTTTGAGAAGCCCCTCCAGAAGGAGCCGATGAAGGACGGCAGTCGTCGCGGGTTCTTGGTCAGGAGCTGGTACAGTGGCCGCACCGCGGTGTAGAAGATGTTGTTCGTGAAGAACTCCTTGCCGAGCATCGCGCCCATGATTATGACCATGTCCACATTGGGGTCGCGCGTAACCACGTCGATGGCCTGGAAATGGCTGGACCTCCTGAGCCCACCCACCAGGTCGACAGGGTTGCCGTGGCTCCAGTACTGGGGCAGGAAAGTATCGAGCTCGTTGATGACTCCCGGTGACAGCGTAGCAAGCTCGACGCCTTCGCGGTCGGATGCGTCCGCCGCGACGACACCCCATCCGCCTCCCACGGTGACAACCGCCACCCGGCCTCCGTTGGGGACGGGCAGGCTGGTGAAAGCGGTTACCAGGTCGATGAACTCCTCCGACGTCCCGGCCGTGACTATGCCCGCCTGGTCGAACATGCCCTCGAACAGCTCGGCCATCCCCGCGAGAGAACCAGAGTGAGAGAGAGCCGCACGGCTGCCCTGCTCTCCACGACCGCCCTTGAGGACTATGATCGGCTTGCGCGGCGTGATCTTACGGGCCACGTCCAGAAAATGTTTGCCGTCCTCTATGCCTTCGACGTACAGGGCAATGACGTCGGTCTCGCTGTCGTTGCCCAGGTACTCGAGGTACTCTGTCACCGAAGTGTTCGCCTCGTTGCCGCTGCCCACGAAACGGCTGAAGCCGACGCCGCGGTCCCGCCCCCAGTCAAGGAGCTGCACACCCAGGTTCCCGCTCTGCGAAACGAAGCCGACCCTGCCCTTGACCGGGAACACGAAAGTGCCCAGCGCGCAGAGCGATGACGACGCCGCATAGATCCCCATCGTGTTCGGGCCGATGATCGTGACGCCGGCATCGTTTGCCTTTCTCGAGAGCTCGCGCTCGAGATCGGCCCCCTCGCCCCCCACCTCGCTGAAGTTTGAGGCGACGACAAGGAGGTTCTTGACTCCCTTCTCAACGGCCTCATCCAGCACCACAGGGACCTTCTTCGCAGGAATCGTCACTATCGCGAGGTCGATCGAGCCGGGGACCTCGGAGAGCGATCTGTAAGTCGGAAGACCGAGGATGTTGCTCTCCCCGGGATTGACCATGACGAGCTTTCCGCGATAGCCGCCGCCGATGATGTTCATGGGGATCGTGAAGCCCCACTTTCCGATGGACCCGGACGCGCCGACTACCGCGATGGACGAAGGGTTGAACAGTGTCTCGAAGTCTCTCTTGAATTTTCCTATTTCCATATTTCACCTGCCGATTGACATTGCTGATCTGGCGCCACGATTAAACTACAACCATCCCCACCACTCAAACCGCGCCATCGGGGGCGGACCCCATTGGCGCACCTTCGGGCGTCGCGGTAAAGGATACGGGCGCGGGCGGGCGTAATTAAGCAGCATGGCAAAGGAACTTGAAAAGGCGGCACGACTGCGTCTCACGATCCCCGAGCCGTTCGACTTCGCTCTTACGGTTGCCAAGCCCGCTGGCTGGCACTGGTCGACCCCGACCGAGACCTTTGAGGAGGGCGTGCTCTGGTCGGCCTTCCGATTGAGGGATAAACCCGTCGGGCTCAGGCTCTCATCGCCGGGCGGCACGCGCGTCAACGCCGTCGCGTATTCAGGCTTCGAAATGAATGATGTGTTGCGGGCGGAGCTGCGCGAGGCTCTCGAGTTTGGACTGGGCAAGCGCCTGGACCTGCAAGGCTTCTACCGCTTCGCCGCAAAGGACCCCGTCCTCAGGAAGACGGTCCGCGACCGGTATGGAATGCGTATCGGCAGGCTGGACGAGCTGTTCGGGCGGGTCATCCTCGCAATCACCTTGCAGATGGCGCAGTGGAGGCGCAGCAGGCAGATGATGGGGGACATCCTCGAACTGTACGGGACGAGCGTCCGCTTCGAGGGCAGGTCGGTCAGGCTGTGGCCGGCGCCCGGGAAGATCGCACGCCTCGACGAGCAGGAGCTGCGGGACAGGGCGAACCTGGGCTACCGTGCCCGCCTGCTTTCCGCGGCCGCGAAATACCTGACCGCGAACCCTATGTCCGTCAGGGAGCTCGATGCCCTTCCCGACGAAGAGGCCGTCCGGAAGGTCCGGGAAATCCCCGGCATCGGGGAATACTCGGCCGGCATCGTCATGACGCGCTATGCGCCGATCGATGCCTGGAGCGTCATCGTCATGAGCGAGCTGCTCCTCGGCAGGACGCCCGACAAGCCTCGCCCGGAGATCGACAGCATGAACGCGCTCGTCGAGAAGCGGTGGGGCAAGTGGTCGTGGATGGCCTTCGCCTACATCCTGAACGACCTCGACAACCTCGCCGAAGAGTACGAGCTCACCCGGCTCGTCTGACTCAGTCGACCATCTCCAGGAGGGCCTGTACCCGTGTGGCGATCTGCCCCGAGTCGTCACCGTAGTCCGTCTCGACATACAGCATCGGCACGCCTGCGTCCTCGAGCGCCTTCTGGACCTTGTAAGCTTCGATGGTGTACGGGTCGCACGCGGTGAGCGCGTGATAGACGACGGCGTCGATGTCGTAGTCACGCACGAGCCCGAGGATGTTCTCGATCCTCTCGGTGTTGGGTGTGAAGACCGCGCAGTCTATCTTCAGGTACCGGTCGGCTATTGCGTCGTACAGGCCCTCGAGGTCGTTCGGGGTCTCGTCCACCAGGTTGCGGAAATACCGTATGCCCGTGCACATCTCTTCCATCGCGACGACGGCGCCCGAAGTCTCTATGACGTTCGCAAGCTTCCAGTTGGGGAGTGCCATGGGACAGCCTGAGACCATGACCCTGGGCCTGGCCGGTCCACCGATGGTCTTGCACTGGGCGCGCCTCTTGTCGAGCTCGTCGCATAGCTCGTTGAGCTTTACGGTGAAGCGCCTCGGGTCGTCGTTGAATGCGATCTGGCTGATGAGCAGCGCGTCGCGGCCCGAGATCACGGGCGGATCCGACTTGCGCAACTCGGAGAGCCTCAGAAGCGCGCGGCGCTTGTCGTTGGCGACCTTGATGGCCTGCTTCAGGCCTGCCACGTCGATCTTCTGACCGGAGACTTCCTCGAGGCGCGCCGCCAGTGCACGGACCTCGCTCTTCCACATCTCGCGATCGGTGTCGCCCTTCTTCTGAGGCAGCTCCATCACGTGCACTTCCTGCATCTCGCCCAGGATCTCGTAGAACTTCTTTTTGCCGTCGCAAGTCGTCTCGCCCACCAGCAGGTCGCAGGACTCGATATATGGGCAGACCTTCGCCAGCTTGAAGCCGAGTGAGGACTTGATCAGCGGGCAGAGGTTGGCGGGCAGGAACTCCATGGCCGCCTCCGGGGCGACATCCGCGCCCGCGCAGAGGCCCACGCTGATGCCGTTCGCCGCCATGATGAGCTCATCGGGGGCATAGGTGCAGTAAGTGCCTACGACTATGCCGCCTTTATCCTTATGGGTCACGAGCTCCTGGATGCGCAGCCCATGCACCTCTGAGAAGACGTAGTCGAAATAGCTCATGCGCGCGGGGCGGCCTTCCTGTGACAGGAACACGTCACTGAACAATGGCGGAAGGACGCCGAGCAGCCCGTCATGCGCCTCGAGGTCTATTCCAAGCTCTTCCCACATCTTCCGATAATCTTCAGCCATCAGAGCACCCCCGTACATTAGACATATTTATCACGATGATTAGCAGAAATTATATGGATATACGGTCATGCAGGCAAATGCAGGTAAACAGATTCCCGGGGTGAACTGGTACACGACACCGACGAGATAGGGGAAGAGGTTGCACGACCAGCGGACAGTCCGCACAGAATTCGCAAGCGCGGGAGACATAGATATCGCATTCCAGGTCTTAGGGTCAGGGCATCCTCTGCTGCTGATCATCGGGCTTGGTGGAGTCAAGGAGCTGTGGACTCTTGATTTTATCGACAGGCTCGCCCGGGACTTCAAGGTGATAGCCTTCGATAACCGGGGAATGGGGCAGAGCTCCAGGGGCTGGATGGACTTCAGCATCAGCCAGTTCGCCGCCGACGCCGTTGCCTTGCTCGATTCGCTCGCCATCGAGAGCGCGCATGTCGCCGGTTACTCGATGGGAGGCTATGTCGCACAAGAAGTAGCAGTGAGTTGGCCCGATCGAGTGGACCGCCTCGTCCTGCTGGGCACCGAGTGCGGCGGCGCGGCGGGCATACGCCAGGAGCCCGGCATCCTGCTCGAGCTCGTGGGCTCGAAGGCTGACGATAGCGGGGATTCCGATACCAGCCACTCGTTCTTCCTCTCGGGCGAGTGGCTCGAGCGGAACCCGACGAGCATAGGTAACCTGTTCGGAAGCGTCGATGGATCCGCCGATGCCGACGTCCTGAGCCGCCAGGCGCGGGCGGTACGCGAATGGAACGGGACGTGCAGCCTCCTGCCCGAAGTCGACAAGGAAACGCTCGTCGTGACGGGCACGGACGACATAGTGATCCTGCCGGAAAACGCACGGGTGCTCTCGGAGCTGATACCCGGAGCGAAGCTGGTCGAGGTGGCTGGCGCGAACCACGGGCTGATCCTCCAGTACCCGCGAGAGCTCGCCGGGATAGTGGCAGACTTTCTCAAGGCGTGACGGTCGGGGAGACCGCGTCCCGCAACACTGACGGCGCAGCGATGATCACGATCGACATCAACAGACAGACCGTGGCGCCCAGGCCGACCGCGAACGGCGTAGATCGCCTGTCGGAGACGAACCCGAGAAGGAGGCCCCCGAGCGGTGAGGTCCCCTGGAACACCAGGATATAGAAGCTCATGATCCTCCCCCGCATGTTCCTCTCTACTCGGGACTGCAGCACGGTGTTAATAGTAGCGCTGGCCATAAGGAACACTACCCCGATTGAGAATGTCATCGCGATCGACAGCGCGTCGTTGTGCGAGAGGGCGAGCACAAACAGGATTATTGAGAAAGCCAGCAATGTGCCCTTGATGATCGCGCGCTCGGAGTAGCGCCGGTGCAACAACGTGACGAGAGGCGCGCCGCACACCGCCCCGAGCCCGATAGCGCCGACGAGAAGCCCGTAGAGCAACGAACCCCCATGCAGAACGTCCTTCGCCTCGGAAGGCAGGAGTACGATCGTGGCGATGCCGAAGAAAGACTCGACCAGCAGGACCGCCAGCAGCTTGACCGCCCACGGGTTTTCACGCAGATAAGAGAAGCCTTCCATTATGTGCTTCGACGCCGAAATCTGGGGCGCCACGATGACAGGCCTGGCCCTGATGAGGAGAAGCGCGGCGATCACGGCCACAAAGCTCGCGGCGTTGATGTAAAAGGCGCCCGACACGCTCCAGACAGAGATGATGATGGCGCCGATCGCCGGGCCGACGAAGCGCGCCATGTTGAACTGCGCGGCGTCGAGCGCGATGCCGTTCAGCAGGTCTTCCGGCGGCACCAGGTCTGGCACCATCGCGCGCCATGCCGGGAAGTTGAACACGAAAGCGACACCCATTGTCACGGTAAGACCCATTATCAGCGCGAGCGAGTGCTGACCGAGTGAAGTCGCGATGGCGAGACCGAGCGCTGCCAGCCCCATCACGACCTGCGTTACGATGATGAGCTTCCTGCGGTCGACACGGTCGGCCAGTGACCCCGCGTAGATCACGAAGAGGAGGATCGGCAGAAAGCTCGCGAGGTTGACCGCGCCGACCCAGGCGTTCGAGTTGGTGAGCTCCTTCACGTACCAGAGGAGCACGGTCGTTTGGATCCACGTCCCGACGTTGGAGACGAACGCCCCCGACCACAGCAGGCTGAAGTCTCTGTGGCTGAACGCCGAGAGCGCGCCGCCGTGGAAAAGGGTCTCCTCCACGCGCGGTGTCGGGGCTGTCACATCAGCTTCGTAGACCTGGACCGGCCCCCTGTCGGGCCGGTCAGGCTCTCGCGGCGGCTCGCTCATCACTTCAGGAGCATTGGCTCAAAGAGCGCTTTGCCGCTGTCTTTCAACCGCAATCCCGGGATGTCAACGGACAGCTCGAGCTTCGCGTTGAAGTCTAGGTAGTAAGGCTTGGCCAGCAGGCGCAGCAGCGGGCGCTCCCACTCCGGGGCGGTGCTGAGCAGGTCGAGCGCGTCGATCAGCTCGACGTCCCGAAGCGCGATGTGGATGTCTCCTTCGCCGGTGTGCCAGTGCCAGTCCAGCACCGTGGGGTATTCTCTGCCCCCCGGCGCTTTCACGAAGTCGCGCGGCACCAGCGTCAGGGGAGAAGCGTCATCGACGAGGACTTTGTCTTTGTCGGCCAGGTAGAAGACCGGCAGGTTGACCCCGCCGAACCCGAACATCTTCGCCGTCGTGATCCGAACGAAGATCATGGTCAGGTCACCGATGTGGGCCCTGCCCCAGTACCAATGGTCCAGATACTTCGCCATCACCACGTTTCCCCAATTGTGGTCGTGGTAACCGGTACCCCTCGCGGTGGTTGTCTTCCCGTCCTTCGTCATCTTGATCTCGACGGTGCCGTAGGGTACCGGAACGACCCACCCGACGTACTTGGTCCTGGCCCGGTCGTAGTACGTGATGCCCGTCGAAGGCCGCCAGGAGGGCGCACCGCGCTTCAGGGTCATGTCGATCGCGTACCCGTCTCCTTCGGTGTGGATCCTGTACTTGTCCAAGTCGCCCTTGATGGACTCTTTACCCAGCTTCACGTTGCAACCGTCGGAGGCCGAGGAGAAGTCGTTCACGGCGTAGTCGTTGGATATGCGGTCTATCGTGCCGTCCTTGTATTTAACGAGCGTCGTGGCATTTGGCGTTAGCGGAGGTTTGGTCGGGGACTTTGCGTTCGTCGAGAACGTCACCACAACGGTGAAGTCCTCGAACTGCATATCGAAGTACCACCACTCGAAGGTGTCCTCGTGCCCTTTAGTCCTGAACCCGTCCTCCCACGCTTCGACGAAAAGCTTGAGGCCCTCACGCTCGAGCTCCGCCGCATTCTCATCGCTCATCTATTCACTCCTTTCACGTCCGGGGTCAAACCTAAAAGGTGAATCCAAATTCACGTTTGGGGTCAAACCTAAAAGGTGAATTGACTACGTTTGGATTCTATATGAAGCAGCGATTGCAACGATTCTGAAAACTCAGGTTACCTGCTCCAGCGTGACCTGCACACGGCCGGGCTCGGGCTCGGTCCATCCCGTGCGGACGATGCTGCCGGTCCAGGCCTCATAGAGCCCGGTCACCTTCCCCGCGACAATTCCCGCATGGAACGGGTTGTCCACGACGAAGTTGACCTTCTTGTCTTCCTGCCACGCGGCGACAGGGTTCCCGATCCCCATCCAGGGGAAGTCGCCCATGATGTCCTTGACGTGGCTCCCCTGCGGTATCGCGTACCTGACTGAAGAGGTCTCCCTCATGTACCTCTGCTCGAGTCCCTCCATGAGCCCCGGCAGCTCTTCACCAAACTCGCTCTCCAGCCCCTTCAGGACGGCAGTAAAGCTCTCCACCGGCAGGGCGACAAACCTCATCCCGGTCTGGGTATGCCTGAGGATGCCTTTCTCGAAATCGAGGTAGATGTTACCGGTGACCTCCCGCGGCACCCCGCACTTCGGGCATTTGTCCAGCTCCACCGTTCCGGGTATATAGCGCTCTTCTTCGAGAACGAGCTGCTCCTCGACAGGGACGTCGTCGCTGACCTTCTGGATCGTGACGATGTACTCGTCCGACTTTACGCGCTCCCACCCGACCGCCACGCCGACTCTCTCGAGGTGCTCGTAGACGCCGCTCCCGTCACCCGCGATCAGCGGCACTGAGTGTGGATTCATCAAGAGGACGCGGGCCGACTTGCCGCTGTTGTACTCGAGCATCTGGCCCCGGCCCATGCCGAGTCCGGCCATGTAATTGAAGATGAAACGGCTGGTCATCTTGACGGCACTTTCCGGCCTTGCCAGCTTGCCTCGCGGGGCCTTTGAGATGAAGCCGGGAAGCAATGTCTTGATGAAGCGCTTTCCAACCTCTTTCTCCGCCCGGCAGATGATGGGGTCGATAGAGAAGTTCATCCACCTCGAAACGCCGTCGAACAGGCTTCTCAGCTCTTCGACCTCGAGGTAAACCAGCCGCGTGCGCGCCGAGTCGCGTCCGATGATCGTCCCGTCGCTGGTCCAGCCCAGGAACTTCCCGTATGGAGCGGGAAAGCCGCATGCCTTGCAGTACTTCATCAAACCACTTCCTCTTGAAAGGATAAGTTCTGTGCCGGAGCAGTCCTGCCGGCCTTCGGCCCGTCATCTGAGAAGTGAAGGCGTGCAAGGGATAACCGGTTCTACATATATAAGTCGCACCCGTGATTCCGTCAAGTAACGCCCGCGAGTCAGGACGCCGATTCCGGCCATAAATAGTGAGTTCGACCCTGCGTGCTACAATAGGTTTAGAGCGGCAGCAATCGTCAAGGAGGGGGTATCATGGCAGAATCAGTCTACAAGGTCATTGAGCTTGTGGGGTCGAGCCCGGACTCATGGGAGGCCGCGGCGAAGAACGCGGTCGATAAGGCGGGCAAATCCGTGAAGGAACTTCGCGTCGCAGAGATCTCGGAGCTGGACATGAAGATCGAGGGCGGCAAAGTAAAGGCCTACAGGGCCAGGGTGAAAGTCTCCTTCAAGTACATGGGCAAGGAGTAATTCCGGGCGCAATGAGCGACCCGCGCTGTATCGGAAGACCGGGAGGAAGACCCTCCCGGTTTTTTGTTTCCGCACTCTCGATCAGTCCAACCAGAAACTCACCCCTGGTGGGAGCAGTCCGACAATCCGATCACTTACCAGCACTGACTTGATCCGGGCCCAGGCACCATATCAAGTCGGCACGTGCCCGGCGACTTTTTCAGCGAGCACTGTCTCGACCGGAAGCCACCACATCGAGGAGAGATCCCTGTCCTTCACCACAAACCCGGCTTCACCGAGCGAGCGCGCGGTGAAGATCGGGCGGCAGTCCACGTAGTTCGGAATCCTCGCATGGGCGAGCAGATAGAGGCTCGACATCATCCCCTGTTTCCCAAGTCCGGACATGGCGACCACACAGACCCGGCCGCCTTCGGCGAGCACGCGCCCGCATTCGGCAAGGATGACCGGTATCTCCGGGTTGTCGAAGAGCTCCAGAGTGAAGCTCATGAACACCGCGTCGAACGATCCGGTCTCGTAAGGCAGGTCCACGGCGTCGCCAACGTCGAGCCGCACGCGCCCCGAAGCCCCCCTTTTCATAAGCTTCCTTCGGGTTACGTCGGTCATGCCCGGGGAGATGTCGATACCGTGCACTTCGCCGTCTGAGCCGACGGCCGCGGCAAGCGAAACGAGAGCGCCTCCCGTGCCGAATCCGATCTCGAGGATGCTCTCCCCACGCCGCGCCGCCAGCATCTGCAGCCCTCTGTCGACGAACTTCCGTTCACTCCGTCCGGCCACCAGGCTGTAGAAGGGGCTCATCCTGTCATATGAGGCCTTTGCCTCGTCTTTGCTGCGCATCACGCGCACGGTATCCATAAGTACACTCTACCGACGGCCGCTCACAAACAAAAGTGCCTGTTGCTGGTACTTGCCACTGTGGGTATATAATGTGCACGGTTTAGGAGAGGGGTAAGAGTTCGGTACCTGTTCCGGGGGTTGGATTGCCGCAATACGTTCATTATCCGCTCAACGAAGAGATACGCAGCATCGGCGGATATTACAAGGTCCTCCAGGAGGGCCTCATCGATTTCGAAGGCAAGAAGGTCTTCTACGCTCTGAAGGGCGCGCACGCCGATACCGCCTGCTGCGGGCCTGGCGGAATGGGACTGCTGTCGGTACCCGGCTACGTCCTGGCATGGAAATCAGAGAAGAACGAGGACGGGTTGCCAATCACCGAGGTCAAACACATCACCGACCGCGGGGCGCAGAAGCGGATCAAAACACTCCTCAAAAAACAGTTCACTTACATCGAGATCGTCGAGTTCGACTAGAACGGAAAGTGTTATTGACTCAGGCAGGCGCCTGGACGAGACTATATGAGCCTTACGGCTCGACTTGGATACTGACCGCCGGCGGCAGCCGGCAAAAGCGATGACAATCGGGGCTAGGATTAAACGGGAAAGGGAGTGATTAAATGGTTGGGATCCGTTCATACGGAGGGTACGTTCCCCGCTTACGACTGAACAAGATGATCATCTTCGGGTCGATGGGATGGCTCAACCCCGCCAACATCATGAACGCGCAGGGGGAGAAGGCGGTAGCCAACTTCGACGAGGACGCGGTCACCATGGCGACGGCCGCGGCGATGGACTGCATCGCGGGCTTTGACCGGGCGGATATCGGCGGCGTCTATCTGGCCACCACCACCGCCTCCTACAAAGAGAGGCTTTGCGCGAACCTGGTCGCTGGAGCACTGGCGGCGGACGAGAGCATCAGGACCGCGGACTTCGGCGGCGGCCTCAAGGCCGGGACGACCGCGCTCATGGCCGCGCTTGACGCGGCCGCGGCAGGCAGCGCTGACAACATCGTGGTAACCGCGAGCGACTGCAGGATAGGCAAGATGGCATCCGTCCAGGAGTTCATGTTCGGTGACGGCGCCGGATCGGTAATGGTCGGCAGCGGCGACGACGTGATCGCCGAGTACAAGGGATCGTTCTCGACGGGACACGACTTCGTGGACCACATGAGGGGCGCAAACACCAAGTACGACCGCCAATGGGAAGAGCGGTGGATGCGCGATGTAGGTGTAGGCCAGTTCATCCCCGAGGCGATTAACGGGCTCTGCGAGAAGCTGGGCATGGCTCCCGGCGACTTCGCGAAGATCATCTACCCGTCCTACTTCGGCGGCGCCCGCAAAGCGATCAACAAGAAGCTGGGCGTGGAGCCCGAGAAGATCCAGGACAACATGCAGGCGGTCATTGGCGACACGGGCACCGCCCAGCCTCTGCTGATGCTGGCGAAGGCGCTCGAGGACGCGAAGCCCGGCGACAAGCTGCTGGTGGTCTCGTACGGGAGCGGCTGCGACGCGCTGGCTTTCGAGGTCACCGACGCTATCAAGAAGCTCGCGCCGAGGCGCGGGGTGTCCGGTTACCTGGCGAGGCGCGCCGACCTCGACAACTACCAGAAATACCTGCTGTGGCGCGGGATGATACCGGCCGAGCTCGGCCTCCGCAGCGAAGAGCAGAGGTGGACCCGCTGGTCGCTCATGTGGCGCGCCCACAAGGCGATGCTGGGCCTCATCGGCTCGCAGTGCAAAGGCTGCGGCACGCCGCAGTTCCCGCCCCAGAGGATCTGCGTGAACCCCGAGTGTGGAGTGGTCGACGATTCCGAGCCCGTGCTCATGTCGGACAAGGGCGGGACGATCTTCAGCTTCACATCGGACATGCTGGCGGCCACGATCAACCCGCCGGCCATGTATGGCGCGGTGAACTTCAATGGCGGCGGCCGCTACGTGTTTGACTTCACGGACTGCAGCATCGACGACCTCGCGGTCGGCACGCCGATAGAGTTCAGCTTCCGCATCAAGCACCGCGACGATCAACACGACATCACGAACTACTTCTGGAAAGCCGTACCAGTTGCAGAGGGGGCGAAGTAAATGGCAGAAGGAATCAGGGACAAGGTAGTAATCCTCGGAATGGGTTGCACCAAGTTCGGCGAGCGCTGGGAGTCGGCCCCCGAGGACCTGGCGGTCGAGGCTTTTGTCGAGTGCATCGAGGACGCCGGGATCGAGAAGAAGCAGATCGAGGCGGCCTGGCTCGGCAGCCACTTTGACGAGATCAACATTGGCAAGGGAGGGAACTTCCTGGGCATGGCCCTCAAGCTCCCGCTGGTCCCCGTGACCCGCACGGAGAACTTCTGCGCCTCAGGGACCGAAGCGTTCCGCGGCGCGTGCTACGGCGTTGCGAGCGGCGCTTACGACATCGCGCTCGCGCTCGGCGTGGAGAAGCTCAAGGACACCGGCTACGGCGGACTTCCCGACACGCCGGCTTTCGGGCAGATGCAGGCGATGATTGGGCCGAACGCTACCGCGCCGGGCATGTTCGCCCAGCTCGCGACAGGGTACTCGGCCAAGTACAACGTCCCCATGGACAGGATCAAGGAAGCCATGGCGCACATCTCCTGGAAGAGTCACCAGAACGGCACGAAGAACCCGCGCGCGCACCTGCGCAAGCCCATCCCCATAGAGCAGATCATGGGCGCGCCGATGATCGCCTACCCGCTCGGTCTTTTCGACTGCTGCGGCGTGAGCGACGGCTCGGCTTGCGCGATCGTGACAACTCCTGAGATCGCGGCGAAGCTCAAGCCGAACCAGGACCTGGTGAAGGTCAAGGCCCTTCAGGTCGCGGTCTCGTCGGGCGAAGAGGCGATTTTCAACGACTGGGATGGCGCCGGCATGCTCACCACGCGTGCCGCGGCCACGAAGGCGTACGACGAGGCGGGCATCAAGAACCCGCGCGAAGAGATCAGCATGATGGAAGTCCACGACTGCTTCTCGATCACCGAGTTCGCGACGATGGAGGACCTGCACATCTCCGCTCCGGGGACCGCGGCCGACGACATCCTCGCCGGCTTCTACGACCTGGACGGGCAGATCCCGTGCCAGCCGGACGGCGGGCTCAAGTGCTTCGGTCATCCGATCGCGGCATCAGGCCTCAGGATGCTCTTCGAGATGTACAACCAGCTCCTGGGCCGCTGGCCCGAGGACCGCGCGGTGAAGAACCCGAAGTTCGGGTTAACCCACAACCTGGGCGGCGTGCCGAACCAGAACGTGTGCAGCATCGCGATAGTAGGCAAAGACTAAGACACAACACTGACGAATTGAGCCGCGTCTCTCGAGGCGCGGCTCTTTTTTTATCTTCTCCGTTTGCGGTAGGAATACAAGCTGCTTGGTGGAATTCCAACCCTTGGAAGAACAGGGGGCTTTCGTCATGGCTGACGAGCCGGTTGTGCTCACTCAAGACCTCAAGAAATACTTTCCCTCCAAAGGTGGGACGGTCAAAGCCGTCGATGGTGTGGACCTCGAGGTGTATCCGGGGGAGATCTTCGGGTTCCTCGGACCGAACGGGGCCGGCAAGACCACGACCCTGCGGGTGCTTACGACGCTGATCCAGCCGGACAGTGGCAAGGCCCTGGTCGCGGGGTTCGACGTCGTGTCGCAGCCGGGTAACGTGCGGCTCAATATCGGATACGTGGGACAGAACGGAGGCTCCGACCGTCCCGCGACAGGCCGCGAGAACCTTATCCTGCAGGGGCGTCTATACGGGACAAACCGGGCTGACGCCACCGAGAGGGCGACCGAGCTGATCGACCTTCTCGACCTCACGGAGTTCGCGGACCGCATCGTTTACACCTACTCGGGCGGCCAGCGCCGGCGCCTCGACGTCGCCATCGGTCTCGTGAACAGGCCAAAGGTCCTCTTCCTCGACGAGCCAACCACAGGGCTCGACCCTCAGAACCGCGTGAACCTGTGGAAGCAGATCGGGAAGCTCCAGTCGGAAGGGGCCACCATATTCCTCACGACTCACTACCTGGAAGAAGCAGATGCGCTCTCAGACCGCCTCGCGATCATGGACCACGGAAGGATCGTCGCCGAGGGCACGCCCGAGTCGCTCAAGAGAGAGGTCGCCCACGATTGCATAACCATCGGGGTGGCCGGCTGGAAAGATAACGTGCCGCAGCTCGAGGAAACGCTGGGCAAGCGGGACTTCGTCCTGGAGGTTGGGCAGGAGGGGGAGCGCCTGAGGCTGTGCGTGAGAAATTTCGCCGAGGCCCTTCCGCAACTGACGCGGCTGCTGGACGAGCAGGGCATCGAGCTCGAGTCGGTGGAGATGTCGGAGACGACCCTCGACGACGTGTTCCTGAAGAAGACCGGTTATTCGCTCCGAGACATGACGATCGAGGAGTGATGCGCCGGTGAAAGTTCTCACGGACACGGGGCTGCTGTTCAAGCGGAAGATGATGGAGACGCTCCGCAACCCGATCTACATCATCATCAGCATGTCCACTCCCATCGTGTATCTCGTGCTGTTCGCGCCGCTCCTCAACAAGCTCGTCGGCGTGAGGGGCTTCACAAAAGGCCACGTGCTGGATGTCTTCATCCCGGGGCTGCTGGTGATCATAGCGTTCCTGAGCGGCCTGTTCGTCGGCTTCACCATGATCGACGAGGTCAAGAACGGCGTGCTCGAGCGGATGCGTGTGACTCCCACCAGCAGGTTCGCGCTGCTGTCCGGTCGTGTGCTCAGGGACCTTGTCAACATGACGGTCGTGGTGGTGCTCTTCGCGCTCATCGCAATACCGTTCGGGTTCCACCTGCATATCCTGGGCTTCCTGGTCTTTCTTCCTCTGCTCGGAATGATGCTCATCACAACGTCGTCGTTCGGCAACGCGATGGGCGTGATCCTCGGGGAAGAGGATAAGCTGGCGCCCATAGTGCAAGGGATCAACCTCCCGATCATCCTGCTTTCCGGGATGCTTCTGCCAATGGAGCTTGCGCCGCAGTGGCTCCAGGTCATCGCGCACTTCAACCCGGCCTACTACGCCGTCGAAGCGGGCAGGCTGCTCACGGCGGGCTTCATCTTTAAGCCCAAGGTGCTCTACGCGTACCTGTTCATGGTCCCGCTGACGGTGATAACTGTTGCGTGGGCGACACGGACGTTCAGGCGGGCTGTCTCGTAGAAGAAATTGCCTTTCGGTGGAGAGGGTACACCCAGGAGAACAACTGTCTCTACAGCAGCTTCTTCGTCCCTCCGCCCAC
>Ga0209745_1001171_pt1 | contig 15757 bp, 16 predicted proteins | sample BarGraNGADG00312_FD_184495 | JGI IMG/M metagenome (GOLD analysis project Ga0209745, IMG submission 184495) | Arctic peat soil microbial communities from Barrow, Alaska - Barrow Graham LP Ref core NGADG0004-312 (SPAdes) (version 2) | ecosystem: Environmental > Terrestrial > Soil > Wetlands > Peat... | reverse complement strand
ATCAGCCACGACGTCGAGATGCTCGACACGGTCGTCAACCGGGTCTTCCACCTCGACGCCAACCGGTCCGAGATGGACATGTACAACATCGGCTGGAAGCCCTACCTGCTCCAGCGTGAGACCGACGAGCGGCGCCGCAAGCGTGAGCGCCTCAACGCCGAGAAGAAGGCCACCACCTTGATGGTTCAGGCCAACAAGATGCGGGCCAAGGCCACCAAGGCGGTGGCCGCCCAGAACATGGCCAAGCGCGCTGAGCGGCTGTTGGCGGGCATCGAGGGCGAGCGGGTCACGGACAAGGTCGCCAAGCTGCGTTTCCCGGATCCGGCACACTGTGGCAAGACGCCCCTGAGCGCCACTGGCCTGTCCCGGTCATACGGCTCGCTGGAGATCTTCACCGACGTCGACCTGGCCATCGACCGAGGCTCGCGAGTTGTCGTCCTCGGTCTCAACGGCGCCGGCAAGACCACCTTGCTGCGGATACTCGCCGGGGTTGACCAGCCCGACACGGGCGAGGTCGAGCCGGGTGTGGGGCTCAAGATGGGCTACTACGCCCAGGAGCACGAGAACCTTGATGTCGCCCGGACTGTCCTGGAGAACATGAAGTCCGCGGCGCCCGATCTCGGTGACGCCGACACCCGCAAGACCCTGGGGTCCTTCCTGTTCAGCGGGGATGACGTGCACAAGCCGGCCAAGGTCCTCTCAGGCGGCGAGAAGACCCGGCTGTCCCTGGCCATGTTGGTGGTGTCGGCGGCCAACGTGCTGCTGCTCGACGAGCCGACCAACAACCTCGACCCTGCCTCCCGCGAGGAGATCCTGGGCGCCCTGCGCACCTACAAGGGTGCCGTTGTCCTGGTCAGCCACGATGAGGGCGCGGTTGCCGCTCTTGAGCCCGAACGGGTCCTGGTTCTGCCCGATGGTGTCGAGGACCACTGGGGTCCGGACTATCTGGACCTCGTCGCGCTCGCCTAGAGTCGCACGCGTGGCGAACCCCGGGCATTCACATCCTCAGCAGTCCCAACCTCATCCGATGTTGCGCGTCGAGCAGTCGGGCCCCGTCCTGACGATCACCCTGGACCGTCCTGAGCGGCGAAACTCCCCGGCGCCAAGCCTCTGGTCAGCGCTGGCCGAGGTCGGTGAGGGTCTGGACCGGTCGGTGCGGGTGGTCGTGATCCGGGCCGAGGGGCCGTCGTTCTCGGCCGGCCTGGATCGGGCCATGCTGATCCCACAAGGCGCGCCGCGGAAGCCGTACTGAATGCGCCGCAGGCAGCCGTGCGAGAGCTCAAGCCGCTGCTGCGCAACGCGATCGATGCATCGCCGGCCGACCAGCTCAGGGCCGAGCGTGAGGCACAGGCACGGCTGCTCACCGCCATGGTGGCGGGTTCGGGGAAGTAAGCAACCCGCGGTGGTGTTGTCCAAGCGGGCAACAACGATGATTAACGACTACTGATGTATGACGAGTGGAGGCCGCATGTCCATGCACGCAGGTTGGGGCATGATGCGTTCCCTCACCCGCGAACCCTCGGTGGCACAGCGCAAGCTGGCTCCGGGGACCGCCAGACGCGTGATCGGCTACGCGCGGCCGTACAAGTCCCAGATCGTCGTGTTCCTCATCCTGGTGATCCTCGACTCGGCCCTGGTGGTGGCCACACCGCTCCTGCTCGGACGGATCATAGACCAGGGCGTCATGCCCGGGCGCGCCGATGTGGTCGTCAAGCTCTCCCTGATCATCGCCGTCATTGCGGTGCTGGATGGCGCCCTGACCCTTGTTCAACGGTGGTACTCCTCGCGGATTGGCGAGGGACTCATCTTCGACCTGCGCACCCAGGTGTTCAACCACGTGCTGAAGCAGCCGATCGCCTTTTTCACCAGGGCCCAGACCGGGGCACTGGTCAGTCGGCTGAACAACGACGTCATCGGGGCTCAGCAGGCCTTCACCTCAACGCTTTCCGGTGTGGTCAGCAATGTCGTCCAGCTGGTGTTCATCGTCACCGCCATGGCTGCGATGTCCTGGACGCTGACTCTGGCCGCGTTGATGTTGCTGCCCCTGTTCCTGATCCCGGCGCGGGTCATGGGCCGTCGCCTCGCAGGGCTGAGCCACGAAGCCATGGGACTGAATGCTGAGCTCGGCACCCGGATGACGGAGCGGTTCAATGTCGCCGGGGCGTTGCTGGTCAAGCTGTTCGGACAGCCCCGGATCGAGGACGAGCAGTATGCCAAGCGAGCCGGCCGGGTGCGCGACGTCGGCATCAAGATCGCCCTCACCCGCACTCTCTTTCTCGTCGCGTTGACGCTCGTCGCGTCGTTGGCCACGGCCCTGGTCTACGGGGCGGGCGGTGTCATGACGGTCAACAAGACGCTCCAGGTGGGTGAGCTGGTAGCGCTGGCTGCGCTGCTCGGACGGCTCTACGGGCCGCTGACGGCGCTGTCCAACGTGCGCGTCGACGTCATGACGGCGCTGGTCTCCTTCGAGCGGGTCTTCGAGGTGCTGGATCTGGAGCCGCTTGTTAGGGAGTCCGCCAATCCCGTTGCCCTGCAACAGCGTCCGGTGTCCGTGGAGTTCGACGGCGTCGGGTTCCGCTATCCATCGGCGAACGAGGTCTCGCTGATCTCGTTGGAGACGGTGGCCTCGGGTGATCGGCGCGGGGGTGGCTCCGTGCTGCACGACGTGACCTTCTCGATCCAACCCGGTGAGCTGGTCGCCCTGGTGGGACCAAGCGGCGCGGGCAAGACCACCATCACCAGCCTGGTCGCCAGACTGTACGACCCCACGGTCGGTCAGATCCGTCTGGGAGGGGTCGATCTGCGCGACGCAGCGCTGGAGTCATTGCACGATGTCGTCGGCGTGGTGACCCAGGACGCGCACCTGTTCCACGACACCATCAGGGCCAACCTGGGCTACGCCAAGCCGGGGGCGACCCAGGACGAGATGATCTCGGCCCTGAAGTCGGCCCAGGTGTGGGATCTGGTCTCAAGCCTGCCCGAGGGCCTGGACACCGTCGTGGGCGATCGCGGGCACCGCCTCTCCGGCGGCGAGAAACAACGCTTTGCCATCGCCAGGCTGCTGCTCAAGGGGCCCGGTCTGGTGGTTCTCGACGAAGCCACGGCCCACCTCGACAGCGAGTCCGAGCTTGCCGTCCAACGGGCGCTGGACACCGCGCTGACCGGTCGCACCGCCCTGGTGATCGCGCACCGGCTGTCAACGGTGCGTGGAGCGGACCAGATTCTGGTCGTGGACGATGGCCGGATCGTGGAACGCGGCAAGCACCATGAGCTGCTCGCCCAGGGCGGCCTCTATGCGGACCTGTACAACACCCAGTTCGCCTCAGGCGCGCAGAAAGCCGTGGCAGAGGTCGTCTGAACCACTGTCGAACACGGGTGCGGCCCTGAAAGTGACGACCGCCCCGCTCCCGACGTGAGGGGCGGAGCCGTTGACGAGGTGCTGGGCGAGGGACCTCAGAAGTTGCAGAAGAACTGGATTCTCTCCTGTGCATGCTTGCTGGCCTTGTCGCGGCCGATGTAATCGTCGGCGAGTTGGTGGGCGGTGGCATTGACCGTCTTGTCTGCGACGATATTCGCCGCCACGCCAAAGCCGTTGCAGACTATTCGTCTTCCTCATCCCAGATCCGGGTCTTCTTGATCTTGGGCGGTCTGGCGGGGGTTGCCGCCTGCCCGGGAACGGGGGCCGGTTCGAAACCGTCGAGATACTCACGCCGGGCGCCGACGAACACGAGGACGAAGCCGACGGGGGCCCCGAGCCACCACTGCAACGCATAGGCCAGGTGCGGCCCCTGGCCGGTATCGGGCGGCCCCAGCGCCTGGGCGTGCTCGATGTGCTCATCTGGCGGCCCGGCCTCGGAGCGCCGGATCAGGTATGCGCCGTATAACGAGGTGCCTGTCTGTGCTCGGGCCTCGGCGAGGTTGATCGACGCCAGCTGGCCGTTCGACATCTGTCGGCCCAGACTCGGCTCACCCAGTCGCAGCCAGCCCGTGACCGTGATGTCTCCGGCGGGGGTGGCGGGCGTTCTGGATGGCTCGGCTGCTGTCCTTCCGTTGGGGATCCACCCCCGATCGACCAGCAGGGAGGTGCCGTCGGCCAGATCCAACGGAACCACGACCTCGTATCCGAAGACCCCGTTGTTCGGACGGTTGCGGACGAGGATGACGTGCTGGGCGGCATACCGTCCGGTCGCGGTGACCAGCGACCACTCCTGCGCCAGGGGCAGCTTGGCGTCGGGTCCGGGCAGCGCGCGGGACAGCGGTACCGGGCTTGCGGAGTAGTGGCTGTCGATTCGCTCGGCCCTCGCTGCCTTGGCCTCATGCCGGTGCCACTGCCATCGGCCGAGGAACATGCAGGCGACGGCGAAGACCACGGCGATCGCCAACATGGTGAGCCAACGCCGCGAGATCACCACCCTGAGCACCTGACGACCGTACCGCCCTACGCTGGGGCGTATGAAGAGTCTGCCGATCGCATCCGTGCCACCCGCCGGTATGCCCGACACTTTTGGCCGGGTCGCTACCGATCTGAGGGTCTCGGTCACGGACCGCTGCAACCTGCGCTGCTCCTACTGCATGCCGGCCGAGGGCCTGCCGTGGATGCCCAAGCCCGAGATGCTCAACGACGAGGAGCTGCTGCGGGTGATCGCCGTCTTCATCGGCCTCGGGGTGCGTCAGGTGCGGCTCACCGGCGGCGAGCCACTGTTGCGTCGATCTCTTGTCGACGTGGTGGCTGGCATTGCTGCGCTGCAACCGCGGCCGCTGATCGCGATGACCACCAATGGAGTCGGCCTCGACCGGCTGGCGGCACCGCTGGCCGGAGCCGGTCTCGACCGGGTCAATGTCAGCCTGGACACGATCGACCAGCAGGAGTTTTTCAAGCTGACCCGACGTGACCGGCTGGTGGACGTTGAGAAGGGGCTGAAGGCCGCGGCCTCAGTGGGGCTGACACCGGTCAAGGTCAACGCTGTGGCGATGCGTGGGATCAACGATCACAGCGCCGCAGACGTGCTGCAGTGGTGCTTGGACCGGGGCTACCAGCTGCGGTTCATCGAGCAGATGCCACTGGACGCGCAGCACGCGTGGCAGCGCGACCAGATGGTGACGGCCCACGAGATCCGCGAGCAGCTGTCCGCCCGGTTCGTGCTGACGCCGCTGCTCGACGAGACCCGGGGAAGTGCACCCGCCGAGCTGTTCCTCGTCAATGGCGGCCCGTCGACGGTCGGGATCATCGCCAGCGTGTCGGCCCCGTTCTGCGAGGCCTGCGACCGGGTCCGGCTGACGTCGGACGGCCAGGTCCGCAACTGCCTGTTCGCCAAGGGCGAGGTGGACCTGCGGGGTCCGTTGCGCGAGGGTGCCAGCGATGCTGAGCTGGCTGCTCTGATCCAGGGCGAGATGTGGCGCAAGGCTCGCGGCCACGGCATCGACAAACCGGGCTTCGTTCAGCCCAAACGACCGATGTCATCCATCGGCGGCTGACACCCGGGGCTGGGTTCAGGCCATCTCGTCAGTGAGCTCCGACACCAGGACTCTTCCCTTGAGGAACCCTCGTTTCGACAAGAACTCGGAGAGCGGGTCAGCGTGACTTTCGCAGGCCAGCCAGGTCTTGCGCCGTTCGGGCGCGTGCAGCTTTGGGTTGTTCCACAACAGGCCGTATGCCGCGTTGACGCGGCAGCCCTTCGCGCTGCAGACGACCGTATGGTCCTCAAGGCTCGATGGGTCCATGTTCATCAGGTCCATGTTCTTCGTCAGGCTCCTCATCGGGTCGGCGGGGTGAGAGCTGTGGGGCCGCGCCGTCGTTGGGTGTCACCGGTCCAACAGCCGTGCCCGCTCGCGACCTCGTGGCATTGGCTGCCACGACCGCGATATACGGGAGGATTACGGCGGCGATGACAAGGCCCCAACCTATCACCGTCCAGTGGAGCACTCCGAGCGCGACGACCGCGAGAACGAAACACACGGTGCGGATCCCCATGGACAGCAGATAGCGACGCATCCGCCCGCTCTGGTCGTCCTGGAGCGACGCAGGCAAGCCGGTGACGGAGAACACCTGTGCGCTGGGACGGGCGATGCGTTTCCTCACGTCACGACAATATGCCGGGGGATCGCGGGGTGCATGCGAGGTACTCACGGGTAGTCGGCTAGCGTCTTTCCTTGCTCGCCCGATAGAGCGCGCGCCCGTTCATCGAACATGTGTTCGGACCAAACTCTGGTGGAGGAACCGATGGCTGACCCTCGCAACGTGCTGATCACAGGAGGCAACCGAGGCATCGGCCTCTCCATCGCCCGGGCTTTTGTGCAGGCAGGCGACAACGTCGTGATCACCCACCGTTCCGGTGAGCCTCCGCAGGGACTGCAGGGTGTGATCTGTGAGGTGACCGACAGCGAGTCGGTGGATGCCGCCTTCGCGGCCGCCGAGGAGAAGCTCGGTGGACCGATCGAGGTGCTCGTGGCCAACGCCGGAATCACCCGGGACGGACTGTTGATGCGGATGAGCGATGAGGACTTCGACTCCGTGATCGACACCAACCTCACCGGTGCCTTCCGCTGCGCACGTCGTGCCAGCAAGGGGATGATCAAGCTTCGCAGGGGGCGGATCGTGTTCATCTCCAGCGTGGTTGGACTCTACGGCTCGGCCGGGCAGACGAACTACTCTGCCAGCAAGTCGGCGCTGGTCGGGCTCGCGCGGTCGATCTCGCGCGAGCTGGGTGGCCGGGGGATCACCGCGAACGTGGTGGCCCCGGGCTTCATTGATACCGAGATGACCGCCGAGCTGCCGGCGGATCGCAAGACGACCTACCTCGCGGGCATACCTGCCGGCCGCTTCGCCTCCCCGGACGAAGTTGCCGCGGTCGTGAGATTCATCGCGTCGCAGGACGCGGCATACATCACTGGCGCCGTCATCCCGGTTGACGGCGGCCTTGGCATGGGTCACTGAACCCGACCCGCTCTGCAGTTGACGGACGTTGATTTCTCGGAAGGAAGAGCATGTTGTTGCAAGGCAAGAAGCTGTTGATCACTGGTGTCCTGATGGACTCCTCGATCGCTTTTCACGTGGCCAAGCTGGCCCAGGAGGAGGGCGCCGAGGTCGTGCTGACCTCGTTCGGTCGCGCGATGAAGATCACCCAGGCCATCGCCAAGCGGTTGCCGTCGACACCGGCCGTCGTCGAGCTGGACGTGACCAACCAGGAGCACCTCGACTCCCTGGCGGAGCGGCTCGGCGAGCACGTCGACCACCTCGACGGCGTGCTGCACTCGATCGGCTACGCCCCCCCTGGCGCTTTCAACTTCCTCGAGGGCAGCTGGGAGGACGTCGCAACCGCGTTGCACGCATCGGCATACTCCCTCAAAGCCCTTGCAGTTGCCACGCTTCCGTTGATGCCGCTGGGTGGCAGCGTGGTCGGCCTGACGTTCGACGCGAAGTACGCATGGCCGATCTATGACTGGATGGGCGTGGCCAAGGCCGCCTTCGAGTCCACCAGCCGTTACTGCGCTCGCGATCTGGGCCCCAAGGGTGTGCGCGTGAACCTCGTCGCGGCCGGCCCCATCCGCACGACCGCCGCCAAGTCTGTTCCCGGATTCGAGACCTTTGAAGAGTCCTGGGATGCTCGCGCCCCTCTGGGCTGGAGTGTCAATGACGCGGTCCCTGCGGCGAAGGCATGCGTGGCGCTGTTCTCCGACTGGTTCCCGGCGACCACCGCCGAGATCATCCATGTCGACGGCGGCTTCCACGCGATGGGTTAAGCGAGGTGAGGGCTGCAACGGCTGCAAGGGTGACAATGACCGAGGTCCGGGTTCTGCCAGGAGTCAGCGAGCGGGCAGCTCCGGAGCCGGCGTCGGCGTGCCGTCGGCTTCATCGGCATCCTCGATCTCCTCACGCGTGATCCCCAGCAGATACAGCACGGCGTCCAGATAGGGCACATTGACGGCCGTGTCGGCTTGTTCGCGCACGATCGGCTTTGCGTTGAACGCGATTCCGAGACCGGCGGCGGCGAGCATGTCCAGGTCGTTGGCGCCGTCGCCGATCGCCACAGTGCGCGACATCGGCAGGTGCTCCGCGGCCGCGAAACGGCGCAGCGCCTCGGCCTTGCCCCGGCGGTCAACGATCTCCCCGACCAGTCCGCCGGTGAGGAAACCCTCCTTGACGTCGAGACGGTTGGCGTGGGCGTGGTCGATCCCGAGATCTGCAGCGAGCGGACCGACGACCTCGAGGAAACCGCCTGAGACGACGGCCACGGTGAACCCGAGGCGCTTCAGGGTGCGCACCAGGGTCCGGGCACCGGCCGTCAGCCGGATGGCAGCACGCACCTCGTCAAGGACGCTCACCGGAAGTCCGGCCAGGAGGGCCACCCGGGCCCGCAGACTCTCAGCGAAGTCAAGGTCGCCACGCATGGCCGCCGAGGTCACCGCAGCGACCTCGGCCTCCTTGCCGGCGCGCCTGGCCAACAGGTCGATCACCTCGTCCTGGATCAGGGTGGAGTCCACATCCATGACGACGAGCCGTTGACCTCGGCGGGCCAGACCGGCGGGGGAGACGGCGATGTCGACGCCACGCACGGCAGCCTCGAGCGAGAGCTCGATGCGCAGGGCGGCGATATCAGCTCCCGAGATGTCCAGCTCCACCGTGGTGACCGGATATCGCGACAGCCGTCGGATCCGGTCGATGTTGGCGCCGTGCGCGGCGATACGGGCGCTGATCGCGGCGACCGCGCTGGCCAGCAAGGGCGCGCCGAGGACGACCACGACAGCTCGGCCACCGCGTCGGGCAGGGTTGTCGCCGCTGCCGGACTCGACGGTGACGTGCATGCCCAGTGACGTGCCAACGTTGACGACGACCTCGCGCAAGCGGGTGTCCGCCGGTCCGGCAGAGAGCAACAGTGCCAGGGTCAAATGCCCGCGCACGACGACCTGTTCGAGATCAAGAACCTCGGCCCCTACATCCGCGATGGCGTCGAAGAGGGAGCTGGTTACGCCGGGGCGGTCGTCGCCGGAGACAGTGACCAGCAGGGTTTGTTTCGCAGGATCGGGCACCCTGCAAGGCTATCGTCGCGCTGGTCGGGACTACGGCCGGTTGCGTTCGTCCCGCCAGGCGATCAGGTCCCGCAGAGGGCCGAGGTCGTATGCCGGTCCGTCGACCCCGAGGGTGAACAGGCGCGTGCCGACGGCGTACAGGCTCTCGGCGCTACTTGCCGGGTGCTTGGGCGACACGCCTGCCGACCGTTCGATCGCCAGCGGGTCCCGACCCACTTTGGCGCACCACTCGTCGAGCACGCGGTGCTTGTGCGCGACCGTACCGGCGTCACCGAAACCGTGCCAGATGTCGGCCTGTTCGGCCACGATCCGCAGGGTCTTGCGTTCGCCGCCACCACCGATCAGCACCGGAATGTCTCGGGTTGGAGGCGGGCTGAGCTGTGCCCAACGGCTCTTGATCAGGGGCAGGTCCCGGTCGAGGGCATCGAGACGTCCGCCGGCGGTCCCGAACTCGTAGCCGTACGCGTCGTAGTCCTTCTCGAACCAGCCGGAACCGATGCCCAGGATCAGCCGGCCGTTGCTGATGTGGTCGACAGTGCGTGCCATGTCCGCGAGCAGCTGGGGGTTGCGGTAGGAGTTGCAGGTGACCAGCGCACCGATCTCTACCCGCGTGGTGGCCTCGGCGAAAGCCCCCAACATCGTCCAGCACTCGAAGTGCTTGCCCTCGGGTTTGCCATACAGCGGATAGAAATGGTCCCAAGTGAAGACGACATCGGCGCCCAGCTCCTCGGCCTGCGCGCAGGCGCGCCGGATGTCGCTGTATTCCGCGTGCTGGGGTTGCAGCTGAACTGCCACTCTGGCTGGACGCGGGTCGGGCGCGTTCACGAAGGGACCTTCTGGCTCTTGCCCACCACGGTGATGCCGGAGTCGGTCACCGTGAAGCCGCGTGCCAGATCCTCCTCGCGGTTGACCCCGATGCTCGCCCCCGGGGGCACGATGACGTTCTTGTCGATGATGGCTCGCTGGATCGTCGCATTGTGGCCGACCTGGACGAAGTCGAGCAGGACGCTGTCCGTAACGGTCGCGTAGCTGTGGATGTGAACGCCGGGGGAGATCACCGAGTGGGACACATGGCCACCGCTGATCACGACACCGGGGGAGACCGCGGAGTCGAGCGCCTCACCGAGCCGGCCCTCCGACCCATGGACGAACTTGGCCGGCGGAAAGTTGCCGTGATCGGTGTAGATCGGCCACTCGTAGTTGTAGAGGTTGAACACCGGGTGGATCGAGATGAGATCCATCTGCGCGTCGTAGTAGGAGTCGATCGTGCCGACGTCGCGCCAGTACCCGTGGTCGCGATCGGTGGAGCCCGGGATCGGGTTGTCCTTCACGTCGTAGGCGTAGGCCTCACCCCGATGCACGAAGTCGGGGACGATATCGCCGCCCATGTCCCGATTGCTGGCCGGGCGATCCGCATCGCGGGTGACGGCGTCGATGAGGACGTCGGCGTTGAAGACGTAGATGCCCATCGAGGCAAGGATCTCGCCGCGGGAGTCCGGCAGGCCGGTCGCGTCCTTGGGCTTCTCGAGGAACGCCAGGATCTTGTTGCTGTCCGCGTCGACCTCGATGACACCGAACTGGTCGGCCAGGGCAATGGGTTGGCGGATCGCGGCGACCGTCACACCGGCGCCACTAGCGACATGCGCCTCGACCATGTGGGCGAAGTCCATCCGGTAGACGTGGTCCGCGCCGGCCACAACGACGATGTCGGGCTTCTCGTCATACACGAGGTTCAGGCTCTGGTAGATCGCATCGGCACTGCCCTGGAACCAGCTCTTGTCAATGCGCTGCTGAGCCGGCACCGGCGTCACGTAGTTGCCGAGCATCGTCGACATCCGCCACGTCGTGCTGATGTGGCGGTCCAGGCTGTGCGACTTGTACTGGGTCAGCACCACGATCTTGCGATACCCGGAGTTCACCACGTTGCTGAGCGCGAAGTCGATCAGCCGGTAGATGCCGCCGAACGGCACCGCGGGTTTGGCCCGGTCCGCCGTCAGCGGCATCAGTCGTTTGCCCTCGCCACCTGCCAGCACGATCGCCAGAACCTTGGGGGACCGAGTTCGGATAGCCATGGACTGAGCCTATGGCTCTGCGGTCTCGCGACAACCCTCCCGCAGGACTAGCGTTCTCCAGATGAGAGTCGACATCCTGAGCAAGGAGTACCCGCCAGAGGTCTACGGTGGCGCGGGCGTCCACGTCGCCGAGCTGGTTCGGGCGTTGCGCGCCCAGGGGGACATAGATGCCCAGGTCCGCTGCTTCGGCGGGCCACGTAATGAGGTGGGCACCACCGGGTATGCCGACCTGCCGCAGCTCTCGTCCGCGAACGCGGCCATCTCGGCGTTGGGCGTTGACCTGGCCATGGTCGGCGACTGCGTCGGCGCGGACCTGGTCCACTCGCACACCTGGTACGCCAACATGGCCGGACATCTGGCGTCGCTGCTGGTCGGGGTGCCTCACGTGGTGTCCGCGCACAGCCTGGAGCCGCTGCGCCCGTGGAAGGCCGAGCAGCTCGGCGGTGGCTACGCGGTGTCCTCCTGGGCCGAGCGGACCGCATACGAGGGGGCAGCAGCAGTCATAGCGGTGAGCGCGGGAATGCGGCTGGACGTGCTGAGCAGCTATCCCCGGATCGATCCGGCCAGGGTCCATGTTGTCCACAACGGCATCGACCCCCAGCTCTGGCAACCGGACTCGAGCCCCCAGGCGCTCGAGGTGCTGCGCAGGCATGGGGTGGACCCCGGTCGGCCGTCCGTCGTGTTCGTGGGCCGGATCACCCGCCAGAAGGGGCTGCCCTACCTGTTGCGTGCGGCGGCTGAGCTCCCGGCCGAGGTCCAGCTCATCCTGTGTGCGGGTGCCCCGGACACTCCCCAGCTCCTGGCCGAGGTCGAGGTGCTGATCGCCGAGCTGCGGCAGGGTCGGGCGGGCGTGGTGTGGATCACCGAGATGTTGCCAAGGGCCGAGGTCATCGCACTGCTGAGTGCCGCAACGGTCTTCGCGTGCCCATCGGTGTATGAGCCGCTCGGGATCGTCAACCTCGAGGCGATGGCCTGTGAGCTCGCGGTCGTCGCAACGGCGACCGGCGGGATCCCGGAGGTGGTTGTCGATGGCGAGACGGGCTGGTTGGTGCCCATCGAGCAGGTGGCTGACGGCAGCGGGGCACCGGTGGACCCCGATCGTTTCGTCGCCGACCTCGCCCGGGCGCTGAACGAAGCAGTCAGCGACCCGCAGCGTGCTCGCCGTTTCGGCCAAGCCGGACGCAGGCGTGCGGTCGAGAGCTTCTCGTGGTCCTCGATCGGCGACCAGACCATGGCGGTCTACGACTCGGTTCTGCGCTGATCATTACCGGTGCTGCGGCGCCGCCTGCGACGGCTCGTGAAGCCCGCGCTCGACCTGGTCCAGGTAGGGGTTGGCTCAGGCGGACTTGTCGGGAGTGAACACGTTCGCGAGCTGCAATGCGAAGTCGCGCTGGGCGTTGAGCAGGTCCGCGGCAACATCGAAGGTGTACTTGGTCGTGGCTTCCATGCCGGGCAGGGCGGGGATGCCAGGGATCTTGGGCAGGGCCATGACGGGAAGCACCGACACGGCCTTTGCCCAGGTCTGGGCAGCGTCCAGGGACATCTTCTGACCCTGCTTGACGGTGGAGAGCAGCTGCTCGCGGATCTTCTGGGCGATGTCCGGGGTCTCAGTCTTGGGCGTGGCCTTGGTGTCGTTCGTGGCGGTGGTGCTAGCGGTTGCCATTGGGGAACTCCTCAAGTGAGTTGGAATGTGGACGGCTTTGCCGACACGTGCACAGCATATTTACCGAGTGCTTGGTATGTCAAGCACGTCTCGCTCGACCTGCGGCTGCGGCACTGTTGGGACCGACTGATAGCGTTCGCCAGCAAGACGTTTCGCGGGGGCCGCGTTTCAGATAGGCACCATGAGATGAGTCCTGTGAGGCACCGTCGCACGTCGTATCTCGCCCTGGTCGCAGCCGCCGTACTCACTCTGAGCGCCTGCACAACCACCCCCGCGGCAGGTGCGGCCAAGACACACAGCTCATCAAGCACCACGAGCGTGGCCACGACGGCGCCTACAGCCGCTGCGGTCTACCAGATGATGCGCACGAGCGGCGCCGCCGCCAGGAGCGTACACATCAACGGCACCTACACCGACAAGGGACAAGAGCTGCAGCTCGACGCCGAAGGTGACCGCGCCGGGCACACCATGAGGCTGCTGGTCAACTTCGGACTCGGTGCGATCGAGATCCTCAAAGTCAACGACGATTTCTATTTCAAGGCCGACGCGGCGTTCTGGACAAGGTTGGAAGGTTCCGCGGCCATTGCCAAGATGGCTGCCGGCAAGTACGTCAAGGTCCCGGCCGGGTCTGCAGCCGGTATGGGCGACTTCAGGGTGGGCACGCTGCTCGACCAGGTCCTCGCAGAAGACATATCTACCGCGGACAAGCTGAACACCACAGTCCAGGCGACCGATGTCGACGGCGTCCCCGCTTACCTGATGACGACCAAGCTCGGCGGCAACGTCAAGATCTACATCTCGGCCGATGGCAGGGCACGCCTGTTGCGCGCCGAAAGCACCAAGAACGGCACTCTGGACTTCACCGAGTGGGATTCTGTCGCGCCCACGAGCGCACCGTCTGCGGACCAGCTGGTCAAGATCCCGGGCTTGTAGCTGACGAGCAGACGCTCGACCTCGCGGCGGCGACCCTTGAATCGTGTGCTCATCCGGGGCGCAGGCCGGCCATCGACAGAGCCGCAACGGTCGTAGCGGCTGCCATGGCCGTGTCAGCGCTGACGTCGAGGTGAGTCAGCGCCATGCGGCGTCGCTCGGCGACCGCGCCCGTCAGGACCTGTGACTGAGCCTGGTCGCTCAGGCCAAGCTCGGTGGCAACGCCGACCAGTGCGGCCATCGTGATGATGCTGGTGGCCCGCGATGGCAGCCCGGCAGGCAGGCCCCATTGGCTGATGCTGAGCTCGTCGGCCATGGATCGGAACGGGCTGCCCGCCCACGGCTTGGCATCGAGGGCCTCGATCGCCAGAGTGTGCTCCGTCAGCTCCTGCCGAAACGTCCGTTCGATCTCGCTCAGGGACAACGCATCCAGCGTGTGTACCGGGACCGGGTCGCAGTCGTATGCCGACCAGGTCACCTGGGTGCCCTGGTCGCCAGCCGGGCCGAAGTGTTCGATCGCCGGAACCAGAGCCCCACCGATCCCAGGCACGTAGACGCACTCGCCCGAATCGGTGGCCGCCGCGATGAGCTCGGTGGAACCACGCGGCATACCGGAGAGGTTGCCGGGGCGGGGGAGTGCCACCAGGACCGCCCGTTCACCCAGGTCACGCCACAGGGACAGGCGGTTGAGGTCGCCGGTGACGTTGTCGAGGTCGGGGTGCGCCCGGTCCACGGCCTCCGCAAGCGTCAGCTGCCCGGCATACACGGCTGTCGCCCACAAGGACAGCCGGACGCAGACGGGAAGAACGGACATCAACTCATCGTAGGTGCCGTGAACTGCGATCGTCCGGGCGTGGCCTAGGGTCATTCATCATGAGCGATGTCCTCGAATTCGCCGGCGTGAGCGTGGTCCGTGGTGACAACACGCTGCTGGACGACATCACCTGGGAGGTCGAGGAAGGCCAGCGATGGGTCATCCTCGGGCCGAACGGGGCCGGTAAGACCACTCTGCTGCAGCTGGCAGCAGGTCGGATCCACCCCACGACAGGTGTCGCAGGGGTTCTGGGTGAGGTCTTGGGTGCGGTCGATGTGTTCGAGCTGCGACCCCGAATCGGCTTGTCGAGTGCGGCAATGGCCGAGAGGCTGCCTGCCGACGAGCTGGTCAGGGATGTCGTCGTCACCGCCTCCTACGGCATCGTGGGGCGTTGGCGCGAGAGCTACGAGGCGCTCGACCATGCCCGCGCCGCAGACCTGCTCGACGACCTTGGCGTGGCCCACCTGGCCGACCGGACTTTTGGCACCCTCAGCGAGGGCGAGCGCAAGCGAGTGCAGATTGCCCGGGCGCTGATGACCGACCCCGAGCTGATGTTGCTCGACGAGCCAGCCGCCGGCCTCGACTTGGGCGGTCGGGAGGACCTGGTGGCGAGACTGGCTGCACTGGCTGCTGACATCGAAGCGCCCGCGCTGGTCCTGGTGACCCATCACGTGGAGGAGATACCCCCTTCGTTCACCGACGTTCTGTTGATGCGTGAGGGCCGCATCGTCGCCGCCGGACCGGTTGAGATCACGCTGACGGCCGCGAACCTGTCCAAGACCTTCGGTCTTCCGTTGGTGGTCGAGCGTCACGGTGACCGGTGGTCCGCGAGAGCCGCGCCAGCCACGCCGGGTGATCCCTCAGCAGTAAGGACCCATGAGCAGTACGGTGTTGGTTCACTGAGCACCGGAGGGGAGCCGCATGTCCTTGTTCAGCGATAATGCCTGGCTGACATGGGTGGGGCTGGCTCTTGTCCTGGGGGCGGTCGAGGCGATCAGTGTCGACTTCGTCTTCTCGATGTTGGCCGGTGGCGCGCTGGCAGGGGCTGTCGCGGCTGCGCTCGGCGCCTCATTGACTATGCAGGTGATCACCGCCTGTGTGGTTGCGGGCGCACTGCTGGCCATGGTGCGTCCCATTGCCAAGCGTTATTTTTCGGTGCCGGAAGGCCACGGCGGCATCGGTGTGGGCGCCCAGGTCGGTCGCTTGGCGATGGTGCTGGAGACGGTCACCGAGCACGACGGACGAGTCAAG